>Ga0081538_10004892_pt1 | contig 12197 bp, 14 predicted proteins | sample TabmetS5T2R1_FD_71022 | JGI IMG/M metagenome (GOLD analysis project Ga0081538, IMG submission 71022) | Tabebuia heterophylla rhizosphere microbial communities from the University of Puerto Rico - S5T2R1 | ecosystem: Host-associated > Plants > Roots > Rhizosphere ... | reverse complement strand
CGGGGGCGGCGGAGCCGCTCCAGCAGGTGGTCGCCGACGCGGAGCGCGTTCGCCATCGCCGTCAGCGCCGGGTTCACGGCGCTCGACGAGGGGAAGAAGCTCGTGTCGACGACGTAGAGATTGTCGAGGTCGTGGGCCTTGCAGTTCACGTCCAGGGCGGAGGTCGCCGGGTCGGTGCCGAAGCGCACCGTTCCGCACTGGTGGGCGACGCCCGCGATCGGGATCCGCTCGTCCCGGATGAGCTGGTTCGGGATCAGGTGCTCCCTCATGTCCAGGTGGACGAGCAGGTCCTTGAGCTTGGCGAGCAGGCGCCGGTGGCCCTCGGTGTTCCGATTCGTGTAGTGGACGTGCACACGCCCGGCGCGGTCGAGCGTGACCCGGTTCTCCGGGTTGGGCAGGTCCTCGGTCGTGAGCCAGAAGTCGACGGCGTGACGCGCCAGGTAGTCGAGCGCGAGGCCGGGCGCGTACCACGGGGCTCCGGCTCGGAGAATGTCCTTGTCGCTCTTGCCGAGCATCTGGATGTGCCCGAGCGGGAAGTCGAAGTCGTGGGCGCCCCAGTAGTAGTCGTTGAGGCCGAGCGTCTTCTGGAACCGCGTCGGGTTCGGGTCCTTGGAGACGGCGATCAGCGCCGAGTTGATGTGGGCCATGTAGTGGCGGCCGACGACGTCTGAGGAGTTGGCGAGCCCGTTCGGATGCCGGTCGCCGGCGCTGCGCAGGAGGAGGAGCGCCGAGTTGATCGCTCCGCACGAGACGACGACGATGCCCGCCCGATAGGTTTCGCGCATCCCGTGGCGGTCGACGACGACGCCGGTCACCGAGGAGCCGCGCTCGTCGGTCTCCAGCCGCACGACCCGCGAGTTGGTCAGAAGCGTGACGTTCGGGTGCTCGAGCGCCGGCCTGATGCAGAGGACGTGAGCATCGGCCTTCCCGTCGACCATGCAGGGGAAGCCGTCCAGCCGCGAGCAGCGGATGCAGGCGCTTTTCTCCGGATTCGACTCGTCGAGGTTGACGCCGACGGGCAGGTGGAAGGGCTTGTGCCCGGTGCGGACGAGGTCGTCGTGGAGCTTCTGGATGCGCGGCTCGTGGCTGATCGCCGGGTAGGGGTACGGCCCGGAGGCAGGCGGCTCGGTCGGATCCTCGCCGCGCTCGCCGTGCACAAGGTAGAGGCGCTCGGCCTCCGCGTAGTAGGGCTCGAGGTCCTCGTAGGAGAGCGGCCACGCCGGCGAGATGCCGCCGTGGTGGCGCACCTCGCCGAAGTCGCGCTCGCGGAGCCGGAAGAGGACGGCGCCGTAGAACTTCGTCTGCCCACCGACGTAGTAGTGCTGGCCGGGGTGGAACGGCAGCCCGTCCTTGTCGATCCACTCCTCCTTCGTCTTGTAGCGCGCCTTGCCGAACACCTCCTTGCTGCTCCAGTTCTCGAGCTCGCGTCGGAGGAAGTCGCCACGCTCGAGCAGGAGGATCCGCTTCCCCGAAGGGGCGAGCCGGTGGGCGAGGGTGCCGCCGCCGGCGCCGGTGCCGATGATGATGATGTCGTAGTCGTTCTCCATAGCCGTTCCTCCCGTCAGACGAGGGCGATCGGGGACGTCCAGGCGCCGGTAGCGCCCCGGAGCCTGGCGTGGGTGAGGACGAGCGCGAACTCGCGCACGCCGTCGGCGGCGAGCTCGGCGGTGTCGAGGTTCTCGGCCACGAAGACGCCGTGGCGGACGTTGAGCATCTGCGGGACCTCGAAGGGCCGGGCGGGGTTCTCGGCCGGCACGGGGCCGTAGCTCCACGTGTCGCAGCCCGTGAGCGCGACGCCGTGCTCGACGAGCCAGTCGGCGACGTCGTAGCCCGGCCCGGGCTCGCCGGAGAGGTATGTCTCGGAGTCGTCCCAGCGCGCGCCCCAGCCGGTGTGGAAGAGGACGGCGTCGCCGGGGCGCGGATCGAGGCCGGCGACGTCGTCGAGCCTGACGACCCCGCCGACCCCCAGGTTCCGCGCCGACACGTCGACGAGCCAGCCGCGCGTGACGATCTGCGGGATCGTCTCGGTGCCGAGCTTGGTGAGGCCGGCGGGACCGGCCAGCTCCGCGACCGTCCAGCCGTTGTAGCCGCGGCCGCCTTGCTGCAGGTGGCCGAGGGTGTCCAGGTGCGTCCCGAGCTGAGTCGTGCCGGAGACGACCTCCGTGATCCAGTTGACCTCGTTCTCGCCCACGGGCATCTGCGCGTTCCCGTGGTGGGCGGTCGTGACGAGGGTCTGGCGGAAGTAGCGTCCGGGGAAGACGGGGGAGCTCTCGTCGAGGACGCGGCCGAGGTCGTAGAGCCGGCCGCGCCGGACGAGCGCCAGCGCCTCGAGACGCTTGGCGTCGTCGATGTGGTTGAGCATCCCAAGCTGGTCGTCGGCCCCGAAAGGCGACGGCCACCAGCGCGTGGCGACTTCTGGGCTCACTCGGACGACCACGGCTCGCGGAAGTCGGCGAACAGCGTGAGGCCGCCGTCGACGAAGATCGTCTGGCCCGTGATGTAGGCGGCGTCGTCGCTGGCGAGGAAGCACGTAACGCCCGCCATCTCGTCGGCGGTGCCCGCCCGGGCCATGGGGATGTGGGCCTCGACCATCTCGCGTCTGACGGGGTCGTCGATCCAGGCCCGGTTGATCGGCGTGACCGTCGCGCCGGGGCCGATCGCGTTCACGCGGATGCCCCGGCCTGCATACTCGAGAGCAAGCGAGCGGGTCAGGTTCTGCATTCCGCCCTTGCTCGCCGAGTAGCCGAGGTAGCTCGGCTTGGGGATGAGCTGGTGGACGCTCGAGACGTTGATGATCACGCCCGGCATCTCCTGCGCGAGGAAGCGCTTGATCGCTTCACGCGCGCTCAGGAAGGCGCCGCGCAGGTTGACGGCGATCACCTTGTCGAAGTCCTCGGCGGAGAGCTCGTCGGACGCCCTGGAGATCTGGATGCCGGCGTTGTTGACGAGCACGTCGAGGCTGCCGAGCTGGCCGACGGCCTCCTCGAACATGCGGACGACGTCATCCTCCTTGGAGACGTCGCCCTGCACGAGCGCGTCGCGGACGCCCATCTGCCGGACGCTGGCGACGCAGGCGTGCACCTTCTCCTCGGTCTCGGCGGCCTCGTCGGCGGTGCGCAGGTAGTTGATGGCGATGTTGGCCCCGTACTCGGCGAAGCGGACGGCGATGGCCTGGCCGATCCCGGAGGTCCCGCCGGTGACGAGGACGTTCTTACCCTTCAGGCCTCGCATCCCCTCGCCGGTCGCAGTCGGTGCGCTCGCGGTCATGCTTCCTCCTCTTCAGTTGGTCGTGGGCTTGAGTCTCTGCGGGCCGGCGACCGTTACAGGCCGGTCGGCGCGCCGCAAGAGCGTCAGGGCTAGGAGCGGGAAGACGAGGACGGAGAGCAGCCCGGCGGCGATCAGGGCGGCGCCCGTCGCCTCGTCGAGGGTGCCGAGGTCGATTCCGATCATCACCGCGGCGACGATGAAGGGAAGCGTCGTCGCCTGCAGAAGCCCGGCGACGGCTGTCTCCAAGCGGCTCAGCGTCCTCCGATAAACGAGGGCGGGCAGAGCGCGGACGACGAGGATCGCGGCCAGGAAGAGTGGAACGAGGGCGACCGTCGAACCGCTCGCGAAGAGTGCGTCGAGGTCGAAGAGCACGCCGCTCGTCACGAAGAAGACTGGGATGAACATGCCGTACCCGGCCGCCTCGAGCTTCCGGCGGAAGTCGGGGTGGGTCATGGCGCGGTCGCGGTCGACGAGCGTGAGGACGGCGCCGGCGAGGAACGCGCCGAGGATCACCTCCAGCCCGAGGCCGACGGCGAGCGCGCTGAAGCCGACGAGGAGGAGGAAGGCGCCGCGCACGCGAATCTGCGCGGTCGTGTCCTGGAGCCGCTCGAGCACCGGCGTGAAGACCATCGAGCGCCCGAGGCCGAGCAGCAGGGCAAGCGCCGCGAGCGTGGCGAGGGCGAACCCGCCCAGGAGCACGAGCTGGGCGCCCAGCCCCGCTGACTCCCTCGAGAAGAAGAGCGAGAGCAGGATGACGGCGCCGAAGTCCGCGACCGATGCCGCGGCGACGACGAGCTGGCCCAGGTCGGTGCCGAGCTTCCCCGAGTCCTTGAGCACGGGCACGACCACGCCGAGCGAGGTGGCGACGAGGACGATCGCGACGAAGAGCGGATCCTCAACCCTTCCCGCCGCGCTCAGGCCGAGGCCGACGACCACGGCGAGCGCGAAGGAGAGGCCGAAGGCGGTGCCGACGAGCGTGAGCCGGCGGCCGCGCAGTCGCTCGAACTCGATCTCCAGGCCGGCGAGGAAGAGGAGGAACGCGAGGCCGATGAGCGCGAGCACGCGAATCGGCTCGTCAACCTCGACCCAGCCGAGCACGGACGGCCCGATAACGATCCCCGCGACAAGCTCCAGGACGACGGAGGGAAGGCGAAGCGCGGGAGCGAGGCCGAGGAGGAGCGGGACGAGAAAGGCGACGGCCACGACGATCAGCAGTCCGGAAAGGCTGAGCTCGGCCATGGGTCAAAGTCCTCGCCGGGCGCCTGTTCGTTACGCTCCGCAAACGCGATGCGCACCACCGGCTGGCAGCAAGAGGAGCCGCCAGGGCTCGGCGCGCCCTCGCCTGATGAGCTCGCGCTCGTCGAAGCGCTGCGCCGCCGGGAGGAAGCGGCGTTCGTCCAGCTCGTGGAGAGCTACGGAGCGTCGCTCCTGCGGCTCGCCCAGACCTTCGTGCGGACGCGGGCCGTCGCGGAGGAGGTCGTCCAGGAGACGTGGCTCGGCGTCCTCAAGGGCATCGACCGCTTCGAAGGACGGTCCTCGCTCCGGACGTGGATCTTCCGCATCGTCACCAACATCGCCAAGACCCGTGCCGTCCGCGAAGGGAGGTCGGCCCCGTTCTCCGACCTCGAGTCGGAGACGGAGGAAGGGCCGCTGCTCGACCCATCTCGTTTCGTCGGCGCGGGCAAGCCGTGGGAGGGTCACTGGCGGTCGTTCCCGGGGCCCTGGGGCGAGCCAGAGGAGCGGCTACTCGCGTCTGAGGCCAGAGGCGTGATCGAGACCGCGATCGAGGCGCTGCCACCGGGCCAGCGGGCCGTCGTCACCCTACGCGACGTCGAGGGCCTGAGCTCGGAGGAGACCTGTAACGCCCTCGAGATCTCGGAGACAAATCAACGGGTGCTTCTGCACCGCGCGCGGACCAAGGTGCGCCTCGCGCTCGAGACCTACCTCACGGAAGCGGCCGGTGGCCAGGGACGAGACAACTGATTTCAGCTGCAAGGAGCTTGTCGCCGCCGCGAGCGACTACCTCGAGGGCCGGCTGCCCGCCTCGGAGCGAGCCCGCCTCGAGGAGCACCTCGCGGCGTGCGAAGGCTGCACGACGTACCTCGAGCAGATGCGCCGCACGATCGCGCTGATCGGCGAGCTCAGGGAGGAGGACGTCCCGCCGGAGGCGCTCGCGCGGCTCCTCGGCGTCTTCCGCGCCTGGAGGCACGCGCGCTAGGCGAGCGGCTCGAGGCCGAACCGGCGTGCGATCCAACCGGCCTGCCAGGCGCGCTCGTCGTCGAAGCCGGCGTCGTACGCGCCGCCGGCTTCCTCCGCACCAAGGCCGGCCGCGTGCGCGACCATGTAGATCGCGGAGACCGCGCCGGCCGGGTGCGACGCCCATCCCTCGGCGTCTCCGCTCTCTGGATAGTCCCGCCCTCGCTCGAGACAGGCCTGCGCCAGCTCGCGCATCGCCGAGCCGTCCCAGTCCGGCACTTGGCTCACGAGGCGCCCGCGACCGGCGACGAGCATCCGCTCCTCCTCGAGGATCGTCCCGTCGAGCTCGGCCAGCCAGAGCTCATCGTCGAGCCAGTGCGCGAGATCCCGCTCGCGGCAAGCGTGGATCCCTCGCCGCGACGGGACGAGGGTGCCCTTCACGTCGACCCACTCGCCCACCGGCCATGTGTAGCCGCTGTAGAGACCTCGGTGGCCCGGGTGCAGGAACTTGTAGGCGAGCACGCTACGTCCCCTTCCAGTCACGGAACGCCTCGACGGCCGCGTCCTTCAGGGCCGGATCGAGCGCCTCCTCGCGCAGCTCTCCGGTGAGGCGGATCGTGTCGCGCATCTGGTCGAAGTAGGCGCGACAGGGCCCGCAGACGGCCAGGTGCTCCTCGAACCGGCGCCGCTCCTGAACCGGCAGCCGGTCCTCGACGTAGTCGCTGACGAGCTCCACGAGCTGACTGCAGGAGATGATCGGCGGGCGCACGGGCGTGAACGATAGACCACCGTCGAGCCCGTAACACCCGCCGCTCCTCGCGAGACGAAGAGGGCATGCAACGCTCGCCCGGCATCCCCCTCTGGCTTCGTCTTGCGCTCGTGCCGCTCGTGGCGGCGATCGTGATCGCCGGGATCTGGGCGGCCGGTGGCGTGGTCACGAACGACTTTCGCCTCTCGATGCTCCTCACCGCGCTCTGGGTCGGCGTTGCCGGACTCGCAGCCGTCGTCCTCGCACTGCGTTGGCGGCCGCTCGCGCTCCCCGTCCTGGGAACGGTCGTTGTGACGGCGGGGAGCGTCATGGGCTACCTCTTCTACGCCAGCTCCGTGGACAGGGTCGTGGACGAGAAGGTTGCAGTGGCCGCGCCCGAGCCGGCCCCGAGCGAGACGCGCGGGCAGGGCATGCCCGCCCGCCCTGGACGAAACGTCGCCCTCGGCGCCGGCGCCTTCGAGAGCGCTGCGCACGAGACGACCGGCAGGGCGACGTTGATCAGGCTCGCCGAGGGCGGGAGAGTGCTCACGCTCACCCACTTCGGGACGGATGCAGGTCCCGACCTTCGGGTCTACCTCGTCACCGGGGACGCCGACGAGCTCGGCGACGTCGTCGACCTCGGCGCCCTCAAGGGCAACCGGGGCGACCAGCAGTACGAGGTGCCCGGGTCGGTCGACGCCGGCCGCTTTGGGACGGTCGTCATCTGGTGCCGCGCCTTCAGCGTCGCGTTCGGCAGCGCGCGCCTCGCGTAACGCCGGCAGCCCGAGCGAAGACTGAGCGGCATGCTTCGAGAGCTCGCCCGTCGTGACGAGAGCGGACTGCTCGTTCGCCTCCTCTGGGATCTCGAGCGGCAGCAGGCCGTCATCCGCTACCGGGACCGGCTGAGCGGGGACGCGTTCGCCGCCGACGTGCCCAACCTGCGGGCGCTCGACGCCTTCCGGCACCCGAACGTCTACCGTCCGGCCGAGCTCGCGGCCACATGACAGCGCACCATGGAAGAGGAGGCAGGAGAGCCATGACCGAGATCCTGAGCCCCGGCAAACCGATCGCCACGTCGGCTCCGACCGGCTACATGCCGATCGAAGAGCACGGCGTCATCGGCGACCTCCGCACCGTCGCCCTCGTCGGCACGGACGGTACGATCGACTGGTACTGCCCCGTGCGCTTCGACGCGCCGAGCGTCTTCGCCGCCCTGCTCGACAAGGACCGCGGCGGGTACTTCCGCATCGCGCCGGCGCACGAGGGCTGGAAGTCGCGGCAGCTCTACTTCCCCGACACGAACATTCTCATCACCCGCTTCCTCTCGGAGGAAGGGGTGGCCGAGGTCATCGACTTCATGCCCGTGATGAGCCCCGGCGACGGCGGGCGTGACCGCATCGTGCGCACGGTGCTCGGCGTGCGCGGCGACCCGACGCTCCGGGTCGAGGTCGACCCGCGCTTCGACTATGGGCGCGTGGAGCACCAGGCGGCCGCCGTCGAGAACGGGGCGGTCTTCCACTCGAGTGCTGGCTCACTCGCGCTCTCGACCCGCGTGCCACTGGAAATTCGGGACGGCCGCGCGTTCGCTGAGGTGACCATCGGCGTGGACGAGCGGGTGACGTTCGTCCTCGAGAACGGGGACGGCGAGCTGCGTCCACGCCCGTACGGCGAGGACGAGGCCAGGAGCCTCTTCATCGAGACGATCGAGTTCTGGCGGAGCTGGCTCAGGCAGTCCCGCTATGCCGGGCACTGGCGCGAGACGGTCAACCGCTCCGCGCTGACGCTCAAGCTCCTCACGTACCAGCCGACCGGGGCCATCGTCGCCGCGGCGACGACCAGCCTCCCGGAGCAGCTCGGCGGGGAGCGGAACTGGGACTACCGCTACACCTGGATTCGCGACGCGTCGTTCTCCCTCTACGCGCTCCTCCGCCTCGGCTTCACGGAGGAGGCGGCCGCCTTCGGCGACTGGCTCGGCGAGCGCTTCCGGACTCCGATGCAGGGCGAGTCGGGACCCCTCCAGATCATGTACGCGATCGACGGCAACCCCGAGCTCGAGGAGCTGACGCTCGACCACCTCGAGGGCTACCGGGGCTCGGCCCCCGTGCGCATCGGGAACGGCGCAGCGACCCAGCTCCAGCTCGACATCTACGGCGAGCTCGTCGACTCCATCTACCTGTACAACAAGTACGGGCAGCCGATCTCGCACGACGCCTGGGACGACCTGCGCCGCATCGTCGACTGGGTCTCGGAGAACTGGGACCGCGCCGACGAAGGCGTCTGGGAGACGCGAGGCGGTCGCCAGCACTTCACCTACGGGCGCCTCATGTCGTGGGTCGCCCTCGAGCGGGCGATCAGGATCTCCCGCCAGCGCGGACTGCCGGCTGACCTCGTCCGCTGGCTGAACGTCCGCGACGAGATCTATACGCAGATCATGACGCGTGGCTGGCACGCGGAGCGGGGCGCGTTCGTCCAGCACTACGACACCGACGTCCTCGACGCGTCCGTCCTGCTCATGCCGCTGGTGAAGTTCATCTCCCCGACGGACCCGCGCTGGCTCTCGACGCTCGACCTCATGGGCAAGGAGCTCGTCTCCGACTCCCTGGTCTACCGCTACAACGCGGCGGCCTCCCCGGACGGGCTCGAGGGCGAGGAGGGCACGTTCTCGATCTGCTCCTTCTGGTACGTCGAGGCGCTCGCCCGCGCCGGCCGGCTCGACCATGCGCGCATCGCCTTCGAGAAGATGCTCACGTACGCCAACCACCTCGGCCTCTTCGCCGAAGAGATCGGCCCAACGGGCGAGCAGCTCGGCAACTTCCCGCAGGCGTTCACGCACCTCTCGCTCATCAGTGCCGCGCACAACCTCGATCGGCAGCTCGGTTAGCCGCGAAGCCAAAACGAAGCGGAGCCCTCGCACCCGCCTACGCCGACCGCGGGTTCCTCGGGAGAGGCGCCACCACCACCTTCACAATCACCAAGTCGAGAACGCGACGGTCGGCGAGCGCCCAACCTGTCGAGCGACATCCCTCCCTCGTGCACGCCCTCGGGTCGTTTGAGAGTCGCGTCTTTGAACGAGGGCGCCCGGAGGCGTATCCTCGCCGCGAAAGCGATCCAGCCGCCTTGCAGCAGCGCGGGCTGACGGCCGGAGGTTCGGCCGACGTTCGGTTGCTGCGGAGCGAACCGGACGCCCCATGGCCACGTCGCTAGCGCCGCGCTCCGTCGCACGACCTTTTGAAGGGCGGGAGTCTCCAGGTCCTGCCGCGCTCTGGTCGATCGCGCTCGCCGGCGCGGCGGCGGCGGCCACGTCGGTGGTCCTCGTCCTGACGAGCGATCACGTGTCCGAGCCCGGCGTGCGGGCCGTCCTCACCGTGTGGGTGATGCTTCCCTACGTCCTCGCCGGGGTGGTGGCCTGGTGGCGACGGCCCGAAAGCCACTTCGGTCCCCTGCTCGTCGCGGCGGGCTTTGCGTTCTTCGTCTCGAGCCTCTCGACGGCGAGCGGGAGCGTTGCGTACACGATCGGGATCTCCTTCGACTTGCTGCCGGCGGTGCTGTTCTTGCACGTCTTCCTCGCCTTCCCGACAGGCCGCCTCGAGTCGCGATTCGAGCGCGGTCTCGTCGCGGGAGGGTACTTCGTGGCGTTCGGCCTCCAACTGGTCGGCATGGCGCTCGGCGGTTTCGGCCCCGATGACCTGCTCGAGCTGACGTCAAGACCCGACGCCGCGCACGAGCTCCAGCGCGTTCAGCTCGTGATGCTCGCCGGATGCGCTGTAGCCGGGATCGGAGTCCTCGCGGTGCGGAGGAGACGCTCAGGCCCGCCGTTACGCCTCTCGCTCGCGCTGCTCGTCGACTCGTTTGCGCTCGGGCTCCTGATGATCGCGTTCCTCCTCCTCTCGGGTGCCCTCGGGCTCGTCGAAGGAGAGCAGACGTTCGAGAACCTCCGGCGGACGACGTTCTTCGTGATCGGGCTGGCGCCGTTTGCATTCCTCATCGGGCTGCTCGGTGCCCGCCTCGCCCGCACGTCGGTGGGCGGTCGGTGGGCGACCTCTTCGTCGAGCTGCGGCGGGATCCGGCGCCCGCCGAGCTCCGCGACGCGCTCGCCCGCGCTCTTCGGGATCCGTCGTTGGAGCTCGTCTACTGGCTGCCCGAGTTCGACACGTACGCCGACCTCGACGGTCGGGCTACGGCCCTGCCGAGTGAGGCGAGCGGGCGGGCAACCACGCTAATCGACCGGGATGGCGTGCGCGTGGCGGCGCTGATCCACGACGCGATGCTCGAGGACGAGCCCGAGCTCCTCCATGCAGTGACGGCTGCCGCCGCCATCGCTCTCGAGAACGCCCGCCTCCACGTGGAGCTCCGGGCACGACTCGAGGAGCTGGCCGGCTCGCGCGCGCGCGCGATCGAGGCCGGCCAGAAGGAGCGTCAGCGACTCGAGCGCGACCTGCATGACGGAGCGCAGCAGCGCCTGATCGCGCTGTCGCTCGACCTGAGTTCGCTCGAAGAGAAGCTCCGCGGAGATCCCGATGCGCGCAGACAGCTGGAGGAGGCGCAACGCGAGATCACGATGTCCCTCGAGGAGTTGCGGGCGCTCGCGTATGGCCTCCATCCGGCCGTCGTGACAGGTCACGGGCTGGCAGTCGCGCTCGAGCAGGTCGCGGCCCGAGCGTCCGTCCCGGTTCGGCTGACCGTCGACGTCGACGGTCGCCTCCCCGAGCCGGTCGAGGTCGCGGCGTACAACATCGTCACCGAGAGCCTCACCAACGTCGCCAAACATGCGCGCGCGACGATGGCCCGTGTCAAGATCGATCAAGCGGACGAGGCCCTGGTCGTCGAGGTCATCGACGACGGCATCGGCGGCGCCGACAGCGAGCGGGGCACCGGCTTGCGTGGGCTCGCCGACCGCGTCGAAGCGCTCGGAGGGCGCCTGCGCATCTGGACGCCTCGGGGCGGAGGGACGCGCGTCCGCGCAGAGATCCCCTGCGGGTAGCGAAGACTCGGGGCTGCGCGGAGTCAGGCCGGCGGCGTCGCCGAGGACCCCTTCCTCGTGCGCTGCCGCCGCAGGCCGAAGTACGCGAGCGTCGCTCCACCGCCCAGGAGGAGGGCGCCGGCGATCACGAGGCCGACCCCCACCCAGAAGATGAACCCGACCTTCGCCCCGAGGCTCAACTCGGCGTCGACACCGGCGGACGCGTCCGCGTTCATGACGACGACGGACCAGTTGCCCTTCGCGACGTCCCACTCGAGGCTCTGCGTCCCCGGCCCGGCCGTCGAAGCACTCCAGAAGCCCTCGCCTTCAGGCCTGCTCGGCCGCGAACTCCCTTGGAGGGGCGGTACGTGACCCGAAACGGGTCGAAGTCGAGATCCGTGACCGTGTCGTATCGCGCACCGGCGAGATAGCTCTTCACGTCGGCGGTCGGGGCGATGCCGATGAAGAGCTCGCTCCCGGGCTCGCGGCACGACCCACGGACCCTGATCGTTGCGAGCCGGCCTTCCTCGAACAGCCAATCGGGGCCGTCGGTGCCGATGTCGAGGTCCTCGGACACGATCGCGTATCCCTCCGTGGCGTAGGGCTCGTTGGCGGTCGCGAAGAACCCGGCGGAGTCGCGCTCCGTGTGGTTGAACGCGAGGACGGCTGCGCCCGCGGCGAGCACCGCGAGCGCGAGGACGCCGACCAGAATGCCGGCCACAAGCACCGCGACGCGGCCGCCGGTCATGCCCCGGTCGTCGGTCGAGACCGGGCGCTCTCCCGAACCGCCGGTGCTGGAGGCGGGTTCCATGGCTCGACTCCTTTCGCTGGTCATCTCCGACCATCCAGGAGGTTGCGGTCGAAGAAGCCCACGACCCGCCGCTCGTACTCCTCGGGCGCGGCGTCGATCGCGCCGGTGTGCCCGCCGGGGGCCGCCCAGAGCTCCTTCGGGCCCTTGGCGGCCTCGTAGTAGGTCGGGGGGAGGTTCTCGCCACCCTGCCCGGGCGTGGCGTAGATGAAGAGCGC
>Ga0081538_10004891_pt1 | contig 12197 bp, 12 predicted proteins | sample TabmetS5T2R1_FD_71022 | JGI IMG/M metagenome (GOLD analysis project Ga0081538, IMG submission 71022) | Tabebuia heterophylla rhizosphere microbial communities from the University of Puerto Rico - S5T2R1 | ecosystem: Host-associated > Plants > Roots > Rhizosphere ... | reverse complement strand
ACGTGGTCGTAGCCGAGGTAGCCGACGACCGGACGCCCCGCCGCCACCTCCCGCTCGGCCTCGGCGAAGGTGACCAGGCGCTCCCCGGTGCCCACGAGGCTGTGCCGGCCCAGCCGCCCCTTCTCGACGGACTCGAGCAGGAAGCCGGCACGCGTGCCCGCCCGCAGGCGCAGGTAGGCGCCGAGCGGGGTGATGAGGTCGGCTTGGATGTCGGGCGCTTGCGTCATGGCATAACGAAAAGACCCTCCTGCGGGTCTACGAGCGGAGCGGGCTGTGAGGATGCCTCTTGGCTAGCAGGCGACGCTCCCGCTCCGCTCGCGGCGCCAGGCCCACCAGATGCGGACGGGAGGAGTCATCTGCACGGAGCGTAGGCCACCTCGGAGGCGCGCGTCAAGACGGCGACCTTCGATGTCCGTAATGATGTCGATACTCCGTGCCGATGGGGTCTCATCCGATCCGGCTCGTGGTCGAGGACGACCTGCAGCGCTCGCGGCTGACCGTCTTCCTCCGCCTGATCCTCGCGATCCCGCATTTCATCTGGTTCTTCCTTTGGAGCATCGCCGTCTTCCTCGCGGCGATCCTGAGCTGGTTCATCGTGCTTGCGACGGCGCAGCTCCCGCTCGCCCTCCACCGCTTCTTCTCCGCGTACACGCGCTACTCGACCCACCTGTACGCATACCTCTACCTCGCTGCGAACGGCTACCCCGGCTTCGCGGGTGAGGCCGGCGACTACGCGGTCGACGTCAAGATCGACGGTCCGGCGAGGCAGAGCCGGTGGAAGACGCTCGGACGCCTCATCCTGGCGATCCCCGCCGTGCTCCTCACATCCGCTCTGACCGGTGCTCCGGGCGGGGGCGGAGGCGGCTGGCAGAGCAACACTGCGGGGAGCGACGACGCGCAGGTCCAGTGGTGGTCGTTCTCCGGCCAGGCGGGCGCCGTCGCGATCACGGCGTTCCTCGGCTGGTTCGTCTGCGTCGCGCTCGCCCGGATGCCGCTGGGCTTCCGCGACCTCGCCGTGTACGGGCTTCGCTTCTCGGCCCAGACCACCGGCTTCCTGCTCTTCCTCACCGACCGCTACCCAACCGCCGACCCGCGTGACCCTGCGGCCACGCAGCCGACGCCCGAGAAGCCCATCAAGCTCACAGTCGACGACGATCTGCGCCGCTCGCGGCTGACTGTCTTCTTCCGCATCCTCCTCGCGATCCCGCACATCGTCTGGCTCGTCCTCTGGGGGATCGCCGTCTTCTTCGCGGTGATCGCGGGCTGGTTCGCGACGCTCGCGACCGGGCGGCTGCCGCTCGCCCTGCACAGGTTCATCAGCGCGTACCTCCGCTACGAGACGCACGTCCTCGCGTTCATCTACCTCGTCGCCAACCCCTTCCCGGGGTTCACGGGCGCACCGGGCCGGTACCCCGTCGACCTCGAGATCGCGGGGCCCGAGCGCCAGAACCGGTGGAAGACGCTCTTCAGGCTCTTCCTGATGATTCCCGCGCATCTCGTTGCGTTCGCGCTCGGCGGCGTGCTCGGGCTCGTCGCGATCTTCGGCTGGTTCGTCGGGCTCATCCTCGGGCGCATGCCGGAGGGCCTTCGGAATCTCGGCGCGTACTGCCTCCGCTACACGGCGCAAACCTACGGGTATGCGTACGTCCTGACTGACAGCTACCCCTACGCGGGGCCCACCGAGTACGTGGCGCCCGAGCCCGAGGACGTCGTGGAGGCCCTGCCGCCGTGGCCCGGTCCGCTGCGACCGCCCTCGCTCTCCTCCTAGCGGCGCTCGCGGCCGCCTGGGCGGCCGCGGCCTGGTTCCTCTGGCAGACCCAGGTCCCGAGCGGCCTCGACCTGCCCGACGTCGCGGCGGAGGAGGTGCTCGCGCAGCCCGAGCTCGGCGAGGCGAGGGACTTCGAGCGCTTCCTCCGCTGGAGCTACGTCGCCTCGGCGCTCGTGCTCATCGGGGTCTTCGCCCTCTACGCCCGCTACGGCGCGCGCTTCGTTAGGGAGTCGGCTGCGGGCCGCATCGGCACGGGGATGCTCCTCGGGATGCTGGGCTTCGCCATCGTCTGGCTCGTCCAGGTTCCCTTCGGGCTCCTCGACCTCTGGTGGCAGCGCCGCCACGACGTGTCCGAGCTCGGCTACGTCGACTGGATCTTTCTCAACTGGTTCGCGCTCGGAGGCGAGTTCCTGTTCGTCTGCTTCGCGCTCCTGATCGTCATGGGCCTCGCCGGGCTCCTCGGCGACTGGTGGTGGATCCCCGGCGCGCTCGTCTTCGTCGGGCTCGCGACGCTCTTCACGTTCATCTCGCCGTACCTGATCCCGGCGCAGCACGACGCTCCTCCCGCGCTCGTGCAGGAAGCGGACCGCCTGGCCGAGGAGCAGGGGCTGCCGCACATCCCCGTGCGGATCCAGGAGGTGGATGCCTGGGAGAGCCCCAACGCGGCCGCGACCGGGCTCGGCCCGACCCGACGGATCATCCTCTGGAACACGTTGGTGGACGACTTCGACGACGACGAGGTGCGGGTCGTCCTGGGCCACGAGCTCGGCCATCACTCCAGGGACCACCTCTGGAAGAGCATCGCCTGGTACGCGCTCTTCGCCGTGCCGGGTGCGTTCCTGATCGCCTGGGCGACCAAGCGGCGCGGGGGGATGCGCGAGCCACTGGCGGTGCCGCTGGCCCTGCTCGTCCTCGTCGTCCTGCAGGTGCTCGCCCTGCCGGTGCAGAACGCGATCACGCGCAACATGGAGGCGGAGGCGGACTGGGTGGCCCTCGAGACGACGAGAGACCCGGAGGCTACGACGCGTCTGTGGAGCGGCTTCGCCGAGGCTGCCAAGGCCGATCCGAGCCCGCCGACCTGGTCGTACCTGCTCTTCGACACGCACCCGTCGATGGCGGAGCGGGTGGCGATGGCCGAGGCCTGGCGCGAGCGCAACCGGTAGGCCTCGAGCGGCTCGGGAAGCCGGGTGCGGGTTGGTACGCTGGCCCCGTGGCCCGCTCCGTGATCGTCTCGGCAGTCCGTACCCCGTTCGGGAAGCTCGGCGGCGCGCTCAGGGAGTACGAGGCCACCCGGCTCGGGGCGCTCGCCATCCGCGGCGCGCTCGACCGCCTCGACGTCCGCGACGACGAGGTCGAGTACGTGATCATGGGCCAGGTGCTCCAGGGCGGCGCCGGCCAGGCGCCGGCACGCCAGGCGGCCGTTGGCGCCGGGCTGCCGAAGGAGGTGCCGAGCGACACGATCAACAAGGTCTGCGCGTCGAGCGTCCGCGCGGTCGAGATCGCCGACCAGATGATCCGCGCCGGCGACCACGACGTCGTCGTCGCCGGCGGGATGGAGTCGATGTCGAACGCGCCGTACATCCTCAAGCACGCGCGCTTCGGCTACCGGCTCGGCGACGGCGCGGTCATCGACCTGATGCTCCACGACGGTCTCGTCTCGAGCTTCGACCGGAAGCACATGGTGGAGCAGGCCTCCTTCGTCTCGCGCGAGCTGGGGATCACCCGCGAGGAGCAGGACGCGTGGGCCCTCCGCTCGCACCAGCGCGCCGTGGCCGCGATCGATGGTGACCGCTTCCTGGACGAGATCGTCGCTGTGAACGGCGTCGAGGTCGACGAGGCGCCGCGGCGGGACACGACCCTGGAGAAGCTCGCCGCCCTCAAGCCGGTCTTCGACTCCGAGGGGACGACGACGGCCGGCAACGCACCGGGCGTGAACGACGGTGCGGGCGCCCTCGTGGTCACGAGCGAGGAGTTCGCGCGGAAGCGCGGGCTCGAGATCCTGGCGACGATCGTCTCCTCGGCGTACGTCGCCGACGAGTACGCCTACCTCGCGCGCACGCCGGCCAAGGCGGGGGCCCGGGCGCTGGAGAAGGCGGGCAAGACGATCGACGACGTCGAGCGCGTCGAGATCAACGAGGCGTTCGCCTCCGTCACGGTCAACTCCGTGAAGATGCTCGGCGCCGATCCCGAGAGGGTGAACGTGAACGGCGGCGCGGTCGCGCTCGGTCATCCGATCGGCGCCTCCGGCGCGCGGATACTCGGCACGATGATCTACGAGCTGCGCCGAAACGGCGGTGGGCTCGGCCTCGCGGCCATCTGCTCCGGCGGCGGCCAGGGCGACGCGCTCCTGCTCGAGGTCTGACCTGAGCCGCATCCGTCCGCTCGTCGGGCAGCGCCTGGAGCTTCGTCCGCTCGCGAGCGATGCGCTGACTGCCTGCGCGAGCATCCCGAAGAGGAGGGCTTCTGGCCGTGGCTGTGCGTGCTCAGGGAGACCGGCGAGGCGGTGGGCTCCGCCGGGTTCTCCGGCCCTGCGGACGCCGACGGCCTGCTCACGCTCGGCTACGCGACGTATCCGGAGTTCGGCGGCCGCGGGTATGCCTCCGAGGCCGCCCCGTTGCTGGTCGGCTGGGGTCTGGCGCAACCCGGAGTCGAAGGGATTCGGGCCACCGTGCCCGTCGCCCACGAGGCCTCGCTCCGGGTCGCCGCCGCGGCGGGGCTGGCCAGGTTCGGCACCGCCCAGCATCCGGAGGTCGGGGAGGTCGTCGTGCTCGAGCGCCGGAGCCGCGTCTCCGGTCCTTCCAAGTAACCGTGCTACTTGGCCGGGCGGAGCCGCTCGACGGCGGCGTCCAGGAGCTTCTCCTGCCGGGCCGCGTCGAGGGCCGTCGGGTCTGACACGGCCTGGAGCGCGAGCCCGTCCACGAGCGCGATCAGGCCGACGGCCTCGGCCTCGGCGTCGAGCCCCGGCCGGAGGTGGCCCCGGCGGCGGCCGTCCTCGATCAGGCCCGCGAGCGACGCGCGCCACTGGGCGTAGAAGGCCCGGCGCTCCTCGGCGAGGCCGGGGTGGGAGAGGGAGCGGCCGAGGAAGGCGAGCCACACCCGTGCCTCCGCGAGGCGCTCCTCGTCGAGCGGCAGCGTCTCACGGAGCGCCGCTCGTATTCGGTCCACGGAATCCTCGGCTTCGGCAGCGGTGAGGTAGCGGTCGCTCGCCCGCTCGACGACGAGGCGAAAGGCGAAGCAGACGAGCTCGTCCTTGTCGGCGAAGTAGTGCGTGAGGACGCCGGTCGACCAGCCGGCCTCCGCCGCGATCTCCCGCAGCGTGGCCTCCTCGAGCCCGCGCCGCAGGGCCACGCGCCAGACGGCCTCGCCCAGAGCGGCCCGTCTCGCCTCGTGATCCACGACCTTCGGCATCCGTGGTATTATAACAATCGTCCGAAATAAAACAAACGGAAGGAACTTGAAGACATGGAGCTCAAGTGGATCCTCCTGATCGCCATGGAGGCCTTCGCCTGGCTCGCAACGCTCGGCTTCGTCGTCCTGCGCTACTGGTTCCGGCGCGAGCGGGCGAGCGTCGTCGCGCTCGTGGCGATGATCGTGGACACGCTCGGCATCGCCGTGCTCGGCCTCGTCGACTTGCTCCGGACCGGCGAGCTCTCCAGCTACCAGATCCTCGTCGGCGGGCTGGTGGTCTACGCGCTCACGATCGGGCGCGAGGACGCGCGGCGGCTCGACCGCTGGCTCGGCGAGCGCGTGTCGAGGCTCCGCGAGCGCTACGACGCCGCGGCTCAGTCGAGGTAGACGAGGTAGGTCTCGCGCCTCGGCTGGGCCTCGGCGACCGTCTTGCCCGTGTCGAGGTCGATGATCTCGTAGCGGGTGCCGTTGTACGTGGTCGCGTAGAGGTGGCCTCCGTTCGTCTGCGAAAGGTCGGCGGCCTCGCGCACCAGCGTGAAGCGGAGGGTGCCGTCAGGATCGAAGGCCAGGAGCTTCTGCTCCTCCGAGTTCGGCTTCCAGACGGAGGCTAGGAGAGCGCCTCCCCTGAACGTGACCCAGCTCGGCTCGTCGCTCAGCCTGTGGACGCTCCAGTCGCTCGGATCGATGAGGGAGAGCCCGGCGGGCGTGATGTCGACCTTCTCGCCGTCGTCGGAGTACTGCGCGCCGCTGACGGCGACGAGGCCCGTCGGGAGCCAGACTGCGTTTCGGTCGGGGCCGTCGACGCTCTTCGCCTGCGCGGGCGGCTCCAGCCAGTCGCGCACGCGCCCCCAGAAGGAGACGGGCTCGGACAGGTCGTGGTAGCTGACCTCCATGGTCTCGAGGTCGACCTCGGCAACGCGGCCGCCTGCCGGGACGACCAGCGCCCGCGTGCCCTCGGGATCGACGGCGAGTGCGGGAACCGACTGGCGCCCGCGGTAGTCGCTGTCGTCCGTGCCCTCGATCTGCTCCCAGCCCGCAGGCACCTCGGCGAGAGAAGCCTCGCGGAGCTCGCTGCCGTCGAAGACGACCAGCCGCGCCGGGCCGATCCGGTCCAGCGGAGCGACCAGGGACACGAGTTTCTCTCCGGCCGGCTGCGAGTACAGCGACGAGCCTCCGAGGTCGTGCACCGAGAGGACCTTCTGTGTCGTGGGATCCAGAGCCGCCACCATGGCGGACGCGCCGCCGAGAGAGGCGAGCAGGAGGTCGGGCCTCGCCCAGTGGAGCCGGTCGACGTAGGAGGCCGAGGCGATATCCGCCTTCCCGAGGGTCCGCATCTGATCGACGTCGATGAACTGCACGGCGCCGCCCTCGCTCTCGCCCACAGCGAGAAGGTCGCCGTCGGGTGAGCGCTCGCCGACGGACATGAAGAACGGCACCTCGACCCCGCGGCCGTCGACGGGCTCGAGCGTGCGGCCGTCGACCCAGAGGAGCTCGCTGCCCACCGCGTGGCTCGTCGCCGCGAGGAGCTCGTCGGGAGCGGGCGAAGCGGACCGCGACGTCGTCGTCGCAGCCGTCGTTGGCGCGCTCGAGTCGCTCGAGCCGCCGCAGCCCGCGAGAGCGGCGACGGCTGCTGCTACGAGGAGGAATTTGCGCCTCATCTACTCCTCAGTACACCACCGCTTCGGCTCGGGTTCCAGTAGCTTTCGCCACCGTGACCTTCGAGCGCGTGCTGGTGGTCGGGGCGGGGCAGATGGGGGGCGGGATCGCCCAGGTGATGGCTGCGTCCGGCCGCCGCGTCCTGCTCCACGACGCCGTGCCCGGAGCGGTCGAGAAGGGGCTCGCGACGATGGAGAAGAGCCTCACGAGGCTCGCCGAGAAGGGGGCGCCGCACGATCCCGCCGAGGTGCTCGCGCGCGTCGAGGCGGTGGACGACCTCGTGGACGCCGACCTGATGGTGGAGGCGGTCGTCGAGGACGCCGGGGTGAAGCAGGAGATCTTCCGCCGCGCGGACGCCGCGCTCCACCCCGGGGCGGTGCTCGCCTCGAACACCTCCTCCATCCCGATCGCCTCGCTCGCGGAGGCGACGGGCAGGGCCGAGCGCGTGATCGGGATGCACTTCTTCAACCCCGTGCCGGTCATGGGCCTCGTGGAGGTCGTCCGCGCCCCGACCACCTCGGACGAGACCGTGCGCGAGATCGTCGAGCTGTCGCGCGAGCTCGGTAAGACGCCGGCGGAGGTGAACGACTTCCCCGGCTTCGTCTCCAACCGCGTGCTGATGCCGTTCATCAACGAGGCCGCCTACGCGCTCGCCGACGGCGTCGCCGAGGCGGAGGCGATCGACACGATCGCGAAGCTCGGCTTCAACCATCCCATGGGACCGCTCGCCCTCGCCGACCTGATCGGGCTCGACACCTGCGTCTCCATCATGGAGGTGCTCCGCGACGGGCTCGGCGACTCGAAGTACGAGCCGTGCCCGCGCCTGCGGGAGCTCGTCGCCGCCGGCCGCCTCGGCAGGAAGACGGGCGCCGGGTTTTACGATTACGGTTAGAGCTTCGAGTCACGAAGCTCGGTCGGTGAACCGATCCGGGCCCGAGGCCGAATACACGAGAGCCGCCAGTGCGCCTGCTGCTAGTTGACGACGACGCTGCGTTCCGCGAGCTCCTCCGGACGACGTTCGAGGTCGTGGACGTCGAGGTCGAGGAGGCGGGCACCGCCGAAGACGCGCTGGCCGCGATCGAGCGTCGACGTCCCGACGCGATCGTCCTCGACTTCCGCCTGCCCGGCATGAACGGCGCCGAGCTCTGCCGCCGCGTGAAGGCGGAGGAGGCCACGGTGGACATCGCGATCGTGATCCTCTCGGGCTCCGCCGACGAGACGGCGGGAGTGCGCGACTCCGGCGCAGACGCCTTCCTGCGGAAGCCCTTCAGCCCGCTCGAGCTCCTCGACGTCGTGGAGCGGCTCACCGGCGGGCTCGCCGCGGTGCCGCCGCCGGCGCGGGGCGAGGGCCGGCCGGACGAGGAGCAGCTGATGCTCTACGCGCGCGACCTGCGCCACCTGCTCGAGCTCGAGCGGGGCCAGCGCGTCCTGCTCCAGAACGCCTACAAGGAGACGGTCGCGGCGCTCGCGAGCGCGCTCGAGTCGAAGGACACGGGCACCCGCGCCCACTCGCAGCGTGTCCAGCGCTACGCGCTCGAGCTCTCGCGGTCGGTCAGCCCGGAGCTCGTCGAGGATCCGAGCGCGGAATACGGCTTCCTCCTCCACGACGTGGGCAAGATCGGCATTCCCGACCGCATCCTGCAGAAGCCCGGCCCGCTCAACGAGGGCGAGACGCGGCTCATGCGCACGCACACGCTGCTCGGCGAGCAGATGCTGGGCGGCGTCGCGTTCCTCCGCGGCGAAGGGCTCCGCATCGTGCGCTCCCACCACGAGCGCTGGGACGGAGGCGGCTATCCAGACGGGACCGAGGGGACCGACATCCCGCTCGCCGCGCGGGTCTTCGCCGTCGCGGACTCACTCGACGCCATGACGAGCGACCGCCCCTACCGGTCCGCGCTGACCTGGACGCAGGCCGGCCGGGAGATCCTCGCCGAGTCGGGGGCGCAGTTCGACCCAGCGGTCGTGGGCGCGTTCGTCGAGCGCGAAGACCGCCTTCGCGACATCCGAGCCCGCTTCGCCGCGTAGCCCTGCCAAGCACCGCACTGTTACTTGGCCAGGGACTCCCCCTTTCTGGGAGTCGGGGCAAGTCGAGTCTCGGCCGATGACCTCTGTATGCGCAAAGCGGCACTCGTCCTCCTGCTCCTGCTGACCACGGTCTCGGCCGGGTGTGCCGGTGCCGAAGGTCGGCGGGCCCAGGAGCTCCTCGACGAGGCCGAGCAGGCCTTCGCCGAGCTCGAGACGTACACCCTCGGCGGCACTATGACTATGGAGACGCCGCTCGGGGAGGTCGCCGTCAAGCTGAAGGCGTCCGTCGACCAGCAGGAGGGCGCCATGCTCATGACCATGCGCGCCGACGATCTGCCCGGCTTCCCCGGGATGAGCATGGTCGCGCGTCCGGACGGCTTCTGGATGAAGACCGAGGGCGGCTGGCAGGCGCTGCCGCTGCCGCCCGGGGCGACGGCCGGCGCGGAGCAGTTCGACATCCTCCCGCTCGTCAAGGACGTGGACGTCGACGAGGGTCACACGGTCGGCGGCGAGGCGGCCGTCAAGATCACCGGCGTCCTCGACGCGGACGCTTTCCAGGCCGGGTTCATGGCGGGCCTGCCCGAGGGCGTGAGCGTCGACGCTTCCTTCGAGGACACCCGGGTCGTCCTCTTCCTCTCCGAGGCGAGCCGGCTGCCCCTCCGGATGCTGCTCGACCAGAGCGTCGAGGTCGAGGGCGAGAAGCTGACGGTGAGGATGGATCTCGCGCTCGTCAACGTGAACGAGCCGGTGAAGATCCCGAATCCAAGCGCGTAGCGACCGCGGTCGCTCTCTCTATACTCGCCGCCGTGGCGAGGAGCCGGGACGAGCCCGTGCGGCTGACGCGGATCTACACGCGGGCCGGCGACGCGGGCGAGACCAGCCTCGGCGAGGGAAGCCGCGTCCCGAAGACCGACCTGCGGATCGAGGCGTACGGGGCCGTCGACGAGCTGAACTCCTTCATCGGCCTCGCGCTCTCCGGGGGGCTCCCGGACGGGTTCACGCACTGGCTTGAGCAGATTCAGAACGACCTCTTCGACCTCGGGGCCGATCTCTCCGTCCCGCTCGAAGACGAGCGTCGCGAGCGGCTGCGCGTGACCCGGGGCCAGGTGGAGCGGCTCGAGGAGCTCTGCGACCTCGTGAACGAGCGGCTCGAGCCGCTCAAGAGCTTCGTCCTGCCGGGAGGCACGGAGGCGGCGTCGCGGCTGCACGTCGCCCGCGCGATCTGTCGCCGAGCCGAGCGCCGGACCGTCGCGCTCGCCCAGTCGGAAAGCGTCAACCCGGAAGCGCTCGCCTATCTGAACCGCCTCTCGGACCTCCTCTTCATCCTCGCCCGGGCCGCCAACGCCGGCTCTCAGGAGCCGCTGTGGAGGCCTGGGAGCTCGCGGTAGCCTTCGCCGGCGCCTTCGTCGCCGGCTACCTCGGATCGGTCGTCGGCCTCGTGCTCGGGAGCCTGCGCCTGCCCGCCGTGCTGCTCGCCTCCGGGAGCCCGGCCGCCGCAGCGGGCACGAACATCGCGGTCAGCGCCGCGGCTGCGCTCTCCGGCGGCATCGCCCACGCGCGCGCCGGGCGCGTCAGCTGGCGCATCGTCGCGTGGATGACGCCGCCCTCGGTCGCCGGCGCCTTCCTCGGCGGCTACTTCGGCCACGCAATCCCGTCAGGACTGCTCCTCGGGGCAATCGCCGCCGTGCTGGCGTGGAGCGGTCTCGACCTCCTCTTCGAGCTGCGGGCGGCCCCGACCTCGCATCAGCCCCGTCTCGCGGCCGCGACCGCCGGCGCCCTCATCGGGCTTCTGGGCGGGGCGGTCGGGCTGATCCTCGGAACCCTGCGCCTGCCGGCTCTGATCCGGAGCGTCGGCCTGCCGGCGCACCTCGCCGTGGGCACGAATCTCGTCGTCGGCTTCTTCCTCGGCGTGGCGGGCTTCGCGGGCCACCTCGTTCGCCTCGAGATCGAGTGGCTCGTCCTGGCGGCCGGGCTCGCCGGCGCGATCCCCGGCGCGTGGCTGGGGGCCCGCTTCACCGGACGCCTGGACGAGCGGGCGCTGCGCCGCCTGATCGGCGTCGCGCTGCTGGTCGTCGCAGCCGCGATCGCCGTGACCGCCGTGGTCGACCGCTAGACGAGCCGAAGGAAGCGGCGGATCGCCTCGACGATCCGCTGATCCCAGAGGAGCAGTTGCTCCCCGTCCGCCGGCTGGGGGACGACGGCCGGGCGCCTGGCGCGGAGGACGGCGACGATTGCGATCGAGAAGGCCGCGGCGAGGAGGCCGAAGCCGAGCTCACGCCGAAGGCCGGTGAGGTCGTCGGCTGGGGTCGCGACGAGCGGAAGGACGCGCCCGCGCTCGGGCTGCACCAACGGCTCCGCGCCGGTCGTCGCCGGAGCGGGGACGAGAGGCGCGGCCGCGGCGGGAGCCGAAGCCGGGGCGCCGCTCGGCGGCGGAGGCGTGGGCGTGAAGCCTGTGCCGGGAGTCGCAGGAGGCGGCGGGGCCGCCGCGGACGTGGCCGGCCGGTGCGCGGCGCTCCTGCCCTTCGAGACCGTCAGGCCGATCTTGGAGCCTGTCGGCCTGAGGCCGCCCACGCTGCCGCGGATGACCTTGCCCGTCGGGACGCTCGAGGACGTCTTGTACGTCACCTTCCCGACCTTGAAGCCCCGCTTCTGGAGCGCCGACTTGGCGGCGGCGAGCGTCAGCTTCGCCAGCTTGGGCACGACCTTGAGAGCGCCCGTCTTCGCGCCGACGTTGCCGGCCTCGTCCACCGCGGCCACCTGGAACGAGCGCCTGTCAGTGAGCTTGAAGGCGCCCATCGCCACGGTGCGCACGGAGCCGGCGACAGTCTTGGCGAGCGCCCCGTTCGCATACACGCGGTACGCGGAGATGAGACCGGAGTTGTCGCCCGCGGCCGTCCAGGAGAGCGAGAACTTGCCCCGCTGCACCGTGCCCTTGAAGCCGCCCGGCTTCGTGGGTGCTTGCACGTCCTCGAGCAGGGTGAAGCGCGTGAGATGGCGGGTGAGGATCCGTACGTTCGTGCCGTCGAAGGCGAAGCCGTCGTTCCAGGAAGCCGGAAGCGAGCCACCCGGGACCTCGGCGAGCGGGCGCCAGGCGCCGCTCTCGAACGTGGCCGGGATCACGTTGGTCAGCGTGTTGTCGACCTCGATCTGGAGCGGGAGCGTGAACGTCGTGACGGAGGAGCCGGCCAGGGCCCAGTACGCGGTCACGTCGAGCATCTCGCCCGCCGGCTCGAACCCGCCGGAGCCGCCCGCGGCGGGCTGCGGGTCGATGCGGACGACGAGCCAGTCGCCGGCGGGCGCGCCCGACCAGGCGCCGGCCGGGGCGGGCACCCTGGCCGTG
>Ga0081538_10004890_pt1 | contig 12198 bp, 15 predicted proteins | sample TabmetS5T2R1_FD_71022 | JGI IMG/M metagenome (GOLD analysis project Ga0081538, IMG submission 71022) | Tabebuia heterophylla rhizosphere microbial communities from the University of Puerto Rico - S5T2R1 | ecosystem: Host-associated > Plants > Roots > Rhizosphere ... | reverse complement strand
AGATAGCCCGCGTGCACCCATCCGTGGCGGCGGCGATGACGTTCGTCGACAGGGACACCGAGCCGCGTCTCGAGCGGATCCTGTCGGAGATCCGCGCGCACGGGAAGCAGGCGGCGCGGAGCTAGGCCTCGGGCCATTCGTCCTGCCCTGTGGGGCTCCTGGGCCACCAATCCAGGACAGATCCGAATATCCCGCCGCAGCGGCTGAACGATCATCGATCACCCGGACCCGGCGCCACCACCCAACCGACAGCGACCGCTGGGCTCAGCGCAACTTTCCCTCCCCGGAAAGGTTGGAGGGGCACCCACCACCACAAGGAGGATGCCCCTTGAGCCAGCGTAGCAACAGGCTCTTGATCGCCATCTCGGGAGCGGCGGCGCTCACGCTTCTGGTTGCGGCGGCCGCGATGGCCGCTCGGATCGTCGGGGACGACGGTCCGAACACACTTACAGGGACCGCCGTCCAGGACCTCATCCTGTCCAAGGGCGGCGACGACACCGTCAACGCGCTCGGAGGCAGCGACCTCGTGCGCGCCGGTGCCGGCAGCGATGCCGTCGACGGCGGCGCGGGACGAGACCTCGTCCGCGGCGGCCTCGGCGACGACTCGATTCAGGGCGGCGGCGGCTTCCCCGGACGGCAGGGCGACCTGCTGCACGGGAACCCCGGTAACGACACGGTCGTCGGCGGCCGGGGCTTCGACCTGATCACCGGCAATGCCGGCGCCGACAACCTGAACGGCGGGCCCGGCTGCGACCGCGTCTTCGCCGGACCGGACGACGACACGATCGACGGCGGTGCCGGCTTCTCGTTCCGCAGGTTCCGCTGTGAGCGGCTGCACGGCGGTCTCGGCAACGACGTCTCGAACGGCGGAGCCGGCCGTGACTTCATGTCCGGTGGGCAGGGTGACGACGTCCAGAGCGGCGGCGGGGGCGCGGACAAGATCTTCGCCAACCCCGGCCGTGACAAGTCGGACGGCGGCGACGGCCAGGACGTGCTGTGGGCAGTGGCCCGCGTGGACGTGACCGCCATCGGTGACGCCGAGGGCGACGAGCTGACCGGAGGCACGGGACGCGACCGCATCCACGTGCGCGACGGCGAGGTCGACCTCGTCCACTGCGGCGAGGGCCGCGACCTCGTGATCACTGACCAATTCGACCAGGTCGACGCCGACTGCGAGGTGCGGCGCCAGAGCGACATCACGTCGCTGGAGCAGGTCGACGACACCGAGGAGAACAGGACGGAGAACCCGTCGGAGGACAACGACGAGGGCTGATCCCTCCTCGACAGCAGGCAGTTCCCCAGCGGGGCCCGGGCGACCGGGCTCCGCGCTCTTGTAGGGTCGCGGCCGTGCCGCACGACCTGATGCAGGACGTCCGCGTGGCCCCCTCGATCCTGTCCGCCGACTTCGCGCGCCTGGGCGAGCAGGTCGAGCACGTGATGGATGCGGGCGCGCGCGTCATCCACGTGGACGTGATGGACGGCCATTTCGTGCCGCCGATCACGATCGGCGACCTGATCGTGAGCGCGTTACGGGACCTCGTCCACGATCGGGGCGGCGTCCTCGACGTGCACCTGATGGTCGAGCGCCCGGAGCGGCGAGTCGACGAGTTCGCGGCCGCAGGCGCGGACACCCTGATCGTGCACTGGGAGGCGACGCCACACGTTCACTACGCCCTAAAGGCGGTGCGCGACGCTGGACTCCACTCGGGCCTCGCCATCAACCCGGCGACTCCCCCGGAGGCCGTGACCGCTCTCGGCGGCATGTTCGACCACCTGCTGTGCATGACCGTCAACCCCGGCTGGGGTGGGCAGCCCTACATCGAGAGCTCGACCGCCAAGGTTGCAAGGCTGCGCGAGCTGATCGGCCCGGGAGTGCCGATCGAGGTGGACGGCGGGATCGACGCGACAACGGCCCGCCAATGCGCGGCCGCCGGCGCCACGCTGTTCGTGGCCGGCTCGTCGATCTTCGGCGCGGACGACCCGGCCGCCGCGTACGCGGAAATAGCGGCGGCGGCCGGAGCGATGTAGCGCTTACGCCGCGGGGCGCGGCGTCTGCTTCTCGGGGCCTCCTCCCATCCTTCGCATGACGAAGGTCGCGATCAAGAGCACGATGATCACGCCGATGATGGCGCTGACGATGCCGCCCCAGTCGAACGCATCGTCGTCACCGATCCCGAGCCCGAGCGTGAAGATCACGTAGCCCACGGCCGCACCCACGAGACCAAGCACGATCGAGACAAGCCACGACTTGGGTCCGGACATCTCGCTGAACGCGTCGTTCGGGACGAGCGCACGGCCAATGAAGCCGGCGACCAACCCGAGGAGCAACGCACCGATCATCCGTCACCTCCCATCTGGTTAGGGGACAGCACCCAAATTGTGCTCTTATCCCGCCCGGAGGGCAATGCGTGGGCGGCTTATAACAACCGGCCCTCGAGCGGCGGGTCCGTGCCCTTCAGGCGGCAGCGTGCGATCCGGTCGAGAAGCTCCGCGCTCACCGCCACATGCGCATGCGGGTCGAGCGTTCCCTGGTCGGTGTCGGTGAACGGCCAGCGTTCCGGGTTGCTCGAGACGACCTCGCCGCCGGCGTCCACGCACTCGACGACCACCGTGGCGGCGCCGCCGGCGGTGGACGGCTCGTTGAGCGAGCGGTCCTCGATGTAGACGATGACCTCCGGCACGCCGCCCGGCGGGCGCTCCACCCGCAGGCCGGCGGGCTGCTCCGAGTCGCCGTCGCCTCCGCTTCCGGCGAGCGCGACGATCACGAGCGGAATGGACAGCGCCAGCAGCGCTGCCAGCGCCACGAGGCGCGTTCGCGACGCTCCCTCCATCGAACGCCGATGCTACCCGCGGGGTTAGGATCGCCGCGTGACCGATCAGACGAAATTCACCCTGGCCGAGGACCGCATCCCGACCCACTGGGTGAACCTCCTTCCCGACCTGCCGGGCGAGCCGCTGCCACCGCTCAACCCGGGCACGATGGAGCCCGCCGGCCCCGACGATCTCACGCCGATCTTCCCGATGGAGCTGATCGGCCAAGAGGTCTCGATGGAGCCGGAGGTCGAGATCCCCGAGGCCGTGCGCGAGGTCTACAGGCTCTGGCGGCCCACCCCGCTCTACCGCGCCCGCCGGCTGGAGCAGGCGCTCGATACCCCCGCGCACATCTATTACAAGTACGAGGGGGTCTCCCCCGCCGGGTCGCACAAGCCCAACAGCGCCGTGGCGCAGGCCTACGCGAACAAGGAGGCGGGGATCGAACGCCTCGCCACGGAGACCGGCGCGGGTCAGTGGGGCTCCGCGCTCGCGCTCGCCTGCTCGCTGTTCGGGCTCGAGTGCGTGGTCTACATGGTCGGCGCAAGCTACGACCAGAAGCCATATAGGCGCGCGATGATGGAGAGCTGGGGGGCCACCGTGATCCGCTCGCCGAGCGACACGACCGAGGCGGGCCGCTCCCAGGCCGAGCACGCGACCGGCTCGCTGGGCATCGCGATCTCGGAGGCTGTGGAGGTCGCCGCCGGCCAAGCCGGCACCAATTACGCGCTCGGCTCGGTGCTCAACCACGTGTGCCTCCACCAGACCGTGATCGGCCAGGAGACGATGGCGCAGATGGAGATGGCGGGCGAGGAGCCCGACGTCGTGGTGGGCTGCGTCGGCGGCGGCTCGAACTTTGCCGGCATGTCCTTCCCCTACCTGCGGCGCGTGCTGCGCGGTGAGGCGAAGACGCGCTTCGTGGCCGCCGAGCCCGCCGCCTGCCCGACGCTCACCCGCGGCGCCTACCGCTACGACTTTGGCGACACCGTCGGCCTCACACCGCTGATGCCGATGTACACGCTGGGCCACGACTTCGTGCCGCCGCCCGTTCACGCCGGCGGGCTCCGCTACCACGGCGACTCGCCGATCATCAGTGGCCTCGTCAAGCACGGCCTGATGGAGGCGCGTGCCTACCGCCAGAATGAGACGTTCGAGGCCGCGGTCCGGTTTGCTCGCACAGAAGCGATCCTGCCCGCCCCGGAGCCCTCGCACGCGATCCGGGCCGTAATGGACGAGGCGGAGGACGCCAAGCAGGCGGGTGAACAGCGGGTGATCCTGTTCAACCTCTGCGGCCACGGGCACTTCGACATGTCGGCCTACGACGCTTACCTGGCGGGCAAGCTCGAGGACCCGGAGTTCTCGGAGGCGGACATGGACGCCGCCCTCGAGCGGCTGCCGGACACGCCCGCCATCGCCTGACGCCCGCCGCGTATCGTCATCTCCATATGACCGACAGGTCGGCGGACGCGCTCGACGCCATGAACGAGGCCGTGCTGGCAATCGCGGCCGAGCGCTCGGTCGAGCGGGTGCTCGAGCGCATTGTCGAGGTTGCCCGCGGGCTGGCCCGCGCCCGCTATGCCGCGCTGGGGATTCCCGACGGCGAGGGCGGCTTCGCGCAGTTCATCACCTCGGGAATGACCGACGATGAGATCGCCGCGATGGGCCCGCTGCCGCGCACCCACGGGCTGCTTGGCGCGATGCTCGAATCCGAGGCGTCACATCGGACGGACGACATCAGCCATGACCCCCGCTTCCGCGGCTGGTGGCCGCGGACCCATCCGCGGATGCGCTCGTTCCTCGGCGTGCCGATCGTCTCGCGGACCGGAATCATCGCGGCCTTCTACCTGACCGACAGGGAGGGCGCGGGCGGCTTCTCCGCCGAGGACCAGCACCTCATCGAGATGCTGGCCGCGCACGCGGCGCTGGCGATCGAGAGCGCCCGCCTTTACGAGCGCAGTCGCGAGTTGAGCGCCGTGGAGGAGCGCAACCGGCTGGCGCGCGACCTGCACGACTCGGTGGTCCAGAAGCTCTTCGGCATCGCACTGGCCGCGCGTTCCGCGAGCATGCTGCTGGAGCAGCGCGACGCCGGCGCCGCCCACGGGGAGGTGGAGCGGCTCGGGGAGCTCGCCCAGGAGGCGATCGGCGAGCTCCGCTCGCTCGTCTTCCAGCTCCGGCCGGCCGCGGTCGAAACCGACGGGCTCACGCCGGCACTGCGCAAGCACGTCGAGGTGCTGAAGCGGGTCCACAGGCAGGAGATCGTCCTCGAAGGCTCGGCCGGCGCGAGCCTCGGCCCCGTCCGCGCCGCGGAGGTGTTCCGGATCGCCCAGGAGGCGCTCAGCAACGCGCTGCGCCATTCGCATGCCGGGCGGATCGCCGTGCGCTTGTCAGAACCGAACGGGCAGCTGCGGCTGACCGTCGAGGATGACGGCGTGGGCTTCGAGCCGGGGTCCGCGGCGCTGCGCTCCCGGCGCCTAGGCCTGACCTCGATGGAGGAGCGCGCCGGCGCGCTCGGCGGGAGGCTCACCGTCGAGTCGCGACCCGGCGCGGGTGCGACGATCGGGCTGGAGGTGCCCCTTGGCGAAGATTCGCGTGCTGATCGCGGATGACCACGCGGTCGTGCGCCAGGGGCTTCGCACCTTCCTGGAGCTCCAGGAGGACATCGAGGTCGTCGCGGACGCCTGCGACGGCGAGGAGGCCGTGTCCGCCGTACTCGACGGCCGGCCCGACGTCGTCCTGATGGACCTGGTGATGCCCGGGCTCGACGGCATCGAGGCCACCCGCCGCATCCTGCGCGAGCGCCCGGCCACGCGCGTGATCGCCCTGACGAGCTTCCTGGACGACGAAAAGGTGCTGCCGGCGGTGCGCGCCGGGGCGGCCGGCTACCTGCTGAAGGACGTGGAGCCCGAGCAGCTCGTGCGGGCGATCCACACCGTCCACGGCGGCGAGGCGCTGCTCCATCCCGCCGCCACGGCGGCGGTGATGCGCGAGCTGGCGGGTCATGCGGAGCCCGTGGACGAGACCGACCTCGGTCTGACCGGGCGCGAGCGCGAGGTGCTGACGCTCGTGGCGCGGGGACTCCCCAACAAGCTGATTGCGCGCGAGCTCGGAATCGCGGAGAAGACCGTCAAGACCCACGTGAGCAGCATCCTCGCCAAGCTCGGCGTGACCGATCGCACCCAGGCGGCGCTGCTCGCGGTGCGCCGCGGCTGGGTCGAGCCCTAGTCGGCCCAATGGCCTAGGCCCAATTTCCGATGGTGGCGGCGTCAGCGCCCGCCTAGATTCGGCGGCGATGGCATCAGCGATCGTCACCGGAGCGTCCCGTGGCCTCGGCCTCGCGCTTGCGCGGGCGCTGGCGGCGCGACGCCGGTCGCTCGTGATCGACGCGCGCGGCGAGCAGGACCTGGAGACCGCTCGCGCGGAGCTCGCCGCGATGACCGAGGTGGTGGCGGTTGCCGGCGACCTCACGAGAGAGTCGCACCGCCGCGCGCTCGTCGCGGCCGCCGGCGACGAGGTCGACCTGCTCGTCAACAACGCCGGCGGCCTCGGCCCCAGCCCTCTGCCGCGTCTCGAGCACTATCCGCTCGACCGGCTCGAGGAGCTGTACCGGGTGAACACTCTCGCGCCGCTGCGGCTGATCCAGCTCGCGCTGCCGCTTCTGAGCCGCCGGGCGGCGATCCTCAACATCACCTCCGATGCCGCCGTCGAGGCCTACGAGGGCTGGGGCGGGTACGGCTCCTCAAAGGCCGCGCTCGAGCAGCTGACGCGGGTCCTGGCCGCCGAGCATCCCGAGCTGCGCGTCTATTCGGTCGACCCCGGCGACATGCGCACGCGCATGCACCAGGACGCCTTTCCCGGCGAGGACATCTCCGACCGGCCCCTGCCCGAACAGAGCGTCCCGGGGCTACTGGCGCTGATCGACGGCGAGCTCCCGAGCGGCCGCTACCGCGCGAGCGAGCTGGTGGAGGTTCCGGCTTGAGCGCCGTGGCCGTCGCCGTCGAAGAGCTGCGCGAGGCGGACCGCCCGCCCGAGGAGCGCGGCCTGAGCCGCGACCGCGTGCTGATGCTCGTGGCCGACCCGGCCGCGGGCGGGCTCTACCACGGCCACTTCGACGAGCTGCCCGAGTTGCTCGGGCCTGGCGACGTGCTGGTCCTCAACACCTCGCGCACCCTGCCCGCGGCGCTGCCGGCGCGCTCCGCCGGCGGCGCCCGGCTGGTGCTTCACCTCTCGACGCCCGCTCCGGGCGAGCGACCCGGGCGCTGGATCGTCGAGCTGCGGACGGACGATGGCCGCCGGCACGGAGGCCATGCCGGCCAGCGGCTGCTGCTCCCCGGTGGAGCCGAGGCGGAGTTGCTGGCGAGCTACGTGGGATCGCGGCTCTGGGTCGCCGACCTCCACCTGCGCGGGGGCGACCTGCTCGATTACCTCGACCGTCATGGCCAGCCGATCCGCTACCGGCACACCGGAGCGGACTGGCCGCTCGACGCCTATCAGAACGTTTATGCGGTCGAGCCCGGCAGCGCCGAGATGCCGAGCGCGGGACGGCCGTTCACAGCCGAGATGATCACCCGCTTGGTCGCCCGGGGCGTCGATGTGGCACCGGTCGTGCTGCACACCGGCGTGTCCTCGCTAGAGCGCGGCGAGCCGCCCTATTCGGAGCGCTTCGAGGTGTCGCGAGCCACGGCCGAGCGCGTCAACCTCGCGCGGGCGTTGGGCGGACGGGTGGTGGCCGTCGGAACGACCTCGGTGCGAGCCCTCGAGTCCGCCGCGCACGCTGACGGCAGCGTGCGGGCGGCGTCCGGCTGGACCGACCTCGTGATCGGAGCGGAGCGGCCTGTCCGCGCCGTCGACGCGGTGCTCAGCGGCTTCCACGATCGCGACTCCTCGCATCTGCAGCTGCTCGAGGCGGTGGCGGGACAGGCTCTCCTCGAGGGTGCCTACTCCGCCGCACTCGAGCACGGCTACCTGCGCCACGAGTTCGGCGACGTGCTGCTCGTGCTGCCGCGGCGCGGCTTGTGACCTCGTGACCTAGCGCTTGCGCCGGCGCTTGCGCGAGCTCGGCCGCTCGGGGACCGGCTGCGGCTCGGACGGCTCCTCGTCCGGCTCGGGCTCCGGCGGCCCCAGCAGCGACCCCCCCTGCTCCTGCTCGGCCCCCGGCGGCGAGGCGAGACCACGCTTCTGAGCGGCGCTGGGCCAGGGCTCCGCTTCGCCCGTCTCCCAGGCCGGACCGCGCCCACCCGGCCAGTTGCCCAGGTAGAGCGTGCCGAGCGCACCGAGCCAGAAGGCCTCGATGATCACGGGCACGAGCGGCACGATCTGAAGCACGAGCAGCGCGCCGGTGACCACGCCGAGGATGCCCATGAACGGGCTCAGCAGGCCGACGCGCCGGGCGCGGAGGGGCAGCATCACGAACAGGAACGCCGTTGCGACGGACCCGGCGAAGTTGAGCGCGAAGACGCCTGCGTTCGCGTTGTCCTCGAGGAGCCGGTCGGCCCGCTCGTCACCCGGGTTGCCGCGAATCGGCTCACCAGCGGCAAAGTCGTTCGCGACGTCGACCTGGCCGACCGCACCCAGGACCAGGCCGACCGCGTACAGGGCGGGCCCGGCGACGATCATGTAGATGAACCAGCTCGGCACCCCTCCCGCACGGGCCTGGACGGCGCGGAAGAGATAGAGGAAGACGCCGATAAGGAGCAGCGACGCCACCGCCTGGGCCCCTCGCGCTCCGAGCAGCATCGCCGGGTTCTCATCGACGGAAAGCAGGAAGTCCGGGATCGGCTCGGTGCGAGCCCGGTCCTCGACGACGGTCTGCAGCAGGATTACCTGGGCCACCAGCAGCAGCGCTGCGAGGAGCGCGGCGGCGGCCGCGGGGCGGGCCCAGCGGGCCTCCCACTCGAGCTGGTCTTGCTTGCTCACGGAGCGGGCTTGGGCGGCCGCTCTGAGTGACGGGTCACGCGCGGCGGGTAGTAGTCGCTGTCCTCCGGCTCGACGATCTTGGACACGCGCTCGCCCACGGCGAGCACGAGGTCGAGCATCGGGGTCATCAGGCGGATCGCTCCCTCGATCCGCCGCCTCATGCGCAGCTGGTCGGGTGTCATCGGCGCCATCGCGATCAGCCGCCGCGCTGGTGGAAGTAGAACTCCGGCAACGCCGCCTTGGCCACCTCGGCCGTGATCTGTTGGGCCTGGTGGAGGTCCCCCGCGCGTACCGCGAGGTCATCGATGGTCACGATCCCCACGAGCGTCTCGTCCTCGGTCACCGGGAGGCGCCGGATGCGGTGCTGGATCATGAGCGCCACGGCCTCCTCGAGGTCCATCTCCACTTCGCCCGTCACAAGCGGCCTCGAGGCGTGCGCCCCGGCTTGGTCCTCGGCCTCGACCTGGTCGGCGACGACTGCCAGCGCGAGGTCGCGATCGGTGATCACGCCGATCGGGCGGCTCCCCTCGCAGACCACCACCGAGCCGACGTTGCGGTCGCGCATGAGCTCGCCCACACGTCGCAGGCTGTCCGCTGTTTCGACCGTGACGACACCCTGAGTCATCACCTCCGAGATGTGCACGGCGCGACTGTATCGTGCACACGGTGAGCGTCGTCCTGTACGGTGCCAGCGGCTATACCGGGCGGCTGGTGGGCGAGGAGCTGGGCCGGCGCGGGGCCGAGCACGTGCTGAGCGGCCGCGATCGGGCCAAGCTCGACCCGCTCGGGGCCGAGCGCGGTGTGCCCGTGAGCGCGGTGACGCTCGACGACGAAAGCGGGCTGCGCGAGCTCCTTCGGGAGGCGAGCGTGGTGATCAACTGCGCCGGGCCGTTCACGCTGGCGGGCGACGCGCTCGTGCGCGCCGCGCTCGACACGGGCACCCACTACGTCGACTCAACCGGCGAGCAGCCCTTCATCCGCATGGTGTTCGAGCGCCACGGCGCCCGCGCGGAGCAGGAAAGGCTCGCGCTCGTTCCGGCGGCCGGGTTCGACTACCTGCCCGGCGACTGCATAGCCCGCCTCGCCGCGGAGGGGCTCGAGCCGCTCGAGGAGCTCGTAATCGCCTACGCGGTCAAGGGCTTCGGCATGAGCCGCGGCACGCTGCGCTCGGCCCTCGAGATCATGAAGGGCGGCGACGTCATCTACGAGGACGGCGACTGGCGCCCCGCGCCGGCCGGCGTCTTCCGGGCCAGCTTCGACTTCCCAGAGCCGCTCGGGCGCCAGGGCATGTCGCGCTACCCCTCGGGCGAGGTGATCACCGTGCCTCGCCACACGCGCACCCGCCGGATGGTCTCGCTCGTGACCACGCGCACCGCGGCGCCGAACGCCGTCGCGGCGGCGCTCGTGCCCTACCTACAGCCCGGCCTCCAGCTCACGCTCCGGACGCCGCTCCGCGGTCTGATGCAGCGCGCTCTCGCCGCGCTTCCGGAGGGCCCACCGGAGTCCGCGCGCCGCGCGGCCGAGTGGACGATCGTGGCCGACGCCCGCGGCGAGGACGGCCGGAAGAGCCGCGCCGAGGCGCGCGGCGTGGACGTCTACGGCGTGACCGCCGCGATCCTGGTTCACGCCGCCGAGCTGCTGAGCGCCCCGGGCTACGACCGCGCGGGGGCGCTCGGGCCGTCGGCGGCCTTCGACCCGGTGGCTTTCCTCAACTACCTCGGCGATCACGGGGTCTCGTGGCGGCGCTGACGGCCCGGGGTCCCCTACCCTTGAGGCATGTCATCTGAAGATCCCTTCGGCGGCCTCTTCGGCGACCCCGACGAGCTCCGCCGTCGCATGGAACAGTTCGCCGAACAGATGCAGGGAGCGCAGAAGGTCGCCTGGGCCGACAACGCCATCAAGCTGGCGGTCGACATGACGGTGGCGGGGCTCGCCCGTATGAACCTTCAGGGCAACGCCGAGCAGCAGTCGCGGGACCTTCTGCAGGCGATGCGCGTGATGTTCCCCGAGGCCGTCATTCTTGTGCGCGAGGCGCGGGAGGGTTTCGGGACGTAGCCTTCTCGCTCTCGCGGTCCTCACGGCCGCGGGCGATCACCTCCTTGAAGCTGCGCACGCGGAAGATGAACACCAGCGCGGTGAAGCCGATCCCGAAGGTGAGCGCGCCGATCGCGATCTGCTGGCCGACGGAGTAGGCGGCGACCGTGGCCCCCGCCGCGGTCCCGGCGAACACCTGCGTCAGCAGCGCCTGCTGCACGCCCGCGCCCTGGGGCGTGAATGGCACCGCGGCGGACACGGCGTTGACGCCCAGGACGAGCAGCACGTTCTTCACCGAGCCCCCGACCCGGAACGCCTCCAGCAGCATCCAGAAGGCGGCGAAGCGGAAGCACCAGCCCGCGAACTGGACCGCGAAGACCTCTCGGAGGTAGCGGTCGCGGTCGTGCAGGATCGTGAACCCCTGGCGGATCCGCTCCCAAAATGCCTGGGCGCGCGCGCTCAGGAGCGCGAATGCGGCAAGTCCGCCCACCCCGAGCAGCGTCACGAGGAAGAGCGTGAACTCCGGATGCTGGGCGAGGTAGGAGAGATCGAACGCGTTCAGCTTCGCGAAGTCGGGCGGCTTGGGGAACACGCCCTGCGTGAACGCGAACAGCAGGATCAGCGAGCCCATCGCGACGTCGAAGCCGAGCTCGACCACGAAGCTCGCCGCGACCGCCGGATAGCTGGAGTGCGGTATCGAGGTCTTGGTCAGGAACAGCCTCACGACGTCGCCGCCACGGGCCGGGATCACGGCGTTGAAGCCGTAGCCGGCGAAGTAGGCCCCCCAGATCTCGCGGAAGCGGATGGTCTCGGTGGGATAGGCCGCGCGCAGGATGTTGAAGCTGGCGCGGGCGCGCAGCGTCAGATAGGCCGTGAAGAGCGCAAGCGCGAACAGGAGGGGGACCAGCCGGACAGAAGCCAGGTTCGAGAAGAACTCGTCTACCGCGTCGAAGAACGACCGGAAGGACTCCCCGAGGCTTGCCGTCTGCACCTCGTGAAAGGTAGGGGCGCGCGCCGCCCGAGGCGCCAAGCCGCGAACCGCGCGTGGCGAGGGCGCGTATAACGAGGGGTATGGCCGCCAGTGATGCCCGGCTCGTGGAGCGCTTGCCGCACGATCGAAGCGGCGAGGAGCTGCGCGAACTGTACCGGCGCTACTCGGGAGAGCTGTTCGGCTTCGCGTGCAACGCGCTCAGCGACCGCGAGCTTGCCGAGGAGGTCGTGCAGGACGTTTTCGCCCGTCTCTGGCGGCACGCGGACGACTACGACCCTGGCAAAGCGAGCGTGCGCACGTGGCTCTACGCGATCGCCCGCAACCGGATCGTCGACGCGCGGCGCCGGGCCGCCGCGCGCCCCGGGCTCGCGCAGCCGGAGGCCGAGGAGCCCGTCGAGGAGCTCGATCGCGAGCTCGAGCAGGCCGTCCTGCGCTGGCAGGGGGCAGCT
>Ga0081538_10004889_pt1 | contig 12199 bp, 12 predicted proteins | sample TabmetS5T2R1_FD_71022 | JGI IMG/M metagenome (GOLD analysis project Ga0081538, IMG submission 71022) | Tabebuia heterophylla rhizosphere microbial communities from the University of Puerto Rico - S5T2R1 | ecosystem: Host-associated > Plants > Roots > Rhizosphere ... | reverse complement strand
CGAGCGCCTGTCCCTGGTGTTCAATTCCCTGCGCCTGGCCTTGTCCGGCGGCGCGGCCGCGGCCCTGATCGTGGTCGGCTGGCTGCGACCGGCGCCCTGGCTGCTCGCGCTGCTGCTGGTGGCGATCCTGTCCGCCATCTGGTTCTTCGCCGTGAGCTGCTTCCTGCGCGTCGGCGGCTGGGGCGAGCCATGACCGCTGCTACCGGGCAGGGCCCCGTCTGGTCCTGGACCTGCTCTGCGGTGCAAGCGTCACCGTTGTTTGCCGCCACGGAAGAGGTCACCTAGGGCCTCGCCTACACGGTCGCGTCCGAAGCCGATGACCGGTCCAGAGGCGACGCTTCATCCGTTATGGCAAGCGGGGAACGGGAGCAACGGCCTCTTGTCTGCTGGCCGTGGGCGAAGGGTGGCCGGAGATGCGTTGGCCGAGGGAGCGACTTGCGGCTCAGGAGAAGGAGCGACTTGCGGCTCAGGAGATGACTTGCATTGCTCGAGACGGTCCCTACGACAGCCAGCAGCGATGTCACCTCTACCACAGCGATCGTCGGTGACTTGCCCATGGGTCCCGCGGTAGCGCCGCCATGTGAAGGTCTCGTTGAGCGCCTTGTGCACACGGTTGAACCTGCCCCTCCCTCAACGAGTTTTCGAACCTTGACAAGCCAGATAGCAGCAAGGAAGGTCCTCATGCTGGGCTGAGCGTCCCGGGTTTGGAGGGGGCGATGGAGGTGTCCGCAGACCACCCGACACCGGCGGTCGCCCAGCGGATCCCGCCGGGTACGGTCCGGCGGGCGCGCCGCCGGCGACCCACCGGAGAGGCCCCACCGCTGCCCTATCACCTGCAGACCAGCGGGGTGAGATGGCTGGTTGCAGGAGCGGTGCTGGTCGGGCTGTCGATCCTGGTCTTCGCCCGCGGGCTGCGTGGCGTGGCCGTCGAAGTGACCGTGGTCGACGACGCAATGGTCGGGTGGTTGGTCGGGCTCGACGTTCCTGGGCTGGTCGGCGGCTGGCGGGTGCTGGCGGCCGTCAGTTCTTGGTGGGTCCTCAACGGGCTGTTCTACGGGTTGCTGGTGGCGCTGGCGGTGCTGCGGCGGTTCCGGCAGTTGCTCGTCTTTGCGATCGTGGCGCAGCTGGTGAGCTTGACCGCCGAGGCCTGGGTGGGTGCCATCGCCCAGCGTCCACGGCCGTTCGGGGTGGTCTTCCGCGGCGGTTGGGGTGGCTGGGCGCTGCCGTCGGTGCAGCTGACGTATTTCTCGGCGTTGTTGGTCGTGATCCTGTACACGCTGGTGCCGGAGGGCCGCTGGCGCAACCTCGGCAAGTGGGTCGCGGCCGGGCTGGTGGCCTTGACGGCGCTCGGCCGTATCGGGTTGGGGACCGAGGCTCCCAGCGATGTGCTGGTCGCAGCGGCGATCGGGGTGACGATCCCGCTGGTTGCCTTCCGACTGTTCGCTCCCAACGAAGTGTTCCCGATCACCTACCGTCGGGGCCGCAGCGCCCACCTGGACGTCACCGGTGCCCGCGGCGTCGCCGTCCGCCGAGGCCTCGAGGACCAGCTCGGCCTGGTCGTGGAGGACCTCAAGCCGTTCGGGCTGTCCGGCTCGGCCGGCTCCACTCCCCTCCGGATCAAGGTCAAGGGCGACCCGCCGTCCATCCTGTTCGGCAAGCTGTACGCCCGCAGCCACCTGCGTTCGGACCGCTGGTACAAGCTCGGCCGGGAGCTGCTCTACGGGCGCCTGGAGGACGAGAAGCCGTTCAACACCGTCCGGCGCCTGGTCCAGCAGGAGGACTACGCGCTGCGGGTGTGCCGCGACGCTGGACTCCCGAGCCCAGCACCGTATGGCTTCGTGGAGCTCACCCCCGAACGGGAGTACCTGCTGGTCACCGAGTTCTTCGCCGGCGCCACCGAGCTCGGCGAGGCCGAGGTCGACGAGCAGGTGATCGACGACGGACTGCGGATCATCCGCAAGCTGTGGGACGCCGGCCTGGCCCACCGCGACATCAAGCCGGCCAACCTGCTGGTCCGCGACCGTCGGCTGCTGCTGATCGACGTCGCCTTCGTGGAGGGCCGGCCCACCCCCTGGCGCCAGGCCGTCGACCTGGCCAACATGATGCTGTGTCTGGCCCTCCGGTCCAGCGCGGAGCTGGTCTACCAGCGGGCCCTGCGGCAGTTCTCGGTCGAGGAGATCACCGAGGGGTTCGCGGCCGCCCGCGGGCTGGCCCTGCCGTCGCAGCTGCGCCGGATGCTGCGGGCCCAAGGCCGCGACCTGCATGCCGACTTCATCAAGCTGCTGCCGACCCCGCCGCCCCCGATCCGGATCCAGCGCTGGAGCCTACGTCGGATCGGGCTCTGGGCGGTCGTGGTCGTCCTGGTGGCGTTCATCGCGCAAACCATCATTGGAAGCATCGCCACCAATGAGGCCAACGCGACACCGCTGTACATCAGCAATGTCGCCTGCACCGATTTGGAGCCGCTGTGGCTGGAGGCCCAGTCGGTGCCGTCGGCATCGATGGTCCCATGTGTGCGGTTCCTGCCGGTCGGCTGGACGGTGGCCAACGTGACCGTGAACAACGGCCAATCGGTGCTCACGCTGGACCACGACCGGGCCGGCAACAGTGCTCTGGTCGTGCGGCTGACCGCCGCCTGCGACCCGATCGGGGCGGTCGAGGGGCCATCCCAGACCAGAGGTGTGCGGCGCTCTCAGCAAATCGAGTCGCGCACCGGCGAGTTCACGACCACGTGGTATGACCAGTTCCCGGGCGGCTGTGTCACCAGCCGGCTGCACCTGACGACCGACCCCAACGGGGAGTTCGCCGGCCAGGCCCCGCATGTGCTGGGACTCACCACCCGCGCGGCGCTTCAGCAGGCACTCAGCCAGCGCTCCGGGGGGCGACTACAACTGGACCCCGAGCAGGCACGATGAGCCGGCTCGACAGGGGGTGCCCGGATCAGCGCCTGGATGGGTGGACGCCTCCCAGACATCGCTGCACAGCAGATGTGCATGCCTCTCCCTTGGCGATCGTCTGCGCCATGGCAGCCTTTGGTCAGCGCTTCGGGGACGGTGGTCAGGGCGGGCTGACTGCCGGGCGCGGGCTGGCGGCCGGGCCGGCCTGGCCGAGGGGGACGAGGTAGAGCAGCGAGCCGGCCTCCCCCGGGGCTGCGCCCTCCATGGGCAGAAACAAGGTCACCATGAGCGCGTCGCGGCCCGCCGGGTCCTGCAGCATCGTCGCCGTGGGGTTGGCGAAGGCCGTGCTGCCCCTGTGGGTCACGACCTCCAGCCGTTCGGCCGTCTCGGCCGCCCGGTCATATAGGTAGACCCGCCAGGTGGCGAAGTCGCCCCGGCGCCCCTGGGCCTCGATCAGGTCGTAGTCCCGGCCGAGGTAGCGCAGGTGGTCACGGTCGCCGATATTGCCCCGGACCTGCTCGCCGGCCGCGGCCGCGGCGCGCTCCACGGCCGCGTCCAGCTCGGGGTTGGTGGCCGCGGTCCAGGCCTGGAAGCCGGTCAGGGTGCCCAGAGCCTGCCGGTCGACCCGGCAGTCGCGGTGGTAGTGGAGGCCTAGCTGGATCCTGGAGGTGTCCAGGTCGGGGTCGAGGTCGATCCGGCGGATGCTTGGAGTGCCTTCGTTGCAGGCGCTGAGGGTCCGGGGGGCGAGGAACTCGCGGGCAGGGCGACCCGCCAGCAACGCGTCCAGGCTGGTCCAGTGGCGGATGCGGAGGTGTCCGCCATGGCCGTCGTTGAACTCGGCCGCCGTCAGCAGGCCGCCGTCGCCTATGGCGGCAATCGTCGGCTGGGTCGCCGGCTCGTCGACGATCGCCCGGTGGGTCCAGGTCATCAGGTCGGTCGAGGTGGCCAGGTGGCACACCTCGCCATCGTGGTAGACGGCCAGGTAGCCGCCGGTCGGGCTCGGGATGATCTTGGCGGTGTCCATGCGGTTGCCGGCCGAGTCGTGAGCGTCGTAGCGGAAGGCGCTGGCCGCCCGCACGTCGCCGAGCAGCCCAGCGAGCTGCGTCATCGCGATGTCCGTCCCCTCTGGCCCCAGGTCGCTGGATCTCCGCACCATCGGCCCGTGGCCGACGACAGGCCTAATCCGACAGGCCCACAGGCCAACGTGATCACTGACCGCCGCATCCTAGTCGTCCGCCCCTGAGGTGTTCTGACACTTGCAGGGTCATGCTTCGCAAAGGACTGACGTGCCGACTATCAGTCTGGGCCCGCTTGGGAGTTGGTCATGCCTCACTGCGAGGCCTGCTCCAGGAGCCGTGCGCGGGCGGTCGAAGCCACAGTGACGCGGTGGTCGGCTGCATCGTCTGGTCCACGACCGCCAACAGCTCCGCCGAGAGTGTCCAGGTCCAGCTCGGCACGTAGCCGGCCGCTGAAGGCCTCGATGGTCTTGATGGCGTCATATCGCTGCCGGTTGAAACGCCGGTCAACTACCGCCTGGATGCGGCGGCGGGCCGGTTGGAACAGCGCGGCCACCGCCAGGGTCGCGCCGGCCACCACCCAGCTTGGCGGCTCGGCGCCGATCCCTCCGAACACCTGCCCGAGCACCAGAACCACCCCGCCGAAGACACCGGCGAGCACGGCGTGAGCGACCCATAGACCAGGGTGCGGTTGATCAGCCGGTCGATGTCGTACAGCCGGTAGCGCAAGATCGCGATCCCCGCCGCGACCGGCAGCAACGCGAACACGGCCGCGAGGAACAGGTTGCTGACCGCGACCGGTAGGACGTCGCCCAACCTGGACTGCGGCGACCCCCGATCGGGTTGGAGACCACGCGGCCCTCCTCCAGCCCGAGCGAGGACTTGAGGGCGGCCAGCGCCGTGAACGCCGCCGTCGCCGCGCCGGCCAGCCAGGCGACGGGCCGCCATCGGGGCGACAGCAACCGACCGGTGGGGAAGAACAACAGCGTGAACAGCAGCGCCAGAAGCACGGTTGGGTACCAGGCCCACGAGGCGTACCAGGCCGCGACGATCGCGCCGGGCAGCGCGCCGGGCCGGGTCACGTAGGCATAGTCGGCATACTCCTCCGCCAACGCCCCGGTGACCGCTAGCAGACCCGCGGCCGAGAAGATCCAGCCGATGGCGTTGCCGGGTCGGTGCGCCACGATCAACGCGCCACCACCATGAACACCATGAACGCCAACAGCAGCGCAGCATTGTCGGCGAGGGGCTCCTGGTGGAAGGTGCCGTTGCTGACCGAGAGCACGTACAAGAGGATCACGCTGACGGCGAAGACCGCCAGCATGAACCAGGCCAGCCAGATCGAGCGCGTGCGCACGGGCCCGTCGCCTCCTCTGAAGCCCCGAACCCACCAAGCGCACGATGGCCAGCGTCGGCTGGGCTCGTCAGCTCACCGCCCCGCAGTCTCCGGGGGAGAACGTCCCAAGATCGTTACGAGCCGCATCACCGAGCAGGCCTGATGCGCAACCAGGCCCTTCGCCTGTCAACACCTCAGCAACGGACCACTAGGCATGGCGGGCCTGCGCCCGCCTCGGATCACCCAAGATGTGCCAGTTCCCACCTGTGCGGCAGCGGACCGGCAGACCGCACGAGCGGCGGCCAGGAGGGCCATGGGGCCATAGGGTTGTGCATCCCCCGGTGGCGCAAGGACCGTCTCTGTGGCCCTCCACCTTGAGCGCTCCTTCCTCTCGGCTGCGCCCTGGCTGCGCAGGCCCAGAGCGTGTCTGTAACGCTGGCGGAGGCGCTAGCTCGACCGGTCGAGCCGAGCAACCCCCGCTCGGGGCCGCACCGGCCCGAATCCCCACCAAACACACCACACCGGCTACGGCGGCGACAGGTCGCCAACCGCCCAGCAAGCGGAGCAGTCTCTCCCCTTTGACGCCGGCGCGGGGGCTCGACCCCCCCGCTCGAGCCCTTCGCCGGCCGCACCGTGGAGGGGGGATGCCGGCAACGCGACCATGCTCTGGCCGACCCGCACCCGGCCCACGACGCCTGGCGCCCGTCGGCCACCTCCCTGTCTCCATGAGAGGAGCCCGGTCCATGCCCGACCCCTGGGATCCCAAGCCCGACCACGTCTTCGGCGCGCCTGGAGACCAGCCCGACCCGGCCTCCAACGGCCACCACGACCAGACCAACGAAATCAAGCTCAGGGACCCTCGCGGCCGGCTCCGGCTCCCCGCCTACATCCTGATCGCGCTGGTGATCGCGTTGGCGGCGATCCTACTCATGACCGCCGGCCTGCTGCTCACGCCGCGCTAGGACCGCGAGCACGGATGGGTACCCTGGCCTTCTTGGGTGCTCCGAGGCCCTGGGTTTGGGTCCTTGCCCCCAGGAAACAATGGCCGCTCCGGGGGGGCCGCCCCGGGGTCCGGTTGGTGCGCTTCCCGGGTCCCGGGGCCACTTGGACCCCCGCCAAAGGGCCCGGTGGGGAAGGAGCGCTGAAGGATATCTCCCTCGGACTGGCCAGCCAGGTGGCGGCTACGCTAGCTCACAGAGCTCCTGTTAGTCCCAGGCGAGGGAAGCAGGCCATGGCGACTGCATCATCGGTTCGCAAAGCAACCCTGGCCGATACTCCTCGGCTGGCCCAAGCGCTAGCGTCAGCCTTCCAGGACGACCCGGTCATCGCCTGGATCTTCCCTGACCAGCACCACCGCCGCCGTGTCCTGCCGGCCTTCATGGAGTTCCGCCTGCGCAAGCTGGCCTTTCCCCACGACCAGGTGTGGATGACCGACGGCGGGGCCGCGGCCGCGGTCTGGCTCCCGCCGCCCGGGCGATGGCAGCTCTCCCGCCCCCAGCGGCTGCGGCTGCTGCCTCCCCTGGTCCGGTTCCTTGGCCTGCGGACCGCCTCGATATTGGGTGGCCTCGACCGCATGGAGGAGCGGCACCCGCAGGATCCGTCCCACTGGTATCTGTTTATCCTGGGTGCCGAGCCGGCGGCCCAGGGACGAGGGCTGGGCTCGGCCCTGCTGGCCCACATGCTGGCCCGCGTCGACGCCGACGGGATGCCTGTGTACCTGGAGTCCTCCAGTGAGCGGAACCTCGCCCTGTACGGCCGCCATGGCTTCGAGGTCACCAGCGAGGTGGCGATCCCGGGTGGCCCAAGGATCTGGCCCATGTGGCGCGAGCCCCCAGGGTGAGCGGATGATCAGCTGGGTGTCCATGCTCATCCCGGCGCGCGTTCATCCAGCGTGACCCGAGCCTTGGCGACCCGACCCGGATCTGCCGCCCTCGACCAGCCGACTGGACGGTCAGGCGGTTGTCTCCTCGCGAAGTCGCTCGGCCAGCTCGCGGATCTCGGCTTCGGGGTAGCGGCGGTGGCGAGGTGGTTCCTCGGCGCGGTGCCTGATGCTCGGACGAACAGGGTGATTATCAGGACCAGACTAAGCATCTCGCCATAGCCCGCTTGGGTCGTTTCAGCCCCCAGTACCTCAGCGCGCTCATGGGCCATCCGGGGTGATGTTGTTGGCGGGTGGCCCTGGCAGGTCGAGGCTGGAGACCAGCCGGTAGGCCGCCTCCCAGCCACGGTCGATCCCGATCGCTCGCTTGACCAGTTGCCATTCCTCGTCAGTCACCTCGACCAGGTTCACGGCCTTCCACGCCACCGTGGTCGCCCGGTCGAGTTGCCGCAGCGCCTCGGTGACCGCCGGGCCGTAGGTTTCCAGCACCGTGACCGCAGTGTTCACCTCGGCCAGCACGTCCGCCGGCACCAGGTAGCTAACGTCGCGCGGCTCGGTCATGGCAGCACCTCCTCTAGAGGAACTGCCAAGCCGACGAACGCGTTTCGCCCAGCCCTCTCTCGGAGTCGACGGCAAGTTGAGGTCGTGGGTTCGTGGATCAGGCGCGAGAATTGGATCTGCAGCGGTCGGCCGCGACCGGCTCTGAGCTGGGACCGTCTACTTACCGCTGTTGTCCAACACCAGCACTAACCAGAAGTCTGGCCGGTCGTAGATCCGAGCTGCCCCGGAGGTGCGGAAGCGAATTCGAGACGTCCCCGAGCCACCCCGGACGCCGCCATCGTTCCTGATCGCCGCGGCCGGCAACGCGGGGCGCTCCTCGGCAACACTTCGGATGATCCTCCCAACGCTTCAAGAATGACTCATGGGCCGTTAATCGCCGTCTGCCCCGCTCGCAATCAGCCCCCTCTGCAACGGCAGTACAACATTCACCGTATATTGTTGGCGAAATCGACCGTGAGGTTACGTCACCCGCAGGTCGACTCGACCCGCCAGGAGGCAGAGGGTACGGCTGCTCAGGCCGGCGCCTCGAACTCCCCCGGATCTCGGCGCCGGTCTGACCGCCCGTTCTGACCGCGACCCAGGATGGTCGCCATGGCCGACTCCCCGCCTCCAGACCTCGACGATTGCTTTGATTGCCCCCAGGGCGACAAGCCCTGCCCGGTCACCTACGAGCCCGGGGCATGGCTGGCCCAGCAACCTGTCGAACCAGCACCTAGAGGCTCAGACCGCCCCCAGCATTCTGGCGACCTTGACGCCAGCATCCAGCAGGCCCTCCGCAGACTGTACGAGGCCATGGTCGGCGACCCCCGACGGCTTGGCCGACCTGCCGGCTGACATGGAGCGCGCATCGGTGACTGTCGGCGTAACTGGTTGGCGCCTGGACGACCCGGAGGGTTGCTGTCAGCCCAGACTCCACCGGAGTCATGCTGCGGGTCGCTCTCGCCATTCCGTGGGATACCACATCGAAGGAAGCCAAAGCTGCCACGAGGGAGGGACGCGCTGAGGTCAACTAGGCCGGGGCCGGCATCAGCCCCAGCTGAGTCATCAGGCCCACCTCGTCCATCCGGTTCCAGCGCTCGACGACCTTCCCCTCCGGGCCGAAGCGAAGCAGGGTGATCGCGTCGACATCGATACGGTTGCCCGTCGGCGCGGCGCCCATGAACTCACCCTCATGCGTGCCGACTATGCGAATGTGCGCCGTGGCAATATCGTCCTCGACCAGCAGGTGCTCGATCTCGACGCGGATGTCCGGGAACCGGCCCACATCGCCCCGAACAGCGCCCGTATTCCCTCGACGGTTGGGGGCACGGTCGCCGGAAGCCGTGCATCGACGCGTCCTCCGTGTACGGCTCGAAGTAGCGCTCATCGTGGGCGTTCCAGCGGTCTACATCTGTGAACCGGGCAGTGGTGCATTTTCTCGTGCGAGTCCATGTGTCGACAAATCCTAAGAAGGACCGATCCGCGCCACGGTCACTTCGAGGCCGGCCGATCGGTCCCTGGTCGCGGAGGACTGGAGCGCCGCAGAGGTCCGCGACCGGACAGTACTTGCTCCCGGTACACCCGGAGCCGGCAGGTAGGGAGTGCAATGGGTACGGGCGGTCACAAGCGGCAGCGAGGAGCCGCAGGTCAAGCCGCTAACCCAGCCACGACCTGGTAACCATTCAAGAGGCGGGCCAGAGTTCGAGTCTCCCCACGCGACAGTCCGTATCCGACATGTACGCCGTTATGAGATTCGACCGCAATGAAGAGATCAGCCGTTTGACGACGCCAAGCGGATTGCGTAGCGTTCGCGCGCTCTGTCCATGCCGCACCCCAAGCGGCAAACCCGAAGGAGTCGCCCATGCGACGACGGCTGGTCTTGCTCGCTCTCACCCTAGCCGCAACCAGCGTGGCCGCCACCGCAGTCCCGTCGCTGGCCGCCAGGTCGGACCGGATCCCCGACGAGCTCCAGGTCCCGGAGGGTCACCGGCTGGTCCTGAGCGCACTCGGGCGGGGCGTCCAGATCTACGACTGCAACGCCACCGGTGCCTGGGCGCTGCGGGAACCGGCCGCCGCCATCGTCCGGGGCGAAAAGACGGTGGCCCTGCACTACGCCGGGCCGACCTGGCAGTCGATCAAGGACGGCAGCAAGGTGGTCGCCCGGCCCGAGCCCCAGTTCCGGGTCGTGGTCCCGGCTCCACATCCAGAGCGGGACATCCCCTGGCTGCGGCTGGAGACGATCGGCACCGGGCCCGGCCTGTTCGGGCAGGTCGACTTCATCCAGCGCCTGAGGACCAGGGGCGGGGTGGCGCCGACGGGCGCCTGCCAGCCGGGTGCCTCCACCGCGGTGCCGTACACGGCCACCTACAACTTCTGGACGCCCGCCAAGGCTTGAGGCCGAGTTCGTCACGCAGTACGAATCGAGGAGCGGCGCCACATCTGGGCCCCAGCCGAGCGATCAACAGCGGACAACAGCGGTCACGAGCGGTCAAGGGCATGGCGGCGCAGGCAGCTCTATCGATCATCAATGCCGGCCAGAGCAGGGGCCTGACCCGCTTCACACCGCAGAGGCCACAGGTCGTGAGACGCTATGAGGCAACGAGTCCTGATTGACAGGGTTCGCCCAAGAGCGCTTGATCGTGATACCTGAGGTGTCTGCCTGCCTCAACGGTGAAAAGAGGCCGATCCAGCCCGGCGGGCGGCGGAGTCCAGGAGGTGGAGCATGGTGACCGGCACGAGGGCTCGTTCCTACGACGAGATGGTGGACGCGCTCGCCGAGGAGGGCCTCCCGGCGCTGCAGGACACCCTGTCGGGTCTCACGCCCGAGGAATGGCAGCGGCCCACGCTGCTGCGGCCGCCCGAGCCGGGCAAGCCGCCCTGGACGGTCCTGCAGCTGGCCGCCCATTTCGACGTCTTCATGGGCCTGACCATGCCGCTGGTGGCTGAGCCCATGTCGGCTCAGCCGGTGGTGGACCGGGCCAGCTTCTACATCTCGGTGTCGGACCGCAGCAAGGTCTCCCCGGTCATCTACCAGTACATCGTCGACCACGCCGAGGGCCATACCCCGGCCACGATCGGCGACCAGGTTGGCAAGACCTTCACCCAGGCCCTGGAGGCGATCAGGACCACACCCCCCGATACCATCGGGCCCGGCTTCTTTGGGCCGATGCGGCTGGACGAGTTCGTGGCCACCCGGCTGGTGGAGACCCAGGTCCACGGCATGGACCTGACCGACGCCCTCGGGGCACCCCCGCTGCACATGCCAACGACCACGGTGATGGCGGCCGAGGTGCTGGATGAGGTCCTGGCCCGGCGTGCGGTCCCGGGGCGTCCGGTTGATCTGGAGGGCGACGACCTGGGGTTCATCCGGGCCGCGGCTGGGCGAGGTGAGTACCCCGATCCCCGTCTCCCGGTCGTGGGGTAGCAGGGGCTGTCCCGTCGTGGGCGCTCGCCCGAGGCGGCCGCCTACGTGCGCGAGCACCTGGACGAGGTCCAGCAGCTACGGGCCGAGCTTGTCCTCCCCTCGACGACCCGGTAGCTGCGGGTCAGCCGAGGAGGTCGTGGTCGAGCAGCTCTGTCACCCATGAGGAGTAGCGCCGGGTCGTCCATCGATGGTCGACGGTGAGCAGGTGGTACAACTCGGGGCTGAGGAGGGCGCTGTAGCGTTCGGCGGCCTGCTTGACCGTCAACCCGGGTCGCAGTGACGTGCCGAGGTAGGTTTCGAGATTCCGGGTCTGGATCTGCAGTCGAATCCTGAGCATGCGGGTGCACAGGTCGGCAGCGAAGGGATGGCCGTCCGCCGCGCCCCGGAGAACGGCGTGCACCGGGCTGGTCCGGGCGAGGGTCTCGCTGCTGAGTTCGACGAGTCGGCGGAGCCGCTGGTGGGGGTCCACGAGGGCGCCGATCTCGTCCCTTCGGTGGTCCTGGTCGTGGTGCGCGGGATCCTCCGGGTCGGATCTGGCCAGTCCAAGGACGCCTTCCAACAGGCCCTGCTTCCCGCCGAGGGAGACGTAGATCGTGTCGGGAGACACTCCGGCGGCCCGGGCCACGGCGGCGACGGTGGTGCCGCCGTAGCCGCGGGCCAGGAACAGGTCTCGGGCGGCGGCCAGCACCCGTCGGCGGGTTCCGTCGGCCTGCTCGACCCGCAGCGGCGAATGGTACCGACGCCGTCCCTTGACATCATCTGCCACGGCGAGGAGTCTACCAACAATCGATTCATTCTAGTTCTACTCGGATGGATTCTAGGAGGAGTCGGCCATGAACAGCCTCGCTGGTCTTGACTACGACGAGCACGGTACGGGCGAGGTGGTCTGCCTGGTCCACGCCGGCGTCTTCGGCGCATGGTTCGCGCCGCTGTTCCATCAGCCGGGGCTGGACGGGTTCCGGGTCATCCGGCCGATCCGGTCGGGCTACGGCCGCAGTCCGGCGCCGTCCGAACCGGCCAGCATCGGTGCGGTGAGCTGCTGCGCGGGCTCGGCGTCACGCGGGCCCACTGGGTCGGCCATTCCTCCAGCTGCTGCATCGGGCTGCA
>Ga0081538_10004888_pt1 | contig 12201 bp, 10 predicted proteins | sample TabmetS5T2R1_FD_71022 | JGI IMG/M metagenome (GOLD analysis project Ga0081538, IMG submission 71022) | Tabebuia heterophylla rhizosphere microbial communities from the University of Puerto Rico - S5T2R1 | ecosystem: Host-associated > Plants > Roots > Rhizosphere ... | reverse complement strand
TCCCCGAGAATCACCTGCTCGGTAAAATCTTTGGATCCCACCGCGATCCGTTCGCCGCTTGCATTCGAATAAAAGACAATCGCGGCGGCAACCGCCAGCACTGCCGCGGCTCCCGCAGAGGCCCAAGCTATTCTTCTAAATCTCTGCTTGACGGCCCCGCCGGCGAGGATCGCGCGCTCAGCGTACCCGAGGATTAAATCCGCGCTCAGCGCGATCAGTGCTGCCGGAATCGCGCCCGCCAGGATCAATACATTGTCGTTCATTCTCAGGCCGCGAAAGATGTAGCGGCCCAGGCCCCCCGCGTCGATGGCCGCCGCGATCGTCGCGGTACCGACGCAAATCACGGTCGCGACTCGAACGCCCGCCAGGATCACTCCGAGAGCCAGCGGCAACTCGACTTGGAAAAGCAGCTGGCGATCGGTCATCCCCATGCCTCGCCCGGCCTCGCGAATGGCCCGATCCACGCTGTTGATGCCCGTGAAAGTGTTGCGAATGATCGGCAACAACGCATAGAGCACTAACGCCACAATGGCGGTTCGGGCGCCAATGCCGCCGAGGATTCGCACGTGAAAGAGATAGAGATTGAGGGGAATCAGAAAGCCAAAAAGCGCCAGGCTCGGCACCGTCTGCATAATATTGGCAAACCCAAGAATGGGCTTGCTAAGAGCCGGCTTTCGGGTCAACAAGATCCCCAGCGGCACACCGATAAGAATGGCGATGCCCGTGGACACCGCTACCAGGAAAAGATGCTCCAACGCGAGCTCGATAACTTCGTGCCGGTTTTGTAGCAGGAATTCGATCAGGCTCACCTAGGACTCCCAGGTGATTCCTCATCTAAAACGCAGGTGGCAAAAGCGCGCGCCTCGGGATCATTGGAGCGCAGGAGATCGGCGGGCGGCCCCAGCAGCACCATCTTGCCCTCTTTAACCAGGCCGACGCGGTTGGCAAGCAGCAGCGCTTCACGCACGTCGTGCGTGACGAAGACCATGGTTTTTTTCAGCCGTTCTTGCAGGGCACGAAATTCTTGCTGGATGTCGCGGCGTGTGATCGGGTCCAGAGCGCCGAAGGGTTCGTCCAAGAGGATCACCGGCGGGTCCGCGGCCAACGCCCGGGCCACCCCGACTCTCTGGCGCTGGCCTCCCGACAGTTGCGCCGGAAAACGGCCGGCGAACTGATCGGGATCGAGGCCCACCGTCCCCAGTAGCGCGCGGGCCCGGTCCTGGATTCGCTCCCTCTCCCAACCTTCGAGGCGCGGCACCACTCCGATGTTTTCTTCGACGCTTAGGTGAGGAAACAAGCCGACTTCCTGGATGACGTAGCCGATGCGGCGCCGCAGTTGGATCGGATCCCAGTCCAGGGTCGATTTGCCATCCACCCGCACTATCCCTTCTGTGGGGTCGATTAGCCGGTTGATCAGCTTCATCGTGGTCGTTTTACCGGAGCCGCTTCGTCCAAGCAGCACGAGGGTCTCACCGCGCGGGACTTCCAGCGTCAAATCGGATAGCAGAGTTCTACCCTCCGGCAAGCGAAAACTGACGTGATGGAATTCAATGCTTTTCTCAAAAGCCATGGTGCCGGTTAATTTTTAACACGGGGCCAGCTAGACATTCCAGTTGTTTCTCATATAGTTAAATTTGGGTATGCAACACGATCGAGCACCGTTTTCTCCCGATCAGCGACAGCTCTGGCGCATGGTCGAACCCTCTATCTGGTCTCTCCCGAACGGCCATCTCGAAAACAATCCCGCAGCCTCGATCATGCGAACGCTTTTGGATCAGCCGCGCTGGTTGGAGGCTTACCACCTTTACGACGACTACGGCTCGGAATTGTTTGAACGGATCTGTGAGCTGCCGGAATATTATTTGACACGCACCGAGGAGACCATTCTGGAGCGCGTCGCCGGACAAATTATCGCCGCCGCGCCGGTAGAGTGCATCGTCGAACTCGGGGCGGGCTCGGCGAAGAAGACCACTCACTTATTGACGGCTCAAATCCAGCAGCGCAAAACCGGGATTTTCGCGCCGATCGACGTCAGCCTGCCGGGCTTGATTTTGTCGCGGGAGTTCAATCGAACCCATCTTCCGGAGATCCAGTTTTACGGCCTGCATGCCCGCTACGAGGATGGTTTCGCCAGTCTCGACAAGACCCTCCCCAAGCTTTTCGTTTTTCTCGGCAGCACCATCGGCAATTTCAATCCCTCTTCTTTCGTGCGCTTCTTTAGCCAGCTATCCGAGGCCATGGGCCCCAACGATTTTCTCTTGCTCGGCGCCGATCGAATAAAAAGCGTGAACGTCTTGGAACGGGCTTACGCCGACTCTCAGGGACTGACAGCGAAGTTTATCCTCAACGTGTTCAGCCATATCAATCGCGTCGTAGAGAGCAATTTCGATCTAGCCAAAATGCGTTACCACTCCTGGTACAATCCGGAGTGGCAACAAATCGAGATGTACGGCGTTTCCACCGTTGCACAAGAGATTTGTTTTCCTTCCTTCAACACCTCGTTTCGCTGGGACAAAAACGATCGCATCCTCGTCGAGATCAGCCGCAAGTTCGATCCGGAGCGGCTACAGCAACAGTTGCGCTTCTTCAATTTGAATCCCGTCCACCACTTCACCGACTCCAACGAGTGGTTTTCGCTGCTGCTGTTCAAAAAAGCGGCACATTAACCTGGACGATTAAGTTCAAGGTTCAACAGGCTGTTGTAAAAGATTCGGAATGCTTCGAGAACCTCAGCATGAACGGAAATTTCTCAATCATTCAGGTATCATTCGTTCGTCACTTCGATAGACTCAGTGCAGGCTCTGAGCGCCGTCGAAGGACTCCGAAAAGAGTCTTTCAACGATCTGTCACGGTTTAACGTGGACGAGACCGCCGATCTCGTTGAACTTTGAACCTGGAACCTTGAACTTCCGTGCCACGGATCGTCAGTGCCCGATTCCAAAATCTCCCCACAGGCTCAGAAATATGACGATACCGGCAGCGGTAATCGCGGCGCCTGAGATCCTGTGAATCCAACCCAGGGCGCTGTAACTGAAGCGATCACGAAAGAGAAGGAGTCCAACTTCAAGGGCCAACCACCACAAAACTGAACCGGAGAAAACACCTCCCGCCAATAACGCCGCGGCCAGGTAGCGACCGCTCAAGCTCCTGATTCCCCAGCCTGCGTAGATCGCAACGAAAGATAGAAGCGTCACTGGATTCGAAACGGTCAGCAGAAAAGTCGTGGCGTAGGCTCGCGCCAGCCCGCCGCCATCGACCACCGGTATCTGCGTTGCCGGCCTGGTTCGGTAGATTTTGATGCCGAGATAACAGAGGAAAATACCGCCCACGGTGCGAAGGAACATCTGATGATCGATTAAGAAGTCAGAAACCAAGGTCATGCCAAGCGCCGTGATTCCCGCCGCCAAAGCATCCGCCGTCGCGACTCCCATACCGGAAAACAAACCGTAGAGGGGCCCTCGCGACAAGGCTCGATTGACGCACAACAAACCCAGAGGACCAACCGGGACCGCCACCATCAGTCCGATGATTATTCCCAGCAATAACAGCTCGATTGGCATTCGTTGAGATTATCAGATTGGGCTGTTAACGGACACAACGAAAACCAATATTGTGGTGCCCGCCGCGAGGGTTGCGTGAGACCTTCCGTCCGCGCTGGGTCGTCGTTAGTTCGTCAGGCGAGGAATCTTGCCCGCCGCCGCGCGTGCCGCGAATTTGAACTCGGTTAAGATCCTCGCGTCCGTCTTTCGGGTCGTAAGGGTAAGGAAGATAGGCGCTGCTCACCCATTCCCAACCGTTGCCGGAGAGATCGAGAACACCGTACGGACTCGCGCCTTTTGGAAAAGTCCCGACGGGTCGAAAATCATTCCACCCCGCGGCGAAGTGCGCCCGGCTGCGATCCGGAGCGTCGTTACCCCACGGATATTTTCTGCCATCGATGCCGCGCGCCGCCTTTTCCCATTCTGCTTCCGTGGGCAGCCGCTTGCCGAGCCAATTGCAGTACGCCAGGGCGCCGTACCATGAAGCCTCTACGACCGGATGATCTTCATGCCCCGGGTCCGCCGTCCACTTGCCGCCGCGCTGGTGAATGCGCGCGTCATTATCGTCGACGTCGTACCAAACTTGTCCGTCTGGAGCTTTGCTGCCTTTAGCGGCCAGGAACTGGACAAATTGCGCATTGGTTATTTGGTTGCGATCGATCAAGAACTCAGCGACATCGACCTGGTGCTGCGGGCGCTCGTCTTCGGGACCGTCGTTGCTGCCCATCAAAAATGCGCCGGCGGGAATACGAACCATATCGCTGCCGTACTTTGCATCGGCCGCCGCTCCAACTCGCCCGCTAAAGAACAGGCACGCCATCAGTCCGGCAACACTCCGAGAAACAAAATATCGTTGAAGAATCATAAAATTTCCAGATGCCAGCGGGCATGGTACGTAAAGACCGCACTATTGGCAAGGGAACCTTGTCGGCTGCTTCGCTCTATGCAAGATTGTCAAATGATGGAAAGCCAATTCTTCCAGCGCCGCGGGCTCGTTGAAGGATTTTTTGGCCCGCCCTGGTCCATGAATCACCGCAAAGCCTTGTTTGAATTTGGCGCCGCTCGCGGCGTCAATACTTATCTTTACGCGCCGAAACACGATCCTTATCATCGCGAGCGCTGGAGCGAACCGTATCCGCAGAAACAGTGGCGAGCGCTGTTGCAACTGGTCCGGCAAGCGCAAAAGCAGAGGATTGATTTCGTTTACGGCTTTCATCCCGGCAAAGGACTGTGTTTTTCCGATGAAAAACCGGTCCATACTTTGCTAGCAAAAGCACGCCGATTCTACGATACGGGCGTACGCACGTTCGCGGTTCTATTCGACGACATACCTTCCCGTCTCGACTTCAACTCCGATCGGAAGAATTTTCGCCAAAGCCTGGCGCGAGCTGAGGGTAGCTGGCTGCAAAAGATTCAAACCATGCAACCCGGTGAGTGGAAAGATATCGAATGGTGGATCTGCCCTTCCTATTATACTCCCGACCCTATGCTCGCCCGCCTCTTCGGCCGCTTCGAGCCGGACTTTTTGGAGATTTTAGGCGAGTGCTTACCAGCCAACGTCGGCTGTTTCTGGACTGGGCCGTCGGTGGTTTCGAAAAAGATCAGCCTGGCCCACGTTCAAAAGATTGCCAAACGCGTCGGCCATCGCCTGTTGCTATGGGACAACTATCCGGTCAATGATCTCTCCATGCGCGATGAACTGCACCTTGGGCCGCTCCAAGGTCGCGACCCAAAATTGCCGCGAGCCGTATACGGCTATCTCAGCAATCCCCTATTGCAAGAAAAATTAAGCTTCATCCCCCTCGCCACCTGCTTCAACTACGCCGCCGACCCGGCCCATTATCAGCCGGAAACAAGCTGGGAGAGAATTGTGCAGGAACTTTTCGGCTCTAACGCGCTACCGCACTGGCGGGTTCTCCGGCGATTTTGTGATGACAGCCAGCGCGCGAAAAAAACCAAGCGCTCATTGCGTTTGACGGCTGGCGAGCGCCGAGAATTGAAACTTGCCGATGACTACATCCAAGAACATCGTTCACAAAGATGGGCCCGCGAGATTCGCCCGTGGCAGGAACTGCTGCGGAAGGAGTTAAAATAGCATCCCAGCGAATTGTCATGGAAGCTGATTTGCGATATGCGATAGATGACAAGTTATCAGAATATTACGCCTAAGGAGTGCTCCTATGGGATACGAAAACAAATTCGTTCAGGTTGACGGTCTCAAGACACGTTACATCGAAGACGGCGCGGGGCCTGCCGTGATCTTGCTTCACGGCGCCTCCTTGGGATCGTCCGCCGATGTTTTTGAACGGAACCTTCGACCGCTAGCATCGGCCGGCCTACGTGCGATCGCCTATGACCAGCCCGGCTTCGGACTGACCGACAATCCAACCGATCCCTCTGTCCCTTATCGGCGCCGGTTCATTATGATGTTCATGGACGCCCTCGGCCTCCAAAACGCAGCCCTCGTGGGTCACTCCCAAGCCGGCAATATGGCCGTCGCCAACGCGTTCGAGCATCCCAAAAGAATCTCCAAGATCATGATCCTCGGCACGGGCAGTCTGCTGCCGCCGCTGCCGGAAGGCCAGCGGCAAGCAGGCGGAGCGCGCGAAGGTGAAGAAGGCACGGCGAGCGAACCGACGCTCAAAGAAACCCGCGCGCTCCTCGAGCACAATCTGTTTAACCACGACTTGATTACCCCTGAAGTGTTAGAGCAGCGGCAACGCATGAGTGTCGGCAAGAACTTCGAGGCGTTTTTGCAACGCGGCGCGGCGGGCCAGGGCGGGGGCGCTGCCAGAGATGCAAAACCAATGTGGCAGAGACTGGTCGAGCTTCCCTGCCCTTTGCTGCTCATGTTCGGCAAAAACGATCGAGGCAATGCGTACGAGCGCGCCGCCTTGCTCAAGGAAAAATACCGCGAGCTCGATCTGCACATCGTCGATCGTTGCAAACATCTCGTGCAGTGGGATGCGGCAGACGAATTTCACAAACGAGCCGCCCAGTTTCTTCCCAATTGACGTTGCTTGATCAACCCCACAAAGCGGCGTAAATATTATTATGGGTATGACGCAGGCTGCCGCGGCAGCTCCCGGCGGCTTACTTTCTACTATAAGTGCCGGCAACTTGATCGCGATTATGCGCGAATTCCGCGCCCGCACTTCCGATCTCGTCGCTGATCTCGACGACCAACAACTCATCGGCCCGCGCCTCGCCATCGTCAATCCGCCGCTCTGGGAAATCGGGCATATCTCCTGGTTTCAAGAATTTTGGATATTGCGCCATTTGAAAAAGCAGCCGCCGATCGCTGCAAAAGGGGACCAAATTTACAATTCCACCGACGTGGCGCATGACACTCGCTGGGAACTGTTATTGCCGTCGCTCGAAGAGACGCGCCACTATATGGCGGAAGTTCTCGATCGTTGCGTTGAATACATCGAGGGACCTTCCAGGCTCACCCCCGAAGAGTTTTATTTTTATCTCCTGGCCACATTTCACGAGGGCATGCATGCCGAGGCGCTGGCCTACACGCGGCAAACCCTGGGGTACCCGGCGCCGCGGTTAGCAATCGAAGAGCCCGCCAAGGTGGCTTCGGGAGGTCCTTTCCCGGGGGATGTCGAGGTACCTGGCGGAACTTTCGTGATCGGCGCTACGTCGGATTTTCCTTTTGCTTTCGACAACGAAAAGTGGGCCCATACGGTCGAGATCAAGCCGTTTCGCATCGCCCGGGCGCCTGTAACCAACGGCGAATTTCTTGCCTTCGTCGAAGACGGGGGCTACCACAAATCTCGATTCTGGAGCCAGGAGGGCTGGCAGTGGTTACACAGCGGGACGTCTGCTGACCTGCAGCGTTCCTTTGCCAAGTTTTTCAACCAGAACTTGAGTGAGTCACTGGAACAACCTAGTTTTGAACAAAGACTCGAACACCCGGTATATTGGTGTCGCGCCAGCAACGGTCGCTGGCGACAACGTCGGTTCGATCAACATGTCGCGCTCAACGAGCATCTTCCGATGATCCACGTGAACTGGTACGAAGCCGAGGCTTATTGCAATTGGGCCGGCCGGCGGTTACCGACCGAAGCCGAATGGGAAATAGCCGCCTCCGCAGAGCCGGCGGCGGGCGGCGGCCTGAGCCGTCGCCGGCGTCATTTTCCCTGGGGCGATGAACCGCCGACGGCTGAACGAGCCAATCTGGATTGGCGCGCCGGCTTGGTGGAAGTAGGCGCCTATTCGGATGGGGACAGCGCCTTTGGCTGCCGCCAGATGCTCGGCAACATCTGGGAATGGACGGCGGATAATTTCACGCCTTATCCGGGGTTTACGATAGATCCTTACAAGGAATACTCGAAGCCCTGGTTTGACACTCACAAGGTTCTGCGTGGCGGTTGCTGGGCGACGCGTTCCTTGCTCATTCGCAACACCTGGAGAAACTTTTACACGCCGGACCGGCGCGATGTCTGGGCGGGATTTCGAACCTGCGCAAGATAGTCGAACAAAGCGATCCGACAACGTGCGAATACAGCTCACCACACCCGCCCCTTTGCGGCTCAACAACGGCAATAAGATTACCGCGCTTCGTTGGGCGCAGATCCTGCGCAAGCTCGGGCACAAGGTTGACGTCGATCAGTTTTATGACGGCGCGAACTGCGATTTGTTGATCGCGCTCCATGCCCGCCGCAGCCATCCCTCCATCGAAAAATTTTGCCGGCTGCACCCAGAACTGCCGTTGATCGTGGTTCTAACCGGCACCGATCTGTACCGCGACATCCACAACGATCGCACGGCCCAGCGCTCTCTTGAAGTCGCTACTCGTCTAGTCGCGCTGCAACCCATGGCCTTCGCCGAGCTGCCCAAGCGTTTTCATTCAAAGACCCGGATCATCTATCAGTCGGCGGAGCCGTATCGACGGCAAGCTTCTCGGTCGAACAAACGAATCTTTAAGGTTTGCCTGATCGGCCACCTACGGGAGGAAAAAGATCCTCTGCGTGCAGCCCTGGCGGTGCGGCACCTGCCGTCTGAATCCCGCATCCGGATCGTCCATATCGGTCTCGCGCTGGACGTCCGTTTGGAACAACAGGCGCGGGCCGAAGCAAAACGCAACCCCCGCTACCGTTGGCTCGGCGAGCTACCGCACTGGAAAACGAGGCGGGTCCTGGCGCGTAGCGATCTCGCGCTCATCACCTCGAGAATGGAAGGAAGCTCCAACGTCCTCTCGGAAGCGCTGGCTTCTTCGGTGCCGGTGGTGGCCTCCAAGATACCCGGCTTGATGGGAACTTTAGGGAAAGGCTTTCCCGGGTATTTTCCCGTCGGCGACACCCAAGGGCTTGCTGCTCTATTGCTCAAGAGCGAAACCGACGCCAAATTTTACCGCCGTTTGAAACGCAACTGCGCCCACCTATCGCACCTAGTCGAGCCAAAGCGCGAGTTAGAAGCCTGGCGCCGCTTGCTGCGTGAATTGCACCGAGGGAAAATGAAGCGACCCGAGATCCATAGGTAGGGAATTCATAAATATCTAGCCTGGATTGTCGATGCGCAGCGTAACGTTAAGACACGGTATCCCTAGAGGGGTGAGCCTGGAGGAGTGAAGACACAGAGACGAATAGCTTCAACGCGTCTTTGGTGCTTGCTTCGACGATAGCATTTTTTCCAGGCGTTCGCCCCGCGAAATCAGTTTGCAGGCCGCTCCAAAGTACAAACCCATTGCCTTCACACCGGAGGGCTCGCCCCTCTGGTTTCGTATGCCCGGCAACTAATTCACTTGCGCGGCTCTTCCTGAATCCACTGTTTCACCCACGGCAGCAGCAAGTATGCGGGCATCGACAACAAGAACGTAATCGCGAAGTAGTTTCCGTAGCCGTAACGTTCTGCCCCCAGGCCGCTGATGCCACCGATCAAACGGCCGGTGAGAGAAAAGATCGATGAGAGAAAGGCATATTGAATCGTCGCGTGTTCCTTCTGGCAGATATTCATGAGGAAGGCTAGAAAGGCGGCCGTGCCCAGACCGCCACTGAGAGATTCGAACATCGACGCCCCGTAAAGTCCGAACCTGCCGAGATTCATCCAGTCAACGAAGGAATAGCCGAGATTGGAAACCGCCTGGAGCAAACCTAGAGCCCAGACCGCGTGAAAAATCCCGAAGCGGGATATGAACGACCCCCCGAGCAAAGCGCCAAGGACGCTGAGCACGATACCGAACGTGGTTGGGAACAATCCGATCTGAAACATGAGGTCATCTTGCAGTGGCCAGATCGATTTGCCGTAGTCCACCCAAAAAGGCTTGACCATGGGTCCGATGGCAAACTCGCCGAGCTTGTAAGTCAGGACGAAAAGGACGAGCGGAATCACTTTCCAAGTTCCGGCCCAACCGAGAAATCCTTGCAGCCAGTGCTCGCGCGCTTCTTTGGGTAGACTCAATGGCGGAATCACGAGCACCGAGAAGCCCAGAAGCGCGAAGACTATCCCTGCCAAAATAAACAACTGATTCCACGCCAGCAGCGCCGCCAGGAAAACCATTCCACCGCCCACCATCACCAGCGCCACGCGATAGGCCGACGCCCTGACGCCGTTGGCGGCCCCCTCCTCGTCGCGATCGACAAAACCCACGGAATAGGAATCGATGGCGACATCCTGGGTCGCCGATAGAGTCGTAAGGCAAAGAATTAGAAAGAGCACGATCCAGCCGACGCCGGCGACATCAATGAAGGGCAATGCAATTAAGACTGCCGCGATACCCAGCATGCAGGCCACGATCCACACGCGCCGGTCGCCAAAACGGTGCACCAGCGGCGCCCAAAACACCTTCAAAGAATAGGGCAGCTCGAGCAAACGAAGGCCGCCGATGGCCCGCAGCGATACGCCATGTATGCGGAAATAAACCGGCAAAACTTCCCAAAGAATCGCCGCCGGCGCTCCCTGAATAAAGTAGAGCAAGGCGACGATCCCAAGCTTCTTTTTCGCCTCAGGGGCATATGTTTGAGCCCCGACGAAATTCCAGATGTCTATTTTCATTGGGCAACTATTTCAGCCGTAGCAGATCCTCCATTATAGAAAGACTTCGCACAAGCGCGTTCACCAAGCTTTGGCTTGATCGTAAACATCTGCTAATTTTCGCCTACTACGAGTCGGCAAACAAACTGATCTTCACGTGGCCTTAACTTATTTGTAACAGTGCGCTGCATTAAGTTCCCGAGATCGTTAATACATTGCAACTTCGGAAGGGATGGCGGAACCTTATGGGCGAAGGTTTGTTTATCAATCGCGAGCTGTCATGGCTTGAATTCAACCGGCGTGTACTGGAAGAGGCCCGGGACGGCGCCAGCCGCATGGATTGAAGCCCGCCAAGGTCACCCATGCTTCAAAGTCAAAAGAGATCCCGCCTGTGAATCGACATTACGATTTGGCAGTGATCGGTTCCGGTCCAGCCGGGCAAAAGGCCGCGATTCAAGGCGCCAAGCTTGGCAAGCGCGTCGCTATCGTCGATCGCTCCAGCTGCATCGGCGGAATCTGCATTCATCACGGGGCCATTCCCAGCAAATCTCTGCGCGAGGCGATTCTCTATTTTACGGGTTTCTACCATCGCCAAACCTATGGTGCCCGGCATCATAAAGATCTGACCATGCGCGATTTGATGGACCGTTGCGGGCAGGTCGAGTCCAACGAGACGCAAGTGGTGGTCGATCAACTAGAAAGAAACGGCGTCGATTTTATCGAAGGAGAAGCGGCGTTCGAAGACGAACACACCCTGGCTGTTCGTGATGTGGAGCGAAGTTTTGAAATAGTCGCCAAAGTTATCATTATCGCCACGGGAACGATGCCCAGCCGTCCGCCCTCGATCCCTTTTGAGGATGGGGTCATCGTCGACTCCAACGGATTGACGACTCTCAAGGAACTGCCGAAGAGCGTCATTGTCGTCGGCACAGGAGTCATTGGCACAGAATACGCCAGCATGCTGGCGTTGTTGCGCATTCAGGTTACCCTGATCGATCAAAGGCCGGTGCTCCTGGATTTCGTCGATCAGGAAATTGCCGAGTCCCTTGCCTATCATATGCGCGACATCGGAGTGGTTCTTCATCTCGGCGAAGAAGTCGTCGCGACTGAAAAGGTTCAGAATGGGAAGGTCTGCGCGACTTTCAAGAGCGGTAAACGGGTTTTCGGCGATGCCCTCCTCTACGCTGTGGGCCGCCAAGGTGCCACCGCCAACATCGGACTGGAAAAAGTCGGTATCAAAACGGACGATCGGGGTCGCATCCGAGTCAATGAGCACTACCAAACCAACCTGGCTCACATTTACGCCGTAGGAGACGTGATCGGCTTTCCTAGCTTGGCTTCCTCTTCGATGGAACAGGGACGCTCTGCGGCGTGTCACGCTTTTGATGTCGCCGTCCACCACCGACCGCATCTCATTCCGTATGGGATCTATACCGTACCCGAGATCTCCATGGTCGGGCAGAACGAGAGGCAGCTCATCCAACAGGAAGTTCCTTACGAAATCGGTATCGCGCGTTACCGCGAAATCGCACGGGGCCAAATTTTAGGCGACAAAGTGGGGATGTTGAAGCTTCTTTTCCATCAAGAGTCCCGCCAACTTCTGGGCATCCACGCGATCGGGCAAGGCGCCACGGAACTCATTCACATCGGGCAAATGGCGATGGCTTTCCACGGAACCATC
>Ga0081538_10004887_pt1 | contig 12202 bp, 11 predicted proteins | sample TabmetS5T2R1_FD_71022 | JGI IMG/M metagenome (GOLD analysis project Ga0081538, IMG submission 71022) | Tabebuia heterophylla rhizosphere microbial communities from the University of Puerto Rico - S5T2R1 | ecosystem: Host-associated > Plants > Roots > Rhizosphere ... | reverse complement strand
GGCTCGAGTACCTCGGCCTCGTTGCAGTCCTCGAAGTAGCGGCCGCCGATTCCGTCGAGCAGCGGCGAGGTGGCCACCAGCACCGAGGTTGCGGCGCCCTGCTCGGGCGTCTTGAGCGTCATCCGGTTGCCGTTTCGCTCTTGCTCCGCGAGCCAGCGCGCGATGAAGTCCTCGCCCACGTGGCGCTGGAGGTTGGTGGCGATGCCACCCGGCATGAGCGCGTTTGCGTAGATCCCGTCGTCGGCCCAGCGGTCGGTCGCGCCGACCGCGAACAGAACGTTGGCCGTCTTGGACTGGCCGTAGGCGCCGAAGGGCGTGTACTCGCGGCGCTCGAAGTTGATGTCCTCGAAGACGACCGGAGAGGCCAGGTGGCCGCGCGAGCTCACCGACACGATCCGCGCCTCGCCGTCGGCGGCCGCGAGCGCCCCGCGCAGGCCCACGGCCAGGGCGAAGTGGCCCAGGTGGTTGGCGGCGAACTGCGTTTCCAGGCCGCGGTCGGTCAGCTCCAGCTGCTGGATGGCCATGACGCCGGCGTTGTTTACGAGCACGTCGAGCGGCCCGTCCCAGGCGTCCACGAATGCCCGCACCGAATCCAGGTCGGTCAGTTCGAGCGGGGCCACGCGCACGTCGCCGCCGATCTCGGCGGCGACCCGCGCGCCGGCCTCGGTGTTGCGGGCGGCGATGGTTACGTCGGCGCCGCGGCCGGCCAGGGCGCGGGCGGTCTCGATACCGATGCCCGAGGCGCCGCCGGTCACGATCACGCGGTTGCCGGTGAGGTCGACGTCGGCCGCCACCTCGGCCGCGGTTGACTGGGCGTCGAAGGGGGTGATCACGCGGGTGGTCATTGCTGTCCTCCTTTCCGCTGAAACGGAGGTAGACTCCACTTGTACCCGTACACTAGCACAACCGGAGGTATCCTCCGTTTACACCGATGGAAGCGAGCACGACCACCACCACCAAGACGATGCGTGCCGACGCTCGCCGCAACCGCGACAAGCTGGTCGCCGCGGCGCTCGCGCTCTTCACCGAGCGGGGCAGCGAGGTCGCGCTCGAGGCGGTGGCCAAACGGGCCGGGGTCGGGGTCGGCACGCTGTACCGGCACTTCCCGACGCGCGACGCCCTGGTCGAAGCCGTCTATCTGAACGAGCTCGACCGCCTGCACGCGGGCGCGGCCGAGCTCCTCGCCTCGTATCCGCCCGACGAAGCGCTCGAGCGCTGGCTGGACCTGTTCGTGCAGTACGCGGTCACGAAGCGCGGCCTGGCCGGCGCCCTCCGCTCGATCTTCGAGTCCGGCGGCAACCTCAAGTCGCAGGCGCGTACAAAGATCGTCGACGCCCTCAGCTCGCTACTGGACGCCGCCGCCGCAGAGGGAACCATCCGCTCCGACCTCGATCCCGAGGACGTCCTGCTGGCGATGGGCGGCATCTGGTCACTACCCGACGAGCCCGACTGGGCCGGGCGAGCGCGAAAGCTGCTCGGGCTCGTTATGGACGGGCTCAGGTACCGGGCCTAGTTGCGAGACTTGCGTGCTGCGTACGCCGTGCAGCGCGGCCGCAGCGATCACGGGCAGTCGCCCCCAGTGCGCTCGTAGATCGCCCGCGCGCCGGTCGAGAGCGCCTCGACGAATGAGACCTCCCCCTCGCTGACGAGCACGAGGTTGCAGCGGCCCTGCACCCACTGCGCGGTGCCGATGGAATTGCCGTGCAGGTCGCTCCCGGTCCAGCCGCGCGCGCGCGGAACGCCGCGCACCGTGAAGCGACGGATCTTCGTCTTCGGCAGGCGCGCGTGGATCGTGCGCGCGCGCAACTCGTACTTCATCCAGTTTCGAGCCCCCTCGGGGGTAGCGAACAGCAGCACCTCGCTCACGCCCGCCGCGACGTCACCACCAGCAAGGGTCCGCCGCGTGGTGAACGAGATGAACCCGTTCTCTCGCAGTTGCTGCACGAAGGCCGGCGGCAGTTCCGGGTCGTTCGCGAAGGCGTCTACTCCCACTACGGTCGAGGCATCGCCGTCGGGACGGAACCCGGGCTCCTCCCCCTTGCGCATGAGGAACCGATCGACGTCCGGGGCGTCCGACCGCGCGTTCCCGGTCGTCGTTTCAGACGCCGCGGTCTCGTCATCACCGTCGTCGCCGCAGGCAGAGGGCAAGGCGGTGAGGGCTAACACCGCGACGGCGATGAGCGGCTTTCGAGGCACGGCGGCTGAGATGACCCTATTCCTCTCGCCTGCCCCAGCTCAATGCTTGCTGCTTGGCTCACCCCGCCAGTCTCCTCTGTCAGGGTGTTGCCGAACTGCGGATCGTGCAACGGCTACTCGCGCTCACGCTCGGCGGCTCGCGACGGGGATCCGGCGCTAGCGTGTCACTTTGGGGTCGTCCTGTGACCCCAATCGGCCACGGTACGGGAGTTTGCCCCGCCGCGCCGGAAACTTTGGCGGGTTGTGCCCGCGGCCACCGCTCACCCTCCCTCACCAGGCCCCTGCGCAGCTCGAGCCCACACCAACCCCGCCCAGAGACAGCCAACGCCGCGACCGCCGGGCGCCGAACCCGCATCAAGCCTCTAGTCGCTAGTCGCTGGCGCAGCGTCATGGCCGCCCTGGTGTCTAACCCGCTAGCGGATTGCTGAGGTTCGGTCCAGGCGTCCACCGGCGGACTACCTCCTCGGCACACACGATGAGCACCGCCTCGCGTTCGGTGCTCCAGGCTCCTGCGCTCCGGGGCATGAGTCCGCGTTACCCGTCCTCCCCGTGATGGGGTCCGCGCGCGCTCCGAGCCGAAGGCGCGGGCGATCACCCTTCGCACGGCGTGCTACTTCGGTGCCCGTGCAGTCTTGCCGAGGCGGATCGTCATGAAGATGCTCAGCAAGAGGATGAACAGCATTGTGAGCAGGAAGCCGCCGAGGTTGGCAGGGGTTCCGAGCGGAGAGTCGGGATCGTCCGAGAGAAGGAAGAACGTGGCGATCACGCTCACGACCCCGGCCAGGACTCCGATCCACCCGACCCATGCGGGCGTGACCCGGGTCCGCAGGATGATGACCGCTGCCGCGAGGCAGAACGCCCCCGCGCTGCTGCCGATGGGTACGAGCGCGAGCGTGTTGAGGTTCCATGCCGCTTGCACAAGCCCGGGATCGGCGAGCGCAGCGGTGTCGTGCCATGCCAGGGCGACCGTCGGGAGGCTGGCCGTCGTTGCCAATGCGATGGTCACGACTCCGGCGCCGAAGACGACCGTGCTTAGGCTGCCCGAGGGACCTTCGGCGGTCCGAAGGAACATTCGCACCGTCCCGAGAAACACGATGAAGAAGAAGGCCGACAGCGTGCCCATCGTGGCCGCCAGAAGGACGTTGACGCCATCGTCCACGAGGTAACTCTGGATCTCCGCTGGCGGGGCATCGAGCGCCGGGGCACCGGCGAGCACCGCTCCCAGCCCGAGCTGGAGAGCTACGAAGACGATCCCCAGGCCAGCACCAAGACGATCCCATTGTCGAGTACGAGCTGTCGACCCTATTGCCTCGCCGGAGTCGCGCTGCGCAATCTCGGTCGCGAGTATGGCCTCGTCGTGCATGCCGTCGTCCCTTTCGTATGGCGCCAGACCTCTGTGGCGGTCCGACCGACCGTGTAACGTCTTAAGGGTTACCTGATCTTCAGGCTACCTTAAGGAATCCGAGTTGTCCAGCAGCCGCGCCCGCGAACGCGAGCAGAGCACGGTTACGCTGCTCTCCCTCACCCATCTCATGCTGAGTCGGCAGGTTGCCGAAGGCGCGGCCAGTGCGGGGCATCCCGTCAAGCCCTCACACTCGGCGGTCTTCGGCCAGATGACCGCCGAGGGCTCGCGACTGACCGAGCTCGCCAGAGGCGCCAACATGACGCCGCAAGCGATGGGCGAGCTCGTCGATGAGCTCGAAGGACTGGGATACCTGGTACGCAGGCCCGATCCCACTGATCGGCGCGCCAAACTGATCATGCTCACCGAATCGGGCCACCAGTGCGTGGCAGCCGGCATCGAGACCATCGGCGGCATCGAACGCCGCATCACCGAAGCGCTAGGTGCGAGAGGCCACCGTCAGCTCCGGAAAATGCTGGTCACGCTGCTGGCGGAGAGCTGAAACGAGCGCCTGCGGCCACGCCGCTGCGTTTCGCGCGTTGCGATAGGGAGCGCACGCGAGTCCGGGACGGAGGAAACGTGTCCCAACGGGCTCGCTGGCGTCACCCTTGGTCTGCGGCGTTGGCGAGTGCCGCCATCAGCTCGATCGTCTCGGCCCGGGGTAGCCCCTCATGGATCGCAAGCGAGCGCCAAGTCTCGAACGCCAATGCGTGCCCGACCGCGGCCCGCTGGCGTCGGCCGCGCGAGCCGCGCTCTTGCCGGCCGCGAAGGATTGCGTTGGCGGCTGCGTCGAGCCAGCCGTGGAAGCCCTCGATCGAGGGTCGCAGGCCGGGCACCAGCGCGACGTCGCGGGTCGTCCTCTCAAGCATGTACGCGCCTTGTTCGTACCACTCGTAGAGCTCCCCTAGCGCCACCCGCAGCCGCTCGGCGGCGTGCTCGATCTGCGCCCACCGCGCCGGGTCGGGCAGTGGGTGCTGCGCCATCCAGTGCGACGAGCAGGCGTCGAACAGAGCCTGCTCGTCGGGGAAGTGCCGGTAGACGGTTGCGCGCTGAACGCCGGCGCGATCGGCGACAGCGCTGATCGTGGTCCTGGCCGGGCCGACCGATCCGTGCAGATCGACCGCGGCCTCGGTGATCCGCAGCCTGGTCTCGGCCTCGAGCTGGGCGCGGCGGCGCTTGCGATAGCGGCGCGGCGCGCCGCTGACACTTTGCGTAGACATCGATGTGCGATCAATCTTGACAGGTCGCGGCAGCGGCTGTAGGGTCAAATCCACTGACCAGAGGTGTTCAATCAAAGGAGAGCGAGCATGCTGACGGCCAAGACCAGCGAAGTCGAGCTGATGCAGGGCTGGTTCGACAGCGATCCGGAACACACACGCGTCCGGGTGACATTCCCGCTCAACAAGTGGGCCGGATCGGCCGACAGCGCGGCCGTCTACTTCGAGATCGAGCCGGGCAACCGGCTGGCCGAGCACACCGACAGCGCCGAGGAGATCCTCTACGTGGTCGCCGGAGATGCGGAGGCCCAGGTCGCCGACGAGCGCAGGCGCCTCAGCGCCGGCGAGCTCGCGGTCATCCCCGCGATGATGCCGCACGCCGTCGTCAACGTCGGCAGCGAGACCGTCAAGGTCGTCGGCTTCTTCTCGCAGTCAGAAGTCATCTCGACGTTCAACGAGTCGGTACAGCCGTTCGGCGCGACCGTCCTCAATCAGGGCGCACCGCCGCCCGCCGCCAACGGATCGACCACCGGATCAGCGGGCGAGCCCTCGGCGTCGAGCACGTGAACTTCGGCGACTTCTTAGACCGCGCCTGCTCCGGGCCCCGGATCGCTTACTCCCGGTAGTCCTCGCCAGGCACCGTCGGGGACTCGTCCTCCGGCAACACGACAGCCCGGACGACCCCGGCCGCGCGCGTGCCTGCAGGCGCATGCAGAAGACTGCCGGCCGACTCGCGCATGTCGTGCGTTCGCACGGAACGGTGTTGTCGCTGCGACGCCGGCTGGGGACGGCGGCCTCACAGCCCGACGCTGGCTCGGTTCGTGACGACGTCGAACCTCACGATCCTGCCTTCATGAACTTCAAAGACTCCCGCAGCGCTCAACTCGCGGCCATCGGCACCGATGTGCATCCGTACCGGGACCGCGATGCGTGCGCCATCGTCGCGCTCCGCCCCGTCGGGTTGGACATGAACCCCGAGGGCGTCGTTCTCCGCCAGCCACGTCCGCGCTGCGTCCGGTCCCTCCGCGACGATGTCCCAAGCGGATTTCGGAACTCGACATCGGGAGCAAGCAGGCTTACGGACACCGCCTCATCGCGCTCGTTGAAAGCTGCCGCGAATCGCCTCACCACCCCGATCGAATCGCTTGCCACGACTCGACCCTACCCCAGTTCCGCGAGCCCTCGCTGCGGATCTGACCGCAGCAGCGGCCGCCCAGCACGCGCAGCACGCTCGTCACCCAGTGGCCTCAACCTCGGCCGGAGTCACTCGCGCGCGACGCGCTCGCTACTCCTTCGAGCGTCAAGGAGCGCCCCGGCCGAGAGCGCCCCTTCGCGTGCAAGGAGCGGCGCGCTGAGGACGGCGCTCTCGCGCAGCGCTCCTCCTGTGGTGGTGGCGCCCGGACCGGACACAGGGTGGACCGCTCACGTCCAGTGGACCCGGTGGCCGCAGCAGGCCGCCGGACTCGTGTGACTGAGGCATGACCGTCGTGTGCGCCGGCCCCTGAACTCGTAGGCCCAATAGACCTCCCGCCCGTAGACAATGTGTCGGATCACCACTCGCCCGTAGTAGAGCTCGTCGGCTGTTGACCATTCGGCTCGGCACCTGTAGGAGCGATAGCCGAGCCGGACGCAGCGGCGACGGAGATGCGTGGGGGAACGGTGCGTTCTCGCGCGGATCATCAACCGGACGTAGCGCTGCGCCTCGAGGGAGGACATGACTGGGTTCGTCCGTACAGGAATGACCCTCGTGTGTGTGATCGGCGGGTCGCAGACATCGCCGCGGCCGTCGCCATCGCCGTCCGCCTGGTATCGGTTGTACACGGATGGGCAGTTGTCGACGATTTCGTTCCGCCCGTCGTAATCGCTGTCGGCCGGGTCGCAGGCGTCGCCCCGGCCGTTCGCATCGCTGTCCTGCTGACCGGGGTTGTATGAAGCGGGGCAATTGTCGAAGGCATCCGCCGTGCCGTCGTAGTCCTCATCGTCGCCCGGGTCCCCCGCAGCAGGGTTCGCCGTCGCGAGCGAGATCGCGACCAGGCCAACCGCGAACGAAACGCACAGGCGCCATCGGAATCGCCGACACTGCCTGGAGGTCGCCCCGTTCGCCTCGCCGTGGGAGCCGGCTGCGAGACGAGGGTCGCGCTGCGACCAAGTCGAGAACTCGCCAGGCTCGGACGGGAAGGCTCGCGCGGCTGTGAGCCGGCCATTCACAGGTGGTCTGCGCCAGGAGCGGCGAACAATGGACCGAGTCGGTAGGGCCGCGGGTCCGCCGGGCGAAAGACGCAGGTCAGCTCGAAGCGCAGGCCGGGCGGCCCGACGACCAGCCGCACGACGTCGCCGTCCTCGCGCATGGCGCGCTCGTAGGTCCGGAGCTGGTTTCGCCGCAGCTCGAGCGCGAAACCGAGCAGCCGGTTGGCTCGCGGCCGCGGCGCCGCCGGCGGACACTCGGGCGCGTAGGCGCGGGTAGGGCTCCCGCCGCGCAAGTCGATCGTGTGCGCCGAGTCTCGCGCGGCCAGGCACGAGGCCATGGAGCGCGGCCGCCAATGGGGTCTTCCGTAGTCTCATCGCTTTCCTTGCTGCTTACGGTCGGACTGGCTCCGTGTCGCCGTGTCGGCGTCGACTCAGGCCGCCTTCGACTTCGAGACCGTGGCGGGCTTCGACGTCGTCGCGGGCTCGCCCGCGGGGTGCGGCAGGACGCTCGAGTGGGGCCCGATCACAGCGGCTACCACGAGGTTGATGCCGCGCGCCTGGGCTCGGGCGAGGGCGAGCCGAGTGACGGCCGTCACGTCGCGGGCCTGGATGTTCTCGTGCCACGAGGCGAGGGTTGTGCGGTCGAGTCCGACGATTAGGTAGATCACGGCGTAACTCTCCGGTCGGGGCCTAGTGGCCGTGACCCCTGGTGCCCTCCTCGGCGCCATGCTCGTAGCGCGTGCCGGGTGGCTGCGCAGGGGCGGTGTCGGGGCTGCCTTCCTCGGGGCGGCCGACCCAGCGCGTGCCGAGGGGCTCTCACGGGGTGCCCTCGAGGGCGGCGATGGTCGTGTTGAGGTCGTCCTGCCACTCTCCGACTCCGGTGCGGGGAAAGGCGAGCTGTTGGATTCCTTCTCGTGCCCGGAGCCAGGCCCTCGCTCGGGTCGCCAACGCCCCGTTTGACCGCTTGAGATGAGGGTGTCGTGCTTGCGCTGGTCATGTCGTCCTCCTGAGTGGGTTGGTGTATGCAAAAGCGGCACCAGGGCGATCACTCGCACGGCCTGTGGCTCAGACGTGGAGCGGATCTCCGCCGGCCGCCTCGCGCAGTGCTTGTCTGAGGCCGGGGCGCGGCCGGAGCCGCGCCCCGGTGTGGGTGCTAGGCGGGCGTGCCGGCGGCGAGTGCCCTGGCGTCGTCGGCGGTCACTGTGTGGCCGCCGATGCCCCAGTCGCCGCTCTTCAGCTCTTCGACGAGGACCCAGGTGACTGACCGCGTGTTCTCGCCATAGATGGCGACCATCGCGTCGGTCAACCGCTCGACGATCTCCTGCTTCTGGTCGCCGTCGAGAACGCCCTCGATGAGCTTCACGTTGACCAGCGGCATGTGCTCACTTCCTTTCGGAGCTTGTTTGACATGTCGTCTTGTGTGGCGTGACTTTTCGATTCACGACATGACCTTCGGGGTCACTGGGCGTAGACTCGGCGCGAGGAGCGGTTCAAGCCCGGTGACATCCCAGGCCTCAGTCGGCGGCCGAGCTGGGTTCGTCGGCCGCGAGCGCGAGCTCTCAGAGCTGCACGCCGGGCTGGCCGAGGCGGCGGCCGGGCGGGGCAGCTTGTTGCTCGTGATGGGCGAGCCGGGGATCGGCAAGACGCGGCTGGCCGATGCGTTCTCCGTGGAGGCGGGGGAGGCCGGGGCACGCGCGCTGTGGGGGCGCTGCTGGGAGGCTGGGGGCGCGCCGGCGTACTGGCCGTGGGTCGAGGTGCTGCGAGCGTACGCTCGGGTCGAGGATCAGCAAACGCTAGCCGCGCAGATCGGCGCCGGCGCACCGCACCTGGCGCGGCTCCTCCCGAGTGCCGGGCGCTTGGCGACGGCGGAGGAGTTGGCCGCGGTCGAGCGACTGGATCCGGAGCAGGCCCGCTTCGCGCTCTTCGACGCGCTGACCTCGTTCCTCGCTGCGGCGGTCGGGCGGGCGCCGGTCGTGCTGGTCCTTGACGACCTTCACCTGGCCGACCGCCCCTCGCTGCTGCTGTTGGAATACCTCGCCGGTCGCCTCAGCGAGATGGGGCTGCTCGTAGTGGGGACGCGCCGCGAGGCGGAGGCCGACATCGCCGCGGCCGCGCGGGATGCTCTCGCTGCTCTTGCGCGCCACGGCAGGACACTCCCCCTGCGCGGCCTGGGCGAGGGCGAAGTGACGGAGATGCTCGGTCGCGCGATGGGCGCCGAGGCGCCGCATCGTCTGGGCGCCGCTATCCACGCCGCCGCGGGAGGCAATCCGTTCTTCGCCGACGAGCTGATCCGGCTGCTTCGGGCGGAGGGGCGACTCCGGGCCGGTGCGCTACCGGATCCGCTTCCGGTTCCAGAGGGCGTACGGGGAGCGGTACGGCGGCGGCTCGCTGGACTGGGGGCCGAGACGCGGGATGCGCTGGCGGTGGCCGCGGTAATCGGGCGCGAGTTCGACGTTGAGATGCTGGCGCGAGTGTGCGGCGCCTCGGTACGGGACATGACGGACCGCCTGGCGCCAGCGGCTGCGGCCCACATCACGCTTTCGCCGACGCGGGTGCTCGCCGGGCAGCGGTTCGCCCACCTGCTGATCCGGCAGGTGCTCTACGAGGACCTCGCCCCAGGTCAGCGGCTGGCGCTCCACGCGCGGATCGCGGAAGCGGTGGAGGGTCTGCCGCTGGCGCGGCAGCGCCCGGAGGAAGTAGCGCACCACCTTCTCGCCTCACTTCCGGTCGGCGACGCCGCCAAGGCCGTTGCCTGGGCCGCCGCGGCGGGCGATAAGGCCGCTCGGCTGCTCGCCCACGAGGAGGCGGCGGCGCATTACGAGGGAGCGCTGCGGGCGCTCGACCTGCAGGAGCGCGGCGACGGGCGTCGCCGCGTAGACCTCCTGCTCGCGCTGGGTGAGGCCCGCACCTGGGCCGGAGACACGCCACAGGCCCGCGACGCCTTCCAGTCCGCCGCCGCAGTCGCCCGTGGTGCGGGGCTTGCCGAGCAGCTCGCCCGGGCCGCGCTGGGCTACGGGCAGATCGTGGTCAAGGGCGGCACGATCGACTGGCCGCTCGTAAGACTTCTGCGCGAGGCCCTCGCCAAGCTGCCGAAGGCCGACAGCCCCTTGCGCGTGCTGGTGTTAGGGCGCCTGGCGCGGGAGCTGCACTTCGCGCCCGACCCCAAGGAGCGCGAAGCGCTCAGCGAGGAGGCGGTCGAGATGGCGGACCGGCTCGGCGACGAGGAGACGTTCGCGAGCGCGCTCGGGGCCCGCCATGTCGCCACTTGGGCACCCGAGACGCTGCCCGGGCGGCTGATGGCGACGGACGAGATCGTGCGGCTCGCCAGGCAGGCCGGCGATCGGCGACTGCTATTCGATGGGTACGTCTGGCGCGCGTCGGCTCTGCTGGAGGGGGGCGACGTGGCCGGCGCCGACGCGGTTATGCGGGCCTGTCGGGCTCTGGAGGCCGACTTCCACACTCCGGCCTGGGCCTGGCAGCTCGCGGTCTACGACGGGACGCGCGCCCTGCTCGACGGGCGCTTCGCGGACGCCGAGCAGTCCATCTCATGCGCCCGCGAGCTCGGGGAGCGATCCAGGGGCACCACGGCCCGGATCTACGCCGCCGTCCAGTCGTTTCTGCTCGGTCGCGAGCGCGGCACGCTGGCGCGGCTCGAGGCGGTCGTCCGTGAGGGGTCCAAAGATTTGCCAGATCAGGCCGCGCGGCTCGCCGCGCTCGCCGCCGAGTTGGGCAGGACCGAAGAGACACGCGCCGAGCTCGGGCACGCTCCCATAGAAGCGGTGACGGCGCGCCGGCGGACCATCCTCGAGCTCACCGAGCTGTGCTGCCTGGTCCCCGCGTGCGCGCTCCTACGCGACAACCAGCGCGCCGCCGCCGTCTACGAGCGTCTCGAGCCGTACGCGGACCATATTCACGTCCGCGGTGTGGTCGGAGGCTGCGACGGGTCGGTCAGCCGCCACCTTGGCGTGCTCGCCACCGTGCTCGAGCGCTGGCAGGACGGCGAAGGGCACTTCATAGACGCGCTCAAACTGAACACACACCTCGGCTCACCGCCGCTGGTAGCCCGCACTCGGGTGGAGTATGCGGCGCTGCTGCTCGCCCGCGGCTCCCGCAACGATCACCGCCGCGCGGCCGAGCTGCTGGAGCCCGCGCTCACAACCGCGCGAGAGCTCGGGATGCCCACGCTCGAGCAGCGCGCCCGACAACTGCTGGCGCGCGGCGGCCGCGCCGGACCTGCCGCCGTCGACAGTAGCACCGCTGTGCTGCGGCGCGAGGGCCACGTGTGGACGATCGAGCGGGGCGGCGCGGTCGTGCGCTTGCGCGACAGCAAGGGGCTGCGCCACCTAGCACGGCTGCTCGCGGAGCCGGGACGCGAGATCCCCGCCGTCGAGCTCGCGCAGATGGAGCAGGGGACCAACCGCGGCTCGAATCCCCCCGACGATGCCCTCCAGGCCCGCCTCGCGTCCGACGATCACGCCGGCCCGCTGCTCGATGCCCAGGCCAAGGCCGCCTACCGCGCGCGGCTCGCCGACCTCCACGAGGACCTGGCCGAGGCCGAGCGCTGGAACGACAGCGAGCGCGTCACACGCGCTCAGCTCGAAATCGACGCGCTCACACGCGAACTAGCCGCCGCGGTTGGGATCGGCGGCCGCGACCGGCACGCCGCGGCCAGCGCCGAACGCGCTCGCATGAGCGTCAGCAAAGCGATCCGAACCGCCATCCGGCACATCCGCGAGCACGATGCCCAGCTCGGCGACCACCTCGCGAAGGCGGTACGCACCGGCATCCTCTGCAGCTACGCACCCGACACCCGCGCGGCGATCCGCTGGACGGTGACCGCGACCACGTCAGGCGCATCCACCGAACCCCGTAAAGCCGGGCCATAAGCTCCCTGCCACGGCTCAAGCGGCCTCTGCGTTTGGTCGACAAGCAGGTGCATCGCTCCATGCTGACCTGGCAGTCGCTGCGGACGAACGGCGGGTCTCTGGTCGGTCTGCGATCCGGTCCCCGCAGCGCTGCGTTTTGGGGAGCAGCGCTAGCGCCGACGGCGCTCCTATCGTCGACGAGCAGCACTGGCATCGCTCGCTCCTGCTGGGGCGTCCAAGCGGGCGCGCTGGACTCCGTGCGGTTCGTCCTGCTTTGCCAGGGGGAGCGGTGCGGCGATGAATCACGGATTGCTCCGCGCTTCAGTTTCGTGTCC
>Ga0081538_10004886_pt1 | contig 12202 bp, 14 predicted proteins | sample TabmetS5T2R1_FD_71022 | JGI IMG/M metagenome (GOLD analysis project Ga0081538, IMG submission 71022) | Tabebuia heterophylla rhizosphere microbial communities from the University of Puerto Rico - S5T2R1 | ecosystem: Host-associated > Plants > Roots > Rhizosphere ... | reverse complement strand
CGACCGACTCGGCGACCAGGCGGCGGGCCACGAACCCGAGGACCTGGGCCGAGGTGCGGTCCAGCCACTGGGCGTCGTCGACCAGGCAGAGCAGTGGATGCTCCTCGGCGACGTCGGCCAGCAGGCTCAGCACCGCCAGGCCGACCAGGAAGCGGTCCGGCGGCGGCCCGGTACTCAGGCCGAACGCGGTCGCCAACGCCTCGCGCTGGGGGCCAGGGAGCCGCTCCAGGCGGTCCAGCGTCGGCGTCAGCAGCTGGTGCAGCCCGGCGTAGGCGAGCTCCATCTCGGCCTCGACACCTGAGGCATGCGCGACCCGGCTGCCCGCGGCCTGCTCGGCCAGGTAGTCCAGCAGCGCCGTCTTGCCCACCCCCGGCTCCCCGCGGACGACCAGGGGCCGGCTCTCACCGGCGCGAACAGCATCCAGGAGTTGGTCGAGCACGCGGCATTCGTGGCGCCGGTCCCGCAACTCCACCAGAGGCCGCCGGCCGGAGGGTCGCCATCGGCCCGATACCGACACTACGCCGCCTCCACGCCGCCGCAGCATGGCCCATGGCTCGGCGCCAGCTGCGCGGGCAGCTCGAGCGGCGTCTCGATCGGGCGCCTGGCAGCGTCTACGAGGAAGCAGCCGTTCGCCACGCCAACCTCCAACAGCACAAGCTCAACCGCGCTTACTGTAGAGCGCCGGCGGTGCCGATACGACCCCTGACCGAAGGCAGCCCGCTGGACGACCACGCAGGCGTGTCGTGTGGCAGATAGACGTGACGATTCGGTGCCACCTGATGGCCGACCGCCTCGCCTAGACCGAGGGATGCGGTGCTCGGCCCCATATGCCGGTGAGTGGACAGCGCCGTGACCGAGGGCAGTCCTCACCCCGTGGGAGACTGTGTCAGTGATGAACAGGGCCACGACAGCCTTCGTCGCTCTCGGGCTCATCTGGGGCAGCAACTTCCTCTTCATGAAGTGGGCCTCCGAGACGATCACGGCTGGACAGATCACCCTGCTGAGGGTCTTGTTCGGATTCCTGCCCGTGCTCGTGTACGCGGCGGTACGAGGGGCGTTCGACCGACACCACCTGCGGTACCTGCACCACTTTCTGGTGATGTCCCTAATCGCCACCAGCGTCTACTACTTCGCCTTCGCGGCAGGGACCTCCCTGCTCCCCTCCGGGATCGCCGGAGCACTCAGCGGCGCGATCCCGCTGTTCTCGTTCCTCAGCGCCGCCATCTTTCTCCGCAGCGAGCAGGTCACCCCACTGCGACTCCTCGGCATCCTCATCGGCTTCAGCGGCGTCCTGCTCATCGCGCGTCCCTGGGTCACGACCAGTGCCGTCGACATGACTGGAGTGCTCTACATGTTGCTCGGCTCGGCGAGCGTCGGCCTGTCGTTCGTCTACGCCAAGAAGTTCCTCAGCGACCTGGACATCCCACCGGTCGCGCTTACGACCTACCAGATCGGTCTCGCACTTCTGACGCTCGCCATCGTCACCGACCTCGACGGCATCACCGCCATCACCAGCGACCCCAGAGCGGTTGTCGGGCTGGTGCTCGGGCTCGGCATCCTCGGCACCGGCGTCGCGTACATCCTCTACTACTTCATCGTCGACCACCTCGGAGCGATCACCGCGTCGAGCGCGACCTACGTCCCTCCGGTTGTCGCGCTCGCCATCGGCTGGCTTCTCGCAAAGGAGCCGCTGGACATCCTGGACGCCGCCGCCGTCCTCCTCATCCTGACCGGCGTCGCAGTTCTCCGCAGCCGATCACCCCGGCCCGCGAGCACGCCCTGATCTGCCGCTGCCGGGCGGGACGTCCGCGCCCGAGCGACGAACCTCCACGGCAGCCCCCATCAGCTGCCGGTTGTCGATGGCTATCTACAGGACGTCGGAGTCAGGTGGCGGAACCTGGAAGGTGCCCGTCCGCTCTACATGCGCGACACCGTCGATGTGACCCACTTCCTCGAGTTGCTCTGAGGGGATTCGTCCGGCCACTGTCCCGATCGCCTCCATCGACTCGTCGATCTCCATGCCAGCCTCCCGCAGCCGGTCAGTCACACTGGACATCGCCTGCAGATGCTGATCATCGATGGACACGACGACCTCCACCATGCCGTCCTCATCGGGCACCGCTATCACCTGCTCTCATGCGTCCCTGAACGGGTATGCAGGCCTATGGTGCCTGAACTAGTCCCGATCCAGCGTCGATGGAGGACAGCGGCAGACGGCGGGCGTTCCGCATGAGGAGGCCGAAGAGCTCACCCGCGGTGGCCTCTGGATTGGCCTGCACGTACAGCGCGGCGACGCCGGCAACATGTGGGGTGGCCATGCTCGTCCCATTCGCGAGCCTGTACCGGGTGGGCATGAGCCAGCTCGAGTGGACACCCACTCCAGGACCGCCGATGTCGAGTTGGCCGCCGGCCGGGTTGACGCTGCCGTTGGAGAAGTTCGCCGCTTGCAGCTCGACGTCCAGCGCGGCCACCGACATGATCGATGGGCAGTTGGCTGGATGGCTGACCGGCCTCACGATGCCCTCGCTTCGCCTGCTGTCGTTGCCGGAAGCGGCGATGATGAGGGTGCCGGCGGTCATGGCTCGTTGGGCGGCCTCCTCGAACACCGTCGAGAACGTCTGCCCTGGCGGCACAGGAGCTCCGAGCGACATGGACACGACCCGGCAACTGTTGGTCACGGCCCAGTTGATCCCGGCCAGGATGCTACCGCCGGTCCCAGAGCCTGCGTTGCTCAGGACCTTGCCGGCGTAGATCTCGGCCGCAAATGCGACGCCGTAGGCGGGCAGCAACTCCAGCTGCTCCGGGTTGCGGGGGCCGCACGCTGTGCCAATGCAATGCGTGCCGTGGCCGTGGCCGTCCTGCGCCTCTTCGCCGGCGATGAACGACTGGAGCTCCATCGTTCTGCCGACGAAGTCAGGGTGGTCCGGGGTGGCGCCGGTGTCGAGGACGGCGACCCGTACTCCCTGACCGCTGAACGGTGAGGCCACTGCACCCGTGAGCTGCAACCCCCAAGTCGTCGTGGACTCGTCCACCGCCGCAACTCGGGCGGCGCCGGCGTCGGGGGCGAGGTTGCTGACCAGGTTGTTGACTGCATCGCGGTAGCCACGCAGATACTCTCCTGGCGGTGCGGAAGACCCGGTCCTGCCTCCGGGCGGCGGCGTGGACAGCGCGTAGACCACCCGTTCCTCCTCGACCCCCAGGACGGGGCGATCGTCGTCCATGACGGCCGCCGCCAACTCGCGGGCCTGGCCAGGTTCTGCTCGCACGAGCGCCACACCTAGCTGATCGAACACCACACCGTTCGCCTCTTGCAGCTGGTCCGCCTCGATGGCGCCCCGCGGGAAGTCGGCGGAGGTGGCCAGCTCGATTCCTGTCGCCCGCTGAACCTCGGCGACTCCGTCTGAGACGGCCTGGGCTGGCAGCAACACGAGGAGGTTGCCGGTCGTGCGCGCTTCCAGGGATGGAATCCCAAAGGTCGGGGTGTCTTCTGGCGGCTGTCCACCAAATCCGCTGATGTCCATGCTGGCCTCCTTCGGCATGCGGACGTCTTGGCGCTGTCAGGACGGTGCGACGCTACGGCCTGGCCTGGTCCTATCCTCTTGGCCACCCCGCCGCCCGAAGACCCGGCCGGGCAAGCAGCCGATTCTGGAGCTGATGGAATTCGACAACGGCCTCGTTGCGCTCGTTCGGATGGAGGGTGGGGAGCTGGAGGAATCGGCCAGCCAGCGCAGCGAGGTCATACCAGAGGCCTATCTCGTCATTCGTCATGCCGTAGTCGGCCAGGCTTTCCCGGCTGCCTCGCTCATCGGTCATCGGTCGCCCTCCTGTGCATCCTCATGCGAGGCGCATTTCGCTCACCGTGACGCGCTGGTCTCCGCCGCAATCGTCTGCCGATCGAGCGTGCGGCGGATGAATTCCAGTGCCGCCGGCCGATTCTCCTCCCAGGTGGGCTGGATCTGGTCGGGCGGAAGAATGAATCCACCCTCTTCCTGGGTATCGGGACGAAGCTCGATGGTGAAGGACGGGATGTCGTACTCCCCATAGGTCCAGTCGGTCGTGTCACCTGCCGTCGGGTACAGCTGCGAGGACTGCTGCGGCGTGTACGGCTCGCCATGGACGGCCCGGATCAGCTCGTGCATGTCCTCGGCGAGTTCACGCAGCTCGATGCGATCAGCCGGGTCTGCGATCGGCTGCGCGGTATACCCCCATGGGTAAAGGACCAACTGTGAGTAGCTGTGGTAGGAAAGGACTCCAGCAAACCGTTCTCGAGCCACCAAGTCGCGGACAGCCCGCGTCTCCGGCTCCGAGAACGCCCGCGGCCCAACATAGGTCTGGTCGCTGGGCACATGACTTGAGGTGCTGACGTTGAGCGTCCCCCACATGTAGCCGTAGTTTCGGTTGGGGTCGACGCCAACGCTTCCGTCCCGATTCTGCCGGCGGTTCTTGCGCCACAGCCGATCGTGGCTACGCGAGTACTCGTGCCCGTCGGGGTTGACCATCGGTGCCACCCAGACCTCACCCTGGGCGAGCCACTGCTGCACCGGATCGCTGCCAGCATTGCTCACCAGGTGCTCGGCCAGCAGATACGGGACCTCGACAGCAACCCACTCCCGGGCATGATGGCAACCCAGAACCAGCAGCTTGTCGGCACTGCCGCGGCGCTCTCCGATCTGCAGTGCCCAGATCGGCCGGCCCTCCAGGCTGCTACCGACCTGGTGCAGCTGGGCGACCTCCGGATGGTCCTCGGCCAGCTGGCGTAGGTCCTGCTCCAGCGTTTGGGCCGAGTGGTAGCCGGCGATTGCCTCCGCGGTGGCGAAGGTCGACAGGTACGCCTCAGTCATCTGCAGCTGCTCAACGCCATAGCCCATGCGCTCCAACCGCTCGAGCTGAGCCTCGGCGGCGCGCAGGACCACATGGTCTGCTCCGACCTCCCAGACATCCAGCCCAAGCGGAACCTCCAGCAGCTGCGCCAACGACACCCGTGGGGCCGTAGCCGTCACCTTGGCGATCAGCGTCATCCCGGCCCACCTCCCTCACGAGTCGACCGGCGCCGGGCCCGAGCCTCGAACGCTGTCACGGTGGACAGCCGCTCGACCTGGGCTAAGCGTCGGCGCTCCAGCTCCGACAGCTGCAGCTCGCTCGCTGCGACCACCAAGACGTCGCCGTGGCGCTCCCAGACATCCAACCCCATCGGCAGGGCGAGCAAGGCATCCACGGCGGTCCCCGGAGTGGGTCGCAGACGGGCAACCCAACGCTCCTCGGCTTCCGACACCGACCCTCCAGCTTGGCGAACCAACGTATCGGCACTTCCAGACAAAAGGAATACAAAGGCGTCGACTTGTCAAGACGGATGAGTGAGCAGATACGGATAGACGCGATATATAGACCTGCCAACGTCATTCGGTAACACCGCTCGCACGCCAAGAGCGACGCCGCCCACCCCGCCTCGACCGATGCAGCCACGCCTGGTTGCAGGGCGCTCTCTAGGAAGAGGGCTGGTCGTCAAGGGTCGAACCAGGGTCCCTGGCCGGTGCGTGGGCTAGGGCCCAGCACAGATCGGGCGGGCCGTGCCTGGCCAGCACCAGGCATCGATTCGGTCGTTCGAGTCAGCCAGGACGCCACATATCGCTTACTGTCGTCACCCGGCATCCTGAACAACTACTTGCATCGGATATTGGCCGCATCGACTGAACGCGCGACCTGGATTCCTATCGCCGAGTCCGGGTCGAGTCGTTTCGCCTGCGCTTGCGCGCGCGACAGGTGCGTCTCGGCCTCTTGGCATTGCCCTGCACGGGCTTCCAGACCAGACCACAGCAGCTCGGTAAAGGCGTTACCCCTTGCCTGTTGCCAGGCCGGTTGGCTCGGCCACACACCGAGCGCCTCGTTCAAAGCGGCCCGACCGAGCGTGGCGTCTCCCCTCTTGAAGAGGACTTGCCCCTTCAGGCGTAGAAGTCCCTCCCGGGTAGTAGGGTCTGTATCGATCTGCAAGGCGTCATCGACTAGCTCGAGGCTGCGCGAGTAGTTCTCGGAGCGCTCGAGCGCATTGGCGACAGTCAAATACTCGGTGGCGGACGCCTGATCAGGTATGCGCCCTATGACATCTGCAGCCTGCTGCGCAAGGACTAGATTCTCCTCGTTGATCAGCCCTCCAAGATAGGCCGACCGTCCGGGGTCGTTCGCATACTTGGCCGTAAGATCTGTATTCTCCTTCGGAAGTGCAGTCAGTCGTTGGATTAACTGCCCGAGCTCTGCTCTGGAAGCCACGTCTGATTGCTTATCCGTCAGGTTTATTGCGTAGAGACTTGTTACCGTTGACAAGAGTAATGCGATGATTGAAATCAGGACCGGAGCTTGTCGATACCACGGCGCGTCAGCTTTCGACGACTCAAGCCTCAGTTCATCGACCTCCAATCTTAAGGCCGACAGCTGCTGCCGTAGCTCGGCAAGGGAGTGGGCCGAACTGCTGGTGTCATCGACAGAAGGTGTCTCCGATGAGTCGTTCCGCGATGTCGGTCCTTCTGTCATTGTCCTCCTCCGCTCGTTAGATTCGAGTCTTTCGGAATGATTGTTGGCTTTAGGCTAACGCACGGCACTGCAGTCGCGTGAGGTGGCTCTGGTCGTGACTTCCTTCGCTGTGCACGGCCGGTCCCGGCGGGCGTCATGGTCACGTCCGGTGGCATGGTGACCCGCGGGTCTTGCCGGCGTGTTGGACGGCATCGCGAGACACGTGGCCGCGCAGTTGCGCGTCCTGCTGGCGTCGGCCTCAGGAGACTGCTGACCCCATGCAATACTGCGCCATGCCCGTCCGCACCGTCATCGAACGAGGGCCCGGGCCGATGGGCGAGGCCGAGCTCGAACGCGGGATCGCGCTCTTGCGGGCCTGCTGGGCGTTCTTCGACGCCGTCGCGGCCCGGGTCTCGCCGGAAGGGCGCAAGGGACCCCGCGGAGGAGGACGCGACCGCGACCAGATCATCCGCCACACCATCCGCACCGAGAGCGAGGACTTCGCCAAGAAGGTCGGGGTGCGGATTCCGGAGGGCGCGGCGCTCACCCCGGATGGACTGCGGCAGCACCGGGAGGCCTATGTGGAGGCGATGCGCGCCTACAACGCCGGGGAGGTCAAGCGGCGCATGCGCTCCTGGACGCTCCCATTTCTCATCCGACACTCCGCCTACCACACCCTCGACCATGCATGGGAGATGGCGGACAAGGACCTCTCCGCCCAGGACGGGGCCTGACCCACCACCCTTCGGTCCGCCACGCTGGTCGGCGCACTGCGGCCTGCCCCCCGCCAATTGATCGAGGCCTCGCCGAACCGCTACCTGCCCCGCCTCTGGCAACTGCTGAACCAGCTCCCGGCCGCGTCAGGTGTCGACTGGCCAACACTGACCATGTCGGCCGCTTGACAGCGGCGACCAGGCAGGTGGCCGAGGATCAGCCCGCAGGCGGCAGCCACCACGGTCCATCCGGGACCGTCCCCGCCAAGAGAGGAGCCGATCGTGGCCGGCACAGGCAACCCAGGCTGATCAGGAGCGCCCTGTTCACCGCGCTGGCGCTCGCGCTGGTGTTCGTCGTGGCGAGTCCCGCAAACGCGTACCCGACCTATCAGGGCTATTCCAGCCAGACCCACCTGTTCCAGCCAACGGTAAGGACCGGCCCGGTCGGGAACTCCGGCTGCAGCTACGCCGTGAGCTCGTGGTACAACCCAGACAAGTATCCAGGCACCGGCGCCCGCGTGTGGTGCTCGGGCACGCGCCTGATCAAGCTGCAGCATGCGCTGTACTGGATGCGCCCGGGTGGCCCATCCAGCCTCTACATGGCGTCGCCGCAGTGGTCCTATGGGGTCACCAGGGACACGGGCGAATGGGGCTATATCGACGTCGCCTGCCCCAAGGGCACATGGCAGTGGCTGCCGGTGGTCTACATCTGGATCAACCATCAGTACATGGGCAGCTTCCCTGGCCATTGGGGCGGGTTCACCGCCTGCGAAGGCTGACCAGCCGACAACCAGATACTTGGGACACTGCCGCCCCGCGGGGCGGCAGTGTCCGTCGTCGTGGGCGACGCTGCCCGGGATCCCCACATCTCAACGCCGCCGCCCCCAGGTGCGCCCGGCCCCCGTGGAAGCCTCGGTCAGGTTGTCGCGGGCCGGGGGTCGCGGTTGAAGGCCGCGCGGGCCCACAGGAAGCTGACCAGGGTGATGCCGACGCACCAGGCGACGGCGACGGCCCCGCTGTTGCCGATGGCCGTGCCCAGCAGCAGGCCCCGCAGGGTCTCGGTGAAGGGGGTGAAGGGCTGGTAGTCGGCGAACCAGCGCAGGGCCGTCGGCATCGAGTCGGTGGGGACGAACCCGCTGCCCAGGAAGGGCAGGAGCATCAGGGGCATCGGCAGGTTGCTGGCCGCCTCGACGGTCTTGCTGACCAGGCCGCAGGCGACCGACAGCCAGGTGATGGCGAGGGTGATCATGGCCAGGACGCCGACCGCCGCCGTCCACTCGACGGGGCTGGCGGTGGGCCGGAACCCGATGAGCAAGGCGACCGCGAGGACGATGGCCAGGCTCGCGGCGGTCTGGGTCATGGCGCTGACGACGTGGCCGGTCAGGATGGAGGGCCGGAAGATCGCCATGGTCCGGAAGCGGGCGATGATGCCCTCGGTCATGTCCATGGCGACCGAGATCGCCGTTCCCTGGGCGACCCCGGCCACGGCCATGAGGAGGATCCCCGGCGTGACGTAGGCGAGGTAGTCGGCGCGGCCGCCGCCCGGGCCGCCGAGCCCGGCGCCCAGGGTGCCGCCGAAGACGTAGACGAACAGCAGCAGGAAGACGACCGGGATGCCGGCGACCATCAGGGTCAGGGACGGGTAGCGCCACATGTGGCGGAGGTTGCGGCGCAGCATCGTCCTGGAGTCGCGCGCCGCGTAGGCGAGGGTGCTCATGGCAGGGTTGCCCTTTCCTTGTCGGGTTGGCCGGTGAGGGCGAGGAAGACGTCGTCGAGGTCGGGCAGGTGGACCGAGAGGCTGTCGACCTCGACCGACGCCCCGTCGAGCCGGTCGAGCAGGCCGCGCAGCGACCGCACGCCGCCGTCGCTGGGGACCTCCAGGGTGAGCGCGTCGTCGTCGCGGGCCGACGCGTCCAGGGCGCGGGCCGCCGACTCCAGTCCCTCCTGGTCGGCGAACTGCAGGCGGACATGGCCGCCGGGGACGCGGCGCTTGAGCGTCTCGGGGGCGCCCTCGGCGATCAGCCGCCCGTGGTCCAGGACCGCGACCTGGTCGGCGAGCTCGTCGGCCTCTTCCAGATACTGGGTGGTGAGGAAGATCGTGACCCCGGCGGCCACGAGCTCGCGGATGAGCTGCCACATGGTGCGGCGGCTGCGCGGGTCCAGGCCGGCCGTGGGCTCGTCCAGGAAGATGATGCGGGGGTCGCCGACCAGGGTCATCGCCAGGTCGAGCCGGCGGCGCATGCCGCCGGAATAGGTGCCGGCCGGCTTCCTGGCCGCCTCGACCAGGTCGAACCGGGCCAGCAGCTCGGCCGCCCGCCGCCGGCCCTCCGCCCGGTCCAGGTGGCGCAGGTCGGCCATCAGGATCAGGTTCTCCTCGCCGGTGAGCAGGTGGTCCACCGCCGAGAACTGGCCGGTGACGCCGATCGCCGAGCGCACCGCGTCCGGTTCCTGGGCCAGGTCATGGCCACCGACGGAAACCTCGCCCGCGTCGGCGCCGATCAGGGTGGACAGGATCTGCACCATGGTGGTCTTGCCGGCGCCGTTGGGGCCGAGCAGCGCGAGGATCGTCCCCTCGGCGACCTGGAGGTCGATGCCGTCCAGCACGACCTTGTCGCCGAACGACTTGCACAGCCCGGCGACCTCGATCGCCGACCGGGCGGTGAGACCGGTCATGTCTTGTCCTTTCCGGGGTCGTTGGCGGCGGAGCGGCTGATGGTGATGTCCCCGAAGGAGGTGCGGGCGCGGACCTCGACCGCGTCCTCGCCTGCTCCGGGGCGGTCGGCGGCGTCCAGGTCGTTGTGCACGTTGCCGAAGCGCGTGTTGAGGTCCAGCCAGGCCGCGACGCCGTCGCGGATGCCGATCTCGACCTTGCCGAAGGCGGTCTGGGCGAGGACGGCGCCGTGGGCGACCTCGCCCAGGCGGATGTCGCCGTTGGCGGACTTGGCCGCGACCGCGTCGCTCGCCTGGTCGACCGAGATCCGGCCGTTGGCCGCGTTGACCCGCAGGTCTCCGGTGACCCGGCCGATCCACGTGTCGCCGTTGGAGTTCTTGACCACCGCCGCGCCGTCGATGCCGTCGATCTGCAGGGAGCCGGAGCCCGTTGCGAGCTCGGCGTCACCGCCGGCCCGCTCCACGGTGATGTCGCCGACGCCGGTCCGGAGCTGCACCGCGCCCGCCTGATCGAGCTGGATGTCACCGACGCCGGTCTTGTAGCGGCACTCGCCCAGGCGACCTCGGCAGCGCAGCGCCGCCACCCCGGTCTCACCGCGCAGCTGCGAGCCGGCCGGCAGCTCGACCTGCACGTCGACCGACTCGCCGCCGCCGCGGAAGGTGTACTGCCTCCAGTTCTTGGGCGCCTTGATCAGCAGCCTGCCGCCGGCGTACTCGACGCGGGTCTGCTCGGCCGCGGTGACGTCGGCCTCCTTGGCGGGGTCGCTCGGACGCACCTCGACCATGGTGTCGGTGCGGTCGCTGGCCACGATCCGGAGGTCACCGACGCCGAACTCGACGGTGACGGAGATCGGTTCGGGAGTATCGAAGGTAGGCATCTGCAGTCCCCTCTGTGGGTTGGTTAGCGTGCCCAGCCCGTGTAGCGCTGGGCGCCCAGGGAGGCGGCGCGCCGCTCGCGTCGACGGGACGGGCCGGTCCGCTCCAGGGCGGCGGCCGCCGCCCGCACGAGCCAGGCGTTGACCGACAGCCCCTCGCTCGCGGCCGCCTGCTCGATCCGGGCCTTGAGGTGGTCGGGCATGCGGAGGTTGATCCGCGACATGCTGCCCTCGTCACCCTCCGGAATGGCTGGGGGCCGGTCGTCGGCATCCTCGCGCAGGTCGGCGGACGGGTCGGCCGGCGGTGTGACCACGAACTCGGGGTCGCGTCCGCGCAGCCGCAGCTCCACCGATCCGGGCGCGAGCTCGGTGGTGATCTCCTCGGCCGCCGCCGCCAGCGCGTCCTGCAGGGTCAGGCGGATCGCCGCCTCCAGCGGCGCGACCAGGCGCTCGGCGAGCGCCCGGGCCTCGTCGCCGCCGGCCTCAGCGGCGATCGCGAGCTGGCGGTTGATGTTCTCGACGTACAGTTCCAGGTTCATGGCATCACTTTGGCACCACTGGTGATGCCATGTCAAGGCCATCTTGGTGCCAGAGCGGCGCCATGCGACGGATGGCTGACGTCGGCCGGGTCCCGGCCGCGGGTGCGGCCGCTACCAGTGGTCGCGGTGCACGACCTCTTCGAACGGGCGCCGGTTGGGCCGAGCGATCGGTGTCAGCGGGCGGTCGGCGGGAGCGCCCAGGCTGATCAGCCAGGCACAGAACCGGTCCCCGGGAAAGCCCAGGAGGCGCCGCGCCAGCTCCTGGTCGCTGACCGCCGAATGCGCGCTGCCGATGCCCAGGTCGGCGGCGGCCAGCATGATGCTCATCGTCGCCTGGCCCAGGTCGTACTGGATCAGATCGCGCGACCGGGCGTCGCCGGGGTTGGGGGCGATGAGGGCGATCGTCGCCGCCGAGCGGGCCACGTGACCGGCGGCGCGCCAGACCTTGGCCAGCTGGGCGAGCTGCCCGGGGTCGGTGCAGACGACGAAGTCCCAGGCCTGCTGGTTGCCGGCCGAGGGCGCCCGCCGCGCCGCCTCCAGGATCTGGTCCAGATCCTCGGGCGCGATCGCCTCCTCACCGTAGGACCGCACGTTGCGCCGGGACCTGATCGCATCCCATGTCTCCACGTCGACCTCCTCACAGACTCGCCTTGAGCGCCGGCGCCACCGCCGGCGGTCATTCCTTCTGCGGCTCGACCGGGTGCAGCACGACGGGTCCGTCCCCGACCTCCACCAGCGCTCGGGCGCCGGGGGGCAGCACCTCGAGGGCGTGGGCCGGCAGCTGGACCAACCCGGTCGGGCCGACCACCGCGTACTCCACGCCACCGCGGCCCTCCGCGCCCACCCGGCCGCCCCGGATGCTCACGGTGCGGTCCATCGCCCCCGCCGCCTCGGGGTCGTG
>Ga0081538_10004885_pt1 | contig 12203 bp, 13 predicted proteins | sample TabmetS5T2R1_FD_71022 | JGI IMG/M metagenome (GOLD analysis project Ga0081538, IMG submission 71022) | Tabebuia heterophylla rhizosphere microbial communities from the University of Puerto Rico - S5T2R1 | ecosystem: Host-associated > Plants > Roots > Rhizosphere ... | reverse complement strand
TTTTCAAGCCTGGCTCTGAATCGCTGCCAGACATGCGACTTGGGTTCATATGCCTTACAGAGTTTTCCAATTCTTCAATAAATGAAGGAATCGCAAGAGCTATGCTTAACCTTGTAGACAAGCTAGTCTTTGTAGTACCAACTGAAACAATGACTAAAGAGGTTAAAGATGCAATAGAGTCAATGCCTGATAGAAGCATATTGCAATTGCGAAAATATGTGACAGTACTTACGCCATCAACTCTTGTATCAAAAAGTGGTATACAAGGCTCACGCGAGCGCAGAAGCGCACAGGCAGGAGAGGTTGTATAGAAGAAGAAATGACGCATCATTATCTAGATAATCTAATTATATGAAGCATATGACAAAATAAAGTGAAAATAAAGAGACATAATTTGATGCGTTCAGCTATATCATAAACAATACATCTAAAAGTAGTGAATGAGAAATTGTTATCCTTCCGCCGGCTACGGCTGCTTGCCTTTTGAAGGCCAATCTCATATATACTGACTTGAGCCCCTGCGGAGGAGCTGAAAGGTTAACACTTGTTACCATGCAGTCATTATTTCAAAAAGGTCTGAACTTTGATTTTACTACATGTGTACAGCCAAACATCAAGAGGTTAGAAAATGCATATGGTAGCAAAATTGCTTCCATTATTGACAAAGCAGATAAAATAAACATCCTCCAATCCCTTGAAGAATCAGTTATCAATAGAGTCATTCAAGAAGGTAATTATGATATTACCATAAACACACACGGAGATACACTCCCCTTTTATCATCGTTCATTTTCAAAAAATAATGCTATTACATACTGCCATTTCCCTTCTGCAAAGTATCATATAGATTCAGAAAACCTGGAATATCTTCGAGATATACGTGTAGGAGGCTTCAGCCAAATTTATGATAAACAGCCCTTAAAAAATAGGGGAGTACCTAACCTTAGCCTAAAGACTAAACAGAGGATAAAGAGGTATTTCGAATTTCTCAGGGATAGATATGACAATTTAATGAAAAACACTGTGGTGCTTACCAACTCTGAATATACTCGCGAGGTCATCTTCAATGCTTTCAATATTCACCCGAAAATCCTGTATCCTCCAGTAGATGTTGACACTTTTCGTGATGAAGCATTAAATTCCCCTCACAGAGAAGATGTTGTACTCGTTGTCTCCAGAATAGCGCCAGATAAACAGATTGAACATGCAATTGACGTTGCAAGGATAATGCGAAGTAGAGGTATCGGAAAAGCCATGATTATTGTTGGAAATTTGCATCATTATGACCATGACTATTATCAAGACTTGAAAAAAATGATTGCTGACTATGAACTGTCAAATTTTCTCAGCCTTCAAATCAATATCAGTTTCAGTAAACTTATTCAACTAATGCGATTGACAAAAGTTTACTTCCATCCACGTATAGACGAACACTTTGGCATTTCTATTGTAGAAGCAATGGCCTCAGGGCTTGTGCCAGTAGTTTCAGATATCGGCGGTCATACCGAATTTGTCCCATCCAAATATCGTTTCCATACACTTGATCATGCTGCTGATCTCATAGCTTTAGCATTTAAGGCAACATCAAATTCAGAAAGGAGGGCCATAAGTAATTCTACAACTAAATTTTCTAATGCATACTATATCAAGTCCTTTTATCGTATATTGTCAGAAGTACTCGATACTGAGGTGTAGATACAGGGATACCGTAATTTAAATTCCTTCATGCCTTGCTATATGGACATTTACTTCAGTAGACTACCGGTGTTGTTAACTTACATCTACTATAAATTCGCCGCTTCTTCCCTTACTATGACGCTCGCTACTACTGGTCATCTGTGCCATCTCACTAACGTGCGGCATACTTGTTTTTGTGATCTGTTGAGCAGACATCGATACCTTTGGCTCTGAGGTCTTTGATTCTGTTTCTTATAGTCACTTCTGTTACTCCTGCCGCCTCTGCGAGATCTTTTTGGGTCACGGCCTCATCATTTCTCATGCAGGAAAGGTAGAGGATCGTTGCAGCCAGACTCATTGGACGCTTCCCTGCAGGTATCTGCGTATTTACAAGATCTTTCATGGTATCTATCGCCATTCTTTTTGATTTTTCGCTTAGGTTAGCCTTATTTGCAATCTTTGCGATGCACTTCATTGGGTCTATCACTGGCATTATAATTTCAAGCTGCTGGATCAGGATCATATAGCTGCGGGAGATAACTTTGGGCCTGACATCGGTAATCTCGCCTATGTCCTTGAGCGATCTTGCTGCACCCATTTCCCTGCAGGCAATATATATAGCTGCAGCCATTATGGCAGAGGTTGACCTTCCCTTTACCAACCCTTTCACAAGGGCTTTACGGTAGATGTAAGCTGTCTTGTCAATCATAGCATCCGACAGACCAAGCTTATCTCTCTGCCTGCCAAGTTCACCAAAAGCCCGCATAAGGTTCCTATCGGTTGACGTGTGTACCTGGCTCCTAAAGTCGTATATCCTCAACCTTCGCATCGTTGAATGCATTGATGGCTCTATGTTTTGACCGCTAGAATCTTTATTGATATTTCCGATAACTGTGTTGAGTCCCATATCATGCTTCGCTAAGGACACAGGAGAACCGGTTCTTGCCCTGTCATTATTTTCAGATCCAAAGTTTCGCCATTCTGGGCGATTTTCGGTGGCCTTTTCTGAGAATACTAGGCCGCAATCGCTACATACCAGCTCGCCAGATTCCGGGTCTGCAATCTGGCGACCATTCTTACATACGGGACATACCATTGAAACAGACATATACTATGAGGAATAATCTCCAGGATGGAAGACTAGTTGTTGTATATGCATATACATGCTATATAAACGGCGACTAGAGACTTCAGCCAAACAGGGCAGCGTTTTCATAACGTTTACCTATGAAGCAGTTACAACGTCGTTGGGTTCACACTCTATATACAGAGTCACTACTCTCAATCGTGCATACGATAGATGCTCGATTCATGATGTTAGCGGCTTGCTCTGTAAAGAGCTGAATCTCAAATAATGTCGATCTATTAAATGCTTCAATATTTTGTACTACAATTCCTATTCATTGGCCTATATTACAAAATTCTAAGTGCTACCACAATATCTGTTCGCATTCACATCTTCCGCCGAACTTGGTCGTCCTGCCACATCTTGGACAGGTGGATGGCGGTTGGGGATTTTCTGCATCATCATCAAACATGTCATGTCAACCTACTTTTGCGTAGAGATAGGCACAAGTAATCCGCCTAGCTGCCGCGAGCTTTCAAGGAATCTGATCCCCTTACTTGTTGTTCGATAAATGTTTCCAGTATCATGTGCCACCAAGTCATTTCGAATCAACATTTCAAGATATTCTTTTAATTGTGCATATGAAAGAAATGCTTTATACATTATCTTGGTTTTGGTAGCGCCACCGTTAGCTGCCTCTAAAATATTAGAAGCAAGTTCTGTTCTACCTCTATTTTTCATTCTTATCAATCTATGATAGACAATTCGACTATATATTCAGGCCCGATAAAGTGTTGTACAACTATGTGTATATAACCTCGATCCTCAACAATATGGCTAGTATAATCACATTTCAATAACCAAAGCGGCAATCATTAGGAAGGTATATCTAGTTTGGAATTATTGAGCCAAGCATCAAATATCGAGGTCAAGGTGTTTTGGTTTGCTAATGCCCAAGAGTATGGTAAAAGTACTCTTTGTGGTTGCTTATTCTATAAACAAACACAATCCTTCGAACCGAAGAATGTCTGTAATAGAGTGGCTGATTATGTTTTACAACAATCGTATTTGCTCTATCAGCTGGTGCTCCTCACGTAAATATCCTCTACGCCTAATTCCATAAATTGCAACCAGTAATATAAGATTTAGTTAAATACTCCTACTGCGTATAGAAGATATTGAGAAAATTTAGTAAGAGTCAGACATATGGCAGATGCGAATGTATCTGCCACGGCAGACCGAACACTGATTACTGTGGTTATTGTTCGCCTTCACACAATAGGGCTATCCGAAGGTACTGACATTTGCTCAGACTTAAGGGGTCATAAGAAATGAGTGAAGATGATGGCACAACGCAAGAGCAAATTTTTCGTGTAGTGTATGCAGCAGAGCTGAAGAAAAAGCACGATAATGAACTGAATGACGAAAGAAGGAGAGTGAACTATCAGGAGGGAAAAACGCCCGGAAGGCGCGGAGAAATCATAATGCAGGATGAAATCAGCAAAGAAACCATCAGACGCTATTATTTGAATCAAGAAAAAGGCTCGAGGCTCAATTCGAATATACGCTTCAATCTACGCGTCTAGAGAGACAAGCAAGCTCTCAGTAATGTGAATAACTATATTATCCTATGCAATTGGAGGTTTTGTAACTATAGACCATATTCCATCATGAAAATATCATTATAACATTTAGCTTGCTACAACATCTATAAAATCAAGAGCCTGTCTTTAAGTCATATGTGTAGCGGATTATGACGTTGGTAGCCATCAACGAATCTGGTTCTGCAAAGTTACCTTTCCATCTGCATGCTATGCTTCTCTATTCGCAGGATCAAGATAAAGGTGCTACAAAATATGTTAATGAGGCATTACGTAGAGGACACCTGACCGTCTATGTTCCAGTCAATACATACAACAGCTCATTACAAGTCTCCAAAATGGCATCTGGGCTTGTAGATTATGAAGATAACGTAAACCGTGGCAATCTTTTAACTTTGGACATAAGATCCTTTTACAACTCTACGTCAGCTGGAAATGTTCAACCTTTTGAGGAATTAAAGATATTGTTAGAAGAGGCAATAAAGGAAAGAATTGCATCTGACAAAAATGATGAAGTAGTTTTTGTAAGTGGCATTGGTGGCACACTAGCTGCAAATCAAAAGTTTGATGAATCTATTAATTCAGAGAAATGGTGGCAAAAGACCCATTCTGAATGGCTACAGAAAGGTCTAAAGGTCACCATGATATGTTTGCATTCAAGTACAATATTTGACAAAAGTCAGCAGTTTGTGCATTACAAACAAGCGATGTCGTCACTACACCATGCTGTGGTATCCTAATTCAACGTAAGCTTTGAACCAAATTACTATTGTGACATGCAGTGCTGGCTGAGATTGAATATGAATAGCGAGTTTACTGAAAAATAAGCAAGCATAAGAAATAATAACGCACAGAAGATATTCCTTAAAGCTTATTCATTAACGAAGTATCCCTCGATATAGCTGTGCGGTGCTTTAAAGCCAGCCAGTTGGAGGCTCACCAATCGCAGGGCAATCAATTACTCATCACTCATCTCTACATGCCAAATTTTTCTGAAATTCAAGTCGCCTGGGCAACAGTATTGTTATTGCCTGCATTTACTTTCTCACTAATTATAAACTCACTGACACTTCTTGTTTGAGTTCTTGGCTTTTTGCAACCCAGGAGAAAGCAGTAGAAGAAAATAGAGGAGCAGCAGGGTCATCATCCTAGCTATCTCATCATCGATCTACATGAACAACTTAAGGTATAAGATTTCCTGAGAGCCTAAAGGAAAATCACAAGATCTTCTTCTCTAACTTTCTTTATGATTCCCGGGGCTTACGAGCAGGCAAAGACTTTTTACCTAGCCAAATCTCTATTTTTTGAGTCTTGTCAAAGAACCGATATCAGCGTACAGCCCCTTGGGCCTGCACTCCTGTATGTTAATTGAAAGGAATCTGTGCCTATTTGACTCATTTTGCAGTATAGTAAAACAAGCTCCCTGATAAACAAGAAGGGTTATCTAAACAGAAAGAAATCTTCAGTTGCGGGTTAATATCGCTAGCGATAATTTATAAGTGATTATTGTACATATTGTGCATGAAACTAATCAGCCAAAAGAAATCAAATCAATCAGAACTACCGTTTGGAGCTAGAGCGACTGCTGCTTTAGGTATTTCAATAATTGCAGACACGCTTGACTATATTGGCGCTCCGATCTTTGCACTACCCATTGTTGGTGATGTTGCTGATGCAATAGTCATGGCTACATTGTATCATCTAACTGGTAGCAAGACTTCAACAGCTATCAATTCTATTGAATTGATACCGGTTATCGGCGATATGATACCGGCATATACAATATCTACACTCTTGTGGATTCTAAGAGCATCATACAAAAGAAAGGATATTGAGGAGAGTCTTCCTATGAATCAGTCAAATCATACAGGTTCAATCACAAGAACTAAATGATCATATTGGATAGAAGAGCCTGTCATCTTCTCTGTATTATGATACTACAGAACAGCCAGAAGATGCGAATAATAAATGAGAAGATCCTAGCCATAGAATTCAAATGAATTTTTATTCTTAATCCCGGAGCATCCTCTGAGAATTACATCATGTCTGATGTGAACATTTTTTTGGAACATCTGAGCCATTATATTGTTAGTGTCTCAAAAGGTAAACTACTGCATTATGTTACAGCATAAGTAGTAGCTATTGCTTTGGATTTGTAGCGGGTCCAGGTCTTTGCATATGATCTTATTCGGAACCTTTCTTAGCAGTTACTGCCCCATTTGTTAAGATGGCGCTGTCTCGCCACTTGCTTTTCGAACCATACCTGGATGCTGCTCTTCATGATGCTTTGCTTCATCTTCTGAGTCAAATACTAGACCGCATGCCATACACCGATAGCTTCCTGGTGTTGCTGCCATACCAACATATACAGTAGAGTAAGCAATATACACATTAAACAAGAATTTTCTATGGAAAGGCAATGAGCCCGGAGCCTTAACAGGTGAAAAATTTCAACTTTGATCCAATTACAAGTTGACAAACAGTCGAATGCCCGCTTAGAAAGTTTCAACAACATCCACATAGTTTTTTCTTTTACTAGGCAATACAAATGATTTAGCCACCAAATTTAAAATGCAAACAGGGTTTCAAATTCCGATCATTGTCATTTGTAATAATGCATGTTAATGGGTTTAAAGCTCCGCAAGTTTATGGAACACAGCATCGGACAAAAACAAAACTGATAGGCTAAAGAACCATGATGTACAGAGAACAACACATATGAGCGAACAAAAAGACAAAACTCCCGAGCAAGTATCAGATGAAGATTACAAAGTAGCGCCAACGAGTGCAGATGAAGAGAGACTGAAGAAGCGCCATGCTGCTAACCAAAACAAAGAACAACAAACAACTGGCGGAAAAGATTATCAGCTTCCTACAGATAAAAAGGTGAAGGAAGAGCTAAAGGAAGGACTAGAATAGAGCGCTTAGCATCAGTCTATATTTCTCTTCGACCATTCCTACCTTCTGCTCGTAAAGGATCTTCACATTTGTAAGAAGGCGCTAGTTAAGAAATCCTTCCAATTCACAAATTCTATACCTCTTTTACCCACTTGAGCAATATAACCATCCTCATCCTATAGTTTAGCAGACTCTCCCTTATGTCTGTCTTCATTAAATATTATTAATGACACCATAAATAATATGGAAGCCCGCAAAGAACGGAACGAAATGATACCCTTTCTCAGTATTGCTTCACGAGAATTCGAAAAGGACTTAGATGCTCTCAGGTCGGTACTAAGTCAGCTAGAGAAAAGGACTCATTCCGAAAACGCCTATAGGCTCAGTGAACGAACTGAAATGGCAGCTGGTTGGTGGTTCTATGATGTTTTTGTAACACCAGAGTTCTTACAAAGGCTTTTTCAAATCATCCTGCCCTATGAAGAAATATCATCTCAAGACAAAAAATCTGCCACAATTAAGCTGGTAGACATGTTTCAGGCACAATTGAGAAAGAAAGACTCAGATGCCAGAGTAAAAATGCATGGTGATGTACCTTTTGCAGCTCCATGGTGGGCTTGGCTCATGAAATGAAATTACAGATCCTTATTTACATCCATTGGGTAAAGTGATAATAATTAATCTTGCATTGCACTGAAAGGATCGATAAGTGATATAAAATATAATGGATAGACAATGAAAAGAAAAGAAAAGTGTAATTAGAATCACTAGAATCACAAGAATCACACTAGCCGCCATTGGTGTTAGGCGATGTTGATGGAAGAATTACCATCCATGAAATTTAGCCCAACAAGAAATGAATGGCTTATAATAAAAATTGTATATGTTAAGTATGAGTTAGCTTTGTTGGGGGCGCTCTGAGCCTGCATGAATTGTTTTTCAAATGTAAATGTAGTAAAAACAAGCTCCAAATTCGGAAGATCTCGTATACAATTTCTCTAGACATGTCATGCCTCCAAGGATAGTCCAAATTTCTTACTATTAGGTGAAATGAGGTTTACCCAAATCAAATCCTAACAGCGCACGCTAGAAGTCATTCGAATGTCCCTAGCTTAATATGCAATAGAAGGTAGAAACGGTGCTTTAGGATCCTGATAGTTTCCAACTGTCATTAGATTAGCGGGCCAAAGAATACGGAAGCCTACATCAAGTAACCATTTAACGAGATCGTAGTTGCGACCTGGGACGAAGAAGCCAGGGCCAAGAATCGCAGATGCGTTTGCCACAAGAGCTTTCAGAACTTCGTTTGTCTTGGCAACTGCGTGACCTAAAAAGCCTATTCCTGCAGCATAACCTGTAATATCACCAGTATTGTCGATATTGACACTTGCTACTTGTTGATCTATAGCTTGACGCAGCTCTATTTCTCTTGAAAATCCATGAACAGATATGCAGATTTCATTGCATGCAGAAACATCTTCAGATCTAGCTGCACGGATATCATGCTTCTTTCCTAGAATGCCAGGTACTGGGTTTCCATGCATGAGAAAGAGAGGCTCGCGCAATGTAAAACCACATTTAGTATAAAGGACAAATGAGCGCAAATGGCTCGGTGACTGAACGAGGCGTACTTGATCATAATTACGTTTACGCGCTTCCATAAGTGAGGCCTCCATAAGTGTTCGACCAACTCCGCCTTCAGCAGATGGGTCAACAGTAAGCGGGCCAATTGCGGCAACTGGAGAAGGTGGAAATACATGAAGAAATATGCTGCCAAGAATCTTGCTATCTCGCTCCGCCAATGCCCCCCATGAATTTGGGTTTGCTAGCAGGGTCTTGATCATCCCTACAGCGAATTCAATCGATGGCTGCTCAGAGGGATAGCTGTGAGCCGATGAGACCGCCTTATGAGCTTGAAAACCTATTTTGCCACATATTTCTGCATCGGCCTGTTGGATGGACCGAATTATCAAGCTCATAGTAGGTATTTATCAACATTCAGTGAAAACGTCGCTATTAAAGATACTCCTGACAAACTTGAACCCACCACCTTTTTAAATCAAGCACTTTGACATTGATGCAAAGGTTATATTGCTTTTACATTATGTCGTCAGGTCTAACTTTAGACATGTTGAATTTACATAAGTGCAAGCACTTACTGGTGAGGTGTTCTGAGGTGATGACAAGCAGCAGCTGCTACCAAAAAAGTCGAGATGATATTCATTGATGCATACATAAGTGCATGAGAAATTTTGTAGAGAAGAAAGCATACCGCAATAGCTGAATAATTGTAATATGAAATTGATGACAACTAGGTTCTTGTATAAGAAGAAATGACAGCAGAATCATCATCTCCTCCTCCTCCACCTTCGTCCTCTTTTCCTTTTGATTTTATCGAAAGTTCGTTTATGGCTGAGTTTGATATTATATTATCGGTTATTCTGAGAACTGTAATAATTACTACATTTGTCTTCCTTGTAATACGATGGATGCATCACAAAGGCACAGGACAATTGAGCATGCATGAACTCATAATCATAATAGGTCTTGGCTCCGCCATCGGTGAACCCATGATCTACATCCAAGAGCTAACTGTTACACAAGCTTTTACAGCTATCGTAATAGTAGTAGCGTTATTCAAACTCATTGATTATCTCGTGATAAGGAGCAAGCGGTTTGAGAAATTTGTTGAGGAGGATCCCACATTGCTTGTCAAAGATGGGACATACATCGAAGAAGGATTTAAAAAAGCTAGAGTAACTAAAGGCGAATTTCACGCTCATATGCGTACTAACGGGATAAAGGATGTATCAGAAGTAGAAGAGTCATATCTAGAAATTACAGGGCAAATTAGTTTCATAAAGAAGGAAAAGAAGCAAGAAGCTATTCAGTATTAACATAGAGATGTAGAAAGAGGAATCCAAGTCTGATATTATTATTACCAGGGCTCTATTTGAACACCTGGTAACAAATCCTTCTTTTAAATAGCGAAAAGAAATTTTCGTGAGCCAGATAATAACGCACTAAAAAAGTAAAACCTGTATTGATGTCTTCTTCTTACGTAGGGCCTAAGATTTTGAAGACACATAAACTTAATGAACTCTCCTGCAGAGAAGTTGCCATAAAAATTTACCATCTAACTGGTCTTCATCAAATAATCTTTATCCAAACACCAACAAACCCGCTCTGATATGGGCACCCCTGAAATAAGATATATTTGCAAGAGAGAAGTTAAATAGAGAAAAAGATGCAAAAGAGCGTCGATGTATGTTTAATCACTATTCCTTTACGAAATGGAGAGCCTAGTCATGTAATTCGTTATCCAGTTTGTCTGGGATTGCTGTCAATTTTGCCTCTAAATTCGTCCATGATATGGGGACGGACATTTTCATAAATGACAAGGGCATTGCCACTAGGGTCGCGGAATGTGCAACATGGACCTGGAGGAATTTCAATTCTATTTTCTTCTTTCCAACCTTTCAATTCCAGCTGCTTGATGGCATTATCAAGATTTTCCACTTGATATACGAGCATCACATCATTCCTGTGTATATGATCTGCAAGCAGAACATAAGGCTTGTCTGCCTCTGATAGCCTGATACATGCTACCCAAACTCCATATGCATGTATTTTCCAAAGCAATTCGCCACCAAGCACTTCTGTGTAGTAGTGCACCGAAGATTCAATGTCAGGTGCAGGAACATATAGAAAATCAAGCGATTTGAACATCATTTAATGTATTATTGGTGGACTAACATGAATTTCTAGGTATGGAACTGACAGATTATCTCTCTTGTACGCTCTTTTCAAAGAGTATTGTCTCATCAAATGTATATATACCATTAAAGGAAGACTTTCTCCACAACCTCATGATCTCCACCAGCTGCGAATAGAAACAAAATAGGGCAAAGATAGTAGTTGTTGCTGAATAAAGTTGATGTAGCATAAAAACAGAGGATTTGATGACGATTTATCGCTGCTGCTGCTGCTGCTCTTCTTCAGCTAACTTGTCTATTGGCTCCCCTGTTGGCAGCGGTGCATTTCTATCTACCTTATACTTTAATAGCTCAGGAAAGTCTATTCCGACTATAACATTTCTGCCTGCTGCCACTATCTCAGATTTTGGTATATCAAACCTGTAGTCATAGTGTCCAAATACTACAATCTTGTCATCTGTTTCCTTTACGACATGTCCTACATGATCTGCATTGTCTGTCCTCACACCTTTGTTGAACAAGGACTTTGGATATTGTCTTTCATAGGTTGCAAGGTCTACATTCTCCGGTATAGTCCAAGGGTCCTTTGTGGCTTTACCTGTTGGCAGCGGCTCTTCTCTGCTAACCTTGTATCTTTTTGCAATTTCGTACATTGGCAGATCGATCAGGACATTGCCACTGGTAAACCTGATTTCTGATTTAGGTATATCATATCTGTCGTCTCCACCACCAAAAACGACTATCTTGTCATCGGTCTCCCTTACCACATGTCCTACGTGAGGCGAATCAAGCGCCTTCACTCCTTTGTTAAAGAACTTTCCTGAAGTCATATTATACAATAGTGTATAGAGGGTATTTAACAGTGCTTACTGGTTCCCTTTCACGCTAGATAAGATACCAGCCGCTTATAGCTTTTTATTCGTGATTTGATACCTTGGAAGCTTAGAACATGTTCTAAGGTACATGATAGTGATTATGTTATCAATTGCATAAACGCAAATCCACAGACTTCGATGCATATTGCAGTATTCGAACCCATATAATTAACATGTTGGAATGTAAGGATCGCCAAAGTAAAACAAGGTATTTACAAAATTAAGTGTACCTCATAAAGTTACAGAACTCGATGTGGTCAACATATATCAACTTTGTTTTCCAAAATTCATTTCATATGGTTAAGACGAGAAAGAGCTCATCACGATCTTCCAAGAAAAAAGGTAAGGTAGATTCTAGAATTCGGAGTAA
>Ga0081538_10004884_pt1 | contig 12203 bp, 10 predicted proteins | sample TabmetS5T2R1_FD_71022 | JGI IMG/M metagenome (GOLD analysis project Ga0081538, IMG submission 71022) | Tabebuia heterophylla rhizosphere microbial communities from the University of Puerto Rico - S5T2R1 | ecosystem: Host-associated > Plants > Roots > Rhizosphere ... | reverse complement strand
CGATCGCCGCCAGGGGGTCCAGTCCCGTCTCGCGCCACAGCGACCAGGTGACGAACGCGGCCAGGATCAGGAACGCCCCGTGGGCGATGTTGATCACGTTCATCACGCCGAAGATCAGCGTGAGGCCCGACGCCAGCAGCGCGTACACGCCGCCGATCAGAAGGCCGAGAATGAGCGCCTGGAGGAACTCGGTCACTGGTCGCGTCCCCGGGACGGCCCCGCGCAGAGCCGCGAGGCGGCTGCGCGCGTTGGGCTTCTCCGCCCTTCTGTTACCCGGCGCCCTCCGGCCGCCACTCGGGGATGATCTCGTCGGTCGTTGCGGCGGCCTCGGGCAGGATGATCTCCGGGACACCGCTCTGCCACTGGCCGACGAGGAACTCGCCCTGCGGACGGCCCGCTTCGTCCCAGCTCAGCGGCCCCAGGATCGTGTCGACCTCGTTCTCACGCAACCAATCCGCGAGCTCGATCTGGCGGTTGCGCTCGATCGTGCCGACGGCCTTTACGGCTGCCTCGAGCACCTGCGCCGCGGCGTACGCGTCCGCCGCGTCCTCTGGCACCTCGGTGCCGCCGAACATCTGCCGGTACTTCGCCACGAATGCCCTGTTGCCCGGCGTCCGCGCCTCCTTCGAGTGGCTCACCCCGTAGAAGATGCCCTCCGTCGTCTGTCTGCCGATCGCCTGCGAGTACTGGTCACCGAGCGACGGGGCCGTCGTCTGGTAGAGCATGTTCGGAGTGAAATCTGCCTTTCGAAGCGCGCGGACCATCCCCACGCCGTCCTCGAAGGTCGCGCCGTGTACGACCACGTCCGGGTTCCTCGACTTCAGGGCGTTCGCGATGCCGTCGAGGTTGGGGTTGTCGATCGTGTACGTCTCGCGGTAGACCGTTCGGATCCCCGCGTTCTTCAGGATCGCCTCGATCCCCGCGGACGTCGGCTGGGCAAAGGGGTCGTCGAGCGTCGGGTACGCCGCCGTCTTCGGACGCTCATTCTCGGGCAGCTGCGTCACCCACTCCGACCAGAGGTCGCCCTGGTGGTCGGCCGTCGCCTGCTGCGCGAAGAACAGGTACTTGAAGCCGCGGTCGAACAGCTCAGGGGCGCCGCCGGCCGGCTCGACGTACAGCATGCGGTTGCGCTCCGCCACCGCGGATGCCGGGAGGTTGAGGAGTGAGGAGAACGTCCCGAGCAGGAGGTCAACCCGGTCGCGACTGATCAGTGCGTTGTAATCGGCGACGATCGTGTTCTGGTTGCTCTGGTCGTCCTTTATGACCATCTCCACCGGCCGCCCGTCGATCAGGCCGCCGTTCTCGTTGACCATCGCCTCCCAGACCGCGTACCCCTGGCGTGCCGCCTTGCCGGGCTCCGAGAACTCCCCGGTCAGCGGGAGGGAGGCGCCAACCTTGATCGGCTCTCCGCTGGCTTCGCCGCCCCCGCCTCCGCCGTCGTCGTCGTCACCGCAGCCGGCCGCGACGAGCACGGCCGTGGCCAGCAGTGCGAGAACAAGCCAACGAAGCCTCTGCATTTGACCTCCCTCCGCGGGTCGGAGCCCGGGTACACGCGCTCACGGCCGGGTTGCAAACGTTTGCTGCAATCGTGTGCAGCGTATCGCCGGGGCGCGAAAGTTGTCAAGAATGGCGGAGCCCCGCCGAAGCGGGGCTCTAGGAAGAGCGGCGTGTCACTTGCGATTACGAGCCGCCCGCATACTCGTTCGCGGCTCGCTCGACCTCGGCCCGGTCCCAGTCGTTGATCTCCTCGATCAACGAGTCGTTGAGTGCCTCCCGGACGTCGATCGTCTGCCCCTCCTCGAGAACACCGGCACGGAGGAGCACGTCTTGGCCGGTGTCCCAGACCTCCGGCCGCAGGTCGCCAATCCGGTCGGGGTCGTCGGGGTTCATGAGCTCGATAGCCAGGTCGAGCGCGGCCTCGCCGCTCGCCTCGTTGCGCCACTCGGCCGGCACCTTCTCGCGCGCGATTTGCTCGACGACCTCGCGGTTGACCTGCCCGACGTACTGACCCTTCGTCCACGCGCGGAGGAAGCCGACGATCGCCTGCCGCTTCTCCTCGAGCGTGTCGGGCAGGACTGCCATCGGATTGCCGTCGATCCTGGCGACATCCTCAGGCGTGATGTTCCGGAGCTCCACCCCGTTCGCCGACAGCGCGGTGAAGTCGGACGCGTTGCCCACATAGGCCTGGATCTTCCCGTCCTCGAAGGTCTTCGCGACGAGCGCCCCGCTCGTCCCGACCACCGCAGTCTCCACGGAGTCCTTCGGGATGCCGGCGGAATCGAGCATCGCATCGAGGAAGCGTGTGCTCTCCTCCGATTCGAGCCCGACGGTCTGGCCCTCGACGCCCGAGATGTCCCTTATGTCGCTGTCCGCGGGCACGACGATCCCGGCCGTATTGGTGTGCTGCGGGCTGAAGATGGCCTCGTGCTCGCCGCCCTGCGAGCGGGCGAGAATGATCTCGTCCACATCTGCGAAGGAGACGTCCGCGTCGCCGTTGTCGAGGAACGCCGTGGCGGAGATCTCCTCGGCGGCCGGCGCGAGGTCGGGGCTTACGCCCTCCTCTTCGAAGAAGCCGAGCTCCTCGGCCACGAGGGCGGGATAGAACAACGCCGAAGGCGGCGTCGGCAGGTTGTAGACGATCTCCTGGGTTCCGCCGCCGCCGCCATCGCCTCCGCCACCGTCGTCATCGTCGCCGCCGCAGCCCACACCGACGGCGAGTACCGCGGCGGCCATCACGGCCGCCAGAGCCCTGAAGCTGAACACTCCCGTCTCCCTCCTGTTTCGCCTGGACTCAACCATCTGCCTCAACGTCGCCCTGCCAGGGTTTGGCGTGGCTCCGAACGAACGCCTCGTTCGCGCGCCAGCTTCTTCTCGGCCCTATCGGCGCGCCGCCGTGACCTGGCCACCAGCCGGCCGTCGTGGAGCCAGAACACCGTGGTTCGCTCGAGCCACTCCATCGCCCCGTAGAGGAGCAGCCCGAGGAACATCAGCATCAGGATCACCGCGAAGGCGTCGGCGATCGCCAGCTGGCTCGAGAACTGCTGCACCAGCACGCCGAGGCCGCGCTCGGCCGAGATGAACTCGCCGACAACGGCGCCGACGAGCGAGAGCCCCGCCGCGGTCTTCAGTCCGGCGAACATGATTGGCAGCGAGCCGGGCACCATCAAGTGCATGAAGGTCTGCCACCTGCTCGCCCCGAGCGAGCGGAACATCTCACGCGCGTCGTCGTCGACGGTGAGGATGCCGGTGAGCGCGTTCACGTAAACCGGGAAGAACGCGATGATCGCCGCGATCCAGATCTTCGAGCTGTAGCCGAACCCGGCCCACGCGATGATCAGCGGCGCGATCGCGATGCGCGGCGTCACCTGCAGCGCCACCGCGTACGGGCCGAGCATCTGACGCATGACCGGCGAGAGGCCCGACGGAATGGCGAGCGCCAGGCCGAGCGCGGAGCCGAGTCCGAAGCCGGCTACCGCCTCCCACAGCGTCGCTCCCACGTCGTCCCAGACGAAGCCGCTTTGGATGAGCTCCCAGAACGAGACGACGATGTCCTTCGGGTGCGGCAGGATGCTTTCGGAGACGTAGTCCACCGCGAGCGCGAGCTCCCAGAGGCCGACCAGGATCGCCAGGAACAGGAGCGGCGGCCACAACCGGCGCGCGAGGCGGGGCGGAGAGAGCGCGTACAGGGCCTTACGCGCCATGGACCTCCGGCTGCCGGTTATCGGCCTCGTCGGTCACCGGCACCTTCAGCCCGCGGTAGGCCCTCAACACGAGTTCCTGAAATCCGGGCTCCGCGACCATCTCCTGCGCGCGGGGGCGCTCGAAGGGGACGTCGATGACATCCGCGATGCGGCCGGGCCGGGGCGTCATCACGATCGCTCGATCCGCCAGCAGGATCGCCTCCGTGATGTTGTGCGTCACGAGCAGCGCAGTGGCCGACATGTGCTCGTGGACGCGCAAGAGCTCGAGGTTCAAGCGCTCGCGGGTCAGCTGGTCCACCGCCGCGAACGGCTCGTCGAGCAGTAGCACGTCCACGCCGACCATCAGCAGGCGGGCGAGCGCGACGCGCTGCTGCATTCCGCCGGAGAGGTGGCGAGGGTAGGTGTGCTCGAAGCCGCTCAGCCCCACCAGGTCCAGCAGCTCGTACGCCCGGCGCTCGGCCGCCTCGTCGAGCTTCCCGCTCAGCTTCGGCGGCAGCAGCGCGTTCTGCAGCGCCGTCCGCCATGGGAGCAGCGTCGGGCGCTGGAACATCAGCGCGACGTCCTGCCGCGGCTCCGTCACCTCTCGGCCGTTCACCGAGATCCTCCCGGCGCTCAGCGGAATGAGGCCCGCGATCAGCCGGAGCAGCGTGGACTTGCCGCAGCCGCTTGGACCGACGAGCGAGACAAACTCGCCCGGGGCGGCCTCGAAGCTGACGTGGTCTACGGCGAGGACGCCGCCCTCGAACTGCTTGACGGCGTCATCGACGAGGATCGTCCCGCGGCCGCGGGCGGACGTGTCCACCCGATACTGATCCTCAGCCAGACCCACTCCCTCCCTTCAGCGGCGCCGCACGGCCGGTTTGCAATCGTTTGCGTTGCAATCGTTTGCGATCCTACTGCCGAGCCTTCGAGATCGTCAAGCGGGCGCTGTTACGATCGTTTGGCCCGGCCTCGCGGTCGACTCACGCACGACGAGACTCGGCTCGAGGCGGATGTCCCGCGGTGGCGAGCCGCCGTCCTGCAGGCGCTCCAGCATGAGCTCCGCCGCCGCCTTCCCGATGTCGTAGTGCGGGATGTGGATCGTCGTGAGAGGCGGCCGGAACCGCGCCGCAAACGGCATGTCATTGAACCCGATCACGGAGATGTCCTCCGGGCAGCGCACCCCCCGCTCGGCGAACACGTCGTAGCATCCCAACGCGAGCAGGTCGTTCGCGGCCGCGATCGCGCTGTGCTGGCGGCCCTCCGCGAGGAGCTGCCGGCAAAGACGAGCTCCCTCGTACTCCGTGAACGCCTCGGCCACCAGCACGAGCTCGCGGTCCGGGTCGATTCCGGCGCCTCGCATGGTCTCGTGGAAGCTGTCGTGGCGATCGAGCCCGGTCGAATAGTCCAGCGGCCCCGCGAGGTGCGCGATGCGTGTGTGCCCCAGGGAGAGCAGGTGCTCAACCGCCAGCCGCATGCCCATGCGGTCGTCGGCCGTGGCGGAGCTCACTGGGAGCTCCGGTTGCCGCCGGTTGACGAGCACGAGCTCGATGCCCGCCTCGAGCAGCGCGTCATGGAGGCGGTGGTCCCGGCGGGCGGTTGCCGCGATGATCCCGTCGACCTGTCTTGCCCGCATGGTCTGCGCGTCGAGCAGCTCCCTCTCGGGATCGTTGTCGGTGTTCGCCGTGAGCGGTGTGTACCCGTCGGTCTCCAGACGGTCCTCGATGCCGCGGAGGATCGGCGGGAACAGGGGGTTCGTGAGGTCCGGGATCAGCACGCCGATCGTGTACGACCGGTTCGTCTTCAGCCCGCGGGCGATCGGGTTCGGCTGGTACCCGAGCTCCTCGGCCGCCTTGAGGACGCGCCTCGCGGTCTCCTCGTTCACGAGCGCCCGCGTCTCCTCGTTGAGCGCGCGGGATACTGTGGCCGGGTGCACGCCGGCCACGCGCGCGACATCCCGCAACGTCACGGCGGCGCCGGCCCTCAGGTTCGATATCGCCATCGCCGAGCATTATGCATACGTTTGCAGCAGCATCTGGGGCTTGACGGACACCGCGCTGCCGACGAGGCAGGCCGCGCCGGCCGAGCAGTCGGCGCTGGCGCCGCTGCGCCGTGCCGGCTTCCGCGCGGCGTGGACCGCGCTCGCGGGTTCGCAACTCGTCATCTGGATGAACACCGTGGGAGCGGTGACGGTCATCGCGGCGCAGTCGGACTCCGCCACGCTCATCGCTCTCGTTCAAACCGCCAACAGCGTCCCGGCCGTACTGCTGGCCCTTCTCACGGGATCCGTGGCCGACATCGTCGACCGCAAACGCTTCGCAGTCGCCTCGCAGGCCTGGATGCTCGGATCCGCGGCGGCGCTGTCTTCGCTCACCCTCGCTGACGTCATCACGCCGGGACTGGCGCTTGCGTTGACGTTCGCGCTCGGCGCTGGCATGGCGACCACCTTCGTCATCTATCAGGCCCTCACCCAGGACTTCGTGCCGCGGTCGGAGCTTTCGGCGGCCGTGGCGCTGAACGGCGTGGCCATCAATCTCGCGCGGGCCATCGGGCCCGTGCTGGCCGGCCTCATCATCGCCGCCCTGAGCGCGGGCGCGCTGTTTGCGGTCGAGGCCGGCCTCCTGGTCGGCCTCGTGGGCCTCGTCGTGCTGCGCGTCAAACTCCCGGGTCCCGCGCGCGCCTCCGGCGAGCGGCTGGCGCCCGCCGTGCGGGCCGGCGTGCGGTTCGTGCGCTTCTCGCCGCCGGTGCGCACCGTGCTCCTGCGGGGCGCCGCCTTCTCGGTGTGCGCGAGCGCGCTGTGGGCACTCCTGCCGGTGGCCGCGCTCGGCCGCCTCGGACTGTCGGATAGCGGCTTCGGGCTCCTCATGGGATGCGTCGGCACCGGAGCGATCCTCGGCGCGACGATGCTCCCGCGCCTGCGCCGGCGCTTCGCCTTCGACCGGATGGTCACGCTCGCCAGCTTGGGCCTGGCCGGCGGCCTCATCGCGCTGGCGTACGTTCCGTCGGCCGAGCTCGTCGCGTTCACGCTACTGCTCACGGGGGCCTGCTGGCTGGTGGTCCTGTCCTCACTGAACACGTCGGCACAGCGGGTGGCCCCGGGCTGGGTTCGCGCGCGCACGCTGGCCGCATTTCAGCTGGTCATGCAGGGCGGCCTTGCGGGCGGCAGCCTGGTGTGGGGCCTAATGACCGGCGCCGCGGACGTGGAGATCGCGCTCACCATCGCGGCGGCCGGGCTCGTCGCGGGCGTGGCGCTCGCGCGGCGCTGGCCGCTCGCCGGGTCCGAGCGCAGCGACCTCACGCCTGCGGGCGTGTGGTCCGACCCCGCCGTGCACATTGACCCGCGTCCCGACGACGGACCCGTGCTGGTCACGGTGGAGTACCAGATCGATCCCGCGGACGCCGAGCACTTCGTTCCCGCCATGGAGGAGCTCGGCCGCATACGTCGCCGCGACGGCGCATACCGCTGGGGGCTGTACGCCGACCTCGAGCGGCCCGGGTCCTACCTCGAGACGTTCGTAGTCGATTCGTGGTCAGAGCACCTCCGCCAGCACGGCCGGCTGACCGTGGCTGACCTCGAGGTCACCAAGTTGACGAAGTCCTTTCACCGCGGCGAGGGGCCGCCGGAGGTGCGGCACATGCTCTGGGCGGCCGCGGCAGTGGGGGCGGCGCGGCATGAGGGCGGGGATGCCGACCAGCGCTAGTGGGCTCCGACGGAAACACGGTCGCGGCTTGGCGAGCGAGAGCCGAGCGTGGGCGGGCACGCGAGCGCAGCCAATGCAGCGCATTGGCGAGCGTCGCGGGCGGGCCACACAACCGGGCGGACGTGGCGCCCCGCGGGCGAGGCTTTGCGAGGGGCGCTCCGGCCCCGGACCTACGACGGGGCGGCGACGCCCAGCCGCCCCCTTACCGCGGCCGCGATCTCGGCTCCGCCGGGTAGCCAGGCGTCCTCCAGAGTTGGGCTGTAGGGAGCGGGGGCGTCGTCGGTTGCGACGATCCAGGCGTCGTCCAGGTCGTGCAGCCCCTCGGCGGTGATGACGCCTAGCAGGTTTCCCGCCCAGCCGCCCACGCGCGGCCCCTCCTCCACCACCAGCACCCGGTTCGTCCTGGCGACCGATTCGAGCACCGTCTCGTGGTCGAGTGGCCGCAGCGAGCGGATGTCGACCACCTCCGCGTCGATGCCGTCGGCCGCCAGCTCGTCCGCGGCCTCGAGCGCGTCGCGCACCCCCCGAAGCGCCGCGACGAGCGTGATGTCGGCGCCTGCGCGCACCACCGCCGCCTCGCCGAGCGGCACCGTCTCCTGGCTCGGCGGCGGCCCCTTCATCGAGTACAAGCGCTTGTGTTCGAGGAAGATGACCGGGTTGTCGTCGCGAATGGCGGACTTTAGGAGGCCCTTCGCATCTGCCGGGTTCGATGGACCGACGACCTTCAGGCCGGGGATGCCCTGGAACCACGTGCCGTGGATCTGGGAGTGCATCGCGCCGAAGCGCCCGCCGGCGCCCACCGCCGAGCGCACGACGAGCGGGACGCTCGACTGCTCGTTGGACACGTACCAGAACTTCGCCGACTGGTTCACGAGACTGTCCATCGCCAGCCCCATGAAGTCGCCGAACATGATTTCGATCACGGGGCGCAGCCCAGTGACGGCCGCCCCGAACGCGGCCCCGGCCATCGCGAGCTCGGAGATCGGCGTGTCGAAGACGCGGTCGGACCCGTGCTTCTCCTGCAGGTCCGGCGTGGTCATGAACACGCCGCCGGCGGCGGCCACGTCCTCACCGAAGAACACGACCGCGGGGTCGCGCTCGATCTCCTCGTCGAGCGCATCGCGGATCGCCTTACGGAACTCGAGCTCGCTCACCTCTTGAACTCCGTGCCCGAGTCCTGGCGAGGGTCGGGATACGCCGCCGCGAGCGCGCCCTCGACGGCGCGCTTGAGCTCGGCGTCGATCTCGCCGTCCCGCGCCGCGATGTCGTCTTCGCTCAACCCGAGGTCGAGCAGCCGCGCCCGGGCCAGGTCGAGCGGGTCGCGCGCCAGCCAGCGCTCCACCTCGTCGGGCGGGCGGTACTTCCCCGGATCGGACTTCGAGTGGCCGTAGTGGCGGTAGGTCTGACATTCGAGCAGCGTCGGTCCGTCGCCGTGCCGCGCGCGGTCGACCGCCTCAACCGCCGCCTCCCGGACCGCCCAGAGGTCGTTGCCGTCCACGACGCGTGACGGCATGCCGAACGACGCGGCGCGGATTCCGATTTCGCCGCCGGCGGTCACGTTCGCCATGGGCGTGAACTCGCCATAGAAATTGTTCTCGCAGACGTATACGACCGGCAGCGAGAAGACCTGCGCCCAGTTGAGGCACTCGTGGAAGTACCCCTGGTTCGACGCGCCGTCGCCGAAGAAGGCGACCGCCACCCGGCCCTGGCGCCGCGCCGAGACGGCCGCCCCAGTCGCCGCGGCGATGCTGCCGCCCACGATCCCGAAGCAGCCCACGAGCCCGTTCTCGAGGTCGATCACGTTCATCGACCCGGCGCGGCCGCCGCAGACGCCGGTGGCGCGGCCGAGCATCTCCGCGGCGAGAGCCTCGGCGTCGGTGCCCTTTGCCAGCGCGTGCCCGTGGCCGCGGTAGGTGCCGGCCACGTAGTCGTCCGGGTCGAGCGTCGAGCAGACTCCCACGGGCACCGCCTCCTGCCCGGCCGACAGGTGGGTCGTGCCGTGCACCTCGCCCTTGAGAAACAAGCGGTGGATCTCCTGCTCGAAGCCGCGGATGAGGCGCATCCGGCCGTAGCGCTCGAGGTACTCGGCGGCCGACTCGCCGGGCCGGTCCGTCCTCCCGTGGGCGAGCTCGGTCTGAGTCTCGGCCATGGCGGCCACTGTATCGCAATCGTTTGCAATGCTTCGGCGGTGAGGGTCAGCGCGCGGACCTCGGCCAAGGCACTGGCCCGCGAGAAGGTCAAGGGCCTCTGGATCGCCACGCCGACCCCGTTCACGGCAGACGCCGGGCACGTCGACGAGCGAGCGCTCGCCGCTTCGATCGAGCACTACATCGAGGGCCTGCGGGTCGACGGCATCTTCTGCGGCGGCGTGATGGGCGAGTTCTGGGCCCTCTCGCTGGACGAGCGCAAGCGGGTGCACGAGCTGGTCGTGCAGTGCGCGGCCGGGCGCGTCCCGGTGATGGCGCACGTAGGGCACCACGTCTTCTCGGAGACGGTCGAGCTGTGCGAGCACGCCATGGCCTGCGGGATCGACTTCGGCATCGCGATGAGCCCGTACTACCCTCCGCGCCCGCCGCCGGAGTCGGTGCTCGCCTGGTACGAGGCGCTCGCCGGCGCCGCTCCGCTACCGATGTTTCTCTTCAACACCACGTACTCCGGCTACACGCTTTCACCCGAGCTGATCGCCGAGCTCGCGGACCTCGACAACGTTTGCGGCATCAAGAACCCCCAGGACACGAGCCACCTGCTGCGTGTCCGGGCGCTCGCCGGCGACCGGATCGTCGTGACGGACGCCTCGGAGCGCCGCTGGCTCGAGCTGCACGTCGACCATGGGTTCCAGGCGCTGATGTCGACACCCGCCCTCGCGCTGTACCAGCGTCCGGGTGATCTCCCGGTCGCCGAGTACACGCGACTGGCCGACGCCGGCGACCTCGAGGCGGCGCGCGCGCTCAGCGATCGCCTCGGCCCCGCCCGCGACGCCTTCGACCGCTGGATGCGAGCGCCGTGGCTCGGCCGCCACGTGATTCCGATCGCGCAGCTGAAGGCCTGGCTCGACCTGCTCGGCGTGCCGCAGGGACCGGTGCGCCCGCCGCTCGTGCCGCTAACGCCGGCCGAGGATTCTGCGCTGCGGCGCGACCTCGAGGCAGCCGGCCTCGTCTAGTGGCGGGACTCAACAACGTGTTCCCGAGGGGCCGCCAGGCAGGGACGCGGGGAGCCCCGGTAGCAGCACTACCGGGCGACCGAGGACGCCGCATGGCGGGTCCTGGGGCCGCAGTCTCGGAGGGAACGTTGCGAGGTCCGCTATCCGCTCGGACGGGCTGACACCATGTCGAGCTGGCCGTCGCCGAGGCCGTCGCTCACCGGCACGTTCTCCGGCTCGAGCCCCAGCGAGGAGGCTCGTGCCTCGAGCTCGAGCAAGGCCATGAAGTCGCTGTCGTCGTACCCGAAGCCCATGAGCGCTTGCACGACCTGCTGGGCCGCCGCCGCCACCGGCATCGGCACGCCGTGCTCCTCGGCGGCCTCGAAGCCCAGGTGGAAGTCCTTGTAGAGCAGCGCGGGGGTGAACGTCGGCGTGAAATCCAGGTTGACGATCGCTGGCGTCTTGTACCGCGTGAACATCGAACCCATGACGCTCTTGTTGAGGAACTCAAGGAACGCGGCGCGCGGGACGCCGCCCTTCTCGGCGAGCACGGTCACCTCCGCGAGCGACTGGGCCACGACGCCGAGCATGAGGTTGTGGCAAATCTTGACCAGGCGGGCCGCGTCGCCCTGCCCCACGTACGTGGCGCCCGCGCCGAAGAGCTCCAGGTAGGGACGCGCGGCCTCCCAGGCGTCCTCAGGGCCGGAAACGACCACCGTCAGCCTCCCGGCATCGACGACCGACGGGTTACCGCTCACAGGCGCCGCCAGGAGCGCGACGTCGCGCACCTCGGTCTCGGCCCTCACCTCCGCGGACGCTTCGGGCGAGACTGTGGACGAATCCACGATCATCGCCGGCGTCGTCTCCCGGCGGCCCAGCAGCCCGTTCTCTCCGAGCACGACGGCCTTGAAATCCTGCGAGCCCGCGACCATCGTGAAGACGATGTCCCGGTCGCCCAAGTCCGCGGCAGAGTCGACGACCCTCCCGCCCAGGTCCGCCAGCGGCTCCGCCTTCGCGCGCGTGCGGTTGTAGACGGCGAGGTCGCATCCCGCCTCGAGCAGGCGTGTCGCGAGCGCATATCCCATGCGGCCGGTCCCCACCCAGCCCAGCCTCTTTTCCTTCAAGTCGAAGTCCGGCATCTGCTCTCCTGGATCTCCGCGAGTCCCGGCGGCTGCCGAAGCGTCCCGATTCCCGGTCCCGTTGCAAACGTTTGCACTAACGGTACGGGACGCGCCGCCGACATGTCAAGCGGCCGAGCGATCGCCGGTTGACGCGTCGGGCCGCGGCGTGCAATCGTTTGCAGTCTCCGAGTCGCGAGGGGACGAGAGATGGGACTGCACACCTACGGGACAATGGCCGTCGACTGGGAGGAGCGCGTGCGCTTCGACCGCCTCCGGCGGGAGCGGCTGGCGCGTATCTCGTCGCTGCTCGCCGAGTCGGAGCTGGGCGCGCTGCTCTGCTTCGACATGACGAACATCCGCTACATCACCGCCACCCACATCGGCACGTGGGCGCAGGACAAGCTGAACCGCTTCTGTCTGCTTGCGCAGCGCGACGAGCCGGTCATGTGGGACTTCGGCTCGGCCGCCCGGCACCACCAGCTCTACAACCCGTGGCTCGCCGACGGCCGCTCGCGAGCCGGCATCTCCACCCTGCGCGGGGCGATGTCACCGGAGGCCGGGC
>Ga0081538_10004883_pt1 | contig 12205 bp, 16 predicted proteins | sample TabmetS5T2R1_FD_71022 | JGI IMG/M metagenome (GOLD analysis project Ga0081538, IMG submission 71022) | Tabebuia heterophylla rhizosphere microbial communities from the University of Puerto Rico - S5T2R1 | ecosystem: Host-associated > Plants > Roots > Rhizosphere ... | reverse complement strand
CGTCGCTGATGGAGCTGCTCGGCACCTGGAACTGGTGGGCACCCAAGCCGCTGCGGCGACTGCACGCCCGGCTCGGGCTCAGCGAGGCGTGACCGCGCCCGCGGCCCGAACCCAAAGCCTGGGCTCAACGGGGCGAAAGATGCTCGCTGCCGACGCATAGGGCGACGGTGTCGTGGCAGCTCAAGGCCCCCGGTCAGCAGTAAACGGTCTGCTCAGCCCTCGAGGCTCAGCGGAAGTTCGGGCAGGTGAGGAGATCGCGGTGGCGGCATTCGAGCGCGTGCTTGATCAGCGTCTTCACTCGCTGCGCGTGGGCGATCCGAGCGTCGAGTTCCGCGACCTTTGGGCTCGGCCAAGCCGCCCCAGACTCGGCGTCTCTGGCTCGGGGCGGCGAGCATGCGACCAATCTCCTTGAGCGTGAACCCCGCGTGCTGGTAAAGGCGGATGAGCGCAACGCGCTCCGCGATCGAGGCGGGTACGTGTCGCGTGACGATGGGCGAGCGCAAAGGTGAGCAGTGCTCCTCATCGACGAATCCGGGGCTGACACGTGTCAAGGCCGTTCGAAAGTGCACCCTTTAGCGCCGGTCGAAAATGCGCCCCCTGTCGAGGTGGCCGGCCGCGGAGCGGGGCCCGTAGGGCCGAGCGGAGCGGCGGGCCACGCGGCAGGGCGTGTGGGGGGTCGGTGTTTGGCCGGTTTTGGGGTCCTCGGGGTGAGTGAGCCAGGCTGGGTTTGACGGAGACCTCGTTTCGAGGATTCTGTCCTCGGGAGAGGAGACGCTCCGTCGCCATGGGACGTCCGAGGAAGTACCCGCCCGAGCTGCTTGATCGCGGCGCCAGGGTGGTTATCGAGAGCAATCGTCCGATCGCGCATGTCGCTCGCGACCTCGGGGTGTCGGCTGAGACGCTGCGCCGCTACGTGCGCCAGCTCGAGGCCGACGAGGGCTTGCGCCCGGATCTGCCGACCGCTGCCGAGCGCGAGGAGATCAAGGCGTTGCGCCGGGAGGTCTACGAGCTGCGCCGCGCGAACGAGATCCTGAAGGCGGCGTCGGTGTTTTTCGCGACCGAGCTCGATGCAGACCGACCGAAGTGAGTGCGTTCATCGATGAGCACCGCGCCCGCTTCGGCGTCGAGCCGATCTGCCGGGCCGTGGGCGTGTCGGCGTCCGCCTACTATCGGCGCAAGACCGGTCGGCGCTCGGCCCGCCGGGTCGAGGACGAGCGGCTGCTGGGCCGCATCGGTGAGCTGCACGCCGCGAACTATTTCGCCTACGGCTACCGGCGCATGTGGAAGGCGCTCGGGCGGGCCGGCGAGACGGTCGGCCGCGATCGCGTCAAGCGGCTGATGCGCGTCCACGGAATCCAAGGCGCGAAGCGGCGCGGCAAGCCGTGGCGGACGACCAGGCCCGCTCCGCAGGCCCAGCTTGGCCGGACCTGGTGCAGCGCGACTTCGGCGTCAGCGGGCCCGACCAGCTATGGGTCGCCGACCTCTCCTACCTCAGGTGTTGGGAGGGGCTGGTGTTCTTCGCCTTCGTGCTCGATGCCTTCAGCCGCAAGGTCGTGGGCTGGCAGCTCGCGCCGCACATGCGCACCACGCTCGTGCTCGACGCGCTCAGGATGGCGCTCGGGACGCGCCCACCCGGCGCCGACGTCGCGCTGGTCCATCACTCCGATCGTGGTTCGCAACCCGGACTCAACCGGTCGTCGCAACAGTGTGTTGGTGAGATGAATCTAGTGACTGCGGGCGACGGCTCCGCTGTTGTTCGCCGAGGGACCCGGTTGAGGTGGCGCGGCTGTCGTCGCGGAGGCTCGCCCGGAGGGCGGGCCGGAGCGGCGATAGCCGCGTGCGCGCCGTCCGACGGGCCACCGTGAGGGCGGCTGGCGTCCCGCGTTCGGCCGCGGTGACTGCAACCCGTCTCGGTGAGAGCCGGTGTCGTCGGTCGCCGTCGGTTCAGGCCGCTTGCAGGTGTTCGTTGAGCACTTCGGCGGGGGTTCTCCAGTCGAGGGTCTTGCGGGGGCGGGTGTTCAGGGCGGCGGCGACGGCGGCGAGGTCCTCCGCGCCGTGCCGGGCGAGGTCGGTTCCTTTGGGGAAGTACTGGCGCAGCAGCCCGTTGGTGTTCTCGTTGGTGCCGCGCTGCCACGGGCTCTGCGGGTCGCAGAAGTAGACCTCGATGCCGGTGTCGATCCGAAGCTGCGCGTGGTGGGCCATCTCGGCGCCCTGGTCCCAGGTCAGCGACCGGCGCAGCTGCTCGGGGAGCGTGGTGATCGCGGCGCCGATCGCGTCGCGGACCGCCTCGGCTCCGTGACCGGTGAGCGCGGGACCGTTCTTGATCCGGGGGCCATCGCGGCCGTCCAGCGGCGGCAGGTGCAGCAGCATCGTGAACCGGCTGCTGCGCTCGACGAGCGTGCCGATCGCCGAGCTGCCCAGGCCGAGGATCAGGTCGCCCTCCCAGTGGCCCGGAACGGCCCGGTCGGCGGCCTCGGCGGGCCGCTCGCTGATCAGGATCTCGCCGGTCACGAAGCTCTTGCCGCGCCGCGTGCGGGCCCGCGGGACGCGCAGCGCGCGTCCGCTGCGCAGGCAGGCGGTGAGCTCGCGCCGGAGCGCGCCGCGCCCCTGGATATAGAGCGACTGGTAGATCGCCTCGTGGGAGACGCGCATCGACTCATCATCGGGGAAGTCGAGGCGGAGTCGGTTGGAGATCTGCTCGGGGCTCCACGACCTCGCCCACCGTCGGTCCCTGCGCCGGCCGCGACGCCGGCCGATCCACGCGACCGCGGGACCGTCGACGGCCACCCCGTCTGGCCGCTGCACCGCACCGGCTAGGCGGTCCTTCACATACCGGCGCAGCTCGGGGTTCACCGCGAGCTTGGCCGGCTTCGGACGCCGGCCGCGACGGTCGGCATGCCACTGCGCGCTGCTGGCCCGATACTCGAGCCCACCGCCACGGGTCGCGGCATTGCGACGCAGCTCCCTCGAGATCGTCGACGGCGAACGCCCGAGCCGCCGCGCGATCTCCCGCACGCCGCAACCACGCGCGCGAAGAAGAGCGATCTCCTCCCGCTCGGCGAACGACAGGTAACGCCCCGACGGCGGGCCCAGCGGGACCGACGGCATCCCGCCACCCTCCCGAAACCACCGGACGCCAACCGCAGCCGACACGCCCGCCTCGGCCGCCGCGGCCTCGCTCGACAGGCCGCGAGCGATCGCCGCCCAGAACCGCTGGCGGTGCTCCTTCCGCCCCGCCGGCGGACGTCCCGGCGACCGCATCGCCGGCCGACCAGCCCGATCCGACCGCCGCCTTCTCCTTCCGCCCATCGCAACTCCTCTCGATCGAGCGTTGCGACGACCACTTGAATTCGCCCAATACACCTCGATCGACTACACCCAGACGCTCGACGACCACGGCGTGCTGGCGTCGGTCGGGTCCGTCGGCGACGCCTACGACAACGCTCTCGCCGAGAGCTTCGTCGACAGCTTCAAGACCGAGCTGATCGCCGACCGCGTTTGGCGCACCCGCGCCCAGCTCGAACTCGCCATCGTCGAGTACATCGGCTGGTTCAACGACAGCCGACTGCACCAAGCGCTCGGCGATCTCCCGCCATCCGAGTTCGAACGGCTGAGCCAGACCAGTACCTTGGAAATCGCCCTCTCATGAAAAGAGGGAACCAATCAATCCGGTCTCCGCGGAACCCAGCCCGGCTCAAACCGCCCGCAGCTCGGCTCGCCGAGCTGCAAAGAACAACCTGACGAGGAACTACAGCTAGTTCTCGATGTCGACTCGGATGAACGGGGCGGGGAACGGGAAGTTGGCGGCGCCGTCGACGAGCGTCTTGCGGTCGAAGACGATCGTCGCCGTCGCGGTCGCCGAGCGCTCCTTGCGCTTCGAGCCAGGCCCGTTGACCGTCGTCATAATCGGTCCTGTCCCGGACCAGCGGGCGTCGACGGAAACCGTGTGCAGCCCGCCGCGGTTGTCCCGCACGTTGGTGAACGTGCCGCTGACACTGACGTCCCTGAGATGCGGGTCGAACTGCGTGGGCGCCGGCTGGACGAAGCCCCAGCTGAAGGTGCCGTCCGGACACTGGCCCGTGAATCCGACCCTGAGCGGCGGAGCGGGGTCCCGCTCCGTCCCCGCCTCGATGAAGTTGTCGGTCTCAACGATCAGGCGGCCGTCCTCGGCCTTGGGGCCATTCGGGCATTTGAACGGGGTCGACCAGCGGGCGGAGGCAACTTCCTCTGTGAAGCCGGTCGCGGCCGACGCGACGGCCGGTACGACAAGCACCGCCAGGGTCGCAAGAAGCGAGACGACGTACCTGTACGGCCGGGAAGGTCGTCGGGCGGATCGGCTTGGCGGCAACTGCAGACCACGCATGTGCGGCCTCCTTGTGGTTGGAGCCGGTTAACAGGACCGTCGGTCGGTCGTACGCCTGGAGTCGAGCGAGACCGGCCGACGAGAAACACCGCACCGGGCGTTACGCACGGTGACCGGCATCGGTTCGAGCGCATCGAGCACGCCGCCGAACCCCGTCGCGCACAACCTCGCGCTCGGGCTCGGGGTGTCTCGCTGGCATCGCCCACGCCCAGACCATCAAGGCGGTTCCCGGCGGCTACGCCTGCCGCCCAACGCCTCACCCCACGCTCTAGACGCCGATCTGGCGGCTGCCTCCGCGTCTCAGCAGGGCATATGTGCTGGGTGGGCTCGCGCTTCGTTGGTCAAAGCGCGCGCCCGGCGGCGGCCCGACGACGTGATCGCTCGGGATGAGACACGAAATCCGACGCCCCGGGGCCGCAGTCGTCGAGGGCAGGCCGGTGCCCGCCGGTGTCCCGCTCGATCGAGCGGACGAGGCGGTCTGAGAGCGATGACCGTCATCCCAATCGAGCTCCCGGAGAACGTCCTGGACGCTCTCGCCGAGCGCGTCGCCGCGCGTGTGCTCGAGCGCCTCGAGGGCGTGCAAGATGGCGACCGCTGGCTCGACGCGAAGCAGGCGGCCGACTACCTCGGCCTGAGCATCAACGCTGTGCATAAGCTCACGGCCGCCCGGCAACCTCCCGTCGAGCAGGAAGCTCCCGGCCACAAGCTCTGGTTCCGGCGTTCGCAGCTCGACCATTGGCGTTCTGGAGGCCAGAACGGCGCTTTCGCTTCCAAAGCGCTTCCACAGAGCTCGCTGTAGGCAATCCCCTGGGACTCCGCTGAGCAGAAAAACCCTGTCTGAGCGGGCGTTCTCTCGATAGCTCCGGCTGGATTCGAACCAGCGACCTCACGATTATGAGTCGTCTACGGACTGTCAAACGGCGGCGAAGCGCGGCTGATCGCCAGCAAGAAGCTCCTGGAAACCGGCGGGTTCGGCCGCCATGGCTTGTTCCGGTCGTTGTCGGAGGTGTGCCCACGCGTCGACGCCTCGTGGACGCCCATGGTTGCCGCGTAGTGCTTTTAGAAGAGTGAAAGCGTGCCGAACCGGATGCTCGGGCTCCTTCGTCGGTTGCGCTAGCAATGGCGTCTCCGCGCAGACGCCTGCTCCCGTGGGATTGGGGCACCTCTCAGTGGCTCGCGCCCGCAGCGGGTGATAGCTGGCGCAACCAGGTGAGAAGATGCACCGCGTCTCAGTCGACGCCGGTTGGTGCGCCCGCGCCGGGCCTCCTCGTGCCGGGTTCAGCGATCCCTTCACTAGCTCTCCTTCGGACGTGTGAGCTCGACGACGTTGCCGTCGGGGTCTGCCAAGTGCAAGGTGCGCTCGCCCCATGGCTGGTCGGTCGGCGGGGCGAGTACGGCTACGCCCGCGTGTCGTAGGCGCTCATGCTCGGCGTCCGGGTCGCCGACGAAGAAGGCGACCTCTCCCTGAGGCCAGGGCACCGCATCGGTGGGCGCCGATCGCCCGATCAGCTCGGGAAGGTGGGGGCGCGCGTAAAGGCCGAACTTGGCCCCTTCGGTGGCGAACTCCGCGTAGCTGTCGCTGGCGAACCGGAAGGGCAGGCCGATCGTGTCGCGGTAGAAGCGGATTGAGCGCTCGAGGTCCGCGACGAAGAGGATGGAGTAGGCGAGCCTCGCCACGGCGGTCAACCTATTGTGGCGGTCGCCAGCACCACTTTGGGCCTAGGCGCCGTCCGTCGACGACTCGCTCCGACCCTCGCCCAGAGAACGGCTCCGACACGGTCGGGCCGAGTCAGGCGGCCGCGTCCTCCCCGCCGCCCTCGCTGACAGCGGGCCGCCCAGTGTCCGAGGCGCCCTCCTCCGGGGGCCGATCGAGGGCGGCGTCTTCGTCTCCGGAGCGTGAACCGCCCATGCCTCCGTTCGCATCGCGCGCCTCGTCGCGGCGGGTCTGCGTCTCAGCCAGGCGTTCGCGCGCCTCCCTGTCTCGCTTGAGTTCCAACGCGGGTCGCGTCGCGCGGCTCGAGCGCTCCCCCGCCTCACCGAGCGCCTCGCGCACGTGCTCGATGTTGGGTTCTCTGGTCTCCTCGTCCTCGGCCATTTGGCGAGTCCATCGAAAGCGACTCCGAGCCCGAGGGTAGCCGCCACGAGCGTCGCCTACCGACCCCACCGCACGTCGAGCCGCTGCGGCCTCGGATCTACCTGACGGTCAGCGTGCCCGCTCTCCTTTCGGCTATCTCACGCAGAAGCAAAGCAAGGCCGCCGACGGCGCGAACGAGCTGCCCGCCATTGATCTGTTCGAGAGCTTCTACCCCTCCGCCTCTGGGGCAACCGTGGTCGCGCACCCGCAAGAGGGCGATAACAGCTGCCGCGACGACCAGAGCAGCGCTGCCAGGATCACCGAGGTCAGACCGACCACGAGGCCGACGATCCAACCGGCGACGTCCTGGCCGTCGAGCACCGCTCCCAGGAGCACGGCGATGCCGATGATCCCGCCGGTGGCGACCAGCCGCATCGACGCGCGCTCGATCTTGGTGCGGCGCCGCTCTCGGCCGGGCAGCATCCCTTCGGGCCGCGCACGCCGCCGAGCTTCCCGCTCGCGTTGGCGAGTCTCGCGTGGAGTGAGTTCCGGTTGGGGCTCACTCAAAGAACGCTCGCCCGATGCGGGACATAGTCCCGCGACTAGAAGCCTTCCGCAAACCCGTTGAGCCGGTGGCGGCCAAGGCGCCGCTAGGAGTGCTTCGCGTTCTTGAGTCTTGTGCTTCGCGCCACCCGTCCCGGGTAGCCCGTAGGCGATGGCATCGACCGCAGTCAAGGAGGCCGCCACCGAGCGGGTGAAGGAGGCCGCAAAGGACCGCGTCGCCGGGGACCGCCCGTCACCACCCCGCGCGCTGCTGGTCGCGCTCATTGTCGGGATCGCCGCAGCCGCTGTCACGTACAAGCTGCTGCGCAGCTAGCCGGGCTGCTCTCGCGACGTCTCCCCCGCAACGTTGCGGTGCGTTGCAACGCCCACCGCGCGCCTAACCCCTCCTCGCCTGCGAGCCGGCCAGGCCGCAACCGGCACCCAGGGCGGCTCGCGTGGGGTGGCAAGATCGAGGCTACGTCCCCGCGCGACTCCGATCCCGCCAAAAGGCCCGGTCGGAGCGCCTTCTTAGGCAACAGACGCCGGCGGCCTCCTCCTGACCCAGCCTTTACCTCGCGAAGGCGACAGGCGCAAGTCGAATTGGGCGCTGCCTCGGAAGGCGGCGGCGTTGCGGCCGGGCGGGCCCGCCGCGGTAGCTCCGCTAGCCACGAACGCGTGGCGAGGACTTCGAACGGCGACTCGTTTACTGCGGAACCGCTTGGGTAGCGAAAACGGACTCCTGTATGTGGGGCGCGCTAGCGAAGAACACCGTCGCGCCAAGGCTTATGGACACCGTTGCGCCGAAGGTCAAGGACACCCTGGGGCCCAAGATCGCGGACGCTGGCGCAGGCCAGCTCTCCAAGGGCGCGCTCTCCGGGGTCTCCGGGGCGGGCGGCGGTCTGCTGTCGAAGGTCGGTCTCGGCGGGGGCGATGGTGCGGAGGCCCGCGGGACCGGCAAGGGTCGGCGGCTACCCGTGCAGGAGTCAGTCGACGTCGCTGTGCCGCTCGAGACGGCCAACAACCAGTTCACCCAGTTCGAGGACTTCTCCGAGTTCATGCACCGGGTGGAGAAGGTCGAGCAGCGGGACGACACGCACCTCGTCTGGCACGAGAAGATCGGGGGCATCCGCCGCGAATGGGAGGCCGAGATCAACGATCAGCGGCCGGACGAGCGGATCGCGTGGAAGAGCTTGAGCGGGACGCAGACGACCGGCGTCGTCACATTCCACGCCCTGAGCGAGCGGCTAACACGCGTGGAGCTCATGCTCGACTTCCAACCGCAGGGGCTGCGCGAGAAGACCGCGTCCGGCTTCCGGATGTCACGGCGGGCCCCGAAGTCGGACCTGATGCGCTTCAAGGCGTTCGTCGAGATGCGGGACGAGGAGACGGGCGCCTGGCGGGGACGCGTCGAGGAAGGCGAGGTCGTCGAGGGGCCCGAGGGCGAGGAGGCCGAGGAGCTCGAGGCTCGAGCGGGCGAGGAGCCCGAGGCCGAGGCGCGCGAAGAGGAAGAACCCGCGCAGGCGCCCGGGAGCAAGGGCGCCATCGAGGCCGGCACGGAGAAGCTCGAGGAGTTTCTGAAGCCGGATAAGGACAAGGAGACGGAGAAGCCGAGCGTTCACAGTGAGCGCGAAGTGAGCAGCCGATGAATGACGAGGAAGAGGCTGCAGAGCTCGAGGGTGAGATCCTGGAGCAGCAGATGACCCGCGCAGAGCCGACCGCCGAGGAAGAGGAGGACGCTGAAGGTGGCTGACGAGAAGCCCAAGCGCAGGCGCCGGGAACCGGACCAAGGCGGCAGCTCCGATGGCAAGGAACGGCGCTCGACGCGGCGCCGATCCGGAGCGCAGCTGGCGCAACGGGCTCGTCGCGAGCTCTCCGAGATCACGGGTCTCGACGCGGAGAACGTGACATCGCTCGAGCGAGTCGACGACGGCACCTGGAAGTTCACCGTGGAGCTGCTCGAGCTCTCGCGCATACCGGAAACGGACGACATGCTTGGCAGCTACGAGGTGGAGCTTGACGAGAGCGGCGAACTGCTCGGCTACCGGCGACTACGCCGCTACGCGCGCGTCCAGGGGGGCGTCGGGGGCGGCACGTGAGCTCGATGCAACCCACAGGCGCCGGCGGTGCCGGAGCACTCACGCCCACCGCCTCCGCGGCGCCCACGAGCCCCGGGGGCGCCACAAACCTGGCGGACGTTCTCGAGCGGGTGCTCGACAAGGGCGTCGTGATCGCGGGCGACATCCGGGTCAACCTGCTCGACATCGAGCTCTTGACCATCAAGCTGCGCTTGATCGTCGCGAGCGTCGATACGGCACGTCGGATCGGCATCAACTGGTGGGAGACGGATCCTTGGCTGGCGGGACGTGAGGCCGACGACGACCGCAAGTCACTGCGCGAGCGGGTCGGGCGCCTCGAGCGCCAGCTCGAGTCATCCTCCGCGGGCTCGCTGAACGACGAGAACAAGGACTTGCGCGAGCAGGTGGAGCAGCTCCAGCGCCAGCTCGAAGGGAGCCCGGACGAAACCCGGAATGACTGAGCCGGTCCTCGGCTGGCACGTCTACTGCGTTGTTCGAGCGGGGGAACACCCCCGCTCGACGGACTCCACGTGGCTGACGCCGACTTCGCCGCGGAGATTGTGACCTATGGCGGGCTGAGCACCCAGATGAGCCGGGTGCGACTCGAGGAGTTCGCTGCCGAGGCGCTCAGCGCAACCTGGGGGACCCTTCGTGGGTCGACCGGACAGCTCGCGCCGGCGACGCCGTGCTTGCCCGGCTCGATGCCGCGTACCGGCTCGACGCCCGCCGGGCCGCGGAGTTCGCGTGCGTGCCGACGAGCTCGCCGCCCGTCACGACGAACTGCACGACGTGGTCACCGGCCCATAGCCGCCGTACACCTTCGCCACCGAGGAGCCCGGCGAGGGTCGCCGGTTGCATGACGTCGTCGAGGTGGAGCACCGAAGATGCCGCCTGTGACCCGGGCAGCGCGTAATGGGCCGGGGAGGCCGATCACGGGCCCCGGGTTCCGAAGCAGATCAGTTGTCTTCTCCAGTCCGTAGGTTCCTTGTGAGCCGGGGCAGATTCCATTTTCCCATCGCTTCAGTTGCCGGGCCCGCGTAGCCCAAGCCGAGCCGGGTAGCGAACGAGGAGACCGCGATAGCAGGGAGGAGAGATGACGATCGAGCTGTGGCACTTCCGGAGTGATGTGGGCCAGGAGCGCGCGGACCTGCGCGGCATGTCCGTCGAAGCCCTCGACGGTGGGGTCGGCAAGGTAGACGAGGTGGTCCAGGAGGCCTGGCGCGAGCTTCCTTGTTGTCGACACCGGACCCTGGATCCTCGGCAAGAAGGTGCTGCTTCCGGCCGGCCTGGTGAGCAGCATCGACGTTGATGGCGAACTCGTCCAGGTCGAGCGCTATAAGGACGAGATCAAGAGCGCGCCGGAGTTCGACGAGGAAAGGCACGGAGACCCTGCCTACCGCGACGCGCTGACGCGTCACTACGGCGCCGCGCAGCCCAAGGTGTGACCTTTAGCGGACCGATGCCAGAAGCCCAACAAGAGAGGTGATCACGCGCCTCGTGGACAGACCGCGGGGGGCCTACTCGAAGCCTTCGGCAGGTAGACGGGACGCAAATCGCGGCAGGCCAAGGGGAAGGCGGCGCGCGGGAGGGGCACCATAAGAACCCAGCGGAGCGCTCCCAAGCGCGCCGGCGGCAGGTAACGCATGGACAGAATGTCCACGTCCCTGATCGAGCGGGTGATGGGGAGTTTCCCCATTACGTCGAGCGCGTGACCGAGTTCCACGCATTTCGACCAGGTTGCTGTTCCGCGTTAACCGAATCTTCCGGACCGCGGCGATTGCGCAGGTATTGGCGAAGCCGCCGGTAGCCGAGGAGCTTCCCCTGCTCGTCGAGCTCCGTCTCGTAGCTTCCGATCAGGTCAAGCGTCTCCGGCATGCCTGCCCGCTCAAGCAGCTCAACGGTGATCTTCCAGGTACCGCCGCCGGATCGCTCGAGAGCTGTCACATTCTCCGCCTCGGAGCCCGTGATCGTCGAGAGGTTCCAACGCGCCCGCTCAGCGATCTGCGCTCCACGCGACGGCCACTGCCCGGCCTTGGACCTCCACCTCGCGCGTCGGCTCCTGCCAGCCACCTGAGCACCTCCTTCCGCTCGGGATGGCCTCACCCCAATGGTTCCGAGGCATTCACTGACGAAACACCAATTATGTGCGAATACGCACTATATACGGAGGACTCGGACGCGTTTCCGGCGGGCACACCGCTCCACGATGCGGGTCGTCGCGTCGCGGGATCACCTACCCGTCGAGCGCAGCCCCGGCCCGGGTTTCCACTTTCCGCCACAAGCCGCCTCCGAACCCCCCGACGGGCTGGTGCGAGCGCATCAACACGCGCGTGCACCGCACCACCCGCGCGGTCGTCACCGAGCGGCTGGCCGAGGAGCGACAGCGGATGCGCGCGCTGCCCGCGATATGCCCGACACAGCACCGCCGTGGTTCGTGCAACCGCGGGAAACGCCACCGCGAGATCAGCGAGCTCGTCGATCCTCCAGGCCCTCGAGCAGGGCCGCCCCGCAATCGCTCAGATAGCCGTTCAACCGTCGACCCACAAAGCTAAGGGGACGTCACGCTCGAGCTCGGCCGCCCGCCCGGCCAGCACCACGTGCCCACGCCCCGCGGCCGGAGCACCGAACTCGCCAAGCAGCCGCAACTTGCCGATCCCAGGCTGCGGACGGAGTGCGAGCGCTGTCGCTGCCTTTCGGCTCACTGTCGCAATGCGTGAGCACCGCCGGCATTGTCCGCGAGTGGCCGGCATGCGTCGCGCTGTGCCGCTGGTGGGCGCCGATTGTGGACGCGAGGTGGACGCCGGAAGGGCCGTCACGTTTGATAGTGGCGCGGCCGATTCGCTCTGCGTCAGGGAAAGCGGCGTATCGACGACCTCACGACTACCTGCATTGCGGCGACGCGCCTTCCGTCGGAGGCAGAAACCGCATTCCGCTGCGGAATTCATAGCTCCGGCTGGATTCGAACCAGCGACCTCACGATTATGAGTCGTGCACGGGGCTGTGAACCGTGGCGACGCGCGGCGCCTCAAGCACACGAAAAGGCTGGAATTCGTGGATATATCGCGAACGCGCCGCTTGCGCGCGCGTACCCGGGGTTGTGCTCTGGCGTAGACGCCTGGTAGACGCCGAGGCGGCTCGCGTCACGACCTA
>Ga0081538_10004882_pt1 | contig 12206 bp, 7 predicted proteins | sample TabmetS5T2R1_FD_71022 | JGI IMG/M metagenome (GOLD analysis project Ga0081538, IMG submission 71022) | Tabebuia heterophylla rhizosphere microbial communities from the University of Puerto Rico - S5T2R1 | ecosystem: Host-associated > Plants > Roots > Rhizosphere ... | reverse complement strand
TACGAGGACGACCAGCCCAAACGGCTCGGGCCGATGGACCACGCCATGTGGATGGCGAGCCTGGCGTTCGACGGCGCGCGCGGCTTCGACGGCTGCGCGCCGGACCTGGACCGGCATTGCGCGCGCCTGATCGATTCCGCAAAGAAGATGCTGCTCGAGCCGACCATGACGGCCGCGGAAGTCGAGGATCTGTGCCGGCAGGCGCTGCAAAGGCTGCCGCGCCGCGAGGCGACCTACGTCCGGCCGATGTTCTACGCGATGCGCGGCTTCGTCACGCCCGAGCCGGAGTCGACGACCTTCGCGCTCGCGGTCTACGCCTCGCCGATGCCCGAGCCCAAGGGCATGGCGTGCTGCTTCTCCAGCTACCGCCGGCCGGCGCGGGATGCGGCGCCGACCGACGCCAAGGCGAGCTGCCTTTATCCGAACATGCAGCGCGCGCTGGTCGAGGCCGCAAGGCGCGGCTTCGACAACGCGATCACCTTCGATGCCGCCGCCAACGTCGCCGAGCTGGCCACCGCGAACCTGTGGATCGCCAAGGATGGCGTCGCCATGACCCCGGTGTGCAACGGCACGTTTTTGAACGGCATCACCCGCCAGCGGGTGATCCAGCTGCTGCGCGACGACGGCACGGAGGTGCTCGAGACCACGCTCACGAGACAAGATGTCCTCGATGCCGACGAGGTGTTCTCGACCGGCAACTACGGCAAGGTGCTGCCGATCACCAAGGTGGAGGAGCGCCACTACCAGGCGGGGCGCATCTACCAGAAGGCCCGCGCCCTGTACTTCGAGTTCGCCAAGGCGCAGCCGGTCGGCTGACCGCGAGCCCCCGCACCAGTTGGACCGTTCCCCCGCAATGTCCCGTCCACTCCTGTTCTTGAATCTGGCGCACGCCTACGACCACTTCTTCCTCTTGATCTTCCCGACCGCGGTGCTGGCGCTCGCGCCGGCGTGGGACATGTCGTACGGCGAAGCGCTTGCATTCGGCACCGCCGCGTTCGTCACCTTCGGTCTCGGCACCCTGCCGGCCGGCTGGCTGGGCGACCGCTGGAGCCGGACCGGACTGATGTCGGTGTTCTTTGTCGGTATCGGCGGCGCCGCCATCCTCACCGGCCTGGCGCAAGGGCCCCTGACCCTGACCCTCGGCCTCGGCCTGCTCGGGCTGTTCGCGTCGATCTACCATCCGGTCGGCACCGCCCTGGTCGTGCAGAATGCCGGACAGGCCGGTCGGGCGCTCGGCGTCAATGGCGTGTTCGGCAACCTCGGGGTGGCAGCCGCCGGGCTCGTGACCGGAGCGCTCGCCGCATGGCTGGGGTGGCGCGCGGCGTTCATCCTGCCGGGCGTGCTCGCCGTGCTGACCGGCGTCGTGTTCGCACGCTACATCGGTCCGGTCATGACCGAAACGGGCGGCGAGCGTCAGGAGTCCAGGCCCAAGGTCCAGATCGCCGCGAACGCCCAGCTTCGCATGTTCGTGGTGATCGGGGTCGCGTCGCTGTTCGGCGGCATCGTATTCCACGGCACCACGGTCGCGCTGCCCAAGATCTTCGAGGTCCGGCTTGCCGCCGTGGTCGACGATCTGGCTGGGATCGGCGTTCTGGTCTCGCTGGTGTTCGCGCTCGCGGCCGTCGCCCAGATCGTGGTCGGCCACCTGCTCGATCGGGTCGGCGCGCGCCCGCTGTTGCCGGCGGTCGCTCTGCTGCAGGCGCTCTGCCTGTTCGGCGCGGTCGAGCTGTGGGGCTGGGGCATGCTCCTGATCGCCGTGCCCATGATGCTGTTCGTGTTCGGGGAGATTCCGATCGCCGCATGGCTGGTCGGGCGCTACGTCGCGGCGAGCTGGCAGTCGCGCGTGTTCGCCTTGCAATACGTGCTCTCGCTTGGGGTCAGCGCCGCGGTGGTGCCGCTGATCGCCGTGCTCTACGAGTCGACCGGGGGTTTCGAGGCGCTGTTCCTGATGATGGCCGCGGCGGCCGTGGTGGTCGCGGCCACCGCCCTGCTGCTGCCGCGGGTCAGGCCCGCGCCCGCGGCGCAGCCGGCAGCAGCCTCATGAAGTTGGCGTAGAGCTGCCGGGCGGCGCGATTGAACGCCGCCATGTGGGCGCGCGCGTCGGCGGGCGAAGCGGCTCGCTCCATCCGCTCCCAAGCGCCCGGTGCAGGTCGGCGACCACCGCGGGAATACGAGCCCCTCGTCGAGTCTAGCCTGGTCGGACTCAGCGTGGCACGCCTGATGGCATGGACCACGACAGGGAACGCCCTGGAGGGCCCTGCTCCGCGGCGTCGCGGCCGCTGCGGGCCGGCGGGTTGTGCCGGCATCGGGTTGGCCCTAGAAGGGCGGCTCGGAGCCGATCTCGATGGGGCGAACGGAGGGGCCAGGCATGAAGGTGGTGATGACCGGCGCGGCCGGTGGCGTGGGTGCGATGACCAGGCCGCACCTGGTGGGCGCGTTCGACGAGATGGTCGTGAGCGACCGCCGCGAGATCACCGAGCTCCATGACGGAGAGACCTTCGTCCAGGCCGATCTGACCGACATGGCCGCCATGGAGCGGCTGCTCGAGGGCGCCGACGGCGTCATTCACCTGGGCGGTCAGCCGGTCGAGGCGGACTGGGAAGCGGTGCACAGCGCGAACATCGTCGGCCTCTATCACACCTACGAAGCGGCGCGCCGGCAGGGCTGCGAGCGGATCGTGTTCGCCACGACCAATCACGTGGTCGGCTTTTACCGGCGCCAGCGCACGATCGACCATACCGCCATGCCGCGCCCCGATTCCCGCTACGGCGTGAGCAAGGCGTTCGGCGAGGCGCTCGGGCGCATGTACGCGGACAAGTACGGCCTGCGCGTGTTCAACATCCGGATCGGCAATGTCGACGACAGACCCGCCGACGTGCGCCGGCTCTCGATCTGGATCAGCCCGCGCGATCTCGCCCAGCTGTTCCAGATCGGGCTGACCCATCCCGACATTCACTTCGAGTTCGTCTACGGCGTGTCGAACAATCTGCGTTCCTGGTGGGACAATTCGAACGCGTATCGCCTCGGCTATCAGCCCCAGGACGAAGCCGAGGACTATGCCGAACACGCCCATGCCGTGAGCCGCGACCGTCCCGAGGATCCGATCAGCGCGCAGTTCCACGGCGGACCCTTCTGCGCGATCGAGTTCACCGGCGACGTGAGCCGTATCAGGTGAGCTTGCCGTAACCGGTGCTCATGCACACAGCGTCGTGCATGACGAGCGAGATCTCGAGCACCTCGAAGAAGTTGGAGGAGAGCGCCGTGAGCTCAGGGCCGGTTAGCAAGCTGTTCGACGAGGCCGAGATCGTCCTGCGGGTCGAGGTGCTCGCCGGCGAGATCGTGCGGGCGCTGGGCCCCGAGTTCGTGGTGATCGGTGTGCTCAAGGGCAGCTTCGTGTTCCTCGCCGATCTGGTGCGCGCGCTCGCGCGAGCGGGCGCCACGCCCAGCATCGAGTTCATGCGGCTTGCCAGTTACGGCCAGAAGCAGGAGAGCTCGGGCGAGGTCTTGCTGCTCGGGGACGCGCCGCGCGATTTCGGGGGCAGGGCCGTGCTGCTGGTCGACGACATCGTCGACACCGGCCTGTCGATGGCCTACGGCAAGCGGCTGCTGACCGAGCGCAATGCCTCGAGCGTGCGCACCTGTGCGCTCCTCGACAAGCCGAGCCGGCGTCAGGTCGACGTCGCCATCGACTTCGTCGGCTTCGAGATCCCCGATGTGTTCGTCGTGGGCTATGGCATCGATTACGCCGAGCAGTACCGTTACCTGCCGTACATCGGCAGGGTATCGTGACTGTTGAGCAGGTGGTCCGCCCCGCCGCCGCGTCCCAATAACCGCACGAGGCAGGTCCTCTCAGACGGGGACCGCCTAAGCGCCGGCTAGGGAGCCGCCCCGAGGCGAGGCGGCGCTTTGATCGCAATACGCGAAAACTGGGCGAGGTTTAACGCTTTCTTAGGCTCGTTCGCCTATCCGGCACGCATGGGCGGCGGCGAGCGGACATCGTGAGAAACCAGGGATCGCAGCAGCGTCTTGCGGCTCACCTGATTGCGGGCGTGCTGGTCCTGGTGGCGCTTGCCGGATGCGCTCAGGCGCCCGTGCCGCACGCAGCTTTGGCCAGTGCGGAGATGGCCCTGGCCCGGGCGCGCGCCGCCGGGGCCGAGCGCCATGCGCAGGTCGGGCTCACGCGCGCGCAGGAGAAGCTGCGGGCTGCGCATGCCGCGGTTCGGGTCAAGGCGCATGGACGCGCGCGGGCCCTAGCAGAGCAGGCCCTAGTGGACGCGGAGCTGGCTGAGGTCGAGGCCCAGGCCGCGAAGGCAGAGGCGGAGGCTGGCCGCCTGCGCCAGCGGGTCGAGCAGCAGCACCGCCGCGTCGCGCCGGGTGGCGACGATGCCTGAGCCGAGCGTGGCGCGATGCGTCTCCTGAGCAAGCGGCTGCTCCTGGTGCGAGCCACCACGGCCAGCGTCGTGCTCGCGGCGCTCGTCGCCGGCTGCGCCGCGCCGGCCGAGCATCCCGCTCTGGGTCAGGCGGTTGCGGCCGTCGAGCGGGCGCGCGGCGCGCCACGCGTGCGTGCGCTGGCGGCGGCCGAGCTGGATCGCGCGGAAGTGGCCCTGGAACATGCCCGCGCCTCAGCTCGGGCCGGCGCACCGGCCGATCAGGTCGGCCATCTTGCGTATGTCGTGAGCCAGCGCGCGGCGCTCGCGGAGGCGCGTGCGGCGGAGCGGGTCGCCCGATCCGAGATCGGCAAGTTGCAACGCGCGCTTGGTCAGGTTCTTGCGCATGGGCGCCTGGAGCAGGAGGGGCAGGCGCGCGGGCAGCCGCGGCGGGAGGTTCAACGCGAACGCGCGCTCGCCCAGATAGGTTTGGAGCAGGACCGGCAGGCGTGGGCGTCGTCAGCGCAACTGGATCAGCAGGCGAACGCGCCGCTCGAAGAGGATCAATACGAGCGCGGGTCGGTGCAGCAGGATCCGCAGACCCGCGCGCTGCCGGAAGAGGGCCAATCCGAACGCGCGTCGGTGCAGAAGGAAGAGGAAACGCGTGCGCCGCTGAAACAGGATCAGCGGGAACGCGCGTTGGTGCAGCGGGATCCGCAGACCGGGACCGCGCTGGAAGAGGACCAACAGGAACGCGCGCTCGATAAGGCCCTTGCCCACGGGCGCCCGGCGCAGGACCGGCAGGTATGGGCGCCGCCAGCGCATCGGGATCAGCAGGCGGACACGGTGGAAGCGGACCAACAGGGGCGCGCGTCGGTGCAGCAGGATCTGGACACCCGCGCAGTCCTGGAAGAGGACGAACGGAAAGGCGCGCTCGTGCAGCAGGATCAGCAGGCACGCATGCCGCTAGAACAGGACCAACGCGAACGAGCGTCCGTGCGGGAGGATCAGCCGACCCGTGCGCCGCTGAAACAGGCTCAACTGGAGCACGCGTCGGCCGAGCAGGATCAGGAGGCACGTGCACCGCTGGAAGAAGACCAATTGGAAAGTGCGTCGCGGGAGCCGGATCGACCAGAACGCGCATCGCTGAAGGAGGATCAGCAGAGCCACAGGGCCCAACCAGACGACCGTGCCGCGATCGTCGGGACGATGCTCCAGGACATCACGCTCAGTCTCGCCCAGCTGCGGTTCGAAGGGGCGGAGCCGACCAGCGACACGCTCGAGGAGCTCGAGGCCTTGGCGGAGCGGCTGCTTGGTGAGCCCGGGCGAAGTATTTTGATCGAAGCGGACTTCGATTTGCCCGGTCCGGAGGCGCGGACTGAGATGGAGCGCCGCGTCGAGGCGGTGCGCGCGATCCTCGTGCGACGCGGGATCGAGCCGGCGCGCCTGGTCGTGCGTCCGGCCGGCGCTGCCCCGGCGGAGCCGCCGGCCAGCTCATCCGTCGTTGCACCGCCTGACTGAGCCCACGTAATCATCGATGGTCCGCCATCTCCTCCTTCGCTAGACAGGGTGGCGAGCGGCGCACGGATCTCGGGCGGAACCACGCGTGTTGAACACCCTAGAGGATCTGATCGACGGGCTGGCGGCCGGCGGCCAAGCGCCGGCCATCATCGCCGCGGACGCCGGGACCTGGTCGCGTGACCAGCTTCGGACCGACGCCCTGCGCTTCGCCGCCGGCCTTGCCAGCCTCGGCGTTGGCCCGGGCGAGGTGGTCGGACTGCTCGCGCCGAGCCGGCCGGAATGGGCGGCCGTCCTGCTCGGCATCGTGCGCCGCGGCGCGCTCGCGATGCCGCTCAACGAACAGATGAGCGAGCCTGAGCTCGAACGGGTGCTCGAGCACAGCGGCTGCCGGACGCTGGTGACCACCGCGCAACTCGCAACCCGCACGCCTGCCCTCGACCAGGTGAGCCAGCTGATTCTGCTCGATGACGAGGTGCCGCCCGATTTCGAACGCCGTGACGCACGCCCGTGGACCGCGCTGTTGGGCGAGGAGCCGGATCATCTGCCTGAGCTGAGCCCCGATCAGCCGACCGTGCTGCTGTATACCTCGGGCACGACCGGCACGCCCAAGGGCGTGCCCCTCACACACGGCAACCTGTGCGCCAACCTGCGCTCGCTCAAGGCGGCGGACCTGGCCAGGTCCGCCGACCGGGTCCTGGTGCCGTTGCCATTGCACCACGCCTACCCGCTGACCGTCGGCCTGCTCGCGCCGCTCGTGGTCGGCGCCGCGGTGGTCCTGCCCGCGGGCATAACCGGGCCGCAGATCATGCGCGCGCTGCAAGACCACCGTTGCACCATCATGATCGCCGTGCCGCGCCTGTACGAGGCCATGCTCGCCGGCATCGAGCGCCAGATGGCCGCCGCGCCGAGCCCGATCGGCGCCGCCCTGCGTGGTCTGCTCGACGCCGCCGTCTGGGTCCGCCGTCGGCTCGGCCGAAGGACCGGTAAGCTGCTGTTCTTCCCACTGCACCGGCGCGTCGGTCCGGAGCTGCGGCTGCTCGCCTCGGGCGGCGCCAGGCTCGAGCCGGAGGTGGCGTGGCGTCTCGAAGGGCTCGGCTGGGAGGTGCTGACCGGCTACGGCCTGACCGAGACCGCGCCGATCCTCACCTTCAATCCGCCGGGCCGGGCGCGCATCGAAAGCGTCGGCCTGCCGGTCGAGGGGGTCGAGCTGCGCCTCGGGCCGGCCGAGGACGCCGAGCCGGGTCACGGCGAGATCCTGGCCAAGGGCCCGAACGTGTTCTCCGGCTACTGGAAGAATCCCGCGGCGACGGCGGAGGCGTTCACCGATGACGGCTTCTTCCGCACGGGCGACCTCGGCCATCTTGATGATGCCGGCTACCTATACGTCGTTGGCCGGAGCAAGGAGCTGATCGTTCTCTCCGGCGGCAAGAACATCTTTCCCGACGAGGTCGAGGCGGTCTACGGCACGGCCGAGCACGCGCGCGAGGTCGCGGTACTGGAGCACGACAACCGCTTGGTCGCACTGTTCGTGCCCGACCCCGAGGCGCTGCGGAGCAAGCCTCCGGACGAGCTCTACCAGCATTTCCGCCGCGAGGTCGAACGGCTCTCGCGGCAGTTGCCATCGTATGCCCGCATCGGCGATTTCGCGATCACGACACAGCCCCTGCCGCGCACTCAGATCGGCAAGCTGCGCCGGCACGAGCTGCCCGAAATCTTCATCCAGGAGAAGTCCGGCGCCGGTCGGCCGGAGCCGGAGGCGGCCGTCACGGGAGCCGATCGGGCGCTGCTCGAGACGCCGCCGGCCGATCGTATCTGGCCCTGGCTGAAGGAGCGCTTCGAGGGCCACACGCTCACCCTCAGCACCAGCCCGCACCTGGATCTCGGGCTCGATTCGTTCGACTGGATGAGCCTCACCATGGAGCTCGAGGAGCGCTTCGGGGTGCGCCTCAGCGAGGACGCGGTGGCGCGCGTCAACTCGCTGCGCGATTTGCTGGAGGAGGCCAGGCAGGCGGCCGATGCAGCTCCGGAGGAGGTCGGCCGGCTCACCCCCGCACAGGAACGCTGGCTGCAGCCGCGCGGCCCTCTAGAGCTCGCTCTTGCCCGTACGCTGCTGGTGATCAACCGCTGGCTCGTGCGCGCGCTGTTCCGGGTGCGCGTCGAGGGCCTCGAGCATGTGCCCAGGCACGGCCCCTATCTGATGACCCCCAACCACGAGAGCTATCTCGACCCGCTCGCGATCTGCGCGGTACTGCCATGGCAGCAGCTGCGCGAGCTGTACTGGGCCGGGTGGGTCGGCCTGCTGTTCCGGGGGCCATTGACGCGTCTGTTCAGTCGGGTGTTCCAGGTCCTGCCGGTGGACCCGGAGCGTGGCCTGACCTCGACGCTCGCGCTCGGGCGCGCGGTTCTGGAGCGCGGCCATCCCCTGGTCTGGTTCCCCGAGGGCGGACGCTCGACCGACGGGCGGCTGCAGCCATTTCTGCCCGGCGTGGCGCTGCTCCTGGAGCGGACCGGGGTGCCGGCGGTGCCGGTGTGGATCGAAGGCACGTTCGAAGCCTGGCCGCCCGGGCAGCGTCTGCCGCGGCCGCATCCGGTGAGCATCCGCATCGGGCCGCCGCTGACCCTGGCCGATCTAGAGCCGGACGGCGACGAGGGCGGCGACCGGCATCGCCGGATTGCCGAGCGCCTGCGCGAGAAGGTGGCGCTACTGGCGCCCCAGGAGGCGACGCCACCCGCACGGTCCGCCGCCTAATTTGACGCCGCGCCACTGCCTCACCCATGTTAGTCTGTGTGGTACCCGCAGCATGCGCGGGGGAGCGATCGAATGGTGGATTTTCCGAAGCCTGATCTGAGCAAGTGGCAGGCGCTCGCCGACCGGGAGACGGGAGGGCGTGCGCGCGAGCTTGCCCGGGCGACGCCCGAAGGCATCGAGGTCAAGCCGCTGTACACCGCGGCCGACCTCGAGGATCTCGAGACCATCCGGAGCCTGCCCGGCGTACCGCCGTATGTGCGCGGGCCCCGCGCAACCATGTACGCGCAGCGTCCCTGGACCATCCGCCAGTACGCCGGCTTCTCGACTGCCGAAGAATCCAACGCCTTCTACCGGCGCAACCTCGCCGCCGGGCAGACCGGCCTCTCGGTGGCATTCGATCTCGCGACCCACCGCGGCTACGACAGCGATCATCCGCGGGTCGCGGGCGATGTCGGCAAGGCCGGGGTGGCGATCGACACGCTCGAAGACATGAAGCGCCTGTTCGAGGGCATTCCGCTCGATCGGGTGAGCGTGTCGATGACCATGAACGGTGCCGTGCTGCCGGTGCTGGCCTTCTACATCGTCGCCGCCGAGGAGCAGGGTGTCGGGCCGGAGCAGCTCGCCGGCACCATCCAGAACGACATCCTTAAGGAGTTCATGGTCCGCAACACCTACATCTACCCGCCGGAAGCGAGCATGCGGATCGTCGCGGACGTGATCGGCCACGCGGCCGAGCACATGCCCCGATTCAACCCGATCTCAATCTCCGGCTACCACATGCAGGAGGCGGGGGCGACCTGCGTGCAGGAGCTCGCCTTTACACTTGCCGACGGGCTGGAATACGCGCGCGCCGCCGTATCGCGCGGGCTCCCCATCGACAAGTTCGCGCCACGCCTGTCGTTCTTCTTCTGTATCGGCATGAACTTCTTCATGGAGATCGCCAAGCTGCGCGCCGCGCGCTTCGTCTGGGCGAAGCTCATGCAGCGGGAGTTCGCGCCGAAGGATCCGCGCTCGCTCATGCTGCGCACCCACTGCCAGACCAGCGGCGTATCGCTGCAGGCAGCGGATCCCTTCAACAACGTGATCCGCACCACGATCGAGGCGCTCGCCGCCGTGCTCGGTGGCACCCAGTCGCTGCACACCAACGCCTTTGACGAGGCGCTCGCGCTGCCGACCGACTTTTCGGCCCGGATCGCCCGCAACACCCAGCTGATCCTCGCCGATGAGACCGGCATCCGGCACGTGGTCGACCCGCTCGGCGGCAGCTACTACCTCGAGCACCTCACCGCCAGCCTGGCGCGCGCCGCCGAGGAGCTGATCGAGGAGGTCAAGGCGCTGGGCGGCATGACCAAGGCGCTCGAGGCGGGCATGCCCAAGGCGAGGATCGAGGCGGCCGCGGCGCGGCGGCAGGCGCGTTGGGATCGGGGCGAGGACACGGGGGTCGGCGTGAATAAGTACCGGCCGGCGCAGGACGAGCCGATCGAGCTGTTGGACATCGATACGACCGCGGTGCGCGAGGCGCAGATCGTCCGGCTCGCCGAGGTCCGTGCCGGGCGCGACGAGGTGCGCTGCCAGGCGACGCTGGACGCGCTGCGCCGGGGCGCCGCGGGCGATGCTAACCTCCTCGCGCTCTCGATCGATGCGGCGCGGGCCAGGGCCACACTCGGCGAGATCTCCGATGCGCTGGAGCAGGTGTTTGGCCGCTGGCGCGCGGAGGTCCGCTCGATCAGCGGCGTTTACGGGGCGGCGTTTCGCGAGGATCAGATGTTCGAAGCCATTCAACGCGAGGTCGAGGCATTCGCCGAGGCCGAGGGCCGCCGGCCGCGCCTCCTCGTCGCCAAGCTCGGCCAGGACGGCCATGACCGCGGCGCCAAGGTGATTGCCACCGCGTTCGCCGACATCGGCTTCGACGTCGACGTCGGCGCCCTGTTCCAGACGCCCGAGGAGGCGGCGCGCGAGGCGCTCGAAAACGATGTTCACATCGTCGGCGTCAGCACGCTAGCCGCCGGCCATAAGGTACTGGTGCCGCAGCTGATCGACGCGCTCAGAGAGCAGGGCGGCGACGACATCCTGGTCGTGGTGGGCGGCGTGGTGCCGCCCGCCGATCGCCAGGCGCTCAAGGAGGTCGGCGTCGCTGCGATCTACCCGCCCGGCACCAACATCCCCGAGGCGGCGCGCGAAATCCTGGAACTGCTGCGCACTCGCCATAAAGAGCGCGCCGCGTAAGCAGCTTCCATTTGCTCGATCGCCGCCCAGAGCCCCGGCCTGGAAGCCTTGTCGGGTAGGCAGCAGCGCGCGCGGCTTGGCGGCTCGGGGAAGACGGTGCGGGGCCGGGGTCCGAGCCTGCTAAGCCCGGCCGCTACCGGTACATCTGAGGTAATTCCGGAGCTCAGTTGCCGAACAGGCCTTTCAGGAGCTTGCGCGCCGCTTCCGCGCCCTGGCCGCTTTCGCCCTCGCCGCCGCCCTCGCGGCGCAGCACTCCCTTGAGCGCTTTCTCGGGGTCGCCTTTCTTGATGGCGTCGCGCACGTCGTCGGCGGTGTCGCCGAGCTGATCGACCTGCTGCTCGACCTCCTCCTTGAACGCCTCCGGGTCCTCAAGCGCGCGTCGCGCGACCGAGCTGACGTCTGGCGTGAAGGTAGGATCGTCCCAAGGCCCTCTGATGATCACCGGCACGAGCAGGCCCGCAAGCTCACGCGAGCCACCCTGGCCCTCAAGGGTCGGTGCGGCCTTGGGCTCGAAGCGATAGTCCAGCGTGCGCTCGGGCAGGTTGATCTGGCCGCGGCCGGCAACGCGCAGGACGGGGGCCTGGAGCCACAGATCGTCGTTCGTCAGGACTCCATTGCTGATGGCGAAGCTGCCGGACAGCTCGGCGAAGTCGGTCTCCCGCTCTTCACCGGTCCCTCCGCCCTCGAACGCCGCGGCGACATTGCGCACCATGGCAGCGAGATTGATGCCGACGATCGCGCCGTCGCGGAAGGTCGCCTGGCCCTTGCCGTTCAGGTTCCGCACGAGCTCCCGTTCGGTGCGCCCGCGGGTCTGTGATGACAACTCTAAGTTGGCCGTACCCCGCAGCCGCTCGAAATCGGCGGCGGCGGTCAGGAACGGCAAGGCCTGCAGGCCCTCGAGCCGGAACTGATTGCTGATCCGCGGCGTGCCGTCGACGACCTCCAGATCTAGCTGGCCGCTGCCTTGGCCGCCGTACAGTGCGATCTCCTGCAAATCGAGCGCCAGGTGCGCACCCTGGAGGCTCAGCGCAAGCGCGCTGCGATCCAGCTGCAGGTCGCGCACCTTGAGCGCCTCAGTGCTCAGCGCGAAATCCACGTCCGCGCCGCCGATCGGCGGCAGCTCGATCGGCTCGTCAGACCAGTCGGTCGCCGCCTCGGCGTCGGGCGGCTCATCATCGGGCGATGCTTGGTCGGCGGTCTCGGGCGGAAAATACGGGTTGAGGTCCACCGCGCCCAGATCGAGCCGTCCCCTCACCTGCGGCACCTGACCCGACAAATCGACCGCGAGGTTGCCCTGGCCTTCGATGGCATCCAAGGCGAGGCTGGCGTCGCTGAGCGCGATC
>Ga0081538_10004881_pt1 | contig 12207 bp, 14 predicted proteins | sample TabmetS5T2R1_FD_71022 | JGI IMG/M metagenome (GOLD analysis project Ga0081538, IMG submission 71022) | Tabebuia heterophylla rhizosphere microbial communities from the University of Puerto Rico - S5T2R1 | ecosystem: Host-associated > Plants > Roots > Rhizosphere ... | reverse complement strand
AAGTCTGCATTGAAGACGGCAAGGCTTGAAGTACTTCCATCATCACTGTTTTGCGTAGTCGTAGTATTCGCCGCTCCTGTTGCTGCCGTTGTGGCTGTAGCTGTTGTCTCGTTGAATGAAAGCAAATTGCCTCTCCAAAACCCTACCACAACCCATGCGGGCTGACCTGTCTCATTATTCTGAATACTAGCGATAGGTCCAAAGGAAAAATTGCCTCCTTGCATAGATGGAGGTTGATCAAAAGGCACAGGAAATCGTGGACCCCGACCGTAATCCGGTGGTCGTTGATCATCAGGTGCGCTTGGAGGTTGCTCTTGCTGTTGTGCATGAACATAACTGACCCCAAAGGAGATAGGTATTATCAGCATGAGTCCTGTAAATACGATGGCGACGATAGTAGTGTCTGAGAAGTTTTTGCTCATCTAATTTAGAATTGTGCCAAATTGTATATGAATGTTTGAAATAAAAGGCATAACGGGGGTTACCCGTAGTCCCCTATTGTCTATGAGAATTATTTAATCTCCTCCCTCTGCTCATGCTCCACTACTGAACACTTGGATTCTGGCATTACCTTCGTCACTCACGTATACTCTTCCATCCGCTCCTACAGCAACACCTACTGGATTATTAAATTGACCTTCAGCCGAGCCCGAAGAGCCGAACTGAGTTATGAAATTGCCGTTGCTGTCGAAAACTTGAACTCGATCATTGCCTCTATCTACCACAAAAATGTTGCCAGTTGTCTCTTCTATTGCAATTGATGTTGGAGAATTAAATTGTCCATCGCCAGAACCCGCTGTTCCCCATTTCCCTAAGAAGTTTCCATTGCTGTCAAACTTTTGAACTCGATCATTCCCTGCATCTACCACATAAACAATATCTTGTGAATCAATGGCTATATCTGCAGGATTGATGAATTGACCATCGTTTGGGCCAGGCGAGCCCCAGTTTAAGATGAAGTTACCCTCACTATCAAACTTTTGTATGTTGTTGTTCTCCCCAAAGTCTCCCACATAAACGAAGCCTTGAGAGTCAACAGCAATACCCGCAGGATTTATGAACTCACCTTCCCCGAGTCCAGTAGAACCCCATGAGTCAAGAAATGTTCCATCAGACGTGAATTTCTGCACTGCCTGATCAGCATTTCCCCAATCTGTCACATAAACAGTATTATTCGACTGTTGTATGGCTATAGCGATTGGATTAGCAAATCCGCCGCCACCCGTTCCAAGATAGCCCCATGCTAACAGAAATGTTCCATCAGACGTGAATTTCTGCACTTGGTTCGCCAGGGCAGTAAAGTCAACCACATACACACTGCCTGTTGAATCTGTCGCAATATCAAAAGGTTGTGAGAAGCTGCCAAACCCTGAACCCGAGCTCCCCCATTCACTAACAAATGAATAACCAATAGTATTTGGTTCCTGTGCAAAGGAGGAGGACATCAATTCAAATGGCAATAAAAATAAGGCTGCTACTCTCGCAAGGACTAGTCCGTTCATGTTTAGTAAGACAGAATTTAATATATATAAAGGGATGCGCAGATGCGTCATAAGTTTACGGTTTATTCTTTACGTGATGGTGTGCTGGTTGTGATACAATATCGAAATAGCATGTATGATGACAATGTTATAAAAATATATAGACACGTCGTTTGAACTAACCTCTGTTTTCTAATTCTTGAAGTTCAAAATAGATGGACTCTTTATAATTTAGTGTTTGTAACGTGTTGTATAATTTCTAAATAGTCTTCATGTACGTCTAATGGCAGTTATGTCCACTGCCAATGAGAATGGCGCTAACGGTGAAAGTCAACAAATTCGAAAAGAAGAATTTCCACCTGTTCCGGAAGCTGCAATAGTTAAGCCAGACGATGAAAGGCCTGCGAAAATGCAGATACGCCCCGAGGAAAACTTGGAAGAAAGTGAATCGGATGTTGGGTCTGAAGATACTGCTTCTGAGGATATGGATGGAGATGGTTCACCAGATTGGGTATCGCAGTAGATTCACGAGTGCAGTACAAGATTTTTCAATCAAAGTAAGGCTCATGTTTGGAACTGGTCTGAAATCCTTTTGACCAACAGTTTTCTTTTATATATATTGTCGTCAGCCTATATTGTGACGGTTCGAATATCGCCTTATTTTTCTTCAATAAGTGCGGAGCATTAATACTAGTCATGAAGTAATAAACAAATCTATCAACACTTAAGACCAATAACTACAAAGGTTAATCAAAGGGATGCACATGACACTTAAAGAAGGTGCTGAAGTCATTACTTCTAATGGTAAGAAGATTGGCAACGTAATGAGGATAGAAAACGAAGATTATTTTGTGGTTTATAAAAAAGGACTTTTAACAGATGAAGAAATTCGAGTTCCTGTGAGTGCAATTTTGCCTAGAAAGGACGGTTCTAGCAATAATGAACCGATTAGGCTCAGTATGACCGAGGAATCACTAAAGCACGGTCGTGAGATCGTAAAAGGCAAGCCCAATTCAGAATTTATGCATGGGATAAAAGAATCAGAGCCAAAGCTTGGGCCACAAAAGCAACTGATACATTTTGACCCGATGGAACCTGCAGAGGAATCTAAGAAATGGGGTCTATCTTCTCCCCCTGTAACCGGTGAGCATCAGGCGGTCTTGAAACCAGGTGACAAAAGCAATCGAACCCTTTATAGCTGCGATATGTGTCTAGCCAAATTTGATAATTCTGACCTCCTACAAAAACACCGAGGCGAATCACATAAGGCACCTGTCAATATTTGACCATGCTCAGACGCTCAGCCACCTAGTAATAACTTTTGACTTGTTCCCTGGATTCTATTGGCTTGTCTATTATAGTGGGAAGTAAACATCTTAGGCAAAAGCCTCGATATTCCAGGGTATTGTTTCTAATTTTTTAGTCGAGAGTGTCATTAGCTGCTTCATGCTTCTTCTTCCTCTGTTTTGATGAAACGTGCAATAAGAGCGAAGAACCTGTGGTCACATATCATGAATTTATGTACTATGATAGCATTAAATCCTGCTTGCTGCATCTCCTTGCTCTCGATACTCATTCTTGGGCTTTGGCGGAATCATTATTACTACCGCTGTTAGCTAAGCGTTGAGGTATTGCTCCAATCTGCTGCATTAGACCCATTATGTCTGCAGTTGCCCACTCTTCTATTATCTTTCCATCAACAATAGTCAGAATATCCATCGCGGTGAAAGACACTTGCTTACCAGTGGCCGGTATCCCTTGGAACTCGCCCTTATAGGTGCCAGTAACATTGATACTAACAGCCACTTTATCCCCTTCGGCTACTAAATCTACAATATCGCGAGTAAGGTCTGGAAATGCTTTGTTAAAGGGAGCGAGGAACTCTTTTTTGTTTGCGTTCCAATCCAGTGGGGGCATTCCGCAAAAGTGAAGTGAGTAATTCGCGCTTGAAACCAACTTGTCCATCCTTTCTATGTCCTGTCTATCCAAAGCCTCAAAGAACTGACGGACCAACTGCTTGTTTTGTTCTTGCAGTAGGATGTTAGAAGATGATGATGACGAAGATCTTTGTGGTGATGATGACGCCATTGGCTGCATATACAGGCAAAGCACAACTTAAGCATTATTTGCTGATCTCTTCTTTGAAAAAAAGCTGCTAGCCTCAACGTTAAAAGACTCATTGCCTCAAACTTGGCATAGAGTTCTAACCAAACTTCTCGCATTACACTTTTAGCGTGAGTTTCAATCTCAATTGTAAATAATAGCGCCGCCTGCATCATTACTTCTCTTCTTGTTTCATTCCTTTCAAATTTCTAAGAGTTCGTGGAGCAATACCTAATTCCGTACAGTGGTTGTTAGATGCTACAATCGCAAACGTCCCTTTATTTTTAATATATTCAAGTGTACGTACCAATTTTTCAAGCTCATTGACCAGATCTTATTGTATTCTGCCTAACCCTTTTGGGCTATACTATTGCCAAGTAGCTAGACCAAGATTTCTTCGCCAGCTGCACTGAATATCCGAATTTCGGATCCAACGTTCGAATCAATCATTCAAATTTAATAAGCCCTTCTTTTCGGCTTTTGCATCGTAATTAGCCAAGTGGAATAAATAATAGTAAATGCCTCTTATCACATTACAAAACAGAATCAAGGTTTCATCAGCGATGTGGACTATTATTTTATACTATACTACACAGTCTTAAAGCATGTCAAATTCACAAGATGATAATCCCAAGAACAAGCGCCACAAGGTCGGAGAAGAATATGTCTCCATGATCTATAATAAGGCAAGTATACATTCTGCATCTTATAGCGCCAGACATATGGGAGGCGCACTGGAAAAAGAACTCGAAGTGACTGAAGGAAAAAACAGAGGATCTTGGCAGATTAAGGAAAAGTCGGAGAACTGATTAGGATATGTCCTCTACAGCAGACCTTACACCAAATGCAAATCAGAAAATTATACAATACTTGAACGACGCTTTAGCTATGGAAAATGCGTCAGAAGACCGATTACAATCAAGGAGCAAGGAAAGCATAGTCGAGGATATAAAGATACAGTTGCAAAACCACCTTGAGGAAACCCGAAACCAAAAAGAAAGACTAAAGCAAATCATCAGTAGCCACGGCGGTGAGCCTACCTATGCGAAAGCAGAGTTGCCTTTGCTCAAACCCAACACCATAGATCTAGTTAGAGACGACCTGACATCTGAGTCGAGTGGCGATTCAGCTAGGAACAGGCAACCTCAAGAGTCGCAAAATAACTCTTCTGTAGAAACAATAGTAAGGGAAACTGACGATGTACGACTAGCCCCTGAAAAGGAACTAATTCAAACAGAGCGTGATGCAATAATAGAATACGGAGAGATTGTAAAATATAAGATGTTGATGGAAATAGCAAAAAAGGTCGGTGCTATAGATGCTATCCTTGTTATTGATCAAAACCTTAAAGAAGAGGAGCAAATGGCAAGCTGGATAATTGCAAATACACCATCTCTGCTGAGGAGAGTTTGGGCACAGATTGAGGTTTCGGCTGGGGCTAGGACCATCCCTGAGACTTAATTGATAGGGTGAATGTCAGACAACTCTACTGTAACGGCTTGGTAGTTACTTGTTACGCATGGAGAGCAAAGAAAAGAACAAAATTTTGAATTCTGCTCTATCTAACTACCCGTGGCGAGATATGTTTATTAGAAAAATTGAGATCTAACTCACAATTCCATTCATTGCAGTATGAGATCCAAACGGTGTCAGGAAAATATCTTCGATATCGAATATTGCGTGACAATAAATGCACCCATAATATCGTATTATGATTTGACAAATGTTCTATATAGTCATCTTCTCGCTCTCTAACTGAAATGACATCTAAATATTTTCACAGATACAGAAATAGAATAATTATGATTACTAAATTATTGAATGGTTCAAGCACGACTATAACCAAGACAAAAATGATGTATAGGGCGATGCTCTTCTAGGACCAATTAAAAGAATACAATAATACTGGCAGAAAATATCTTATCGCGTACGATAAGTCTAGTCGAAGATTTACTACAATCGACAGCGGTTATCGGTTCTTTAAACAATATGATGAGCCCATTGAATTGATAAAACCGATGGCAACATTAGCAGAGAACACAAGAAGATAATATATAGCAGTACGCGGATTTGGGAAGCAATCCGATTGATGGTTTTCTTTAATATTCATGTGGCTTATTATTAAGAAATAAATTCAGGAATTAACCATACATGTTAAGATGAACTAGCTACAGGCTATGCCGATCATTTTCCAAATAGCCTGGTGGGAATGGTTTCCATTATTCGATGATGAACCGGCTTGATCCGGAACTTGTCTTTCAATGCAAAAGGTAGCATATGAGTATGTGCGTAAGTGCCTTGGCTTTATTTTTCGTCGAAAATCGGCAGGCGGGATTCTGGGTGAGCGTTACAGTCGGGGCATTCCTCAAAGCAAAGCCTACCGTCGCTTTCAACAGCTAATATCAGTGCCGTTCCCTTGCAGGTCTGGCAAACAAACATACCGCTTAGCTCACGTTACCAATAATATTATCCACTACCTAACATAAAGCTTTTTTGTTTCCCTCAGTCATGTTCTATGAGAATATAGTATAATACTGTATAACACGACTAGTTCACATTATACAAAGACTAATTTCCCTATCTCTTCGTATGGTTTGGGCCACACCGATTTGACGACATCTATGAGGGTGAATTCACGTCCTTGTGGTTAGACGTAATAGCGTGGATTCTTGAGAAAAATGATTTGTTATTTTATCTGTTTTATTTCCGATTTGATATGAGTCTTTCAAAGATCATTTCAGAACCTGATATAATGTGCCTTAAAGAATACTCATTAAATATCCTGCATATCCTTCTTTGCGAAGGCCTGAGGATAAACATCCCTTAGTTAGAGCAGTAGAGTTGTTAAAATAATTTCAATCAATCCAGACATTGCAAACGATGAGCGTTTTACAACAGTCTTCTCTTAGCCAACAAATATTCTTTAACTTATGTAAAACCTCACACCTATACCGTCTGATGGTAGATTGATAGCACTTGAAAAGACGAATACAACAGGAGAATACTTCGATCAGCACAAATGATAGACCTTCTCTACAAGATATGATACCTAGCATATTACTGATAACGGCAGGATTCATACATAATTCAAGGGAAAGCGATACAGAAAAGAAACTATAATGAAAAATTAACACAAACGGTGGACCAGGTTATCATACAATTCTTGATCTTTGATATATAGCTGCTAACTAGTTTAGCTAGAACGTTCTATATCCTTCTCTCGAAATGACAAACTAAACTGGATTTGCTTATATTTCACATCTCTCCATTTAGCCCTCTTTAAATATCTTGATTTTCCCTGTTCCTTCAGGACTTACAACCAGACGGTCCCTCATCCTTTTGAGGTAATCAGCCAAGTACTCTTCAGCTTCCTTCTTTGTCTCAAACTTAGCCTCTCCTCTGAATGAGCCATTCTTATCTATAAGGCTCACTGCACTCCATAACCCATTCCTGCCAAGCCTCTTGACTACAAACATGGTGTAACTATGCTACTACATACAGCGCATATTTAATACAACAGTTTGGGCTCTCATTGGCTTTCTACTCAAAATTCTTCTGTAGTCCTCCTGATTTTACCCAAGACCAACAGCTTAATTAAAAACTTCCAAAGCTTATAGAACGACTTGACAGATTCAGAAGCCCGATTTACGATAAACGTCAGAGAGGGGATGGTAGAACTTGAAGGTAAAGAGAGCTTTGTGGATAAGCATCTTGAAAAGTTTCAGGAAATTTTCAAGATGGCAGTGAAAGAAGCGATAACTAGGGGCGTTGACCAAAGCCTCAAGCTGAAGACGCAATCTGCCCCACCTGCACTTCCTGAGGAGTTGTCAAGAAGCAAAGAAACCTCAGCCGTAATTGAGCAACCCCTTCCTCAGCCTAACAAGTCAAATACGAGCACCACAAAGCATTCTGCCAGACCTGCAATAACAATACATCCAATACCTGTTGACCTCAAGGCAAACGAAAAAAAGATTGGTCTTCGTGAATTCTATGCGCAGAAAAAACCGACAAACCATTATGAAAAAACAGCAGTCTTTGTTTATTACCTTACAAAGTTCAATAATCAACAAGAGATCAGGTTTGGTGAGATTCTATCCTGCTACGACGAGGTAAATGAGAAGAAGCCTAGTATAGCCGACATTATAAAGAACTCCATCCGGTATAAAGGGTGGCTCGACCAAGGTTCTGAAAAGTATACTGCGCTCCTTACAATCTCTGGGGAGAACTTCGTAAAATTTGACCTGCCTTCTCAGAACGGAAAGCTAGAGCAACCTCCCGCGGTCTCTAACTAGGCACGCCACCAATCGAATCCGACAAATTCTACTTTTTTCTGTTTGACTTTTGGGATTGCTAAAATGAATTGCTTCTTTACAGTAGTCGCAAGCCTGCCAGCCAGAACTATACCGGTAGCAGCAAGATCATCTGTAGCCCTAAAGACCTGAACTAGATACGGTGCATGGTCGATACCAGGTCCCTGTTCGTATACTGCAAAATCGCAACCAAATTTGATGCCGGGTGTGACGACGTAACCCTTGTCACGCAGGTTCTGATAAACTAGGTAGTCGGCATCAAAGTCGACATATTGCTTTTTGCATATTCTCTTTATTTTAGCAAGGGATACAGGCTTGCCGTCAATATGCGATACTTCTAACTTCTTCTTCTCCACAAGATAGCATCCTTCTATGAGGTCAACTACGAGTGGCGCATCAAATTCAGTACCCTTGGGCTTCAGGATTCCAAGCGGCTTACCATAATAGCCGCTGCCGAAAAGTGTCTTTGAATGTGAAACGTCCCAGACTACTATTCGATTTTCAACCAGTCTGCCACTGATCATTGTCTACATGCTCAAGGCAAGTATTGTAAACGAATCAGACGCTTCTTGACATTTGTCAACCATGCCCTCAATGCCTTCAACCGCATCTTTGAGTAGCAGTAGATCCTTATTGCCTGAAATTTCGTTAAGCACTTTGACAATCACCGCTCTGTGTTTTGCGTCAACTTGGCGCTCAAGAGTTTGAACATCTCGCGCAATGTCTATGGCGTTTGGAGGATTGATAGAAAGGGCTCGACCCATCTCATTTAACTTAAAAATAGTGTCTACAACCATGCCTACGAGCTGGTTTAGGTCCTCATCAAAGGAGGCCTTCTTGAGAGTAATGGATTTTACATTTGCGAGTCTGAATGCAACGCCGCTGATGTAGCCTGCAATATCGTCAATGATGTAAGCCGTTCTCAAAATATCTTCCCGGTTTGCCATGAGACTCCCAATCTCAGCAACCTCACGGGTTATGTTCCTGCAGAGATTCTCGACCTCTTCCTCTGTCTTCCTCATGCGTTCAAGAAATTGTTGACTATTCATTTCGTCGCCTTTGATGAGTGATGCTGTCAAAGTTGATAAGTCCCTCGATGAATTCAGGATTCTTGTGATTTCATCCTGTAAAACCGCCAGCGCTTTTCTTTTGGCCTGAACCTCTAGTTCCCCGCGGTACAATAGAACCAAAATAATCTGTCAGGCTAATAATTCTATCGCTGCTAAGACATCTATTCCGATCTGTAGTCAAGGCTTTTCAGTTGGAAAGAGATCTTGACTAATGCTAGCTGTATTGTCGTCGTAAATATGGATATCCGATATTTTTTTAAATGTTTTTTGTCCTCGTGCTTCGAGGGCAAATTTGGACCGGTTTAATTTAGCTACGGTATCTCTTGTAACAATGGTGACCTCCATATGACAAGGAGGAGTGGATGAAAAGTCTAACCCTCTTTTTATCCAACAAGAGAGCAAAAGATCAGTGAAACCTAGTAGGTTAAATTTGTTTAGCATGAAAAAATTAAAGCATACTGGACAATGAACAATTCGTCTTCTCGGGATCGTGGAAGAGCAAGCAAACAAGCAATAGTCCACAAGGGATTTAGATAATAAGAATCCACATAAGGTTGCTGATAGTCTCTATTTCTTGCCATATCTGATAATAAGATCAGGGCGGACAAATGATAGGAAAAAACATGCTTGATCTAAACTACCTAAAAACGCCTGAGGAACTTGGGCTTGAGCATATCTGGATGCGACTTCAATCTCTTAATCAAATCCAGAAGCTTTTCTTTATCTTCAGGTATCGTCCCTCCTATTGAATAGACATTTGAGGCATGGTTTGCTCTAAAGATCACTGGCCTGCTTGGGTTTAGGTTAGAGATGAGCCTTTCTAGCTCATCTAGAACATCCAAATCATCCAGAGGCACAAAGGGTTCTCCAAATTTGTCCATAAATTCTTGATATATACCATCTTCTAGGTGAAGCGTTAGCGCCCCAACGTAATCAGGATATGTTTCGCTCAATATGCGAGCTGTGTCTGAAATATGTTCTTGAGTGTATGCCTTGCCTCCTAGGCCTAGGATTACCATGCAGGAAATGATGTATCCGTGACGTTTGGCTTTTTGGCATGCCTGAAGGATCGTTTTGTAAGAGGCGCCTTTGGTTACCTTCTTAAGCACAACATCATTTCCGCTTTCGATTCCCACATACAACATGTCGAGTCCAGCATTTCTTAATTCCCTGAGTTCATCGTCCTTCTTCTGCAGAATATTCTTTGGCATAGCATAGCAAGAGATCCTTTGAAGTTTGGGAAACTTCTCCCGGAGGTAATTTAAAATATCTATCATCCTTTCCTTGGCGAGGTTTAGTGCGTCACCATCCGCTAAGAAGACCCTGCGAGTATCTGGGTAGAACTTGGCCGCCATGTCGATCTCTGACACAATTTCCTCCCAAGGTCGCTCAGCATATTCCTTGGTTCGGTACATGTTGCAAAAAGAACACTTGTTGAAGGAGCACCCAAGCGTAACTTGAAATATCATGGAATCGGCCTCGGATGGAGGCCGATAGAGTGGGTAATCATAAACTATCTCCATTTTTTATATCATCTGCTGAAAAAAGGGTAGTCATGGGTTAATATTTGTTTTATACGATACTGTTTCGCAATGTCTGTCTATTTTTTGGATTAAACTGATTTCCGTAACGTAGCGCATGACTTCGAATAGAAAACGACCAAAGAAATCGCGAAAAGACAGACTCCGCATAACTGTTATAATGACTAGAGAAGAGATATAATATTATTGATGCAATTTTGAGTATTGTTCAAGCGATATGATGAAATTAGGGTCAGTTCGTCGCGAGATCTTCATCGCTTTGTGCTCAGCCTGGAGCAGCAAACTCACTTCATCCCCTCTTTTTCCTAGAACGATGAACTCACTTAAATCTTGGCAAAAGCCATACGGTTGGGTGAGCCTAAGTAGATATGAATATAGCGTGGACATCAAGAACAATAGACAGTACATGCCAAAGAATCCCTTAAATCCGAAAAATTATCATACATTTCGATGAAAACCAATTTGTACTATGTTGGGATCCTAGCCTTGACCGTTTTACTATTAGGTGGTTCAGCTAGTTTCGCAACCCCGACTAATCAGACGCAATTGACTGATACGACAATAGAAACAGATGAAATATCTTCAGAAGGAGTTGTAGCAGTATCAATCGGCGAAGGAAGTAACGCGACTGTTCAATACTTTACATTCACGCCACAAACTATTGAAATCAATGCAGGAGAAACCGTCACATGGTTCTCGCCTGACGAATTCGTGGATATCCATACAGTAACTTTTGTCCCCGATCCAGCTGTTCAATCTGATATACTACTTCCATTTGCTATTCCTGCTGGATCGAATGCCACAAACTTTGAGCTGCTTCCACCGTTTAACCTTGGCGAACCTCTCATTATACCGGCTCCTGAAGACAGAGAAGCAATCGTGGCATTGAACAAGATAGCATGGTATCCCGCAGTAGTTGATACAAACAATCAGACTACCTACCTCGAAGGAACAGATATTCAGGCTACACTTAACAGCACTGTAAAAGTGCTAAACTCCGGTATTATACTTCCTGCATTGCCCCCTACGGACACAGGTCAAATGAACAACACTGATACGGGTACAGCAGCAGAACCATCCGTAACCCCTGAAATTTCTCCAACCAGTCTGACAACTGAAACGACAAATGTCACTGGCAGCCCAACTGATGCTTTGACAGTACCAGATGATCAAGGAATAGCCCAAGAACCAGAAGGCACAACAGCAGAGCCACTGGGTCCTCCATTTCCACCAGTTAGCTCATTTACTGTAGCGTTTGAAGAACCTGGCATATATCCATACTTCTGTGCAATCCATCCATGGATGATCGGTCAAGTCCTCGTAAGAGGAGACGCTCAGACTGAACCAGGAACACAACCGTCGGCAAACGGAACCACTACTACTACAACTACATCCAACGCAACAACATCAGACACTCAAGACGTGCCACCAACCGACACTGATGCAGAAAGGCCAACACAGACACCACCATCAGCTGGCACTGAATCCCCCAATCCGATTTTTGGATGATCGGTCTACTCTATAGCCTCTGTCTACTACAGGCACCCTCTCTCTTTTTTGATTTTATCATTGCATTCACTTGATTGTGCTATAGCTGTTACAATATCCAATAACTCGTACTAGTATGAAAGAAAATAGCGAGTGGAGGAGTAGCAAAAACAAAAAAAGCAACCCTGACATCATTGATAAAAATTGGGCTCGA
>Ga0081538_10004880_pt1 | contig 12208 bp, 10 predicted proteins | sample TabmetS5T2R1_FD_71022 | JGI IMG/M metagenome (GOLD analysis project Ga0081538, IMG submission 71022) | Tabebuia heterophylla rhizosphere microbial communities from the University of Puerto Rico - S5T2R1 | ecosystem: Host-associated > Plants > Roots > Rhizosphere ... | reverse complement strand
CGAGCGGCTGCCGTGGCTTAGCGGCGCGCCGGCGCGTACTTGCCTTCCAGTTGCGGTGTCGTGCCTTCCAGCCCTTTCTCCTGGCGATCCAGACGTGTCTCTCTGGCCCAGGTACGCTTCAGGTCGTCTCGCACATGGAAGCGCAGCCGGCCCACCCCCTCCGTCTCGATCTCAATCAGATCCCCATTTTGGAAGGCGCTCAGGCCGCGGTGGTTCGTCCCCGTGGCGACGATATCACCCGGCTCCAGGGCGTGAATCGACGTGATCCACTCGATGCACCGAGGGATCTTATGGGCCATGTCGCTGGTGTTATAGTTCTGCTTCAGTTCGCCGTTCACCCACAGCCGTACCTGCAGCTTGTGGGGGTCGGGGATCTCATCGGCGGTGACCAGGAAGGGACCGATCGGGGCAAAGGTGTCCCGCGACTTCATCTGGTAGAACGTATTGCCTGCAGGCGGCAGGCCACGGGCCGAGCCATCGATGAAATTTAGGTACCCGAAGACGTAGCTCATCGCCTCCGCGGCGCTGACGTTGGAGGCGCGCTTGCCGATGACCACCGCCAGCTCCGCCTCCCCCTCGAAAATCGTCGCGGGGACATCCGGCAGCACCATGGTGTCGCCGTCGCCGATGATGCTGCTGGGGGATTTGTGAAAGGCGTTGATGGGCGCCGGCTCGGAGCGCGTGCCGTCCTCCATGTAATTCACCGCCATGCACTCGATATTCGTGGGTTTTGGCAGGGGTGGCCTGATCCGGACCTGACTGATGGGTATCCCTCTTCCCTGATTGGCGGCCGCCTCCAGACGCCCTTTATAGTCGGCAAAGCGCTCGATCAACCCGCTTATGAGATTGCCCGGCCCGGTATGCGGAATGTCACGCACCACGTCCGACACGTCCACCACCGTATCTCCCTTCAGCACACCCAACTTGAAGTCATCGAAGAACAGTAGTTTCATGGCTCCCCTCCTATTCGTGACATAGGTCTTGTGAATGGGCTGATTATACTAGGATAACTTTGCCACGTCTACGGCTTACGTCCCTGCTCCTCTGGGAGTGCTGGCTAGATTGTGTCTACTGTGCTACTGCCGCCTGCGCTTGAGGAGCATTCGGGTTCTGCCCACGGCCAGAAATACCCCCAAGACGTCCGCGTTCACCAGTTGATCTTGCTCGGGTCGCCTTGATAGAGAGAGCGCACATAGGCGAGAATTTTCCAGACCCCGTCGTCCGGCAATTCCTGCCCGAAGACGGCTGGCATGGTTTGCTGCGGAATCTCCCCTTTGATCAATTTGGCGAGGGTCTCGTCATCGCTACCGAATTTCCAGTCGTCGTCCAGCAGCGCTGGGCCCATGCCCCCTCCACCACCGACCCCGTGACAGCCGGAGCAACCGGTCTGCAGATAGAGCGTCCGGCCCTCTTTGATGGCCTCCGGGTTGCCGGTGTATGGATTCAGCTTGTTCGACTGCGCCGGTTCCCCAGCTGCAGCCATCCCGAACGTACTGAGAAGCAACGCGAGGGCGAGCGAGGCATACAGCCAGAAGTGCCCCTTCATCATCCAGCCTCTCCCCTTTCTCTCACGTCAGCGGTCGGGCCGTCCAGCCTTGTTCGTCCTGGTATACGGGCGGCATCTCAGTGACGATGCCCTCCGCCTTCACGCTCGCGCTCGTCGCCTGGAGCCTCCCGTCTTGCATCTCCATCCGAGACCTCAGCCACCACCAACGGCACGCCATACTCCTCGAGAATCGACCGAATGGCGGCGGCATCCTTCTCGATGACTTCCTCTAGCTCGGCTTTGAGCGCTCCCTCCCCCTTGCGTACCCCCATCGAGATCTCGAACGCGAAGGGGGTTGCAGGGCTGCCGCCACGGAGCGGCGCTAATTGCAGCGGCGCGGAGCGCTTCTTGACGTAATAGCCGGCAAAGGGTCCCCAGACGAGCGCCACGTCGAGTTTCCCGGCGAGCAGATCTTCGATGAGCTGGCTGGGGGATTCTTGCGGATTTGCCTGGGGCGTATGAAAGAGGCGATAGCCCACCACGTTGTCCCCGGTGATGCCGCGTTGGGCGAGCGCATCATGGGGCGGCGTGTTGACGTGGACGCCGATCCTCACTTGGGTCAAGATCGGATCATCGATAGAGGCGATCTCGGGGCCATGATCCTTCTCAGAGGCGATGACATACGCTGTGCGATAATAGGGCTTGGTCCACAGGACTGGATCAAACCCCTTGGGGATGCCGATGAGCACGTCGCACCGCCCCTCGTTGAGCGTCCGGCGGATCAAACCGCGCTGGTGGGGCCACCACGTATAGGTGAGCTTGGCGCCCAGATCCTGGGCGATCAGCGCGGCGATTTTATTTTCAAACCCTTCCAGTTTTTCGTTCGAGTACGGCAGGTTGTCCGGATCGGCGCACACGCGTAATTCTTTGGGCTCCGCTCCCTGCACGCTTATACTCGGGAGTACCAGGAGCCCCAAACCCAACCCGACGATGAGGTTGATCCATAATCGCGGCACGATGTGCTCTCCCAGCGAGACACCCCGGTCGGCTTCCCCCTACCCCTCCCGCACGAGGGAAGAGGGAGGCCGGCAGGGGGAATGGACGGGATCTCCGCAGCGCCGTCTGCCTAATCGAGTGCGAAGACGTACAGCATGCCGCCCAGGGTGGTGACTTTATCCAACCCTGACCCGTACGCGACGCCAACGGCGCCTAACGCCCCGAACGGATCCCCCGGGGGAAGTCCGGCGGCCACCGGCAGCGCGTACCAGCCGCCGACGCCCGAATAGACCCCGACATACTGCTTGCCGTCCGTCGGGCCCAGGAAGGTCATCGGCGCCGCAATGATGCCGGAGCCGGTCTTGAACTTCCACAGGAGCTCACCCGTGCGTGCATGCACAGCCTTGAACCAGCCATCCAGGGTGCCGTAGAAGAGCACATCGCCGGCGGTCGTCAGCACCCCGCTCCAGGTGGGCTGAGACTCCTTAATGCCCCATATTTTCTTGCCCGTCGTCGCATCCCAGGCGAGCAGTTCGCCCAGATGGCCGCCGCGCCCCGGGAACATCAGAACGTTCGCCCCGACGTAGGGGGCCCCCGCCGTATATTTGACCTCGACGCCTTCGTAGTTCATGCACATATTATTGGTGGGAACGTAGAAGAGGCCCGTCTTGGGGGAGAAGGCGGAAGGTTGCTGGTCTTTGCCGCCCATGGCGCAGGGACAGATGTCCTGGACATCCACACCTTGCTTGGTGCGTTTGTCGGGATTCTCGATCGGACGCCCCGTCTTCTTATCGATACTGCTGGCCCAGTTCGTATAGACGAAGGGTTCGGCGACGAGAAGCGTGCCATTGGTCCGATCCAGTGTATAGGCAAACCCGTTACGGTCGAAGTGGACCAGGGCTTTCACCGTCCTGCCGTCGATGGTGAGATCGGTCAGGATGTTCTCGTTCACCCCATCGTAGTCCCAGGCATCCCAGGGGGTCATCTGGTAGGCCCACTTGGCCATGCCGGTATCGGGCTCGCGGGCGAAGATGGCCATCGACCACTTGTTGTCTCCCTGACGCTGGGTGGGGTTCCAAGTCCCCGGGTTTCCCGTGGCGTAGTATAGGAGGTTGAGCTCCGGATCGTAGGAGTACCAGCCCCACGTGCAGCCGCCCCCCTGCTTCCATGCATCGCCCGGCCAGGTTTTCGTCCCCTCACCGGCCTGCCCAAAGTGTGGGTTCGCGGCGTTGAAGTCCGGGCTGAGGCGGATGTCCTCATCCGGGCCCATGCTATAGGCGCGCCAGGCTTGCTGGCCGGTGTTGATGTTGTAGGCCGTCACGTGGCAGCGCACGCCGAATTCACCGCCGGAGACGCTGGCGATGTACTTGTCCTTGATCACCAGGCCGGTGCCGGTCATGGTCTCGCCCTTCGTCGGATCGGCGTTCTTGACGTTCCAGAGCTCTTTCCCCGTGTTGGCGTCGAGGGCGATGACTTGCCCATCCAGGGTGTGCATGATGATCTTGCCCTCGACGTAATTCAGGCCACGGTGCACCACATCGCAGCAGGCGACGGGAACCGCCCGCGTATCTTGCTTGGGGGTGTAGCTCCACTTGATGGCGTAGGGTTGTTTGGTGAGGTCGAGGGCGTAGACGTGGTTGGGGAAGGCTGAATGGACATACATGGTGGTGCCGACGACGAGCGGCGCGCCTTCGTGGCCCCGTAGCGCCCCGGTGGAGAATGTCCAGGCGGCCTTCAGACTTTTGACGTTGTCGGCGTTGATCTGGTTGAGCTCGCTGTAGCCGGTTGCGGCGTAGTTCTTGCGCTGCATCACCCACTGACCAGGGTCCGTTTGGAGCTTGAGGAGTTCATCGTTGCTGTATGCCATCAAGGGCATCAGCAGGAGCCCAATGACGATGGAGGGGAACGTCTTGATCGGCCTGAAACCCCGTCTCGCGCTCATGGTCGCTCCTCCTTAGTTAGGCACAGTCAGATCGCCGGTGCAGAGCCGCTGAGCCGCTGCTAATTGGTCGGTCCTTACCTCTTCCCGGTCACCCCTCCTTTCCGATGCACATCTCTCCTCAGGGGAACCCCTGCCAAACGTCGTCTTTTCGATCAAACAGTTCTGCTTTAAATCAAGATACGATGTTTCGTCAATCAAAATTTCCAATGCCCTGAGGAACGCCATGTGGCCTCGACGACATCATCATACAGCCGGCGCGAACGCCGGTTGCGGCGTCATTGATCGTCATCCCAGCACACTGGCTGCCCGAACCACCTCGTTAAAGTCATCTTGACCCCATGGGGAATCTTCGCAATAATCAGCGCGCATACGTAGCTCGGGAGAAGAAGGACATCCTCTTGCACACATACCATGGCAACGACGATTGCCTCGCGTCGTCTTCCCGCAGGGGATGTGGCACCCATGGGACTCCAAATCGTACTTGCCCTCTTGATGGTCTGGCTCGGCATGCCTGCCGGCCGCGTTCTGGCCTATGAGGTCGGCGAGGTTCAGAACGCTGGCACGATTGCCGGGCGTATCGTGTTCGTGGGCCCTATTCCAGATCTACCGCCTCTCGTGATTACGAAAGACCAGGACGTCTGTGGAACGGCAGCATTTCCACCGATGCTGCTGGTCTCAGCGGACAACCGGGGAGTGAAGGATACCGTCATCGCTGTGGAGGGCCTTACCAAAGGTAAGGGTCCTCCCGCCGACAAACCCACCCTCGACAACCGCCAGTGCGCGCTGGTCCCCCGTGTGCAGGCTGTCATGGTGGGAACGGAGATGGTGATCCAGAGCTCTGACCCCTTTCTACACACCACGCGCGGGCGCTTCCCCGACTTCAAACAGGCCTTCAACCTCGTCTTTCCCAAAAACACCCCGGCCAAAGAGCAGAGGATTCGCTTCCCCGGCGTGATCGCTGTGACGTGTGACACGCATGCCCACATGCGCGCCTACATCCTGTCGTTTGAACATCCCTATTTCAGCGTGACCGATGGGGATGGTCGCTTCCAAATCGATCAGGTGCCGGCCGGGTCATACACGCTCAAGGCTTGGCACGAGGGCTGGCGGATGCTGGAATACGATCCGGACGGGCGGCCGCAGTACGAGGAGCCCTATGTCCTGACCGCGGAGGTGACGGTGATGGCTGGAGAGACCACCCACGTCGAATTTCAGCTCGCGGCGCGCCAATAGAGGGTGAGGAATGGTATGAGACGCATCAGCCGGCGAACCTTTCTACGGCTAGCACCATCGCTGGGGGTGGCCGGAGTTCATTCGGCTGCGGCGCTGTACGCGGTGGCGGCAACGAATGCCCAAGCTCAGACGCCGCGAGTGGTACGCATTGCCCATCTGTCGCGTCGGCAAGGCCACGATGCGGAGATGGCAAGCTATGCGATCATGGGCGCGCAACTGGGCGTGGAAGAAGCGGATATCACGGCGGGGATGTTCGGCACCAAAGTCGAGCTGATCATTGAGGATGCGGCGACGCCCGAAAATATGCCGGCCCTGGTCCGAAAGCTGAGCGCCCAGGAGCATCTGTCCGCCATCATCGCCGCCCTGGACGATACGACGACCGCCAGCCTCGGCGTGTTCGCCCAGCAGGAGCGCGTGGTCTGTCTGAACACCACCGCTCGTGGGGGTGATCTGCGGGGGGAGAAATGCCAGCGCTCGACATTTCACGTTGAGCCTGACCTCGCGATGTACACCCACGCCATGGGGCAATGGCTGATGCAGAACAATCGTAAACGTTGGTATTACGTCGTTTCGGAGGCTAGGTTCGGACAGGAAGTCTACCACAGGAGCCGTCGATTTCTACAGCACCAGGGGGGCACCGACCTCGGGCGCTCGGTCGTCACGTCGGGGCAGTCAGACTACCAAGGCGTGCTCGCACATCTCGGGGGGGTGGAGGTGGAGGCTGTCGTGGTGGCGCTCACCGGAGAAGAGCTGCGGCAGTTCCTGCAGCAGTACAGGGCTGCAGGTCTCAAAACGCTCCTGGCTGGAGTCCCGCTCGATATGATCGCTCTCTGGCAGGCGAGCCTTGAATCCCTGCAGGGCGTCTGGGTCGCTTCCTGGTATCACGGGCTGGAGCGCTTCAGCGCCCGGGAGCTGAACCGGCGCTTCTACCGACGCTTCGAGAAGCCGGCCGAGGGTTTCGCCTGGGCCAATTGGGCAGCGGTCAAGTTGGTGGTGGAGGGCGTGCTCAGGAGCGCTAGCACGGAAAGCGCAACGCTCGTGAACTATCTCGAAAGTGCACCGCCGTTCGATGGGCACAAGGGGAGATCGCTGACGTTTCGGGACTGGAATCATCAGTTGCGGCAGCCCCTCTACGTGCTCAAAGCCCGTGAAGACAGGCCCGAGAACCCCTGGGACCGCCTCCAACTGATCGGGGAATTGCCGCCTCCCGCAGCTCCGGGCCGGTCGGTCGTGGAGGCGCTCGACACCCTTGGTGAGCCGCAAACTGAAAGCCTATGTCGCCTGGAATCACGATAATCAACTGTCTATCCGGGAGGCCAAGGGGGGGATACATGGCGATGGACACTCGGGTTTCGGCCAGGGAACGTCTGCGCGTCGGGCCACTGCGGCGAAGCTATGTGGTGCCTGCGATCGTCATCGCGCTGGCATTCGCCAGCATCTGGGTGGGCAGCGCTGCCTCACAGCCGAAGGCCTACATCACCAATGAAAAATCCAATGACCTGTCGGTGGTCGATACCGCCACGGATAAAGTCGCTGCCACTGTGCCGGTGGGCGAACGACCGCGTGGGATTCGCCTCAGCCCCGACGGCACGCGCGTATACGTGGCGCTCGGGGACGAAGACCGCATCGCCGTGGTGGACACCACGAGCTTGCAAGTCATCGACAAAATCGCCTCCGGGTCGGACCCCGAGACGTTTGATATCAGCCCCGATGGCAAACGGCTCTTTGTCTCGAATGAAGACGCCAACACCGCCTCGGTGATCGATTTGCAAACCCGGCAAATCGTCGCCTCGGTGCCGGTCGGCATCGAACCAGAAGGGGTGACGGTCAGCCCTGATGGCAGACTGGTCTATGTGACAGGGGAGACCTCGCATACCATCTCGGTCATCGATGCCGATGGCCTCAAAGTCCTGGCCACCATCCTGGTTGGCAGCCGACCACGGGAATCGGCGTTCAGCCCGGATAGCCGGAAGGCCTTTGTGACGGCGGAAATCGGCGGCACCGTCAGCGTCATCGATGTGCCCGGGCACAAGGTGGTGGCGACCGTGACCGTCGAGGGGGGGGATTCAAAACCCAAAGGGGTGGTGGTCACCCCCGATGGCACGAAAGTCTTGGTAGCGAATGGGGCGAGTCATAACGTCGCCGTGATCGATGCACGGTCCCACGAAGTCGTGACGACCATCCCGGTGGGGCGGCGGCCTTGGGGGATTGCCCTGACGCACGACGGCAAGAAGGCCTACGTGGCCAACGGCGTGTCCAACGATGTCTCGGTGATCGATACTGCGACCCAGAAGGTCATCGCCAGCGTTCCGGTGGGCAAGATGCCCTGGGGCATCGCCGTTTCGCGCTAGAAGAAGGAGTCACGCGTGAATCCTGTGTGGGCTGACCATATCCCGAGAGAAGACTATGGCCCGTCACGTGGTTTGGCGTTGGCTGTCATCAGGGTGGTCGTCGGCGGCTGGTTTCTGAAGGCGGCGTTCTTCAAGTTGACGCTCGAGTCTCTCTGGTGGGTGCCTTACCCGACGGTCACCCAGCGCTTTATCGGCTTTCTCCCCAAACGTCTGGCCGAATTCGCCTCAGAGAATCCGATCCTGGGGTACCAACAGTTCCTGAACGAGACCGCCATCCCGCACGCCACCCTGTTCGCGTTCCTGGAGGCCTTCGGTGAGGTGGGAGTGGGGCTCGGTCTGACCCTGGGGCTGGTCACCAGCTTTAGCGCGCTGGTCGGCCTCCTCATGTCGGTCAATTTTTTCCTGGCTATGCAATGGATGGGATTCTGCCAGCAAGGGTTTCACCTCGTGCTGGCGGGGTGTATGCTGGCCTTGCTCATCGGCCGAGCCGGTCGGAGCTGGGGCCTTGATGCCTTGATCGTGAAGCGACGGCCCAATCGTTGGCTGCAGCGCCTGTTGTAAGGAGAGGCTCGCGCTGATCCTCGACCGTGACGATCCCCGGTCGCGCCTGCCAACGCCCTGGAACTCGACATCGCGGCGACGCATGCCGACACCAAGGCCCTGCCACCCTAGGCTGTCTCCTGCATCGCCGCAACGGCGGCCCGAAGATCCGCGGTGAGCGCACGCCAGGTCTGTTCATAGGCTTGCTGATCGACGCCCCGCAGGCGTAAAACGTATGCCGGATGGAAGACGGCGGTACGGCGGGTCCCGTCGGGATGTTCACGCACCTGGCCGTGCTCCTCGCTGAGCTTGAATTTCTTGTCGATCAAGGCTTTTGCCGAAGGCACTCCGATGCAGACAATGATCTCCGGTTGTATGATGTCGAGCTCGCCATCCAGCCAGGGCCGACAGGCTTTAAGCTCAGCTGCCGCCGGAGCACGGTCGACCACACGGCCTTTCTCGGTTTTTACCGCCCGACACTTGATGACATTCGTCAGCCACAGCTTCTCCCGTTCGAGGCCGACCTCCGCCAATGCCTGATCGAGCAACCTTCCAGATGGCCCTGCGAACGGCCGGCCCGTCTGCTCTTCGACGATCCCCGGTCCTTGGCCGACGAGCATCATCTTGGCATTGACATCGCCTTCACCGAAGACCACCCGGAAGCGCGTGTCCCGGTTCGGGCACCCTGGGCAGGTGAGAGCCTGGCTGCGTAACGCCTCCATGCGCTGCTGTTTATTCACGTTTGCCGTCCCCACGATCCCCCTCCCTCTCCAAGTGAAGCCTGCGGTAGTGTTCGTCTCATACATCGCAGGATACCGCTGCGGGACGGGAAGCGCCAGCTTACGCCCTATCGTCACCTTTCCTCGGCGCCCACCCGGAGTATGGAACCGTTGGTTGCCCGTCATCCATAGGTATGCTACATTCCTCGTATCATGAAAAAACAGGCTGATATGCCATCGCTGTGCCCGACCGAGCTCTCCTTGCTAGAAGCCTTCCGCGGACGCTATCCATTCGTCCTCGATCCCTTCCAAGAGGAAGCCATTTCTCACATCGCGGCCGGAAACTCGGTGATCGTGTCGGCTCCGACCGGGGCTGGGAAAACCTTGATCGCTGAGTATGCGATTTTCAGAGCCCTCGCGCAGGGACAGCGCCTCGCCTATACCACTCCCATTAAGGCCCTCAGCAACCAAAAATACGCCGATTTTTGCCGGCGTTTCGGCGCCGATAACGTCGGTATCCTGACGGGCGATGTGCAGGTGAACTCACAAGCCCCCATCCTGGTCATGACCACAGAGATCCTGCGCAATATGTTCTACCTGCAACCGCCGGACAATCTGGGGTATGTGGTCCTGGACGAGTGCCATTATATGGGGGATGAAGGCCGGGGCACGGTATGGGAGGAGATCATCATTAACTGTCCCAAGGAGGTCCCGCTGGTGGCGCTGTCGGCCACAGTCTCCAACATCGACGAGATCGCCGCCTGGATCACCGACATCCACCGTCCGATCGTCGCCATTCAGCATCCGGTCCGTCCGGTCCCCCTGGAGTACTTCCTGGTTGATCCGCAGGGCAATATCATGCGGGCGCAGGAGATGGTCAAAAAGGGCCATACCTTGCTGGAGGATGATGGGCGAGGGCATCGTCGTCGTCGCAGACAGGTACCTGACGTCAGCCGGTTGCTGCTCCAACTCCAAGCGCGACACTGGCTGCCAGCGATCTATTTTATCTTCAGCCGTGCCGGGTGTGAGGCCGTGCTACGCCGCTGTTTGAGGGACGACATACGCTTCATCGATGGGTCTGGGGCGGCCACAGCGGAGGCGGCGATCGACAAGACGCTCGGCGATTATCCCAGCATAGCCCCCGAAAGCGAGCTGAATCGGTTGATTTTCGACGGCTTGCGGCAGGGGCTCGGCATCCACCACGCCGGCATGCTGGCGCCGCTGAAGCGCTTAACCGAAGTCCTTTTCGAACGAGGGCTAGTGCGGGTGGTCTTCGCCACCGAGACCATGAGCCTGGGCATCCACATGCCTGCCAAGAGCGTCGTCATCGAAAACCTCCGAAAGCGCTCCGACTACGGCTTTCGAACCCTGCACGTTGGTGAGCTGACGCAGATGGCAGGGCGCGCCGGGCGACGGGGGATTGACTCGAAAGGCACGTGCCTTGTCGTCGTCGAGGGGCGTGAGGTCCTGAATGAGGCCTTGCGCTTGATCAAAGGGGAGCCCGAGCCGATCGAGAGCCGCTTTAGGATTGGCTATAGCTCAGCCGCCATGCTCATCCAGAGCTTGCATGATCCGCAGGCCATCCGCAAGACGATTGAGCGCAGCTTCGGTCAATTTCAGAATCGCCAGCGCATCAGGCTGCTGGAGGCCGAACGTGAGCGGTTCTTGCGCCGTCGGGAGGCGCGTGGGAAGCACTCCAAGCAGGCCTGGCCTACGCTGGAGCAGCGGACGAGGCAGCTGGCGCTGCTGCAAGACAGTTACTGGGATGAATTCCTCCAGATCACCCGGATCTTACAACACTTCGGTTACCTCAAAGCGGGCGAGCTGTCGTCCGAAGGGCGGCTTGTGGCCACGTTACGCCATGATAACGAGTTGCTCGTCGCCCGCGTCGTGTTCTCGGGCGTCTTGGATGGGCTCACGCCGGCCGAGCTCGCGGCATTACTCTCCTGTCTGAGCGAAGAATCGCGGGAAGGTGAAGTCCGATACTCGTGGGGGCTGCTCCGGCAGCACCGTGACCTCCAGCAGCGATTGCAGAGCATGGGTCGACTGGCACAGGAGCTTTATGAGGTGCAACGGGTCCATGCGGTTACCCTGCCGGTATCGGTCCAGGTGGGCTACCTGGCAGCGTCCTACCGCTGGGCTGCCGGCGAAGAGGACTGGGCCGGTCTGGCGCGCGAGGCTTACGGCGGGCATGAGGGGGATCTGATTAGGGCCTTCCGACGTTTGATCGATCTCTGCCGCCAACTCGCCGAGAGCCCGGAGGTCGAGGCCTCCCTGCGGGAGCGGCTCTGGCACACCGTCTCCGCACTCGATCGCGGCATCGTCTTCGAGAGCGCGCTGATTTAACCTCGCCGTGACGGGGCGGCCCATGGCCCCTCCACCCGCGCTGTACGCCTCCCCACACAGGGGTACTACGAAGCTCTCTCCGTACCATTCAGCTCCGCTGTGGCATGAACGCAGCGGTCATCGCGAGGCGAGCAGAGTGCAGAACCGCTCGATTTCCTCGTCGGTGTTGTAATAATGCACCGACGCCCGCACGAGGTCGGGCAGATCGCGGGCTTCCATGTCGAGACGTGTGGAGGAGACCCGCGACACAGAGACGTTGATGCGGGCCTTGGCGAGCCGGCGTTGGACCGCGTCGGCATCGCTCCCCGCGACGGTGAAGGAGACGATGCCGCAGCGTTCAACCCCCTCATCCCTGACCGTCACGCCGGCGATCGCACTCAACTGTTGGCGTAGCTCGTCGGCTAAGCGTTTGATCCGAGCCCAAATCGCCTCGATCCCCCACTGCAGGGCGTAATCAATGGCCACCCCGAGGCCGATTTTGCCCGCGTAGTAGGTTTCCCAATTTTCAAAACGCCGCGCATCCGGTCGGATCTCAAAGCGATCGTCCGCCACCCATTGTGCCGCGTGTAAATCCAGGAACGGCGGTTCCAGACGT
>Ga0081538_10004879_pt1 | contig 12211 bp, 17 predicted proteins | sample TabmetS5T2R1_FD_71022 | JGI IMG/M metagenome (GOLD analysis project Ga0081538, IMG submission 71022) | Tabebuia heterophylla rhizosphere microbial communities from the University of Puerto Rico - S5T2R1 | ecosystem: Host-associated > Plants > Roots > Rhizosphere ... | reverse complement strand
ATGCCTGGATCACGGTCGTGGCCCGAAACCCGATGTGCGTAAAACTTACGGTGGTAAAGAATCAAACGTCTAACCTTTCTTGAAAATCTGCTGTGCCAGGTAGTTCTCGTAGCCGACTTCCTTGATCTGATGGAACTGACTTTCGATCCAATCGATGTGATGTTCTTCATCGACCACGATGTGTTCCAGCAGCTCCCGACTGGCGTCATCGTGCGCATCGAGGCAGGTTTTTATTCCTGGCTTGAGCACGGTCAGGGCCGCCTGCTCCAAGCCCAGGTCATTTTCCAACTGTTGTTTCACCGTCGCTCCAACCGAGATTTTGTCATAGGCCGCGACGTTCGGCACACCCTCGAGAAAGAGAATCCGCTCGACCAGGGAATCGGCGTGTTTCATCTCATCGACAGATTCTTTCCAATGCACGCCGGCCAGCACCTCATAACCCCAGTTCTTGCACATTTTGGAATGGACAAAATATTGATTGATCCCGGTGAGTTCCTTTCGCAATACTTCATTCAACACCTTGATGACTTCAGGGCTACCCTTCATGGCTTCCTCCCTTCTTACCGTTTATCTTTACACAGGACGCCGCCAAAACAAAAATCAAATCTTGAAAAGATCTTGCGCGTTGCGGGTCGTGGTCCGGGCAACCTCCTCGATTGAAATGGTTTTTATTTTGGCAATTGTTTCAGCGACCCAACGCACATAGGCTGGCTCGTTGCGCTTGCCGCGGTGGGGCACCGGCGTGAGGTAAGGCGAATCGGTTTCGACGAGCATGCGGTCCAGCGGAACTCTTTGGACCACGCTCCTCAAAGGATCCGCGTTCTTGAACGTGATAATGCCGCTAAAGGAGATGTAAAATCCCAGCTCGAGATAATCGCGCGCGGCGTCGTAATCGCCCGTGAAGCAGTGAATTACACCACGCACACCGGATCCTTCAGACCGTAAAAACTCCGCGCAGTCTCGGGCCGCGTCGCGCTCATGGACGACGATCGGCAAGTCAGTCTCTCGCGCCATCTGCACGAAGCGCGCGAAGACCCGGCTCTGAACATCTCGTGGTGAGTGATTGTAGTAATAGTCGAGTCCGGTCTCACCCACGGCGATGACTTTGGGATGAGCCGCTAGCTCCTTCAATCTGGCCAGCTCTTCTGTGCCGACATCTTTGGCATCGTGTGGATGCATCCCGACGGTCGCATAGACGCCCGGGAAGGAATCGGCCAGCGCCACAGCTGTTGTGTTGCTCGACATATCACCGGCGCCGCCAACCACGATGATTTGCTCGACACCCGCTTGACGGGCGCGCTCGAGAACCGCCTCTGTTTCGCCGGCATATTCCTTACCCTGAATATGGGCGTGGCTATCGATCAACCGCAACATTTGCTGACCATCGCCAGTCATCTAGGCTTCGACAGGCGATTCGATGCGCGGGAAGAGAACCGTTGGACCATTGATCTTATCGCCAGGCGAAAACCCCCGGCCCCAAATGGCGCGATCAGCAGGATCTTCTTCCTTGAGGTTGAGGAGCTTCTGCAACTCCTTGGCCGTGTCGGGCATGAACGGCGCGAGCAATCGAGAGAGCTGACGAATCGACTCAAGCAGATGATGGAGAACTTCCCCAACCCGTGTTCGTTGCGCAGGATCCTTGATCAGCGTAAAAGGCGCCGTCTGAACGATATAGCGATTGGCGTGATCAATCGCGGCCCAAACAGATTCCAGGGCACGATGAAATTGGAGTTCCGCCATATGACGTTTTAGCTCTGTCTCTGCCTGGGCAAATTTGTCTCTGAGCTCTTCGTCTTCTTTCGCCCATTCGCCGCTCAACGGCTGCACAACGCCGGCGAAATACCTTTGTTGCATGGCAAGCACGCGGCTGACCAAATTCCCGAGGTTATTAGCCAGGTCGGCGTTGTAACGCGCTGTCAGCGATTCTTCCTTAAAGTCGGCGTCTTGGCCAAAGACGCTTTCGCGCAACACGAAGTAACGAAACGCGTCCATGCCGATCCTTTCCTTCATCTGTAGAGGAGAGACGGTGTTTCCCAAGCTCTTGGACATTTTCTGACCCTCGCTAGTCCAGAATCCATGCACGTTCAGATGCCTGTAAAGCGGCAATCCCGCCGCCATTAGCATGGTAGGCCAAAAAACCCCGTGCGGTTTAAGAATGTCTTTGCCGATGAAATGTTCTGCTTCAGGCCAAAATTTTTCAAAGAATTCTTCTCCTCTATGTTTCAGCGCACTCACGTAGTTAATGAGCGCGTCGAACCATACATAGGTCACGTAGCGCGGGTCGAAGGGGATTTCGATGCCCCAAGTCAAACGGCTCTTGGGCCGTGAGATGCACAGATCACCGATCGGTTCGCGCAGCATCGCGACCACTTCGTTTTTGAACCCTTCGGGTCTGATGAAATCGGGATGGCCTTGTAGGTGCCCCAACAGCCGGTCCTGGTATTTGCTCATGCGAAAGAAATAGTTCTCTTCCTCGATCAACTCTGGCGCGGTGTGATGATCAGGACACTTGCCGTCCACCAATTCTTTTTCCGTATAGAAGCGCTCGCAGCCGAAGCAGTAAAGTCCGCCGTAGCGGTCGAAGTAGATATCTCCGGCTTCGTAAACTTGGGTCAAGAACTCCTGCACATAACGGACGTGATAGGCATCGGTCGTGCGAATGAAGTGGTCGTAGGAAAAACCGCAAGCATCCCAGGCCGCCTTGAAGCTGGCGCTGACCTGATCTGTAAATGGCTTGGGATCCATGCCGGCTTGTGCGGCAGCTTGCGCGATCTTGTCCCCATGCTCGTCTGTACCGGTCAGGTAGAAAGCCTCCCCGCCGTTCTCCCGGTAGTAACGGGCCAGCGTGTCAGTAATTATCATCGTGTAGGCGCTGCCTAAATGCGGTTCCGCGTTGACGTAGTAAAGCGGTGTTGTAATATAGGTTCGCTTCATGAGCCCGTCTCAGCCGCATTCATTAGCAAGGCCTCGAGCACCATGCGCCGGTTTAAGTTCCTGTGTATCGCTGCCAATGCCTCCTTAGCTTCGGCGAGCCGTGCGAGGAGGTCTTCTAACTCGACCGCAACAGATACCTGCTGAATCTGCGATAACATATCTACGTTGACAACCTCTTCGCGATTCTGTGTGACCGTATATATGAGCAGGTCGCGATACCAACTTTCAGCCCAATCCAGAAATCTCAAAGACTCCTCTTTATTGCCCGCAAGGGCCTCCGCTGTTTCGGCCGCGATACGATAATCCCCAGACGCGACCCGCAACAGCAAATCTACCCACCGGTGCCTTCTCGTCAACAATTCTTGCGCATCTACAGCTGCAACTACTTCAAGACTTCCCATACTCATGGCTGCAAGAAGCTCGGCTTCCTCGAGCGGAATTTGTTTTTGGGCAACCAAAAATGCCGCAACTTGATCGCGAGTCAGTGGGGCAAAAGAAACCCGGAGACAGCGCGACCGCAGGGTCGGCAAGAGCCCGCCAAGGTTGGGCGCAATCAAGATCAATAAAGAATCTCTCGGCGGCTCCTCGAGGGTTTTCAACAAGGCATTTTGCGCTGGCAAATTCATCAGTGTTGCGGGGTCCAAAATGACGACCTTTTGATTCCCCGAGAATGACCGTAAGTTGAGCTCCTTTTCCAGCTCGCGAATCTGTTGAATGCTGATCTCTTTTTTTCCAGCAAGAGGTTCAATGAAGCGAACATCCGGGTGGTTACCGGCTTGAATGCGCGTACAATCCACGCACTCGCCGCAGAAATCACCGGTCGCCACCGAGCAATGAACCGCTTTCGCGAGGCCAAGACCGATGGTTTTTTTACCCACACCTGCCGCGCCGACAAAAAGATAGGCGTGATGCAGCCGCCCATGAACCAAGGCTAGGCGCAATGCTTCTAACTGTTTCGGATGGCCGACGATTTGTTCAAAACCCATTATGTAAGTTCCCGATCGATGATTTCTTTCATCTCTCGCCCGACTTCCGCGGCAGATCGCGCGGCGTCGATAATGCGGAATCTTTGTGGTTCCGCGCGCGCTAGCTCTAAAAACCCTTGCCGCACCTTCTCATGAAATTCGATCTTTTCTCTCTCAAACCGATCCTCCCGACTTTGTTTCGTCGCTGCTTGAGATTGACGCGAGACAGTTCTAGACAATCCGATTTCTACCGGGCAGTCAAATAGCAGCGTGAGATCCGGCCTGACCCCTCGACTGGCGATATCATTGAGGCTTCGCAGGAGCTCAAGTTCTATTCCCCGTCCATATCCTTGATAGGCAAGCGTCGAGTCCGTGTGCCGATCACAAAGAACCACTTTCCCTTGTTCGAGCGCAGGCAAAATGATTTCCTGCACGTGCTGCGCCCGGTCGGCCAAATACAGGAATAATTCCGCCGGTGATGCGACGGGCTGCTTGCCATCTTCGAGTAGAGCTTGCCGAATCAGTCTCCCAAGCGAAGTTCCACCGGGCTCCCGAGTTGAAATACAGGATCTGCCGCGCCCGACGAGGTGTCTTTCGAGGGCTTTGAGTTGAGTGGTTTTCCCGCTCCCATCAACGCCTTCGAAAGTGATAAAACGAATCATCGAAGGAAAAGTTCACGGCGTGTTGTAAGAGACATGACACGCCGGTGCGGAACAGAGCGTGCCGAGACGGTAGTTCCAACAAAAGAATCGGAGCGCTAGGTTTTCCGCTCTCCTAAAAGCAGATTGATTCCATTAATTAATTGAGTGCTCGTGAAAGGCTTTGTGATGTAATAATCAGCGCCGAGTTTGTATCCCCCCAACACATCCTCGTACTGCACTTTCGCGGTCAGCAAAATGACTGGGATAGCGGTGGTATCGGTAACTCCTTTGAGCTTGGTCAAGACTTCGAGACCATCCATTTCCGGCATCATAATGTCAAGGATAATCAGGTCTGGCTTTTGGTTCTTCAGGAGATTCAACAACTCTGGCCCGCTAGAAGCGCTAATGACGTTATATCCTTTCCCTTCTAAGATAGTCTTGATGATCGTGATGATATCAGGATTATCGTCGACCACCATGATGGTCTTCTTATTATCCATGCTTTCCCCCTCTAGCGCCACGTTTTGCCCCACCGGGGATTCTTTGGAAGCAAGCCCTTGGCACGGATACCCTGTCAGGAATCCCATCCCGTTGCCAAGTCTCTCGTAATCAGCGCGACAAAAAAGCCTTAGGAAATGAGAGCTTAACATCTTCCAGGACTGATGTAAACCTGGAAAGTCGGCGCCACGAATGGTTTTTGAATCAGGGATTTACGCTACGCCAATAATCTTGAGTGATCATGGCAGGAAGTGATGAATAGGCATTTTCCAGCGTCGCCGGTGGTAGCAGTTCGGCTACTCGGCTGAGCGCCGAGCGGCTGTAAAGCACTTTTATAGCCCCTTGGATTTCAACGATGGTTGGTTTGGTAACGGCAGTCGGGCTCACTTCGTTGATCATTAACGCCCCATAGACCTCTTTGTTGTCGTTCCCTACTACCCGAAAACCAACGTCCGTCCCCGTGATGATAATCAAGCCCTCCCAGCGAAAGGCACCATTGGCAATAAGTTCCGCGTCGCGTACCACGAGAACGCCGACGCCACTGAATTTTTCGCCGACCGTCACCGAATCGCCTGTACCGGAAAATCCCTCGATACAGCGAAGCTGAGGCGCGGATCGGCTTCCCCAGTTTTCTCCCGCCAGAGACAGCATACCGCCGACAGGTATAACCGTCGTTACGGCGTACGGAGCACGGCAAAGATCCTCTCCGATCTGGGCTACCACTGGACTTGGAATGAACTCACTCTGGGAAATCGACGTGCCGTTCTCACCGCCAACGACATTTCCGGTTTTCTGGGTCGCCAATGCAGCTTCAACCTGCGCTCGTAGCGTGGCGCCAGAGGTTGAAATTGCCAACCGCGGCTTAGCACCCGCGACCAGCGCATTACTAATCGGATCGTAGTCGAAACCGGAGACAAAGAATGACTGACCGCTGAAAGTGACGCTCGTTTCAACTCCTCGGAGTCCGATCGCGGCGTCGGCAAGATCGTAGATTTTACTTATCTGCGCTTCAACGGTTTGCGAAGAAGCCCCCGAAAGTCCTGTCGAGCGGAGGACGATTCTGGTTGTCAACGGCGTGACTGGTGTCGAAGAAACAAACGCCACGGCAAATGCTCCGGAAGAGAAACTCTGTATCCGATCGACAGGTCTAGGAGGATGAATGACCGTCTGGCTAATTTGCTGTTTGCTCCATTCAATTCCCGCCTCGGCGAGATAGAAAACAGCCGTGCTTTGTCTCAGGTTGTTTGTAATTCTGTAATCATTCTGTATCGCGATCCACGCTCCCATGCTCGCGACCATCAAAAGAGACACCAGCAGAAGCGACGAAAACAAAACCATTCCCTTGCTATCGTAGAAAAGTTTCCCCTCGGTGGCCATCGGATGTCAGTTTCGTAGGTCGATGCTGGTCGAGAGTGTGGAAGTCACATTTCCACCTACTCGAGGGTCAGGGTTTTTTACCTGAACCGCAAACGCGATCCGGATCCGTTTTATCGCCACCGGCGAAGGCAAGTCCCCTAGATCGGCGCCTGTGACGTCGTAATAGGTAAAGAGTTTACCGGCTGTGGCCGTCTTAACGTTGGCTACCAAGCAATCCCCGTTGCGCCGGATAATGGTCGTGCCAGGGCAAGTCGCGGTCGGGCCTGTGAGTTCATAACGTATGTTTTCGCGCGGCTCAGTGTCTGCACAGCTGTCATTGCTATTAAGATCCATCTGGACATGAATCATCCCACCGGAGGCAGCATAAACACGATTACATTTCGTATCGGCATCGTTATTGGGATCATCCACGCCTCCTCTCTCTGGCGGAGCGCTACCTGTACCCCAGGATCCGGCATTCCTTAGATCCCGAACCATGATGTCCAAGGCACCCCGTGCATCTTCCAATGTCGACGTCTTGGCCTCTTGAGAAATTGTCCGGAACAGCTCAGCGCGGTAGAACTCATAAAGAGAGGCAATGACGATCGTTCCCAGTAAGAGCGCAGCGAGCTGTTCAATTAGAGTGACTCCACGCGGGTTTTGGAGAAACTGCATAGGAGGTCTCATTCCGTGTGTGCAAGTGTGGTGACAACGACTTCCCTGTTCTCCTGGTCTCGCCACGACACCCTAACATCGATTTGTTTCAGGTGCGGCCCAAGCGGAGAATCAACGATCCTCCAACAACGGTCGAAGATTCCGCCGGTCATCCCAGCGGCTGTCATTCCCTGATCACCCGAGCTTGGACAACGGTCGTCGTTGACTAGTTTTTTTTGCGCCTTGAGCTGCTCCAGCTTGTCTTGCGCCAAATTGATTGCGACCGTAGTTTTATCGTTCGTCATGTTTCCACGAATGACTCCGACTGTACTCAGTGAATAACCCAATACAGCAATAACGATCACGTTGATAGAAACCAGAACCTCGTTCAAAGTGAACCCTGTCTGCCGCGCAGCAATCGTCAACTGCAGAAATGATCTAGCAGTCTTCATTGCAATTACTTGGTTTACAAATACGAACTCTACCCGTCGGACTCACCACGACCTGTTTGCACGTTCCACCGCCACTTCGCAGCCGGATACGATTGGCACTCGCAGTTCCCCTCGGCGAGAAGGAAATGGCACCGGCATTCGTAACAATCACGCCTGCCGACAGCGGCTTCGTCACCAGGACCACAGAGTCTCTTTGAATTGTGTAGGTCGTCTCCCCATCGGAATAAACAAGTTGGAAACCCACATTCTCCGCGGCCGCGCGCATTTTGATGTTGTGGAGTTCAGAGTGTACCTGACGTGCCGAGCTGTCGAGTTGGTAGAAAGGGAGCAGCCGATTCCAGCTCGGCAGGGCGATGGCGGCCAAAATGCCCGCGATAGACACCGCGACGATAAGCTCGATTACCGAATAACCAAATTTGACGTTCGAATCCATGACGCGTTCCCTTGCGCTCGCGGAAAATACGTGTGGGCGAGGGGCGTGTCAATACCTAGGATTGAAGTTTTCTCGGTGACGCGAAATGCGGTTAGATTTCTACGCTGGCCTTGCCGTTAAAAAAGCATTTTTGTGCTTATTTGTCATCCTTTGTCCCAATACTCCACCTACTGAAAGCCCAGACGAACTTGAAACCAATGGCATGCAGGTGGCCAATGCAGATAGCCGGAACAGTTCTTTGGCGGTAGCAGCGAATGATGTACAATAGCTTGTGAAATTCGCATGGAACGTACGATCCAAATATTGATCGCAGGTTTAATATTAGTTTTCTCTTTGCACCTTGCCTCTATCGTAAACGCGGCATACCTGATTAAACTCAAGAACGGCAATGAATTTGTTACCGGCCGTTATTGGCAGGAAGGGCAGCAACTATTGTTCGATATCTACGGGGGAGTGTTTGGCGTTGATCGGGCTTCTGTATCGAAGATCGAAAACTCAGAAAAACCATATAGACTCACCGAAGCAGCACAGGCAGCATTAGAGCAAAAGCCTCAAGCTGATTTTACTGACAAGAAGGACACGAAGCCGTCAATCCAAGTTGATGCAAAGTCGGAGGCGAAGCGGGATGACGATCCAATAATGAAAGATCTCTACGCCCTAAAAGAAAAATTTAAGGGGTTAGACGGTATGCTAACTCCAGAACTCCAGCAGTTCTCAAAGGATCTTTCTGACTTTAAACGCAAAATTCAACTGAGCGGAAAATCCAACGATTATCTTCGAGAGTTCGGTGAAGCCCACGAGATGGGCGACGCCTTGGAAGAAGCATTAAAGTCCAGACGTTAATAGCTTTGTTTCCAATTGACAACTTTCAAGGGCGAAGCAGCAAAGGACTTTTTGACCTTACAGCTGTCATAACCAATAACGTTACCTCCGTTAATGGTTACATCGGTGAGCGTCGACGTTCCCGTGAAAACGAGTCCCTGAATATTGATACCACCCCCGCCACCGTTGAGAGTTACCGAACCTGTGGCCAAAATGAGACCGTTCCATTGAAAACCCCCGCCGAGGGTTAGGTCGCCTTTAACGAGCAAAATTCCGTAGCCGGTAACATTTTGTAGTTTGAGTCCCTGATTGTTTGGTGGATTATTCGTATCTGAGTAAACGGTGACGTAGTTGGTCGCGCTACCATAGGTGCCACCGTTTTCGTCTTCAGTGAGCGTTGTAGTTGCATTAGCCTTAAGACTGTCAATATAGCCGGGGATATCGAGGTCCAAGGCTCCATGTTGCGGGGTCGACGGACTGCCCGAGAGCGTAGGACTTCCGTTAAGATTAGTTGTGGCAGGATCTTTAGTGTAGATTGGCGCAAGCGCCGTTCCGGCGCCACACGCGTCATTTCCATTGACGGTTAGAGAAGACCCATTACCTGTCACATCCCCCTTGGAGTAGATCGTCGCGGGACTGGAAGGTGGCGGAGATGCGGTTACCACTATCTGAACCTGCGCCTTGGAGTTGTTTGGGCCTGTTCCGACTGAAGTGATAAGGACTTTGCCGTTCGAATCTGTCGTGTTGGATGCGCCGTCCAACGAATCGTTGGTCAAGTAAGCGACATACGAAACGTTGTTCATCGTCCCGCTTGCTAGAGCAACATCATCAGTCGTCGCGCTGTACCCGTCAAGAACGCCGTTGGCTCCCTTCCGCGTAGTTGAGTTTAACTCATCGCTAAACGTGATCGAGTCGCTGGATCCAAGATTTTCCACTCTCAAAAGTTCCCGCGCTCTTTCGGCTCCGGCCATCGCGACTTGCAGCGTTAACTGATTGTTTCTGAAATTTCCACCGATCTTGATGTCCGTCGATGAAAGAATGTAGGCGGTCGTCCCTAGCAATGTTAGAGTTGCCATTAAGGTTAGGGCAGCGATAAGGAGGAATCCCTTCTCGTTCGCCACAACATTACGGAGGACGCAGATTTCGATATTTCGCTGAATCATCGTTTGCTCAAACCTCCACACTACAGTCCCAGATTGGGAGGAGTAATCGTCGTGGTTATCTGGTAGGTGCGGTAACCATCATTGGAAGTGTAGTTAGGATCCGGTTTCACGGTTCTCGCAGTGATGTCTACCTTCACCTGACGGATATTGGCAGACGTCGTGGTTGAGGTGCCGTTACCGTCGTAATAACTAAAAGCGAAAGCAGTTATGTTGTCGGCTAAAATGTCAGCCGTCCCTGTTCCCATTTTCCGCGTTATCTGTTTGTTTGCGCTGTCGTAAGCATAGGTGATTTGCTCGTTCGCACTGCTACTGCTGCTTATCGTTCCGTTCGAGTCCATATCAGCCTGTATCATCAGCTGTGAAGTGCTATAAGTCACGCCATCAAACGTTCCCCCGTTGGGCTTGTATCCTGCCATTTTTAGCTCGCGCGTTATAAGGTCGAGAGCGCCGCGAGCATTCTGTTGCATCTCATTGATCTGCTCCTGGGCATTGTAGAATCTAGCCTGTGCCATAAAAGTCGTTGTCACCGCCGCGAGCACAACCATGCCGATGCCCATGGCAACTATCAGTTCCGTGAGGGTAAAACCAGTAATGTTTCGTAGTTTGTAATACTGCATCTAAGTTCTGCCTATTGTGAAAGAATAGTCTGCAAAGTGACGGAGCGAGCCGCGTTATTCGCCTCGTTCCAACTCACCGTAATGGAAACCGTTTTCATGTTGCTCGCTGGCGAGTTGTTCGTTACGGACGCGGATTGGGAAAAAGAAACTCCCCCCATGGAAACAGTGGGCGGCACCTTACTAGAGTCAGTTACATATGTATTCACGGCTGCGTAGCCGACCCTTTGCGCTCCTTCGATCGTTGTCTGTGCAACGGCCGTGGCTGACGTGATATTCTTACTAAAGAAATTCCCGCGAATAATTCCGGTCGTGAGCATCGCAGTTCCGAGTAATCCGACAGACAGAATCGTAAGCGCAACAAGCAACTCCAACAGGGTGAAGCCACCTTCCTTTTTAAAGTTTGCTGTCTTTTCCTCGATGCCCATATCTACTAATTGATCTTCACGTTTCCCGTTGCAGTCACAGTCACTGTTTTGGATCCACTGGAGTTAGTAATGGTTATGGTTGTAGCGCCCCCGGCGGTTCCTCTGGAATTAAATGCCGGATCATCACCGCTTTTGCTGAAGGTAACCCCGCTATAGTCTGTTTGGATGTCTACAGTTTGGATCAGCACACCCGCCTTGCGGATTTCGAGTGTGTGATCGGTCGGGAAAGTCACGTCGTAAGTGGCATTTTCCTCCACGGCCTTGGAGCGGGCCCACATGAGCTTGCCCAAGACCTCCCTGGAAGCGCCATTTAGATACATGCTCGGTTGAAAGGCGAGATAATTGGGGACCGCAACCACCACCAAGACTGCAAATATTCCCATTGCGGCCATCACCTCTGCTAAAGTGAATCCCTTAATGTCCGACAAGACTCTTTCAAATTTCCGCAAAGTCATAAAACCGCCATCTTGAAACTATCAGTTTTTCCAAATCCTGACCGCGACTGCGACAAATTCTACGCGGGTTCGGAGCATGGGCAGCGCAAGAAACATACCAATCACAGTGTTACGAATCGATTACGAACTTGCTGATAAAATAATCCTTTACGTATGCCTAACACGAGAGAAGCCAGCGCGCGTAAAACCAAGATGCGCATCAGGGAGTATAATTTGTCAAAATTTAGAATTAACCTTGGAGAACTCAACTCGGAGGAAAGTAGAATTCCATGAGTTCGTTGCCGAAGAATAGGTATAGGAGCGCTCCCAGGCAGAGAAAAGGCGCAAAGGGAAGCGCGAATTTTCTACCAACGCCTTTACCAATCATAAACCCGAGTCCGATGACGGAGCCAGTAAGCGAAGCAAAAAAAAGGGTAAACGGAATCGATGTCCAACCCAGAAAGGCTCCGATCATGGCTAGAAGTTTAATGTCACCGCCGCCCATCCCTTCGATGCCCGTGAAAGCTTCGTAAGCCCACGCCAGTGCCAGCAGGAATCCACCGCCCACCAGCACCCCGATCAGCGCACTGAGCGGCGATGGAATGAGTTCAAACGGATCATGGATGAAATAGCGGGCCACAATCGAAAACAACAGCCCTGCAACGATACCGGGCAGGCTGATCACGTCCGGTACGATCCTGACGTCCAAATCGATAAACGAGATCACGATCAAAGCCGCCACAAAGATAAAACTGACCAGAAACGCAAGGCTGAGACCGAACTGATAATAGAGAGCCACCGCCAAAGATGCCGTCAA
>Ga0081538_10004878_pt1 | contig 12213 bp, 17 predicted proteins | sample TabmetS5T2R1_FD_71022 | JGI IMG/M metagenome (GOLD analysis project Ga0081538, IMG submission 71022) | Tabebuia heterophylla rhizosphere microbial communities from the University of Puerto Rico - S5T2R1 | ecosystem: Host-associated > Plants > Roots > Rhizosphere ... | reverse complement strand
GAAGCGCTTCTCCCGCAGCTCGCGGCCCACCGGACCGAAGATGCGGGTGCCGCGGGGGTTGCGCTCGGGGGTGATGAGCACGGCGGCGTTCTCGTCGAAGCGGATGTAGCTGCCGTCGGGGCGACGGCGTTCCTTGTTGGTGCGGACGACCACGCACCGCACCACGTCGCCCTTGCGAACGGCGGCGCCCGGGATGGCGTCCTTGACCGTGGCCACGAAGATGTCGCCGATCGAGGCGTAGCGGCGGCGGGAGCCACCGAGCACCTTGATGACGAGCACTTCCTTGGCGCCGCTGTTGTCGGCCACCTTGAGCCGCGATTCCTGCTGAATCATGGCTACTTCGCTCTCTCGAGGATCTCGACCAGCCGCCAGCGCTTCTGCTTGGACAGCGGCCGGGTCTCGGCGATGCGGACGCGGTCGCCGACCCTCAGCTCGTTGTTCTCGTCGTGGGCGTAGAGGCGGCTGGTCCGGACCATCGTCTTGCGGTACAGCGGGTGTGGCTTGCGGGTGGTCACGACGACGACGGCGGTCTTGTCCATGGCTGTGGACGCCACGACGCCCTCGCGTACCTTGCGCGCCCCGCGGGCCTCGGTGGTTGCGGCGGCCTCGGCCATCACGCGGTCTCCTCTTGAAGGGCCTCGGCGGCGGCGATCTCGCGCGCCCGCAGCTCGGTTTCGAGCCGGGCGATGTCCCTGCGCACCTGGCCGATGCGGGCGTAGTTGCTCAGCTGGCCGGTGGCGAGCTGGAAGCGCAGCTTGAACAGCTCGTCCTTGGTCTCGCGCAGGCGGTCCATGAGGCTGCCGTCGTCGAGGTCGTGGAAGGTTTGCCTCGCCACTACAACGCCTCCTCCTTGGTGACGAAGCGGGCCTTGATCGGCAGCTTCTGGATGGCCCGCTCGATGGCGGCTCGGGCGACGGCGGCGTCGGGGTACGAGAGCTCGAACAGCACCCGGCCCGGCTTGACCACGGCCACCCAGCGCTCGGGGTTGCCCTTGCCCGACCCCATGCGGGTCTCGGCCGGCTTCTGCGTGACCGGCTTGTCGGGGAAGACGTTGATCCAGACCTTGCCACCGCGCTTGATGTGGCGGGTCATGGCGATGCGGGCGGCCTCGATCTGGCGGGCGGTGACCCATCCCGGCTCGAGCGCCTGGATGCCGAACTCGCCGAAGTTGACCTCGGTGCCCCCCTTGGCGACCCCGGTCATCCGACCCCGGTGGTGCTTGCGGTGCGCGACCTTGCGCGGCATCAACATGAGCCACCTCCCAGGTCGCTCTCGGCATATGACGGTTGGGCGTCGACGCGGCGGGGGGTGCGGGGGGCAGAGGCTCTGCGCTCCGCCGCCTTCGGCGGCTCCGCTCCGAGCCTGGCGCTTCGCGCCTCGGCCTGTGCTGTCTGGCTCGCTCGCTGACGCTCGCTCGCGTCCGGAGCCCCCCGCTGTCGCTCGAGCCGGCTCCGCCGGTCGAGCGACTGGGGATCGACGCCGCCGAAGGCGGTGGCCGCTCCCTCGGCGAGCAACCTCTGGTTGCGAAGCCGAAACATCTACTCGTCTCCCGGACGGAAGTGGGGGGTCTCGTGGTGGTCGTGCACCCGGCGCTCGATCTCCTCCTCCTCGGCCAGCAGCCGTTCGAGCTCGGGGTCGGCCTCCTTGATCAGGGGCTCGTGCTCGGCAGGCTCCTGGGCCTCGGCGACCTCGGCGGGGCGGCGGCGGCCCGCCGCCGAGGACACGACGCGGCGGCCCGCACCGGCGGGGGCGCCGGCGCCCGACGTCTCACCCACGGCCATGGCCGCCTCACGGGAGATCTTGTCCTCGCTCTGCGACTTGTAGGGGAGCACGTCGCCCTTGTAGAGCCACACCTTCACGCCGATGCGGCCGGCGGTGGTGCGGGCCTCGCGGAAGCCGTAGTCGATGTCGGCCCGCAGCGTGTGCCGCGGCACCCGGCCCTCGAGGTAGCTCTCGGTGCGCGCCATCTCGGAGCCGCCGAGGCGGCCGGAGCACTGCACCTGGATGCCCTGCGCGCCCGCCTTCTGCGCGTTCTGCACGGCCCGCTTCATGGCCCGGCGGAACGCGACCCGGGCGGACAGCTGGTCGGCCACGCCCTGGGCGATGAGGGCGGCATCGAGCTCGGGCTGCTTGATCTCCTGGATGTTGAGCTGCACCTTGGGGTTGCCGGTGATCTTGGCCAGGCCTGACCGCAGCCGGTCGGCCTCGCTGCCCCGGCGCCCGATGACGATGCCCGGTCGGGCGGTGTGGACGTCGATGCGCAGGCGATCGCGCGTGCGCTCGATCTCGACCCGGCTGATGGCGGCGTGGGGCAGTTCGCTCATCAGGTAGTCGCGGATCTTCCAGTCCTGGATGACGTTGTCGCTGTACTCGTCACGATCGGCGAACCAGCGTGACTTCCAGTCGGTGGTGACGCCGAGCCGGAACCCGTAGGGGTTGACCTTCTGACCCATTACTTCTCGTCCTTTGCCTCGGTCGAGGCGTCGCCTTCGGCGACGCCTCCCCCGGCGCCTTCGACGCCGCGATCGTCTGTCGTCTCGTCGTGCTCGGGGGACTCGGCTTCGTCGGGCTCGTCCGCCTCGTCTTCCGGGTTCTCGTCAGCGGTGGCCTCGGCTGCCTCTTCGGCGTCCTCGACCATCTCGTCGTTGGGCTCGCCACCCGCTTCGGTGGTGTCGTCGGTTTCGGCCTCCGGCGCCTCGTCGGCGGCCTCGGCCTCCTCGTCGGGCGCCTCCTCCTCGGTGTCGGGCGCCACGGCCTCGCCCCGGCTGCGGGCGACGCGGGCCCGGCGGGACTCCTGCGCTCGACGTCCACGCTGCCGACGTGTGGGGGTGGCGGCCTGCCGGGCCTCGAGCCGGGCCGCCATCTCGTCGGGCATGGGGCTCACGATGATGGTGATGTGGCACGTGCGCTTGCGGATGCGCGTGGCCCGGCCCCGCGCCCGCGGCCGCCAGCGCTTGAGCGTCGGGCCCTCGTCGGCATAGCACGCCGACACGTAGAGGCTGTCGCCGTCGAGCTCGTCGTTGTGCTCGGCGTTGGCGATGGCCGATGCGAGCACCTTGGCGATGACCACGCTCGGGCCTCGATCGGTGAACTGCAGCACCTCGGCCGCCTCACCCACCGGCAGACCTCGGACGAGGTCGAGCACGGCGCGCGCCTTCGACGCTGAGAAGCGGGCGTAGCGCATCTGGGCACGGGTGCCCGGGAGCTCGTTGGTCTTGGTGCCGACCGCAGTGGCTGCCATGGATCAGCGCCTCCCCCGTGCACTGCGCTCCTGGCCGGCGTGGTACCGGAACGTGCGGGTCGGCGCGAACTCGCCGAGCTTGTGCCCGACCATCGACTCGGTGACGTACACCGGCACGTGCTTGCGGCCGTCGTGGACGGCGACGGTGTGGCCGACCATGTCGGGGATGATCGTCGAGCGGCGCGACCAGGTCTTGATGACCTTCTTCTCGCCCTTGGCGTTGAGCTCGTCGACCTTGCGGAGCAAGTGGTCGTCGACGAAGGGGCCCTTCTTCAGAGAACGCGGCATCGGGGTTACCTCCGCGCGCCGCGGGTACGGCGGCGGCGCACGATGAGCTTGTCGGACTGCTTGTTCTTCTGGCGCGTGCGGCCCTCGGTCTGGCCCCAGGGCGACACCGGGTGCCGTCCACCCGAGGACTTGCCCTCGCCGCCGCCGAGGGGATGGTCGACCGGGTTCATGGCCACGCCCCGGGTCTGTGGACGCACGCCCTTCCAGCGGTTGCGTCCGGCCTTGCCCACCTTGACCAGCTCGTGCTCGGGGTTGCCGACCTCGCCGACGGTGGCGCGGCAGTCGAGCGGCACCCGGCGCATCTCGGTGGAGGGCAGGCGCAGGGTGGCGTAGGCGCCTTCCTTGGCCAGCAGCACCACCGACGATCCGGCCGAGCGGGCCATCTTGCCCCCGGCGCCGGGCTTGAGCTCGACGTTGTGCACGGTGGTGCCCACGGGGATGTAGCGCAGCGGCAGCGCGTTGCCGGGACGGATCTCGGAACCCTGCCCCGACTGCAGCAGGTCGCCGACGCCCACGTCGCGGGGCGCCAGGATGTAGCGCTTCTCGCCGTCGAGGTAGTGCAGCAGCGCGATGCGGCACGACCGGTTGGGGTCGTACTCGATGGCGGCCACCTTGGCGGGGACGCCGTCCTTGTTGCGGCGGAAGTCGATCACCCGATACCGCTGCTTGTGGCCGCCGCCGCGGTGGCGCGCGGTCTTGCGGCCGTGCACGTTGCGCCCACCGGTGGCCGGCTTGCTGTCCACGAGTGACCGCTCGGGGCGGCCACGCGTCAGTTCGGAGAAGTCGGCGACGGTCTGGAATCGGCGGCCGGGGCTTGTGGGCTTGCGCTTGCGGAGTGCCATCGCGGAGCCTGCCTTAGTCCTGGAACAGGTCGATCGAGTCGCCCTCGACGAGGGTGACGATCGCCCGCTTGGTGTCGGGACGCCGGCCGTAGGTGAACGTGCGCCGGTTGCGCTTGCGCTTGCCCGGGCGGTTGAGGGTGTTCACCTTGGCGACCTTGACGCCGAAGATCTCCTGCACTGCATCGCGGATCTGCGGCTTGGACGCGTCGGGGTGGACCTTGAACGTGTAGACGCCCTCCTCCATGAGGGCGTACGACTTCTCGCTCACGACGGGGGAGACGATGATGTCCCTGGCGCTGGTCACGTGGAGCTCCCCTCGGTGGCGCGGGCGCCCGGCAGCGACGCCTGCGTGAAGACCACCCAGTCGCTCACGAGCACGTCGTACGCGTTGAGCTCGCCGGTGGACAGGACGTGGACGTCGGGCAGGTTTCGCAGGCTCTTCCACGTGGCGACGTCGTCGCGGGTCAACACGACCAGCACCCGGCCGTCGACGTTGATCGAGGACAAGACCTCGAGCGCCCGCTTGGTGCTGGGGGTGTCGATCCCCCAGTCGTCGAGCACCTTGACCTTGTCGTCGGCCATCCGGTCGGAGAGCGCCGACGCCAACGCCAGGCGGATCATCTTGCGGGGGGTGCGCTGGGCGTAGCTCCTGGGCTTGGGCCCCAAGGCGACGCCGCCGCCCCGCCACTGCGGCGACCGGATCGAGCCCTGGCGGGACCGGCCGGTGCCCTTCTGGCGCCACGGCTTGGCGCCGCCGCCCCGGACCTCGGCCTTGGTCTTGGTCGACTGCGTGCCGGCCCTGCGAGCGGCAAGCTGGGCGGTCACCACCTGGTGCATGACCGGGACGTTGGGCTCCACGGCGAACAGGGCGTCGTCGAGATCCACGGAGCCGGAGGCCCGGCCGGTGGGCTTGGTGAGCTTCAGACTTGCCATCGTTTAGCGCCCCTTGCCCTTGGCGTCGGCCTTGGCTGCGTCCCGCACGAGCACGACGGAACCCTTGGGGCCCGGGACCGACCCCTTGACCAGCAACAGATCGCGTTCGGCGTCGGCCTCGACGACGGTGAGGTTGAGGGTGGTGGTCTTCTGGCCGCCGGACCGGCCCGCCATCCGGGTGCCCCGGAAGACCCGGGAGGGCGTGGCCGCCCCGCCGATCGAGCCGGGGGCCCGGTGCACGCGATGGGTGCCGTGGCTGCCACCGAGGCCGCGGAACCCGTGGCGCTTCATCACGCCGGAGGTCCCCTTGCCCTTGCTGACCGAGGTGACGTCGACCAGCTCGCCCTGCGACAGCAGGTCCACACCTATCTCCTGCCCGACCTCGTACTCGCTGACGTCGTCGAGGCGCAGTTCGACCAGCTTGACCCCGGGCTCGACGCCCGCCCGCTCGAACTGCCCGGCCATGGGCTTGGTGAGCTTGGACGCCTTCTTCTGGCCGAAGGTCACCTGGAGCGCGCTGTACCCATCGCGCTCGTGCGTCTTGACCTGGACCACGCGGCACGGCCGGACGCGCAGGACGGTCACCGGGACGATGCGGTTGTCGTCGTCCCAGACCTGCGTCATGCCGACCTTCTCGCCGACGATCGCTCTTGTGGCCATGGGGTGCGCGTCCTTCTGTGGCTTGTCACGCGAACGCTCCGCTCGGGAGTCCCCGGCGGAGCGCGTCTGTCGGTTGGGCCGCACGGTTCCCGGCGACGCGGGCCTGCACGGACGTCAGTTGGGACGGGACAGGCCTTGCGCGAGCCGAGCGTCGGCCCTGCGCAGGGCCGAATAACTATAGCCACGTCCCCCCACAGGGTCCAACCTGGGCGAACGGGTCGTTACCCATGGCGCCGGGGCGCCGTCACGGCAGCCGGTAGCCTCCGCGGTCATGGCTTTCGGACGGCGAAAGCACGACAGCACCAAGAATCGAGACCCGTTCGACCACCTGGCCGACGAGCGCCGCGCCGCCGAGTCGGGCGAACCCTGGTTCCTCGGCGCCGACGACGGCCCCGAGCTCGACGTCGAGGCGGGGATCTCGTCCAACCTGCGCGACGAGGATCTCGAGTAGCGCCGCGGGACCCGGCCCCGCCGCCTCGCGCGCGCGCGCCCCGTAGGCTCGGTCGACTCTGGGCGTTCTGTCCGGCAGTCTCCCGAGGCGGCGGGCGTTTCGCACCACGATCGCTAGCAGCGCTGGTCGAAGCGCCCTATGGTCGCGCGCGGTCTCGACCCAACGGGCACCCGACATCGAGGGGGACGTCGAGGGATCCGGGTCAGCTCCAACTAGCTGGCCCCACGAACGACAGCACGGCGTGCCGCCCGGGTCGGGAACCGGCCCGGGCGGCGCAACCGTCCACCGCCTGGGGCGCCCCGGTCATCCGGGTCCGCGAGGCGCGGCCCGCCTGATCTTCCTGCCGCGGAATTGATGGCCCTGGCAACCGATCCCGCGACAGGTTCCGCTGGGTGGTGTTCAGGCGGGGGCGTTGATGGCGGCCGCCACCACCGCAGCCATGCCGTCCATCCCCCGGGCGTTGGGGTGGACCGGAGCGGCGGGGTTGCCGGGATCAGCGGTTCCACCCAGCGCGTGCCGCTGTCCCGGCAGGCGTCCCGGCCGGGTGCTGGGCGTGTAGACGTCGACGTAGACGGCGCCGTTGGCCGTCGGAGGGAGTCAAGCACCCGGCGGCCGACCGGCCCCGAGGGCGGACGCGCACCGCCACAGGCGAGGGAGGCGGGTCAGCGGGCGGCGCCGAGGATCCGGCCACAGGCGACTGGACCCGCAGGCCCCGCCGGAAGTGCTACGCCTGCTGGATCTTGATCTCGATGTCGACGCCGGCCGGCAGCTCGATGCGCTGCAGCGAGTCGACGGTCTTGGGGCTTGGCTCGAGGATGTCGAGCAGCCGCTTGTGCACGCGCATCTCGAAGTGCTCGCGGCTGTCCTTGTCCTTGTGCGGCGAGCGGATCACCGTGTAGCGGTGCTTCTCGGTGGGCAACGGGATCGGCCCCCGGATCGTCGCCTGGGTGCGCAGCACGGTTTCGACGATCTTCTTCGTCGACTGGTCGATGACCTCGTGGTCGTACGCCTTCAGGCGGATGCGGATCTTCTGCTTCTCAGCCATCTCACTCACTTTTCAAGGAACGATCGTCCGCAGCCGGCAGGCGCAAACGCAGGAACGTCAGGCTACCGGGGCCCGGGCGGCGATCGCCAGGGCCCCGGCGGGCCCGTGCTACTTGAGGATTTTGGTGACGCGGCCGGAGCCGACGGTGCGGCCGCCTTCGCGGATGGCGAAGAGGAGGCCTTCGTCCATGGCGATGGGGGCGATGAGCTCGACGGTCATCTCGGTGTTGTCGCCGGGCATGCACATCTCGACCCCGTCGGGCAACTGGATGGTGCCGGTCACATCGGTGGTCCGGAAGTAGAACTGGGGCCGGTAGTTGGTGAAGAACGGCTTGTGGCGGCCGCCCTCCTCCTTGGTCAGCACATAGACCTGGGCCTCGAAGTTGGTGTGGGGCGTGATCGAGCCCGGCTTGGCCAGGACCTGGCCCCGCTCCACCTCTTCTTTCTTGGTGCCCCGCAACAGGACACCGATGTTGTCGCCGGCCTGGCCCTGATCCAACAGCCGGCGGAACATCTCCACCCCGGTGCAGGTGGTCTTGGCCGTCGGGCGGATGCCCACGATCTCGACCTCGTCCCCCACATGCACCACACCCTGTTCGACCTTGCCGGTCACCACCGTGCCCCGCCCGGTGATGGAGAACACGTCCTCGATCGGCATCAGGAACGGCTTGTCCAACTCCCGCACCGGCTCCGGCACATAGCTGTCCACCGCGTCCATGAGGGCCAGGACCTGACCGGCCGCCTCCTCATCGCCCTCCAGGGCCTTCAACGCCGACACCGGAACCACCGGGATGTCATCGCCGGGGAAGTTGTACTCCGAGAGCAACTCCCGGACCTCCATCTCCACCAACTCCAACAACTCGGGATCATCGACCATGTCGACCTTGTTCAACGCCACCACGATCGAGGGCACCCCCACCTGCCGGGCCAACAGCACATGCTCCCGGGTCTGGGGCATCGGCCCATCGGTGGCCGCCACCACCAGGATCGCCCCATCCACCTGGGCCGCCCCCGTGATCATGTTCTTGATGTAATCCGCATGCCCCGGCATATCCACATGCGCGTAATGCCGGTTCGGGGTCTCGTACTCCACATGGGCGATATTGATCGTGATACCCCGCTGCTTCTCCTCCGGGGCCTTATCGATCTGATCGAACGCCATCACCTTCACGTTCGGGTTCGCATCCGCCAACACCTTCGTGATCGCCGCCGTCAACGTCGTCTTCCCATGGTCAATATGACCCATAGTGCCGATGTTCAAATGCGGCTTCGTCCGCTCGAACTTTTCCTTGGCCATGGCTCCTCAGAACCTCTTTGAACTCGTGAGTGATCGGAATGACGGAATACGCCGGCTACCAGGGACTACTCGCCGCGCACTCGGGCGACGATCTCCTCCTGCACAGAGGCAGGCGTCTGCTGGTAGCTGTGAAACTGCATCGTGTAGGTCGCGCGTCCTTGGGTCCGCGACCGCAGGTCGGTAGCGTACCCAAACATCTCGGACAGGGGGACCTGGGCCCGGATCACCTGGCTGTTGCCCCGCTGGTCCATGCCGCCGACGCGGCCGCGCCGACTGTTGAGATCGCCGATGACGTCGCCCATGTAATCCTCGGGCGTGACCACCTCGACCGCCATGATCGGTTCGAGGAGGACGGGCTTGGCCTTGCGGGCCGCCTCCTTGAACACCATCGAGCCGGCGATCTTGAACGCCATCTCGGACGAGTCGACGTCGTGGTACTTGCCGTCGACCAGCGTCGCCCGGATGTCGACCGTCGGGTACCCGGCGAGCACGCCCGCGTCCAGCGACTGCTGGATGCCGGCGTCGACCGCGGGGATGTACTCCTTCGGCACGCGGCCGCCGGAGATCTTGTCGACGAACTCGTAGCCGCCGCCGGGGCCGAGGGGCTCCATCTTGATGGTGACCTCGGCGAACTGGCCGGAGCCACCCGTCTGCTTCTTGTGGGTGTAGGTCACCTTGTCGACGGTCTGGGTGATGGTCTCGCGGTAGGCCACCTGGGGTTTGCCAACGGTGGCGTCAACCCGGAACTCGCGCAGCATGCGGTCGACGATGACCTCGAGGTGCAGCTCGCCCATGCCGGAGATGACGGTCTGGCCGGTGTCCTCGTCGGTGCGGACCTGGAAGGTGGGGTCCTCCTCGGACAGCGACTGGAGCGCCTTGCCCATCTTCTCCTGGTCGACCTTGGTCCTCGGCTCGACCGCGACGTGGATGACCGGCTCCGGGAACTCGAGCTGCTCGAGGGTGAGCTCGCCGCCCTGGGAGGTCAGCGTGTCTCCGGTACGGGTGTTCTTGAGGCCGATGCCGGCGGCGATGTCGCCGGTCATGACCGCGTCGACGTCCTCGCGGTGGTTGGCGTGCATCTGCAGGATGCGGCCGATGCGCTCCTTGGAGCCCGTCGTCGTGTTGACGACCTGCGAGCCCTTCTCGAGCGTGCCGGAGTACACCCGGAAGTAGGTCAGCTTGCCGACGTGGGGGTCGGACATGATCTTGAACGCCAGCGCCGCGAACGGCTCGTCGTCGGACGGCTTGCGCTCGATCTCCTCGTGGCCCTTCAGCGACAGGCCGGTGACCGGGGGCAGGTCGACGGGGCTGGGCAGGTAGGCGACGATCGCGTCCAGCAGCGGCTGGACGCCCTTGTTCTTGAACGCGGTGCCGTTGAGCACGGGGACGATCTCGTTGGAGATCGTGCCGGCGCGGATGGCGGTGTGCAGGTCGTCGACCGTGATCTCTTCGTCGCCGACGTACTTCTCGAGGATGTTCTCGTCGAAGGTCGACAGGACGTCGATCAGCTGGTGCCGGTAGTCCTCGGCCTGGGCCTTGAGGTCCTCGGGGATCTCCCGGACCTCCCACTTGGCGCCCAGCTCCTCGTCGAGCCAGACCAGCGCCTGCATGGTGACGAGGTCGATGACGCCCTTGTAGTGGCCCTCGGCGCCGATGGGCAGCTGGACGACGGCGATGTTCGCCCCCAGCCGGTCGCGGATCGAGTCGAGCGCGGCGAAGAAGTCGGCGCCCAGGCGGTCCATCTTGTTGACGAAGCACATGCGCGGGACGCGGTACTTGTCGGCTTGCTTCCAGACGGTCTCGGTCTGGGGCTCGACCCCGGCGACGCCGTCGAACACGGCGACCGCCCCGTCGAGGACGCGCAGCGACCGCTCCACCTCGACGGTGAAGTCCACGTGACCCGGGGTGTCGATGATGTTGATCTGGTGGTCGTTCCAGAAGCACGTCGTGGCGGCCGACGTGATGGTGATGCCCCGCTCCTGCTCCTGCACCATCCAGTCCATGGTGGCGGCGCCCTCGTGCACCTCGCCGATCTTGTAGGTGCGCCCGGTGTAGTAGAGGATCCGCTCCGTCGTCGTGGTCTTGCCCGCGTCGATGTGAGCCATGATCCCGATGTTTCGGACCCGCTCGAGCGGTTGGCTGCGCTTCGTCGTCATCACTTTCGTCTTTTCGCTCGCACATGACGGCGACCGAGCACGAAGCCCGGTCGCCGAGGGGACACGCCTCTGAGGGGGGCGCGCCCCCCGGTGGTTGGGGGATCTACCAGCGGTAGTGCGCGTAGGCCCGGTTGGATTCGGCCATCTTGTGCATGTCTTCCTTGCGCTTGACCGCGCTGCCGATGCCGTTCTGGGCATCGAGGAGCTCGGCAGCGAGGCGCTCGGCCATGGTCCGCTCACGCCGGTTCCGGGCGAAGCCGACGAGCCAGCGGACGGCGAGCGTGTTGGCCCTGCGGGGCCGGACCTCGACAGGGACCTGGTAGGTGGCACCGCCGACCCGGCGGCTCTTGACCTCGAGCTGCGGCTTCACGTTGTCGACCGCGCGCTTGAGCGCCGCCAGGGCGTCGCCATCGGTCTTGCTGGCCACGATGTCCATCGCCTGGTAGACGATCGCCTCCGCGGTCGTCTTCTTGCCGCGCTGGAGGATCTTGTTGACGATCTGCGTGACCAGCACCGACCGGTAGACGGGATCGGGGATCAGCTCACGGCGCGGTGCAGGGCCCCTGCGAGGCATCGGAGTCAGCCTTCCTTCTTGGCGCCGTAGCGGCTACGGGCCTGCTTGCGGTCGCGCACCCCGGCGGTGTCGAGGGTGCCGCGGATGATCTTGTACCGGACGCCGGGCAGGTCCTTCACCCGGCCGCCGCGCACGAGGACGATCGAGTGCTCCTGGAGGTTGTGCCCCTCGCCGGGGATGTAGGCCGTGACCTCGACGCCGCTGGACAGGCGGACACGGGCCACCTTGCGGAGTGCCGAGTTCGGCTTCTTGGGCGTGTGGGTGAACACGCGCGTGCAGACACCCCGCCGCTGGGGCGCGCCCTTGAGCGCCGGTGTCTTGACCTTCGACGTCTTGGACTGGCGGCCCTTGCGGACCAGCTGCTGGATCGTGGGCACTCGTAACCTCGCGGACGAACGGCGTTCGTGGACTGCCGGGGGCGAATCGGGGGCCGACGCGGGCACGCGGCCACGCGTCAAGACCGACGAGCCATCCTAGGGGCCGTCATGCACCGGCAGCAACCTGCAGGAGCAAGAACCGGGGCGTGCAAGAACCCGGGGGCTCGGGGTCGAGCGTAGACCACGCCGGTGGCGTCGCGCAGACCGTCACACACCGGTCCGAGGCCCGCGAGACGACCGCGGCACTAGCGGAGGCCGGCGGCCTCGAGCACCTGGGGGACGAGCCAGTTGGTGAGCTGGCCGGCGCCCGTGCGGGAGAAGTGGACGCCGTCGGGCCGGATCTCGGGGTC
>Ga0081538_10004877_pt1 | contig 12214 bp, 10 predicted proteins | sample TabmetS5T2R1_FD_71022 | JGI IMG/M metagenome (GOLD analysis project Ga0081538, IMG submission 71022) | Tabebuia heterophylla rhizosphere microbial communities from the University of Puerto Rico - S5T2R1 | ecosystem: Host-associated > Plants > Roots > Rhizosphere ... | reverse complement strand
GCGGAAATCGAGGTGAGGCAGACTCAGCCACACTCTTGGTTCTCTAGAGTGCCCAGCGCCTGTCTCGGGCGTACGTAGTGACCACAGTATCCAGAAGTGTCTAAAAAGCTCCGATGCCAGCCACCTTTGTCGGTAAACTGTAGAGCGATTTCCCTGCCGTGATATACAGCGTGCGCGCGTCCGGGCCGCCAAACGCCAGGTTCCGCGGCACCTCCGGCACGCCAATGACCCCCACACGCTGCCCTTGCGGGCTGATCACCCAGATGCCCCCAGAGCCGGTGCAGAACAGGTGCCCATCCCGCGTCACCTTCATCCCATCAGGGACCCCCGGCTCCGCCGACGACATGTCGATGAAGATACGGTTATTCGACAAGCGACCCTGCGCGTCCACGTCAAAGGCGCGAATGCGGCGGTGACGACAAACCTCGCCGTTGCTCGCCTCGGCCAGACACCTCTCATCGAGACGGCTGATGGCCACATAGAGTATGCGCTCGTCGGGTGAGAAGGCCAACCCATTAGGGTACTCGCATTCATCGGTGGCGAGGGCCAAGTCGCCCTGCGGACTGATGCAATACACGCCCGAGAGGCCGACCTCGCGCTCTGCAGGGGGTACACGGAGCTCGGGGTCCGTGAAGAAGAGACTGCCGTCAGAGCGGCACACGACATCGTTCGGTCGATTGAGACGCTTGCCCTGCCAGCGGTCTGCCAGGGTCGTAATGGTCCCGTCGGGGTCCATGCGTGTGATCCTCCGATGGGCTCCCTCGCACATGACCAGCCGCCCCTGACGGTCCAGGGTACAGCCATTGCCTTCGCCGGTCTGTTCGCGGATAACCTGCACGCCGCTAGCGGCGTCCCACCGCAGCAGGCGACTGCCTTGCAGGTCCACGAATGTCAAGAATCCAGCCGGGTGCCAAACGGGGCCCTCGGTGCCTCCAAGGTCCGTCGCGAGTAATCGTGGCTCGGTGGAATCCAGGATCGTTGATAGATCGCTCATCATGAGGCAACCCCCTTCCCTCCGTCACCTGCACAGTCAGCTGGATCGTCAGATGATTCGTGCGTACCGGCTGAGCCTGCTGCGCCCGACGCCAACGTGTCCCGGGCAGCCACATCAGCCGCAGGCAGCGAAGCGCTCCAGATGGTGGTCAACGTCCCCGAAGGCCTGGGCGATCATCGTCAGCCGCCGGAACGTGTGGCTGATTTTCAACTCCTCGGTCATGCCCATGCCGCCGTGGAGCTGTACGGCTTCCTGGCTGACATGTCGGCAGGCGTCGGCGATCTTGATCTTCGCCGCCGACACGGCGCGTTGTCGCTCAGCCGCGTCCGCCGTATCGACCTTCACACAGGCGAGGCAAGCCATCGACCGCCCCTGTTCGTAGCTGATGAACATATCGACCATGCGATGTTGCAAGGCCTGGAAGCTGCCGATGGGCACGCCGAATTGGCGCCGCGATTTAAGGTACGCCAGCGTCGCCTCGTTGGCATACCTGATGGCGCCAACGGCTTCGGCGCAGAGGAGGGCGGTGGCATAGTCCACGACCTCCTCGATCAGGGTGAGACCATCGCCCTCGGGACCGAGAAGCCCTGCGGCTGAGACAGGCGTGCTGGAGAACTTGATGTCGGCGGCATGAAGATTGTCGATCGTGCGGTATTCTTGCATCGTGACTCCAGGCAGGTCCCGCTCGACCAGAAAGAGGCTGATGCCACGGGCGTCAGTGGGATGTCCCGCTGTGCGCGCCGAGACCACGAGCATGTCGGCGCAGCCGCCGTGGATCACGGCGCACTTCTCGCCGTCGAGCACCCACCCGTCCCCGGCCCGACGCGCCCGCGTGGCGACATGCCGCAGATCATAGCGCGCCCCCCGCTCCGTCTGGGCGAAGGCGAGCTTGGCCTGGCCCCGGACGAGCGCCGGCAGGATGCGCTGCCGCTGTGCTTCCGTCCCACCGCGCGCCACGAACTGACCGCCAAGGCCGACGGTGGCGAGGTAGGGTTCGACGACCAAGCCCTCGCCGATGGCTTCCATCACGACCATGACGTCGACCGCACTGCCGCCGAACCCACCGTACGCCATGTCGAACGGCACCCCGAGCAGCCCCATGTCCGCGAGGGCGGCCCACATGTCCTCGCTATATCCGGCCGTGGAGGCCACGATCTTGGTGCGCGCCTCGAAGGTGTAGTCGGTGGCCAGAAAGCGCTTGAGGGTGTCGGCGAGGAGCTGCTGCTCCTCGCTATAGTCGAAGTTCATCGCGTGTCCTCCGCGCTGACGGGGTCGTCTAAAGGCCCAGAGTCGCCTTGGCGATGATGTTGCGCTGGATCTCGTTGGATCCCGCGTAGATGGTGGTCTTGCGCATATTCAGGTAGCGCGGCGCCAGCGACGCGGTGAAGTTGTCGAAGTCGACTTCCGGGTCCACGGGACGGAAGAGCTGTGCCAGCGGGCCAGCGGTCTGCATCATCAGCTCCGAGATGGCTTGCTGGATCTCGGTGCCCTTAATCTTGAGCAGCGATACCTCGGCGCCGGGGGCCCGACCGCCGCGGAGCTGGTCGAGATAGCGCAGATTGGTGATCTCCAGCGCCATCAGCTCCACCTCCACACGGGTGATGCGGTCGCGGAAGCGCGGATCGTCGAGGAGGGATTTGCCGTCCTTGATGGTCTTCGCCGCCAGCTCCTTCAGCCGCGCCAGCTCACGTTTGGAAGCGCCGATGCGTCCGGTGCCCATGCGCTCATAGCCCAGCAGGTACTTGGCCACCGTCCAGCCGTCGTTCTCCTCGTGGACCCGGTTTTCCAGGGGGACTCGCACGTCGTCGAAGAACACCATGTTGACCTCGTGGCCGCCGTCCATGAGCGTGATCGGCCGCACCGAGATCCCCGGCGACCGCATGTCGATGAGCAGAAATGAGATCCCCTCCTGGCGCTTCGGCCGGTTGGGATCGGTGCGCACCAGGCAAAAGATCCAGTCGGCATAGTGGGCCAGGGTCGTCCAGATCTTCTGCCCCGTCACCACGTAATCGTCGCCATCGCGCACGGCCCGGGTCTGAAGCGACGCGAGGTCCGACCCTGAGCCCGGCTCTGAGTAGCCCTGGCACCAGAAATCCTCGCCGTGGTAAATGCGCGGCAGGAAACGTTGCTTCTGCTCTGGCGTTCCGAAGCGGAGCAACACCGGTGCACACATCCGGAGGCCAAAGGACATCAAGGGAGGGCAGCCAGCGGCGCCGCACTCTTCCTCGAAGATGTAGCGCTGCACTACCGTCCAGTCGGTGCCACCCCACTCAATAGGCCAGTCTGGGGCAACCCAGCCCTTTTTGGCCAAGATCTGATGCCAGCGCAAAAGGTCAGCCTTGCTGAGCTCTTGGTAATTCACCACCTTGTCACGGAGGTCGTCAGGCAGGTTCTCCCGCAGCCACGCCCGCACGCCGTCGCGAAAGGCTTCCTCCTCTGGGGAATAGTTCAGATCCATGCGACTTCTCCTCTCCAGCGAGTTGTCGCTCACCGCCTCAGACACGAGCATGCCACCGATCACGGCTGTGCCATCATACACGACTGATCGTCCCTGCGCCAGAGGACAACACCGGCGGTCCCACGCCGGGGATGACGGTGTCGCACGTTCTCCCGCCAGCGCTGCATGGACCAGCACGCCATGCCCGCACAGCAGTTCTTCCACGTCGCGGTGGCTGAAGCAGAAGATGTATGCCTGCCGGTGTTCTCACCCCAGCTCCTTGTTCTCGCCAAAATCCTGCGGGGGCTCGGGGCCCCAACGATACAGGGCATCCTGCTCCGGGAAATCGCGCGGTTCCCAGGCACAGCTCTCAGGGATGTGATCCAGATCGAAGAAATACTCTGCAAAGCTCCCCCAGGGATCGCGGATGTAGTAGAAATAATTCGAGCCGATGACGTGACGCCCCAGTCCCCACCCCGGCTCCCAGCCTGACTCGCGCATGCGCTGCGCCCCCATGGCGATCTCGTCGATGCCGCCGACCTCGAATGAGCCGTGATGGAACCCCGGCCCTTTGGAGCTGAGGAAGGCGACGTTATGATGATCCGTGGAACAACGCAGGAAGGCGATGATGTGCCGGCAGCGATCCGACAACTTGAGGCCCAGCACCTGGGTGTAAAAGGCGAGCTGGCGATCGACGTCCGGGGTGAAGAGCAACACGTGCCCAAGCCGGCGTGGCTGCGCGATGAGATCGGCTTCGGGACAGCCGCGCACCGCCTGACGTCCGGGATGACCGGGGCTGTTGAGCGTCAGGGGTGCATCAGCAGGCGGTGTCAGAGGACCCTCATCGCGGACGTTGATGAGATTCCCATCCGGGTCGCGAATCCATACCCCCCCGTCGAGACTCCCAGTTGGCGGGTCCACCTCGCGTACACCGGCGCGCTGGATGGCCTCTCGCACCTGGGCATAATCAGCTTGCGGGGCGCCAAAGGCGAGATGATGCAGACGTTTCTTGGGACCTGGATAGAGCAGAACGGACTCGCGTGGCAGTTGCGCCGGACAGAGGTGGATGGCCTCATCCTGGGCTGGCTTGTCGGCCAGGCCAAAATTTCGGTAAAATTTCTCTCCCACGCGCAAATCTGGGATCTCCAGGGCATAATGCAACAGGGCACGCACGGCCATGGCGTTTTCCCTCCGGGAACGGCTTGCAACGCCGTCAAAAATGGCGCATGTTCTTCCCTGCATGGCTGGCATCGTCAAATCACCCCTGCAGGGCCAATCTATGAGTGCTGCACGACCATACCACACGCCGCAGCGAAACGCCAGGCAGCGGCATTTGCGCCTATCGTCCGCTCTGATCGTTCTGGTGGTGGTCGTGGCCGCGTTGGGAATGCTCAGGCAGTTGCCCTCGAATGCCCGGTGGACACGACCGCTCCCCGTCGTGTATGATCCCTTATCAAGCTTGCCACGCGTCATCTTGTGGGCCTGGGAGCGCCCGGAGTCGCTGGAGTTCATCGATGCCCGGACGGTCGGTGTGGCCTTTCTCGCACGCACACTCTACCTCAGTGGCCCGGACGTCCTCGTCCGCCCTCGACTCCAGCCGTTCAGCGCGCCGCCCGACACGAAGCTCATGGCGGTCGTGCGGCTCGCCTCAGATCGGTGGCGACCGCCAGACCTCTCCGCATCACAGCGCGAGATGACCACCGCGGCCATCGCTGAGGTCAGCGCAGTCTCCGGCATCCAGGCGCTCCAGGTCGATTTCGACGCTGCCGTCTCCGAGCGCGCCTTTTACCGCGAGGTGTTGCAGCAGCTCCGTCGACAACTGCCCGCCTCCATGCCACTTTCTATGACGGCTCTGGCGTCCTGGTGTATCTTCGACGATTGGCTCACAGGACTGCCCGTCGATGAGGTCGTGCCGATGCTATTTCGCATGGGAGCTGACCAACAGCGCGTCCGACGGCATCTCGTCGGGGACGATTTTCGCGCCGCCGCCTGTCGCCATAGTCTGGGGATCTCCACCGATGAACCCGTGCCGACCTTACGACCAGGGCGGCGTCTCTACCTGTTTCATCCGCACGCATGGCGACCGGAAGCCATGACCAGTGTCCTCGAGGAGATCGGGCGATGGCCGCAACAACCCTGAAATGGATGCTCGCCATCGGCATCGTGGCGGGACTACTCGGCAGCCAGCCGGTATGCAGTTGCGGGCCGTTTTTCGAGCAGGCCATTTTCACGTATACCCTACACCCCGATTTGCCACTCGCGGACTATGCTCGAGGGCAGCTGGGCGTTTTGCAGCCGACGTACGCCCAGTCCTACCTCTATGTGGCCTATCGCTACCTCACCGGCATGGGGTTTCATCAGCAGGAGCAGGAGGCGCTGCTAGCCCTCTGGAATGAACGGCTCAATCCACAAGCCGACGTGTGGAACCCGCAAGCCAGCGCGGCAGTCAAGGCCTGGTCTGAGGCGCGAGCGCGGGTCGCTACTGCCGGACCGCCCCCGCAGGTCAATGTGTTCAAAGCCCTGCAGGCCCGCAACGGCGTCTTTTATTACCATGAGTACGTGAATTGCCCGGCAGATGCCTTTCGGACGGCAGCAAACACCTTGAGCGAGCGCATCGGGCAATTTGGGGCCGACAGCGTCGAGGTGCAGGACTGGGTGCGCGCCCAAGATCAGGTGTTCAGCAACTGCTCGGGCGCGCGGGCGATCCCAGCCCCCGCCGCGCCCCAAAGCCCTGAAATTCTCCACAAGGACCGCGCCTACCAGATCGCGGCGGCGCATTTCTATGCCACCGATCTAGCGGACGCCGAGCGCCTGTTTCGCGACATCGCCGATGATCCGGCCTCCCACTGGCGACCGTTGGCTCCCTATATGGTCGCCAGAACACTCTTGCGCCAGGGAACTCTGGTCCCACGCCATGACGATGTCGATCAAGCCAAGCTCACCGAAGCGCAACGGACCTTGAACGCCATTCTGGGCGACAAGAATTTGCAAACCATCCATCCCGCCGCCAGACGCCTTCTGGCCGTGGTGCGTGCGCGCTTGGAGCCGGCTGAGCGCCTGCGCGAGCTGGCGCAAAGCTTGCTCACGCCCAACAAGGGGCCGACGCTGAAGCAGGATCTATGGGATTACACCCTCCTGCTGGACCGCGTCACCGACGAACGCAATGGCACTGAGACCAGCGCGGCACGCCGCGACGAAGTAACAGATTGGATCCTGACCTTCCAGGACACCAGTCCTGGCGCGCTGGAGCATGCGCTGGAACGGTGGACGGCCACGGGCGCGCTGCCGTGGCTGGTGGCATCGGTAGCCAAGATCGGTGTGGGGCACCCTAGAATTCACGAATTGCTCGCGGCGGCGGAAAAGGTGCCACAGGAGGCGCCGGCGTTTGCGTCGACGGCATTCCATCGCGTGCGACTGCTGGCGGCCTCAGGGAAGCGCGATGAGGCGCGTCAGCAGTTGGACGGTCTGCTCTCTCAGGGTAAGTTTACCTTCCCGCCGTCGGGGCGCAATTTGCTGCTGGCCTTGCGCATGAAGCTGGCGCGCACGCTGGATGAGTTCATGACCTATGCGCCGCGCGTTCCAGCGGCCATCACGTACAATATCGATGGGCGCGAACTCCCGGAGGACTCGGCGACTAGCGAGCGTTTGCAACTGATCGCGCATGACCGGCCCCTCTTTGACGCTGACGCGGCCCGCATCTTCAATCGCCGCTTACCGCTCGACACCCTCAGGGAGCTGGTCCACCGCACCGTTCTCCCCACCCATCTGCGTCGTGAGCTGGCGAGGGCGGTCCTGACACGGTCCCTCATCCTGAAGGAGGAGGATACCACCCGTGATCTGGTGCCAGTGGTCAAAACGCTCATCCCGGAACTGGGGCCATGGCTTGACGAATATCGTGCCACCCTCAGCCGGGACGCCAGGGCGTTCACCGGGGTCATGATGATCCTGCGCTTCCCCGGCCTCAAGCCATATGTACAGGATAATGTGGGGCGGCTGACATCCTTGGATCAAATCGATAACTACCGGGATAACTGGTGGTGCGCCCTCGAACCTGCTACACTCGGCAGTTCCCGGCAGAGCGATCGACCCTGGGCCCCGCTGGAAGTCCTGTACCGCAGCCCGCAAGATCATGCCTTTGAGTTTCTGAGCGCCTCCCAAACTCACGCGGCCCAGCAAGAGCTGCAGCGACTGGCGAGTCTCGGACCGGCGCCGAACTACCTCAGCCAACAGGTGGTGGCCTGGGCACAGCGAGCCAGCAACGACCCACGCCTGCCGGAAGCCCTACACCTGGCGGTGCAAGCAACCCGCTTCGGGTGTACGGACGCGGACACCGGGGCATTCTCCAAGGCTGCGTTCGATCTGCTGCACCAGCGTTACCCGAAAAGTTCGTGGGCGCAGAAAACCAAGTATTGGTACAAGTAGACACGGTCGGCGCCATCCCGCTTGGCGACCGCAGTCACCTGTGGTATAAGGGGCGCGAAGTTCCCCGGCCATTAGGGAGCATGGATGCCCGGTGTTCGCCCTGGACCATGGACCCTCTCCCGCTAAAGGAGAATGACGGCGAGGGGGGTACAGAGACGCAGCTCTCTACCATCTCGAACGGATGTTCACAGAAGGATAACCCCACATGGACGCAGATGAATCGCCAGACCTCGATACACGGATCGCCGCCCTCGAAGCAGAGCTCCGGCACCTCAAACGACAACGGACCCAACGCGCCGGACCATCGCCCAAAGCGCTCGACGGCATCCGGGTGCTGGATCTGTCGCGCTTCATCTTCGGCCCCTTCTGTACGCAGATGCTCGCCGATATGGGCGCAGACATCATCAAGGTTGAGCCCATCGGCATCGGCGATCCTGCTCGGCTGGCTGGTATCGTCTCGGTGAACGGGGTCAGCACTTCATTTCTCGCCCGCAACCGCAATAAGCGCAGCATCTGTCTCGACCTGCGCAAGCCCGACGGCCAGGAGATCGCCCTCCGCTTGGTGGACCGCTGCGATGTCCTGATCCATAACTTCCGCCCCGATGTCATGCCCCGCCTGGGGCTTGATCCCAAACGAGTGCGCGAACGCAATCCAGGCATGATCTACTGCTCACTATCGGGCTATGGCCAGACCGGCCCCCGTGCCGACTGGCCAGGCCAGGACCTGCTGGTGCAGGCCATGTCGGGGATCATCAGCACGACCGGATGGGAGGATGGGCCACCAGTGGCAGTCGGCGCCTATATGGCCGACGTCGCCGGGGCGTTGACGGCCGCCTACGGCGTGCTGACGGCGCTCTACGCCCGGTCACAGTACGGCATCGGACAGGAGATCGAGGTGTCGTTACTGGACTCCATGATCGCCTTTCAAGCGATGGAGACCGTGTCCTTCCTGAACTCCAACATCGCACCCCGCAAGAGCGGTAGTGGGCACTGGCTGCTGCCGCAACCGTATGGCGTGTACCACACAAAGGATAAGGACTTAGCGGTGAACGCGCACTCCAACGACTGGTGGGGGCGTCTGTGCCGTGCGCCGGTCTTTGCCCACCTTGGCGCCGATCCTCGCCTGACGACGCCGGCGAGTCGCCTGGAACATCGGGCCGAACTCACGAGCCTCTTGCAAGAGATTTTGCTCACCAAAACCCGCGATGAGTGGCTGGAGTACCTGGGTCAATACGACGTGCTATGCGCACCCGTCTACGATTACCAGGAGCTGTTCGCCGACCCCCAGGTCTACCACAACCAAATGGTGCTCGAGCAGGAGCACCCGAAGGCTGGACGGGTGAAGGTGATCGGCATTCCGGTGAAATTCTCCGAGACCCCAGGCGAGGTCGGCCCCGCTGCCCCGCTGCTGGGCGAGCACACCGAAGAGATCCTACACTGGCTGGGATATGACGCAGAGGCCATTGACCGGCTGCGTCAAGCGAAAGTACTGTAACGAGGCACAATGCTGAGGACGGAATGCAAAAGATCGCGGGCGGAGACACCTCAGCTCAGTCCTCAGTCCCGTTTCTAGGAGGTTCACCATGCCCTTTAAACTCGTCATCGTCCCGCCCAATACGCAGCCTGATTGGCCCGAGAAGATTCGCGCTGCCGTATCCGACTGCGAGGTGCAGCTCTTCAACTCGGCCGATGCCGCCATGGAGGCGATCGCCGATGCTGACGCCGCGTACGGCAATATCGTTCCGGAGCTGTTCCGCCGCGCCAAGAAACTGCGCTGGATTCAGGCGCCGGCGGCAGCCCCCCCGGTGGGATACTATCACCAGGAGCTCATCGACAGCGCCGTCACGGTCACCAACCAGCGCGAGATCTACAACGACCACATCAGCGCGCACATCATGGCCTTTGTGCTCGCCTTTGCGCGCGGCTTACACCGGTATATCCCACAACAGCTCACCCGGCAGTGGCAACGGCAAGGCCTCGAGGCCACCATCTACCTGCCCGAGGCTACCGCGCTGATCATCGGCGTCGGCGGCATTGGGGGTGAAACCTCGCGGCTGTGTGCAGCGTTTGGCATGACCGTCCTGGGGATGGACCCGCGTCGCCCGGAGGCGCCCACCAGTATGAAGGAGCTGCATCGCCCGGACGAGCTCCATCGGCTGCTACCCCAGGCCGATTTCGTCATTATGACTGTGCCGCAAACGCCGCAAACCCGCGGGATGATGGCGGCTCGTGAGTTCCGTCTCATGAAGAAGACGGCGTATCTCATCAATATCGGGCGCGGCGGCTGCGTGGTCCTCGACGACTTGGTCGAGGCGCTACGCGCGGGGGAAATCGCCGGGGCTGGCCTGGACGTGTTTCAGATCGAACCATTGCCGCCGGAGCACCCTCTGTGGGCGATGCCCGGTGTACTGATCACGCCCCACGTCGCCGGGGTGGGGCCGTATTTACAGGAGCGCCGCACCGAGTTGCTGATAGAGAATTGTCGTCGGTTCAGCACAGGCCAGCCGCTGCTCAACGTTGTCGATAAGGCCAATTGGTTCTGAACGAGCGGTGTTCATCTCCTCTGCCCCTTATCCATTCTTGCCTCTGGAGCGGGCGGGGAGGAGCATTATCCCCTCTCTCACTGGGATCAGGGTGGGATGAGTCTTGTCCTCTTCTCCTGGTGGGAGAGGGCCGGGTGAGGAGAGGAGAACGACAATCCGAGGGACACAGACGATGGAGCAGCCCTTTCGACCCGAGCATTTTCAGCGCGTCGATGAAAGCCCGGACCCCGAGTTCTATAGCTTCCCGCGCAAGGTCGTCCACATCGACGACGCCGCGATCGAAGCCATTAGGCAGTTTTTTGCCGAAACGCTACCCCCTAACGGCGTGATCCTCGATCTCCTCAGTAGCTGGCGTTCGCACTGGCCCCCGGAATTGCCAAAACAGCGCCTGGTGGGGTTAGGCCTTAACGCCGAGGAAATGGCCGACAACCCGCATTTGGACGAATACGTAGTCCACGACGCGAACGCTAACCCGCAACTGCCGTTCGACGATAACCTGTTCGACGCCGTAGTGTTGACCGTCTCGATCCAGTATCTCACACAGCCCATCGAGGTCTTCCGTCACGTCAATCGCATCCTGAAGCCCGGCGGTCTCTTCGCCGTGATCTTCTCCAATCGCATGTTTCCCACCAAAGCCGTGGCTGTTTGGCGGGCGATGGGCGACGATCAGCATTTTAAGCTGGTGAATTCGTATTTCCACTATGCCGGCAATTTCGTGGGGCTGGAAGCCCAGGACCGCACCCCACAGGCTGACGAGTACACCGACCCGGTGTACGTTGTCATGGCTCGGAAGGGCCATGCGGAGGGCTGACCTCATCTAGTTATTCCCCAGGAGAGCTTGCGACCCAATTTTTCCCTCCGCCGAAGGAGTCCACGTTTTGATCCCCTCTCCCTCCGGGAGAGGGCCAGGGTGAAGGAGATATGCCAACCGCCAGTCGTCCCCGCCGCAGCGTCCTCTTCATGCCCGGCTCCAATGCCCGCGCCCTCGAACGCGCCAAAACCCTGCCAGCCGATGGGCTGATTTTCGATCTCGAAGATGCCGTGGCCCCCGACGCTAAGGAAACGGCCCGGAAGATGGTGTGCGATGCCGTGCGGGCCCGAGGCTATGGCAAGCGTGAGCTCATCGTCCGCGTCAATGCCATGGCGACCCCGTGGGGCCATCCCGACCTCGCCGCCGTCGCCCTCTGTGGTGCCGACGGTGTGCTGCTGCCGAAGGTCGAGAGCGGCGAGACGGTGCGGCAGGTTGTAAGCCTCCTGACGGCCCACGGTGCCTCCGAGCAGATGGCCATCTGGTGCATGCTCGAGACCCCACGCGGTATCTTGCGAGCCGAGGAGATCGCTGCCAGCCCGCGCGTCGCCGCGTTGGTGATGGGCACTTCCGATCTGACCACAGAGCTACATGCCCGCCACACCCGCGAGCGCCTGCCCGTGCTGTCCAGTCTTGGCTGGTGTGTGCTGGTCGGCCGCGCCTATGGCTTATCGGTGCTCGACGGCGTGCATCTCGACCTGAACGACGACGAAGGCTTTGCAGATGCCTGCCGCCAGGCCGCCGACATGGGCTTCGACGGTAAGACTCTGATTCACCCCAAGACCATCGCCACTGCCAACCGCATCTTCGCGCCATCCCCAGACGACCTCGCCTCGGCCCGCAAGATCATCGCTGCCCACGCCGAGGCCACCGCCCAGGGCAAGGGGGTGGTCGTCGTCGATGGCCGCCTGATCGAGAACCTGCACGTGGAGGAAGCCCATCGCTTGGTCGCGCTGGCTGAGGTCATCGCGGCGCTGGAAGCTGAGGCAGACACATGAATCTATCGGAGT
>Ga0081538_10004876_pt1 | contig 12214 bp, 8 predicted proteins | sample TabmetS5T2R1_FD_71022 | JGI IMG/M metagenome (GOLD analysis project Ga0081538, IMG submission 71022) | Tabebuia heterophylla rhizosphere microbial communities from the University of Puerto Rico - S5T2R1 | ecosystem: Host-associated > Plants > Roots > Rhizosphere ... | reverse complement strand
CCGAGGTGCCGGTGCTGCTCGACGGGTTCGCCAGCACGGCGGCGGCCAGCATCCTCTTGAAATCGCATCCGGGCGCGCTCGACCACTGCCTGGTGGCGCATTGCTCAGCCGAGCCCGGCCATCGCCGGCTGCTGACAGCGATTGGCAAGGCGCCGCTGCTAGATCTCGGCATGCGGCTGGGCGAGGCATCCGGCGCGGCCCTGGCGATTCCGATCGTGCGCGCGGCCGCGCTGTGCCATTCGGGCATGGCGACCTTCGCCGAAGCCGGGGTCAGCAACAAGGAATAGCGGCCTGTCCGTGAACGGCTCAATGTCTTCCAACGATCCTGCGGCAGCGCGCGCCTTCATCCTGGCGCGGCTTGGCTTGAGCGGTCCGCTCTGGCCGGCGGAGCAAGCGGCCGAAGAGGCGAAGAAGCTGGGCATGATCCAGATCGATTCGATCCGGGTGAACGGCCTCAGGAACCACGAGATCGCCTGGGCCGCGCGCACCGATGCGCCGGTCGAGGATCTCTACAAGATGATCTATCGCGACCGCGCGATGCTGGAGACGCACTACCCGCAGTTCGCCACGCGGCGCGACTGGCTGCCTGGCTTCATCAAGGATTTCGGCAACACCATCACCAACACCGACCGGCTGCGCGAGCTCAGGCCCATGATGCGGCGCCTGAAAAAGCGCATGCGCGAGGAAGGCCCGATCTCGCCAGCCGATCTCGACAGCGAGCGGGTGGTCGGCGGCTTCAACACCATCAAGCTCACCACGCGCGCGCTCGACTACCTGTTCTATCTCGGCGAGACGCAGATCGCGGGCCGCACCAAGCATTTCCATCGCCAGTTCGATCTCACCGAAAAGGTGGCGCCGGAATTGCTGGCGAAGCACCGGCCGACGCGCACCGAGCATCTCGACTTCTTCGTGCGTTCCGCGGCGTCGGTCCTGAAGCTTGCCACTCACCGGCAGCTCACCGAACGCACCGCGCACCACATCGGCACCTGGCGCGAAGGCTGGATGCCGGTCGCACACAAAGCGGTCGATCGTGCGATCAAGCAAGGCGTGGTGGTGGAGGCGAGCTTCGCGCGTGCCGCCAACGGCGACCCGCTCTATGCCCTGGCGGAGGAATTGGCGCAGCCGATCCCGATCGCCGACGACGTCGTGCGCATCATCCCGCCGCTCGACAACCTGCTGTTCAACCGCCGGCGCCTGACCGAGCTGTTCGGCTTCGCCTACAAGTTCGAGGCCTATACACCGCAGGATCAACGCCGCTTCTATTTCGCGATGCCGATCCTCTATGGCCACGACGTGGCGGGGGTGATCGATGTCAAGAAGGATGACGGCGTGTGGCGCGTGGTCGGGCTCGACCTCGTCAGGAAAGTGCCGGAGGATCGCTTGCGTGCGGCCATCCACCGCCTCGCCCGCATCGCCGGCGCCACCAAGGTGGAAGCGCCAGGCCTGACGCCGGTGCGCCTGCGCAAGGCGATCAGCGGGAAGATCGAGATCTGATTTCTCGACCCCACAAGAACCCCCCTCCCCAAGCTGGGGGAGGGTTGGGGTGGGGGAAGCGAGCGAAAGATTGCCTGGCGTGGAGGCGCGGCTTCCCCCTCCCTACCCTCCCCCATGTTGGGGGAGGGGATTTGGCTGAAGATTTCGGCTGCACCACAGCGCTCACAACCACGCGGCAAAACGCCGCGATCCGGGGTTGTTCCTAGGCGGCGATGCTTGCAATTAACCGGCGGCGGTGGCGATAGTCCGGCCGATGAGCCAGGTTGCCGCAGACAGCACGTCCGACAGTGCGCCGCGCCGCGTTGCAAAGCCGCGCCGCATGGTGGGGCGGGTGCGGCTGCGCACCATCCTCATCATCCGCTGGATTGCGGTGGCCGGGCAGGCGCTGACCCTGCTGGTGGTGCATTACGTCCTCGGCTTCCCGATGGAGATCGGCTGGGCCGGCACGACGGTGGCGGCGCTGGCTGCGGTCACGCTGGCGACGCAGGTGCGCCGGCCGCAATCGGAACGCCTGACCGACCGGGAGTCCGCGTTCTATTTCGCGTTCGACATCCTGCAGCTGGCGGTGCTGCTGTATCTCACCGGCGGGCTCAACAATCCGTTCTCGGTGTTGATCCTGGCGCCGGTCACGGTTTCCGCCGCCGCGCTTTCCTATCGCAGCACGCTCAGCCTCGCCGGCCTGGCGATCGCCTGCGTGGTGCTGCTCGGCATCCGGCACGAGCCACTGCCGTGGCACGAGGGCGACTTCGAGGTTCCGGACATCTTCGTCGCCGGCTACGCGATCGCGCTGATCCTCGCGGTCATTTTCCTCACCTTCTACGTCTATCGCGTGGCGCAGGAATCGCGACGCCTGTCCGACGCGCTGTCGGCCGCGCAGGCCGCGCTCGACCGCGAGCAGCGTGTCTCCTCCCTCGGCGCGCTGGCCGCAGCGGCGGCGCATGAGCTGGGCTCGCCGCTCGGCACCATTTCGCTGGTCGCCAAGGAGCTGGCGCGCGACCTGCCGAAGGAGTCGGAACACCGCGCCGACGCCGAGCTGCTGGTCAGCCAGAGCGACCGCTGCCGCGAGATCCTGGCCGAGCTGTCGCGCAAGCCGGAGCAGGACAAGGACCATTTCAACGTGCTGCCCGCCGGCCTGCTGGTGGAGCTGGCGGCGGCGGCGCATGCGCGCCCGCATGTCGCGCTGCGCATCGAGTTCTCGCCCGATCCGGCGGAGCCGCGCGATCCGGTCATGCCGCGCCGGCCGGAGATCATGCACGGCCTCGGCAACCTGCTGCAGAACGCCATCGAGTTCGCGCGCGAGGAGGTCAAGGTGCTGATCGCCTGGACCCGCGGCGAGATCGTCATCACCGTGACCGACGACGGCCCCGGATTTCCGCCCGACGTGTTGCGGCGGCTGGGCGATCCCTATCTATCGAGCGGCGGCGAAGGGCTGGACCAGAACCAGCGACAGGGCGATCATATGGGCCTTGGCATCTTCATCGCGCAGAACCTGATCGAGCGGACGGGCGGCACCGTCAGCTTCAGCAACAATGACTATGGCGGCGCCGAAGTGCGCGTGTCCTGGCCGAGGAGCGTTTTAGGATGAATGACAGAGCGAAATCCCTGCTGATCGTCGACGACGACATGGTCTATCGCCAGCGCCTGGCGCAGGCGATGGAAAAGCGCGGCTGGGCGGTGCGGCAGGCGGAGAGCGTCGCGGCCGGTATCGCTGCCGCAAAAACCGAGGCGCCGGAATATGCCGTGGTCGACCTGCGGCTCAACGACGGCAGCGGCCTCGACATCGTGACCGAGATCCGCAACGTCAATTCGGATTGCCGGGTGGTGATGCTGACCGGCTACGGCAACATCGCGACCGCGGTCGCCGCCATCAAGCACGGCGCCGCCGACTACCTGCCCAAGCCCGCCGACGCCGACCAGGTCGAAGCGGCGCTGCTGGAGGACAAGACCGCCCTGCCCCCGCCGCCCGAGCAACCGATGACCGCCGACCGCGTGCGCTGGGAGCATATCCAGCGCGTGTTCGAGCAATGCGACCGCAACGTCTCGGAAACCGCGCGCCGCCTGCGCATGCATCGCCGCACGCTGCAGCGCATCCTCGCGAAATACGCGCCGCGGGGTTAGGCGCTCCACTCCTACAAATGTCATCCCGGGCAAGCGAAGCGCGACCCGGGACCCATGGTAAGTCGCCGCGACGCCGATAGGACGCATAGGTCCCGGCTCCGCGCCGCTGCGCGGCTTGGCCGGGATGACAGTTTGGGGGGTGCCGCGGTCGGAGCGACTAGCCGGCAGCGGCTTTCGGCCGGGCGGCGCTGAGTCCGTCGATCAGGCGGCCCTGGTAGAGCGTGACGCCGAGCGCTTCGCCGGCCTTCAAGCCGTCTTCGCTGTCGACGCGGCAGAGCACCACGCGTTCGCGGCCGATCTTGCTCACCGCGGCCTTCAGCGCCTCGCCGCGCTGGGTGGCGGCGTCGTCGAACAGGCTGGGAGTCCAGGTCACCTTGACGAAATCGAAGCCGAGCCAGTCGCGGTCGATCAGCGGCAGGTTCAGGTGCTTCACGCCGTCGAGCACGATCTTGTAGCCGCGCTCCTTCAGGAAATCGCGCGCGAACTGGTATTCGGTGGGCTCGTTCATGATGTCGAGCGCCGGCAGCTCGATCGCCAGCGTACCGCGGTCCTTGATGTTGGTCGCCTTGTCGAACTCCATGAACTCGGCCGACAGCACGGTGCGCACATTGAGATTGAGCGCCGCGGTCTTCAGCAAGTGGAACAGCTCGCGCTGCATCATCAGGGCCAGCATGCGCCGGTCGAGCACGCGCGTGAGGTGCCGGAACAGGAAATCGTCGGACGTCACGTTGTGGCCGGGCAGCAGGGTCTGCGCCAGGTAGTACATCGAGAAGTAGAGTTCGTGGAACATCGGCTCCGGCCGCATGCCGGGGATGACGGCACACACCTCCTGGCGGCGCAGGATGTTGGCGAGGTCGGCATGCTCGATCGCGCGCTCGATCTGCTCGAGGTGAGTCGGCCGGATCGCCGCGAGGCTGGGCACGATGCGGCTTGCCAGCGGCTGCTCCTCGCCTTCGGAAGCCTTGCGTTCCTCGTTCAGCTGACGGGCACGGCGCAGCAGCGCGTCATAGTCCTGCGTCAGGTCGTACCAGCTGCAGAACTGCGATTCGTCCTGGCCGATGAACAGCGGGTCTTCCGAGAACAGCGCACGCACCTGCGCGACGTACTGCTCGATCTCCGCGAGCGTCGCGCCCTTGGTGACGACGACGACGCTCTTGTTGTGCATCTCGTAGATGCCGGCATCGAACCGGCGGGTCAGCGGCTCCATGGTCTTGCGCACGATGCGCAGATGGTGCGGCTGCTGGTGATAGGGCCGGAGCAGATTGAGGTGCAGCTCGCACGCCAGGCGGCCGGCGCGGTGACGGTCGAGGCGCGTGACGAAGTCGAGCAACAGCTCGTCATAGGTCAGCGCCCGCGTCTCTTTGCTTGTCCGCTCGTTCATCCGGCCCACGCCATGGCGGCGCCTGATGGCGCCCCGATCTTCAGCTTGCGAGGGTCATGGTAAACGAACTGCTAAGATTCGGGCAGCTCATATCCACGCCTAGGTATCGGTCGGGCAGAAGTCGCGGCTAGCGGCGATGCAGCCACCAGCCGGATTCGTTGATGGAGAAGACCGGGTTGTAGTGCCGGATGGAATTGGCGGGCACCACCGAGGCGATCTGGTTGTCCAGCAGCATCGGCTCGTCGCCGACATAGACCACCAGCACGGCATGGCCGAGATTGAGGTTCTGGTCCTGCAGGGCGACCACGCGCATGTCCTCGACCGGCACGCCGAGCGCCTTCAGCGTGAAGTATTTGGAGATGGCGTAGTCCTCGCAGTCGCCGTGCTTCTTGAGGAACTGGTAGGGCGTCGCCCAGTAGTCCTCCTCGCCCCAGTTCTTGATATCGAGGATGTATTTGTGCGCGTTGAAGGCGCGGTTCACTTCCTTGAGCTGCGTTTTCAAGTCTTGACCTTGGAGGTCGGCGATGAACTCGTTCCAGCCCTTGGCAGTGCAGGTCGCGCTCTCGCATAGCTTGGCGCCGCCCTGGAAACGGTCGAGCATGCCGAGCCACTTGGGAAAGCGCGTGGTCTTGGTCGAGAACAGCTCGATCGAGCCGAAGATCTTGGGATACTTGCGTGCTTCCGCCGGCGCGGCGCCGAGCGCCATGACCGCGAGCCCGACCGCCGCAATGATGCGGCCGAGCCAGTGCGCTGCGGATCGTCTGCGTCCCCGGTGTGCCATGCCTGCCGCCCCCGGCGCGCGGAATGTTGCGCGCATTCGTTACGGCCAAACTGTGCGCTTACAGTTAATAAGGGGTTAATTGGCCCCGCCCCAGGATCATGATAGGTTGTAGGCTATTGTCCCAACCAGTTCAAACAGAAGACCTAAGGAGCGGACATTGGCAGAGCGTGGTGCGCCCTCCGCGCAAGCAGCCGGCGGGGGTGCGAAGGGGGAACCCGCGGGCGGGATATTCGATTCCGGCGCTCCGAAGCGAGGTCTCGATCTCAAGATCCTGTTTCCGGCCATCATCCTCATCGTGCTGGGCGTGGTCGGCGTGTGGGCCATCAACCGCTTCGTCGACGAGGAGCGCGAGCGCGAGTTGACGCAATGGCAGGTGCGCCTCGGCATCGTCGCCGACAGCCGCGTGGCCGAGGTCAACCGCTGGCTCGCCGGCAACATGGCCGACCTCAATGCGCTCGCCAGGAACGAGTCGGTGCAGCTCTATGTCGGCTCGATCGACGAGTTCAGCAGCGATCCGGAGCAGCAGGACCAGGTCGAAGGCTTCCGCCAGTATCTGCGCAATCTGCTGTTGGTGGCCGCGACCCGTGGCGGATTCGGCGAAGCGAGCGACCAGCAACAGCCCGACTTCAATGCGCCCAACGCGGCCACGGGCGGAATCCTGATCGTGAACAGTGCCGGCCAAGTGGTGGCGGCGTCGCCCGATGCGCCACCCTTCGATGGCGCGCTGCGGGACTTCGTGGACAAGGTCGCGCCCGGCCGATCCGAAACCGGCCCGCTTACCTTCGACGCGAATGGCCATCCCACCATGACCTTCGTCGTGCCGCTGTTCGCGGTGCAATCCGACCAGGCGACCAGCGCCCAGATCGGCCGCATCGTGGGCGTGAAGCGGGTCGGCGAGGAACTTTATTCCCTGCTGCACCAGCCCGGCGACACGACGCGGTCTGCCACCACGGTCCTGCTCACAAGGGTCGGAAACAAGGTGACGTATCTCTCGCCGGTCGGGCGGCCGGGCGAAACGCCGCGTGCCCTCGGGATGTCCATGGAAATGACGACGCCCGACCTCGACGCGGCCTTTGCCGTGACCGAGGGCAACGGCTTTGCCCCCGACCTCAGGGACTATAACAACCGTCCGGTCGTGGTGACCGCGCGCGCCGTCACCGGCGCGCCGTGGGTGCTGATGTACACCGTCGACTACGAAGAGGCGCTCGGCGCGGCCGACATCCGGTTCCGCGCCCTGACCATCATGCTGGGCCTTGCGCTGCTGGTGATCGCGATCGCCATCATCGCGGTCTGGCGTCACGGCTCTTCGCGCCGGGCGTCCGAGGCGGCGACACGGGCGCAGGTCCTGGCCAACAATTTCGAGGCGCAGAAGGATCTGCTGCAGCTGGTCACCGACAGCCAGCCGACCAGCATCTTCATCCTCGACACCCAGAACCGCTACCGCTTCGCCAACGCGCAGGCCAGCGCCGGCGCCGGCATCACGCCGTCCGAGATGCTGAGCAAGGAGATCGCAGCGGTGATCGGCCCGGCGAGCGCCAAGCGCTATCTCGAGCTCAACGAGCAGGCGCTGAAGGTGGGCACCGCCGTCAACAACGTGGCGCGGCTGGAAAACGAGCATGGCCTGAAGGTGCTGCAGTCGGAGCACATCCCGCTCAAGGAACGCTCCGGCGCGACCGCCGGGGTGCTGACGGTCGAGCACGACATCACCGATGTGGTGACCGAGCGCGAGAAACGCGCGCGCACCCTGCAGAACCTGGTCAAGACCCTGGTCAGCGTGGTCGACCGGCGCGATCCCTACGCCGCCAACCACTCGACCCGCGTGGCGCGCGTCGCGCGGGCGGTGGCGCGGGAGATGGGCCTGACCGAGACCGAGATGGACACGGCCGAGAGCGCCGCCAACCTGCTCAACCTCGGCAAGATCATGATCCCGCCGGAGGTGCTGGCCAAGACCGGCGACCTGACCGAGGAGGAGCGCAAGCTGCTGCGCAACTCGGTGCAGGTCAGCGCCGACATCATCCAGGACATCGAGTTCGACGGGCCGGTGGTCGAGACGCTGCGCCAGGCGCAGGAGCGCTGGGACGGCAGCGGCCAGCCGCGCGGCCTCAAGGGCGAGCAGATCCTGATCACCGCGCGCATCATCGGCGTCGCCAACGCCCTGGTCGGAATGATCAGCGACCGCGCCTTCCGCCAGGGCATGTCGATGGATGCCGCGATCGAGATCCTGTTCAAGGAAGCCGGCAAGGCCTACGACCGCCGCGTGGTGGCGGCCCTGGTCAACTACCTCGACAACCGCGACGGCCGCGCCCAACTCGCGGATGTGACGGCGGCGAAAGTGTAGTTTTCACATTGCGACTGCTCCCTCCCCAAGCTGGGGGAGGGTTGGGGTGGGGGTTGTTCTCTCCGCCGCACGTCTGCGCCAAGCTGAACCAACGCCCCCACCCTGACCTCCCCCGGCTCGGGGGAGGGGTTTCACATCGCGCGCAATTTCACCACGGCAATTCCGGATCGGCGATCCGCGCCAGCCGGCGGCTGGCGGTGAGGGCGACGCCAAGAATCAGGCTGCGGCGGCGGTTGCCGTTGATGGGTTGCAGCGCGCCTTCGCGCCGGATCGAGCCGCCATGGGCGTCGGCACAGATGAGGCCGACATCGTCAGGCAGCAGGCCCAAAGGAAAGTCCGGCTCCACCGCGAAATAGAACCGGTCGCAGAATTCGAGATAGTCGCGCCATTTGTGGTCGGCGGCGAAGTCGGCGCGCGAGGACTTGATCTCCACGATCGTCACCTGCCCGGCGCCGTCGATGGCGAGGATATCGGCGCGCCGGCCGTTGCCGAGGGTGTATTCGGCGATGGCGGCATAGCCCAGGCCCTCCAGGAGCCTGGTCGCGCCACGCAGGATGCGCGCCGCGGTTGCTGGAAATTCCGGATCCGGATCGGTCATGGCGCCATCCTCCGACGATCCTCGCCGCCTTCGCAACCCTCACCCTTGTCGCGGCCAGCGCGCGTCAGTATCAAGACCGGCGATGGACAATCCCCTGGACGATTCCGTGCTTCGCTCTTCTCCTGGCCGGCGGCGTGGCGGACTGATCGGGCGCGGCCTGCGCTGGCTCGCCCGCGCGATCATTCTGTTCATCGCGATCACTGTTGTCCTGGCGGCGATCTATCGCTTCGTGCCGCCGCCGCTGACGCCGCTGATGGTGATCCGGCTGTTCGAGGGCAATTGGATCTCCAAGGACTGGGTGTCGTACGACGACATCTCGCCCAACCTGGTCCGCGCCGTGATCGCATCAGAGGATGCCGGCTTCTGCTCGCACTGGGGCTTCGATTTCACGGCCATCCAGAAAGCACTGCGCCACAACGAGAAGTCACGCCGGCTGCGCGGCGGCAGCACGATCAGCAACCAGACCGCCAAGAACACCTTCCTCTGGCCAGGCGACACCACGGTGACGCGCTACGCCCGCAAGGTGGTGGAACCTTATTTCACGCTGCTGATCGAGGGCATGTGGGGCAAGAAGCGGATCCTCGAGGTCTATCTCAACGTGGTGGAGTGGGCGCCCGGCGTCTATGGCGCCGAGGCGGCGGCCCAGCATCACTTCCGCAAATCGGCGGCCGACCTGTCTCGGCGCGAGGCGGCGTTGCTGGCCGCTGCCCTGCCTAACCCGCGGAAATACAATGCCGGCAAACCCGGCTCCTACGTCTCGCGCCGGGCCGGGCAGATCCAGGCCCAGATGAATGACGTGGCGGATCCCGCGGGCGATCCCTGCCTCAGGTGAGACTTCTAAAATTTGTCACAAATGCGTGTGATTTTCTGAAGCTTCCTGTTGCGGATCGCGGGCTGGATAGCGGGTGTAAAATCCGGGTACCGAACAGCAGCGAACCGGCGATAATTAACTGTGCTGGCCATTGAAATCCCTGGCTGAGTCGGGCGGATAAAGGAATTGTCCACACTCGCGGCCGACAATGACCCTTTGGCCCCTCCTTGGTCGAGGAGACGGGGCGGCTCTGTGATGGTCACTTTGATCGGATGACGGAAGGCGACCGGCCCATCGAGACTCATGACGCCGAGCAGCGGCAGACCCGCCGGGCGCTTGCGGCGTTGGTCGCGTTCGTGCTCGCCCTGGCCGCGATCGGCGCCGGCGCCGCCAGCTGGCAACTGCACAAAGCCGAGTATGAGGACAGCCAGGCCAACCTGCGCCGGTTCGCCCGCGCCGTCACCGAGCAGACCGCCTGGGACCTGCACCAGATAGACACTGTCCTGCAGCTGACCAGCACCTGGCTCGGCCGCTCCGACAAGCTCGAAGCTTCCGGCACCGCGCGCCTGCAGGAGCGCGTGCAGCCGCGGTTGACCGCGCTGTTGTCGGTGCAGAGTATCATCGTCAGCAACGAGGAGGGCACGCTGCGCATGGTGACACGCGACAGCTTCGCCCTGCCCACCACCGGCTTCGACCCCCGGCCGCTCTACGCGTATTTCCGCGACCATCCCGACGCCGGCCTGACCGTCGGCGCACCGTTCCGGCTGGTCGGCAGCCAGGACTGGGCCTTTCCCATCAGCCGGCCGATCGTCACCGGCAAGGGCAAGTTGACCGGCGCCGTCACGCTGGTGGTCGATGCGCCGGTGCTGGCCGAGCGCTTCCGCCTGGTGCGGCCGACGAGCGAGCACCACGTGTCGCTGCTGCGGAGCGACGGCACATTGATGATCGATGCGGCCGGTCTCGCCAGCACGACCCCCACCGGCTTCCTCAGCGCTGGCTCGCCCAATTCCGCCGGCGAGGGCGATCGGGACAGCTGGACCACGGCCGACGGAGTGGAGAGCATCGCCTATCTGCGGCCGGTGCCGGATTTCCCGCTGGTGATCGCGGTCTCGCTGCCGCAATCGGTGGTGACCGGGAATGTCCGCCCCGCGCTGATCGTGATCTCCGGCGTGATTGCCGCCGCCGGCCTCGGCCTTGCCTTGATCGCGGTCGTGCTCGGCCGCCGCATCCTGCTGAGCCAGGCCAGGCTGCGCCAGCAGCGCGACTTCGTCACGCGCGTGCTCGATTCCGCCGACGTGATGGTGTTCGTCCAGGATGCGGGCGGCCGGCTCATCAGCTGCAATGCCGAGGCGGAAAAGCTCGGCTATCCGCAGAGCGAGCTGCTGGCGCTCGATCCCTTCGTGCATCTGGTGCCGCGCGAGGAGCGGGAGCAGGTGGCGGCCGCCCACCGCCGCGCCCGCATCGCCGCCGTGCCCGAAAGCTACGAGTGCCATCTGCTGACCCGCGCCGGCGAACGCCGTCTCATCCGCTGGTCCAGCACCAACCTGCCGGATGCCGGCGGGCGTCGCGACTGGGTGCTGAGCGTCGGCACCGACGTCACGGAGGAGCGGGCGCAGCAGGATGCGATCGCGCGCAACAACGCCATCATGGACCGAGCGCAATCGATCGCGCACATGTGCTATTGGACCGCGCGTCCGGAATCGTCCGGCAGCCAGTGGTCGGACTGCACCTTCACCTATTCCGACAATCTCGATCATGTGTTCGGCCACAGCCTGGCCGAGATCGACGTGCCGCTGGCCGAGTTCATCGACCGTTTCGTCCATCCCGACGACCAGGATGAGATGACCGAAGCCTACCGCGCCTTCTTCGAGGGCGAGGACCAGCGTCTCGCGATCTCGTTCCGCCTCAAGCAGCGCGACGGCAGCTATCGCTTCATCCGCGACTTCGCAGAGAAGCGCGTGGACACCGGCAACGGCGCCATGGAGCTGGTCGGCATGTCGCAGGATGTGACCCAGCAGCTGGCCGCCGACGCCATGCTGCGCGAGAGCGAGATCAAGCTGCGGCGCGCGCATCGCCTCGCCAAGCTCGCCTACTGGACCTACGATCCGGTCGCGGCGGCGGCGAGCGGCGCCGACCGCTTGGTGTTCTCCGGCGACACCCAGGAAATCCTGGGCGCGCCGGCCGAGGCACTCAACGGCGCCACCACCAGCCCGCTGATCGCCATGGCGCATCCCGAGGACCGCGAGCGCATCCTCACCGAATGGCGCGCTTTCATGGCGTCGGCTGAGACGGCCTGGACCTTCGACTACCGCCTGGCGCGCGGCGACGGCGAGATTCGCGACGTCAGCGTATCGGCGGAAAAGGTGATGAACGACCGCGGCCCCGTGGGTCAGGTCATCGGCGTCGTGCAGGACATCACCGACCGCAAGCGCAACGAGCGCGCGATCGCACAAAACGAGACGCTGCTGCGCCACGCCCACCGCCTGTCGCGCGTCGGCTATTGGGTGTGGGAGCCGCGCGACGTCGCACAATCCTCCGACCGCGGCTGGCTGCATGTCTCGAGCGAGTTCGCCGACATCCTGGGCGTGAGACCTGAGGACATTCCGCTCGAGGAGACCGACCTGGTCCGCAAGTTCGTGCATGAAGAGGACCTGGCGGCGGCGATCGCGGCAGTCGAGGGCTTCGTGCACCGG
>Ga0081538_10004875_pt1 | contig 12216 bp, 12 predicted proteins | sample TabmetS5T2R1_FD_71022 | JGI IMG/M metagenome (GOLD analysis project Ga0081538, IMG submission 71022) | Tabebuia heterophylla rhizosphere microbial communities from the University of Puerto Rico - S5T2R1 | ecosystem: Host-associated > Plants > Roots > Rhizosphere ... | reverse complement strand
GCCCGGACCGGGGAAGGGCTGGCGCCACACCAGCCGGTCGGGCAGCCCGAGCTCTGCGCCGACCTGGCGCACCTCGTCCTTGAACAGCATCCGGAGCGGCTCCACCAGCTCGAACTCGAGATCCTCGGGCAGGCCGCCGACGTTGTGGTGCGACTTGATCGTGGCCGCCCCGGTCCCGCCACCCGACTCGATCACGTCCGAGTAGAGGGTGCCCTGGACGAGGTAGCGCGGGCTGCCCAGCCTTTCGGCCTGCTCCTCGAACACGCGGATGAACTCGTCGCCGATGATCTTGCGCTTGCGCTCCGGCTCGGTGACCCCGGCGAGACGCTCGAGGAAGCGCTTTTCGGCGTCGACCGCGATCAGCGGCACCCTGAACCGGTCGCGGAATGCTGCCACCACCTGATTGCCCTCGTTCTTTCGCATCAGGCCGTGGTCGACGAAGACGCAGGTGAGCTGGTCGCCCACCGCCCGGTAGGTGAGCAGCGCTGCGACCGACGAGTCGACGCCCCCCGACAGGCCGCAGATCACGCGGCCGTCGCCAACCTGCTCGCGGATTCGGGCAACCTGCTCATCGATCACGGAGGCGGCGCTCCAGTCCATGTCGCAGCCCGCGATGTCGCGCAGGAAGCTCTCGAGGATGGCGCTGCCGTACGGAGTGTGGACCACCTCCGGGTGGAACTGAATGCCGTAGAGCCTTCTCCGCACGTCCTCGATCGCCGCCACCGGCGACTCGGTCGACGACGCGAGCGCGGCGAAGCCCGGCGGCGCCTCGTAGACGGTGTCGCGGTGGCTCATCCAGCAGCTCTGCTCCGCCGGCGTGTCGCGCAGGAGCCGCCCCGGCTCGGACACCGTCAGGAGCGAGCGCCCGAACTCGCCGACCTCGGCGCCCTCGACCCGTCCGCCGAGCTCGAGCACCATCGCCTGCATGCCGTAGCAGATGCCGAGCACGGGCACGTCGAGCTCCAGCAGCTCGCGTCGCAGCTTGGGAGCGCCCTCCGCGTAAACCGACGCCGGCCCGCCGGAGAGGATCAGCGCCTTCGGCCGGCGGCGCCGGACCTCCTCGAGCGGCACGTGGTGTGGCAGCAGCTCGGCGAAGACGCCGCACTCGCGGACGCGGCGGGCGATCAGCTGTGAGTACTGCCCGCCGAAGTCGAGCACCACGACCCCGACGGCTGCAGACCGTCGCCCGGCGGCGTCCTCGGTCGCTCGCGTGCCCAGCACGCTTCGCTCCCTGCGTCCTTGCCGGACTTGGTCTTCGCTCGTCGGGAGCGCCGAGGTCAACCTAGTCCCCGACCAGGGCGGGGTCGGTGGACGGTGTGCCCGGGTCGTCGGCTCCGGCCAGGTGGTCGGTGACCCCGTCCGCCGCCGGGTGGGCCGCCGCCGCTGCGGTGGCCCCCATGCCGATCTCCTGCGCCCTCTGAAGCTGCTTGCCCTCGCTTTGGAGTGCAGGCGCCACCATCACCTCCGCCTTGTGGAAGGCCGGAATGTCCTCATAGCCGCAGGTGGCCATCGAGGTGCGGAGGCTTCCCATGAGGTTGAACGTGCCGTCGTTCTCGTGGGCGGGGCCGAGCAGGATCTGCTGCATTGTGCCGTTCTGTGCCGTCTGCACGCGCGCGCCGCGGGGTAGGTTCGGATGGAAGGTGGCCATGCCCCAGTGGTAGCCGCGGCCCGGCGCCTCGTAGGCGCGGGCGAGCGGGGAGCCGATCATCACCGCGTCGGCGCCGCACGCGATGGCCTTCGAGACGTCACCGCCGTTGCGCATGCCGCCGTCGGCGATCACCTTCACGTACTCGCCGGTCTCGAGCATGTGCTGCGAACGCGCCGCCGCCACGTCGGCGATGGCGGTCGCCTGAGGCACGCCGATCCCGAGCACGCCACGGGTGGTGCACGCCGCGCCCGGGCCAACGCCCACCAGCACGCCGACAGCGCCGGTGCGCATCAGATGGAGGCCGGTGGCGTAGGAGGCGCAGCCGCCGACGACGATCGGCAGGGTGTCCTGCAGCTCGCGGATGAACTCCTTGAGGTTGAGCGGCTCGCTGCGGGCCGACACGTGCTCGGCCGAGATCACCGTGCCCTGTATTACGAGGATGTCGAGCCCCGCCTCGAGCGCGGTCTCGTAGTAGTTGCGCACCCGCTGCGGGGTGAGCGACGCCGCGGCAACGACGCCCTTGTCCTTGATCTCGCGGACTCGCTGCGCGATCAGCTCCTCCTTGACGGGCTCGGCGTAGATCCGCTGCATCTCGCCGGTGGCCAGCTCCTTCGGATAGCCCGCGATCCGCTCGAGCTCGGCGTCCGCGTCCTCGTAGCGCGTCCAGATCCCCTCGAGGTTGAGCACGGCCAGTCCGCCGAGCTTGCCGAGCTCGCCGGCCGTCCGGGGCGAGACGACCCCGTCCATGGCCGACGCAAGCAGCGGCAGCTCGAAGCGGTACGGGCCGAGCGTCCAGGTGATGTCGATGTCGTCCGGGTCGCGCGTGCGCCGCGACGGCACGATGGCGATGTCATCGAAGCCATAAGCGCGGCGGCCCTTCTTGCCGCGGCCGATCTCAACTTCCATGAACGGATCCTAGGGTCGACGCCGGACGGTCGTCCCGACCTTAGCAGTGGCTCCCCAGCGCTCAGGAGACGCCCACGGCGGGCGTCTCGAGCTCCTCCACGCGGACCTCGGGCGCGAGCCGCTCGACCTCGCGCGGGTCGAGGACTCCGGCGCCGAAGTGCTGCGTGGACTCGGCCCCGCAGGCCACCGCGAAGCGCAGGCATGCGTCGACGTCGCGGTCGGCGTAACGGGCCGCGACGAAGCCCGCGAGGAAGGCGTCGCCCGAGCCGATCGCGGATACCGGTTCGAGTGGATCGAGCGTCGCCCGATAGAGCCGCCGCCCACCCCCCTCGCGCAGCATCGCGAGGCAGCCGGCGGCCAGGGTCATGATCGATTCGTTGGCGCCGAGCTCGAGCATCTCTCCCACCGCGTGCCTGCGGTCCTCCTCGTCGGAGAACTCGTGACCCACGAGGCCCTCGGCCTCGAGCTCGTTCGGGCTCACGACGTCCGGCCCCTTACGGGTGGCGATCCGCAGCGGCTCGCCCTCCGAGTCGAGCACGGTCATTACGTCCAGGCGCCTCAGCTCCTCGATCAGCCGCCCGTATATGCCCGGGTCCACTCCGCGCGGCAGACTGCCGGCGAACGCGCACACTTCGGCGCCCTTCGCGAGGTAGAGCAGCTTGTCGACGAACAGCTCGAGCTCCTGCTCGGAGACATGCGGGCCGTGCTCGTTGATCTCGGTCTGCTCGCCGGACGTGGGGTCGACGACCGCGGTCGAGGTGCGCGACTCCTCGCGGATGCGAACGAAGTCGTTGAGGATGCCCTCCTCGGTCAGGTGCTCGACGATGCGCGTTCCCGTGGGGCCGCCCGCGATGCCGGTGGCTATCACGGGCTGCCCGAGCGCCCGCAGTGCGCGCGCGACGTTCACGCCCTTGCCGCCGGCCCTGGCCGTCTGCTCGACCGCGCGGTGCCGGCGCCCCAACCGGAAGTTGGGCACCGCGAGGGTCTTGTCGATTGCGGCGTTGAGCGTGACTGTGATGATCATCTGACTAGCCGCAGCCGCAGGCGGATCCGCTTGGCAGCGAGCACGACGGCGACGAGGATGGCGAGGCCCGCCAGCAACGTCAAGGGGACGCCGACGACCGAAGTGAGCACCCTGAGCGTACCCGCTCCGGGAACCTCCGAAGCAGTCACGAGTGCCACCCGACGCACCGGCGCTCCGTCCACGAGCACGGTCACCGAGCCGACCCGCTCACCCGCGGGAAGCGGTCCGCCGAGCTCCTTCGGCGCACGCACCCGGCGCCCGATCCGCTCGCCCTCGCGGACCAGCACCTCGGCCCGCCGGCGCGGGACCAGCGCGGCGCGCTCGTCGCGATACTCGATGTCCGCGCGAGCCAGCGGCCGCTGCGGGTCGAGCGCCGCGACACGACGGAAGCGACCCAGCCCCCAGCGGAGCAGCGCCAGCGTGTCGGCGTCGCGCGCCGCCTCGCTCGGCTCCCCGAGCACCACGCTGATCACCCGGGCCCCGCCGCGCCCGCTCGCCGAGCCGACCAGCACGTCGCCGGCCTGGATCGTGTGGCCGGTCTTGATCCCGGTCACCCACGGGTAGCGGGCAACGAGCTGGTTGCGGTTGTCGATCACGCGCGGTCGGGCGCCCGACTCGAGCTCGGCCTCCGGCATGTCGACGATGCGCCTGAAGCGCGGTCTGCGCATGAGGCGCACGGACAGGGCGGCCAGGTCGCGCGCCGTCGAGTAGTTGGCCGGATCGTCGAGCCCGATCGGGTTGGCGTAGCTCGTGTCATCGAGACCGACCTCCGCCGCGCGCTCGTTCATCTCGGCGACGAAGTCCTCGCGCGTGCCGGAGATGCCCTCGGCGAGCGTCACGGCGGCGTCGTTTGCGCTCTCGAGCAGCAGCGCCTCGAGCAGATCCCTGACCGTCATGCGCTCGCCGGCCTGCAGGTCGATGCGCGACTCCGGCGGCAGGGGGTTGTAGGGGGGCGCGCTGAGGACCTGGCGCGGCCGGGCGCGCTCGAGCGCCAACAGCGCCGTCATGAGCTTGGTCGTGCTCGCAATGGCGCGGCGGGAATCCACGTTCCTGGCGAACATCACCTCCCCGTTGCGGCCGTCGACGACGATCGCCGCCGCGGCCGAGGCGACGTCCGGCGGTCGCTCGGCAGCCTGAGCCGGCACCGCAACGACGAGAACGGCGAGGATGGCGAGCGCTCGGGCCGCGAGCTTCACTCGTTCACTCGCGCAGTCTGAGCCTCTGGCCGGCGACCAGCGCCTGCGGGTCGAGCTCGGGGTTCAGGACCAGGAGGCGCTCCACGGACACGCCGGTCTGTTCGGCGATGGCGCCGAGCGTGTCGCCCGTCTTGACGACGTAGGTCCTGCGCCTGCGCCCCTGCTGGCGCTCGGTCTGCGTGGGCTGATTGGTGGTGGTGCGCTCGGTAGTGCTCGCGCCGCCGGTGTCGTCGCCGTCGAGGGCGGGCGAGCTGAGGACGACGAAGGCGAACGCCACCGCACAGATCAGCAACGCGATCGGCGCAATCAGCCGCGCGGGGCTTGGTCGTCGTCCTCGGCGATCGGGCATCGAGCGTCCCAGCTAGATGACTGATTCCGAATCCGCGTGCGCCTGGGGGCGCGCCAGACCGAGCTGGGCGGCGCGCGCGGACGAAGCCGATAGTTGAAGAACTATCGGCGAGGACGTGCGGGCCGATCCAGCGACGGTATGGCGCGTCAGCCAGGGGTGCGCGGGTTCGGAATCAGTCATCTGGCCGGGCGGAGGATAGGGACGCCGCGCGTCTGAAGGCGTGACCACTAGATGTTCCAGGAGGCCGCCCGCAGTTCCTCCGCGGCGGCCTGTGCCGCCGAGGCCGAATCACCGCCCCGCTCCGCCTGCGCGTTCACGATCGAGCGCGACGCGGCGACGAGCCCGGCCGCGGCGTGCGGCTCGAACGCGGGCCCCAGGTCCTCAACGCGCCCTCCCTGCGCCCCGACGCCCGGGAGCAGGAACACCGCCCTCGGCATCAGCTCGCGCAGCCGGCCGAGGTGGTCCGGCCGGGTCGCGGCGGCCACGGCTCCGACGCACGACAGGCCGGACTCCCCTACGTGGGGTGCCCCGAGAGCGTCCACCAGCCGGGCGAGGCGCTCGTGGAGCGGAGGGTCTCCCTCGTCCTGCAGCTCGGCCGCGCCGGGGTTCGAAGTGCGCACGAGGACGAAACAGCCGGCCCCGGCCGCGGTGGCGCCCTCGATGAGCGGCTCGAGCGCGTCGCCGCCGAGCAGCGGGTTGGCTGTGAAGGCGTCGACGCCCAGGCCCGGGACGGGTCCGAACGCTCCTCGAGTCTCGCCCACCAGCGCCTGGGCGTAGGCGCTCGCGGTCACGGGGACGTCGCCGCGCTTGCCATCCGCCAGGACCAGCAGGCCATGGTCGCGCCCGATCGCCGCGACCTGCTCGAGCGCCTCCCAGCCCGGCGCGCCGAGGCGCTCGAAGCACGCCAGCTGGAGCTTTACCGCCACGCACGCCGGCCCCGCGGCCACGATGGCCGCGCGGCAGTGCTCGGTCACGGCCTCGGCGGTACGGATCCGCGCCAGGTGTGGGCCGTCAGCCCCTCCGCCGATCCGCTCTAGGGCCTCCGGCCAGAGGGAGGCGGGGTCCGGATCCAGCCCGAGGACGAGGCGGCTGCGACGCTCTTCGACGAGCGCCGCGAGCCGATCGGCGAAGTGCGGCCGCGAACCCCTGGTCAAGAAGCGCGACCTAGACGCCACCTCGTCAGCCTAGACACCACCAACTAGCCCAGCGGCGACCGAGGACGCAGCCAGGCGACGGTTTGCAGGCGTCTAGAACGAGGGCTTGACGGCGGACTTGAGTGCGGAGCCGGCGCTGAAGCGCGGGACCTTGGTAGCTGAGATCTGGATCCGTTCGCCGGTCTGCGGGTTCACGCCTTGGCGCGCTCCGCGATCGGCGACCGAGAACTTCCCGAAGCCTGTGAAGTTGATCTCGCCGCCACGTGCCAGGACCTCGGTGATGGTGTCGAGCACGGCGTCGACCGCCTTGCCGGCTTCGCCCTTTCCGAGGCCGGACTCTCGCGCGACCTGGTCCACGAACTCGGCCTTCGTCACGATCTCCTCCTTGCCAGGGGTCACTAACCGGGCGCAACGTAACAACGACCCCGGACGACAGCAGCGAGAATCCCGCTTCCAGAGCCGGAGAACGCGCTCCTTACGCGCGTTTCGGCTGTCTCAGGAGCCCGAAACGGCCATCTCTGCGACGAGCAGCGGCGGCGCCTTCACGCTGCCCCCGAACGGCACCCAGCGGGCCTCGGACCCGACTGCGCGCACCGCTTTCAGCATCGAGACGAGGTCGCTCGCGATGGTCAATTCCCGAACCGGGGCTGCCAGCTCGCCGTTCTCGATGAGCCGCCCCGAGGCCCCGACCGAGAAGGTGCCGGACACCGGGTTGACGCCGGCGTGGAGGCCGGCGACGTCCGTCACGTAGAGGCCGTCGCCGGCGATGCGCACAAGTCCGTCGAGGTCGTCGGCGCCGGGCTCGACGATCAGGTTCGTGGTGCCCACAGAGGGCGGAGAGCGGTAGGAGCGGCGCGTCGCGCTGCCGGTGCTCGCGCGGCCGGCCCTGCGGGCGGTGCGTGCGTCGAAGAGGAACGTGAGCAGGCGTCCGTCTTCCAGAAGCGCCGTCCGGCGGGTCGGGGAGCCCTCCCCGTCGAAGGGCGCGCTGGCGGGGCCCTCCGGGTCGGTGCCGTCGTCGGCGACCGCCAGCGCCGGATCGGCCACGTGCTCGCCCTCGCGGCCGGCGAACAGGGAGCGCCCGCGCTGCACCGCCTCGGCCGAGAGCATGGCGCCGATGAAGCCGATGAAGGATGCGGCGACGAAGGCGTCGAGCACGACCGGGCAGCGGCGGCTCTGCGGCTGCCGGGCGCCGACGAGGGCCAGGGCCCGCTCCGCCGCCTCGCCGCCGATCGCCTCGGGGTCGAGCGCGGCCGGATCGCGGCCGAGGCCGACCCCGAGCCCGGTCATCAACTCCGCCCCCTCGCCGGCAAAGGCCGACGCGTATGCCCAGGCCTGGGTGGCGGAGTAGCCGGCGGCGAACCCGCGCGAATTGGTGAGCGCCACCGAGCCCTCGGCATCCGAGTAGACCGCGTTCTCGACCTGCGTCACTCCCTCGCGGGCGCGCGCCGCGCGCTCGACCGCAAGCGCCAGCTCGACCTTGCGCTCGGTCGACCACCCGGCCAACTCGGGCGAGGCGAGGTCCGAGACGGCGGCCGTCCCGGAGTCGTCCGGCAGCCCGCCGTACTCGTCCTCGTCCGCGACCTCGGCCGCGCGGCGCGCGGCCTCGGCCACCTCCACGACCCCACCGTCCGAGAGGTCCGTGCCATAGGAGTAGCCGCTGCGTGCGCCCACGAAGGCCCGCACCCCGACGCCCCGGCCGCCGGCGTCGCTCAGGCTTTCGACGTCGCCGTCGTACACCCGCACCTGGCGGCTCGTGCTCTCCTCGGCCCAGGCCTCTGCCTCGGTGGCGCCCGCCGACAGCGCGGCGTCGGTGGCGCGACGGGCGGCTTCCGCGAGGCCTCCGCTCACGAAGCCGTACCGCCCACCGTCAGCTCGCGAATCCGCACGTGCGGCTGACCCACCCCCGCGGCAACGGACTGGCCGGCCTTGCCGCAGTATCCGCTGGCGATCTCGAGGTCCCCGGCGATGCCGTCGATCGCCCCGAGCGCCTCGAGGCCGTTGCCCACGAGCGTCGCGCCGCGCACCGGTGCGCTCACTCGGCCGCCCTCGATCAGATACCCCTCGGAGACGCCGAACACGAAGTCGCCGGTGGCGGGCTCCACCTGCCCGCCGCCGAACGAGACGGCGTAGAGCCCACGCTCGATCCCGGCTATCAGCTCGTCCGCGGTCGCCTCACCGGGAGCGAAGAACGTGTTCGTCATCCTCGGCACGGGCACATGGCGAAAGGACTCGCGGCGCCCGTTGCCGGTGGATTCGACGCCGTCCCGCCGGGCGCGGAGCAGGTCGTAGAGGTACGAGCTCAGCCGCCCCTCCTCGATCACGGTGGTGCGGCGCGTCGGGGTTCCCTCGTCGTCGATGCCGTCGCTGCCCCAATCCCCCGGCCGGCTGCCGTCGTCGTAGGCGGTCACGAAGCCGGGCGCCAACCGCTCGCCCAGCTTGCCGGCGTAGACGCTCGCGCGCTTCTGGATCGCGTCCGCCTCGAGGCCGTGGCCGACCGCCTCGTGCAGCAGCACGCCGCCGAAGCCGTTGCCCACCACAACCGGCAGCCGCCCGGTGGGCGCGTCGACGGCGTCGAGCTGCGTGAGCGCCCTGCGCGCGGCACGTTCGGCGACCTCCTCCGGGTCGGTTTCGAGCAGCTCCCAGCCGGCGTGGCCACCGCGCGTGTCCGTGCCCGTCTCCACGCGTCCGTTTCGCCGCGCGACCACCTGCGCGCTCAGTCGCACGCGGGTGCGGTCGTCCGAGGCGGCGCGGCCGTCTGAGTTGTAGACCTCGACGCTGCGGCGCGACTCGACGTAACCCAACCTGGCCTGGGACACCTCGGCACCGGCGGCACGTGCCCGCTCCTCGCACGAGCGCAGCAGGTCGGCCTTGCGAACTGCCTCGATCGCCTCCGGCCGCGAGAGCACTGGGTGCCCGTTCGCCGGGGTGGGCGCGGCAAGGCTCGCGGGCCGGCGCTCCTCGCCCCGTAGCCCCTGGGCCACCGAGTCCGCCACTCGCAGCAGGTCCTCCTCCTCGAGGCCGTCGATGTAGCCGTAGTAGGTCGACTCCCCCTGAACGACGCGCACGCACGCCCCGCGCTCTCGGCCGCCCTGGGGACGCTCGACCCGGTGGTCGTCGAGCGAAAGCGAGAAGCCCTGGCGGGCCTCCGCGTAAAGCTCGGCGAGCTCGCCGCCGCGGACGAGGGCACGCTCGAGCACGCGCGCCGCGAGAGCGGGATCGACGAGCGTCACGCGCCCGCCTCCGGGCCGCCGCCTCGCGCACCGCCGCCGGCGTCCTCGCCGGCGGCGAGCTGGACCATCCGCTCGCCGATCTCGAGTATGCGCTCGTGCCCGCGCGCCTCCGGCTGCAGCAGGCGGGCGTATCCGGTCTGGTCGTACACGAGCACGCGCGGCTCGCGCTCGCGCTGCATGCGCCGCACAGCCGCGGCCACGCCCTCGGCCAGGTCGGCGGCCCGTCCGATCGGGCCCCTGCGCCTCTCCTTCACCGGCGGTGCCTCCGCCGAAGCGGGCTTGCCGGAGGTGACACTAGGTCTCCTCCCGATCCGCGTCGCGTCCCAGCTCGGGAACGGGCGACTCGCTCGCGGCGTCCTCCTCGGAGGCCCGCCTGGACGCGGCCTCCTTGGCCGGCGTGGCGACCCGGATCGGCGGGCCGCCTTCGAGCTCGGCCAGCACCGCGCGCAGGTCGTACAGCATCAGCGAGGAGAGCGCGCCGCGGCGGGCGACCACCGCCAGCGTCCACCGCGGCGTCCGGGACGCGAACGCAGCGCCGCCCGGAACCTGGACCTCCACCTGCTCGGCCGGCTCGGTGTCCCAGTCGCGGGTGGCGCGGTCGACCGTCTCGAACAGCTCCCGGGCCAGATCGCCCAGCGCGCGGCCTCGCTCCGGATCGGAGTCGCTCGAGCCGGCGAGGGCGCCGGCCGCGTCGAGGAGGACGGCGGCCCGGGCATCGGACGAGAGCTCGCAGAGCCGCGTCGCGGTCCGCTCGGGGGTGAGGGTCCCCGCCATCTAGCGGGACGGCCGAAGCGGGCGCGGACTTGCCGGAGGCACCACCTAGTCCAGAATACCGGCGTGCCACTGTCCCGAATCTCGTGGCTCGTGACGGTGGGGATCTGCCTGATCGCCGCTCTGCTGCTGCTCGTGAACGGGTACGTCGGCTACTCGGGGGTGCTGCTTGCCGTGGGCGCGGCGGCCGCGGTCAACGTCTTGTAGGCGCCTGGGGGCGCTCCGTTGCCCCCTCGGGCTCGGTGTGCACGATCACGTCGGCCAGGGTCGGGCAGCGCTCCCGGACGGCGGCTTCGATGGCGCCGGCGTGGCCGTGCGCGGACGGCAGCGGCTGCTCCCCCGGGAGCGTGATGGTGACGAGCGCGATACGGCCGCGCTCACCGTCCCGGAACGACACTGCGGTCGGGGCCGCGCCGGTCACACGCCTGACCGTCTCCTCGATGGCGGCACGCTCCAGCGCGGTGTCGTCGCCCGCAGGCCTTCGGCCCCAGTCGGTCCCCTCCAGGGGCTCGATGTGCGTGTGCACGTTGCGCAGCTCGGGCAGCTCAGCGCGGACTCGGTCCTCGAGCCGCTCGACGACGTCGTGGGCCTGGGTCAGGGAGAGCTCGCTGGGCAGCTTGACGTGCAGCGACGCCTCGTAGCCGTCGGCCAGGTGCATGATGCGAACGTTGTGGACCTCACGGACCTCCGGCACGCTGGAGGCCGCCACGGTCGCTCGCTCCCGTAGTCCGCCGGCGGGCTCGAAGGGCTCCACGTGGACAACGACGTCGGCCGCTCCCAATGCGCGCTCCACGACCTCCTCAACGGCATCCGCGATCGCGTGCGCCTGCGTGACGCCGGCGTCCGGCGGGACCGCCACCACCAGATCGGCGAAGTGGCGCCCGGCGGCGTAGCGGACCCGCGTTCGCCGGAGCTCGACGGGCTCGGCCATGTCCGCGAGCGCGCTGCGGATCACCTCCTCGGCGTCCGCCGCCGTGCGATCCATCAGGACGTCAACGGACTGCCTGGCCAGCCGCACCGCGGCGATCACGACCAGCACCGCGACGAACAGCGCGGCGATCGCGTCCGCCGAGGGCTCGCCCGCGGCGACGAAGAGCAGGCCAACCAGCACCGCCAGCGACCCGGCGAGATCCGAGCCGAAGTGCAGCGCATTGGCGGCCATGGCGGCCGACCGGTAGCGCAGGGCCGCCCGGCGGCTGACCACGGTCCGGGACACGTCGATGGCGATCACAAACCCCAGCACGACGAACGCCCACCACGTCGCCTCCACTCCGTGCCCACCGCCCTCGACCAGCCGACGTACCGACTCGGCCGCGAGGAACAGCGAGATGAGGATGAGGAACGCGCTCTCTCCGAGCGCGGCCAGGTGCTCGGCCTTGCCGTGGCCATAGTGATGCTCGCGGTCCGGCGGACGGAGGGCCACCCGGACCGCGAACAGCGTCAGCAGCGCCGCGACGAGGTCGGTGCCCGAATGGACCGCCTCGGCGACGAAGGCGAGCGAGCCCGTGACCAGGCCGGTGACGAGTTTGACCGCCACCAGCAGCACCGCCGCCCCCACGCTCACGAGCGCGGTGCGCTGCCGTGCGCGGGCCGCGCGCTGGTCGTCGAGCGTCAGGCTCATCCGCCCGGGCTGCGGCGGCGCCGGGCTCACCGACCCGTTCACGAGCGCTCCTTCCGGCGCCGGGCCTCCACGCCGCGCAGCAGGCCGGCCAGCGGCCCGCGCAGTCGCTGTTCCGCTTCGGTGACGCGCAGCAGTCTGTTCCGGAGCCCCCGCGCCGCCCTGCCGCGGTGGCTGATGGCGTCCTTCTCCTCCGGCGTCAGCTCGGCCATCGTGCGGTCATCCGGGTAGTCGTCGGGCACGAACGCCGGGTCGTAGCCGAAGCCGCCGCTGCCGCGCGGCTCGCGCGCGAGCACCCCCTCGCAGCGGCCGTGCACCAC
>Ga0081538_10004874_pt1 | contig 12220 bp, 12 predicted proteins | sample TabmetS5T2R1_FD_71022 | JGI IMG/M metagenome (GOLD analysis project Ga0081538, IMG submission 71022) | Tabebuia heterophylla rhizosphere microbial communities from the University of Puerto Rico - S5T2R1 | ecosystem: Host-associated > Plants > Roots > Rhizosphere ... | reverse complement strand
CGATCCGCACGACGGGCCCAGCGAACCGCTCGCCGAATCGGTCTGGGTGGAGCCCTATCCGGACGAGACGCTGGGTCTTGCGGACGGGCTCGCGGGGCCCGACGCGCGCTACGAGCAGCGCGAAAGCGTCGAGCTCGCGTTCGTCGCGGCACTCCAGCACCTGCCGGCGCGACAGCGCGCGGTGCTCATCCTCCGGGAGGTTCTCGGCTTCTCGGGCAGCGAGGTGGCGGAGGCGCTCGACAGCACGCCCGCGTCCGTCTACAGCGCACTCCAGCGCGCGCACAGGACCGTGGACGAGCGGCTGCCCGAGCGCAGCCAGCAGGACACGCTGCGATCGCTCGGCGATGAGCGGGTTCGCCGGATCGCGGCGGACTACGTGGATGCCTGGGAGCGCAGCGACGTCGACGCCGTCGTCGCCATGCTGGCCGAGGACGCCATCATGGCGATGCCACCGGCGGCGAGCTGGTATCGCGGCCGCGACGCCGTCGCGACGTTCCTCAGGGCCCGGCCGCTAGCGCAGGAGTGGCGTTGGCGGCTCCTTCCCACGCGGGCCAACGGGCAGCTCGCGTTCGGTCACTACATCTTGGACCCCGGGAGGAGGCGCTTCGTTCCGCACGGGGTCAACGTGCTCACCATGCGCGGTGCGAGGATCGACGAGATCATCGCCTTCCTCACCCCCGAAGCGTTCGAGTACTTCGGCTTGCCGGAGGAGGTTGAGCCGTAGGCCGTCGCCGCTCGGGTGGCCGTTCGCCTCACTTGATGTGCTGCACAGGGTGACGGAGGGGATCGGGGAGTTCTTGGGGCGGATCGGTTAGCGGAACAGCAGCACCGAGGGTGACCCGCGGGGTGCTGTTGGTACTTGGGGGCTGTGGCAGCCCTGGTCAGGGCGACACCAAGGAAGGGCGCTGCGCCGAGGCCCGCCGGGTCCAGAGGCCAAGATCGCTCGCCGGCCGGCCAGAGCCGCGGGCCGCTGCCGCGCGGCGGGTTGAGCCGCGGCGGCGCTCCCGCGCAATGGGTGCGCTGTCCCCAATCTGGGGGCGGTTCCGCGGAGCCGCCTCGGCCTTGGCGTCGGCCTGTGGCCGCTGGGGCTGGGTAAGGGATGTCGTTGCGCCGGTCTGGCAGCCCGGAACGGGCGCCGCGTCCCCGTCCGGGTGTACCGGCATGCACAACCCGCCAAAACAAGCCGCCCCCGCGCCGGCGTGGAGAGTTGTGTCGGCACAGGACCCACAACCCGCCACGGATCGCGGCAGGCGCCCGCGCGCGGCAGTTTTCCGGTGGGCGATCGAGGCCGCCTTCCCAGCAAAGGTCGACCGGGTGGTCCAGGGCGCGCCCTCGCCGTGCGCGCGGCGCGGGGCGTCCGCCCGGGCGGGCGGCGGTCAATGCATCCCCGATCCGAGCGTGGAGGCGATGCGTTCGTCGTTTTGCGGCGTAATCCCCCAAAACGACGAACGCGTCGCCCGGGGCCTCGCCGTGCCGCGGCGCCGGACCCACCGGCACCGCCCACGCCACCCTAACCAGCCCAAGAAACGCCGGCGGCGCGCAGGCGGCCGGCGGAGACCTACGTGCCGCCGGCCGGACAGAGCCCACCAGAGCCAGACGGCAGCCCGCCCCCCAATCAGCGGCGCCCGTCCAGCAGCTCGTACGCGATTCCCGTCCCCGCTGCGTAGACCGCGTGATGGAACGCATCGATCGCGATCTCCTCCTTCGCCCAGAAGACCACCGGCGGCGCGATCTCGAGGGCCGGCAGGGTGACCTGTGCGGCGCCGTAGATCGCGGCGCCGTGGGCGGCCGTGGCGGCCCGTGGGGGCACGCCTGCCGCTGCGAGCAGGCCGCGAACAACGCCCCAGCCGGTGCCGTAGCCCCAGTGCGACAGGTCGTTGAAGCGGGCGGCGGCGATGTCGTCCTCGAACGACTTGATGCCGAGCATCTTCGCCGTGGCTCGGGCCGGCGCCGAGCTCGCCTGGCGTCCCCGAAGCTTCGCCTCGACGGTGCTGGAGAGCGTCATGGCGGCGGTGCCGATGAAGCCGGCCACGAGACCCTTGCCGACGTCCTCGGCGACGGTGCGGACGAGCGTTCTCACGATGTGACCTCCACGGGCTTTCGGTTGGTTCGTGCGGACTCCGAGCTTGCGCCCAGCCGCTCCAGCAGGTGGTCGCCGACGCGCATGGCGTTCGCCATCGCCGTGAGCGCCGGGTTCACGGCGCTGGACGAGGGGAAGAAGCCGGTGTCGACGACATAGAGGTTGTCGAGGTCGTGCGCCTTGCAGTTCACGTCGAGCACCGACTGTGCCGGGTCAGATCCGAAGCGCACGGTGCCGCACTGGTGTGCGATCCCCGCGATCGGTATCTGCTGGTCGAGCACCGAGAAGCGCGGGATCGAGCGGGACTGGCACCCGAGGTCGGCCAGCAGGCCCTTGAGCTTGGCGAGGAGCCGGTGGTGCGGCTCCGTGTTCAGGTAGGTCTTGGCCAGGTGGATGCTGCCCTCACGGTCGACGGTCACGCGGTTGTTCGGTTGCGGCAGGTCCTCGGTCGTGAGCCAGAAGTCGATCGCGTGCCTTGACAGGTAGTCGAGCGCGAGGCCCGGCGCGAACCACGGCGCGCCGGCGCGCAGTATGTTCCGGTCCGACTTTCCGAGCATCTGGATGTGGCCAAGCGGGAAGTCCCAGTCGGGCGCGCCCCAGTAGTAGTCGTTGACGCCGAGCGTCTTCTGGAACTTGGTCGGGTTGGGCGACTTCGACAGCGCGATCACGCCCGAGTTGATGTGGGCCATGTAGTTGCGGCCCACCTGGTCGGACGAGTTCGCGAGCCCGTTCGGATGCTCGTCGGTGGCCGATCGAAGCAACAGAGCGGCGGAGTTCACCGCGCCGCAGGAGGACACGACGATGTCGGCCGAGTACGTCTCCATCGCGCCGCCCCGGTCGACCACGACCTCCTTCACCGTAAGTCCGCCGGCGTCCGTCACGAGCCGCTCGACCTTCGCGTGCCGCAGCAGCGTGACGTTCGGGTGCTCGAGCGCGGGCCGCACCGCACACACGTGGGCGTCGGCCTTGCCGTCCGCGAGGCAGGGGAAGCCGTCGAACTTCGCACAGCGCACGCAGCGGCCCTGCTCCGGATCCTCCTCGTTCAGGTCCACGCCCACGGGGAGGTGGAACGGCTGGTGGCCGGTGCTCACGAAGTCGTCGTGCAGCTGCTGGATGCGCGGTTCGTGGGACACGGCCGGATACGGGAACGGACCCGAGCGCCGGGGCTCGGTCGGGTCCTCGCCGGCCTGGCCGTGGACTAGATAGAGCTTCTCCGCCTCGGCGTAGTACGGCTCGAGGTCGTCGTAGGAGATCGGCCAGGCGGGCGACACGCCGCCGTGATGGATCACCTGGCCGAAGTCCCTCTCGCGAAGGCGGAAGAGGATCGCCCCGTAGAACTTCGTATTGCCGCCGACGTAGTACTGGGCGTGAGGCGTGAACGGCGTGCCGTGCTTGTCGTACCAGGTCTCGCCGGACAGGTAGCGCCCCTTCAGGAAGACCTCGGCGGAGTCCCAGTTCTCGGGTTCGCGCGGGGCGTAGCCGCCGCGTTCGAGCACCAGCACCCGCTTGCCGGACGGCGCCAGCCTGTGGGCGAGCGTGCCGCCCCCGGCGCCGGTGCCGATGATGATCACGTCGTAGTGCTCTGAGCTCATGGCGAGTCCTCCTCAGACGAGGGCGATCGGGGACGTCCAGGCGCCGGTGGCGCCGCGCAGCTTGGGGTGCGTGAGGATCAGGGCGAACTCGCGCACGCCGGCGGCGGCGAGCTCCGACAGATCCAGGTTCTCCACGACGAACACGCCGTGCCTCACGTTGAGGATCTGCGGCACCTCGAACGGCCGCTCGGGATCCTCCGGTGGCACGGGGCCGCAGCTCCACGTGTCGCAGCCGGTCAGCGCCACTCCGCGCTCCACCAGCCACTCGGCCATCGCGCAGCCCGGGCCGGGCTCGCCGGAGACATAGAGCTCGGGGTCGGCCCAGTTCGCGCCCCATCCGGTGTGAAAGAGAACCGCGTCACCCGGCGTGGGGTCGATACCGGCGGCGTCGGCCGGCATGATCACGTCGCCGGGCCCGAGCCCCGCTACGTCGACCAGCCAGCCGCGGGTGACGATTTGCGGGACGGTCTCTATGCCGAGTCGCCTCACGCCGGAGACATCCGCGTGCTCGGTGACCGACCAGCCGTTGTAGCCGTGGCCGCCCATTTGGAGGTGGCTGAGCGCGTCGAGGTGGGTGCCGAGCTGCATCGTTGCGGCCACCTGCTCGGTCACCCAGTTCACGTTGTTCTCGCCCACCCCGCCGTTGCGGTTGGCGTGGTGCGCCGTGGTGACGAGCGTCTGGCGGAAGAAGCGGCCCGGAAACACCGGAATGCTCTCGTCAAGCACGCGCCCGAGGTCGTAGAGCCGGCCCTCGCGAACGAGCCCCAGCGCCTCGCGACGCTTGGCTTCGTCCACGTGGTTCAGCATGCCGAGCTCGTCGTCGGCGCCAAATGGTGAGGGCCACCAGTCCATCCGCCCCTGTAGTCCAGCGCCGACGGGCCCCGTTACGCGAGATGCTTCCGCCGATGAGGCCTCCGGCGCAGCTCGCCCGCGCGATCTACGGCAACGTGCTCGCGACTTCGCTGGTGGTGGCGTTCAGCGAGGACAACGACTACTCGACGACGGAGATCGCCGTGTCCGTGCTCGTGACCGGGCTCGTGTTCTGGATCGCACACGTCTATGCGAGCCTGATCGCAGGGCGCTACACGGCCGGGCGGCGGCTCACCCGCGCCGAGGTCGGAGCCGAGTTCTACGGCGAGTGGCCGGTCGTGCAGGCGTTGTTTCCGCCCGTCGTCGTGCTGCTGCTCGGCACGATCGGACTGCTGTCTCACGACACGGCGGTCAACCTCGCCATCGCGGTCGGCGTGGCCTCGCTAGTCCTCTGGAGCCTCGCCATCGGCCGCCAGGAGCGGATGTCTCCGCTCGCACTCGCCGTTATGACGCTCTTGAACGCCCTGTTTGGCGTGGCGGTCGTTCTACTGAAGGTGATCGTGCACTGAGCCTGGGCCTGCGCCTACTCCGACGACCACGGAGTGAGGAAGCTCGGGAAGAGCGTCAACCCGCCGTCCACGAACAGGGTCTGGCCGGTGATGTACGCGGCATCGTCGCTCGCGAGGAACGCCGTGACCCCGGCCATCTCGTCGGCCGTGCCGGCGCGCCGCATCGGGATGTGCTCCTCGACCTGCGCGCGCTTCTCCGGGTCGTCCACCCAGGCGCGGTTGATCGGGGTGATCGTGGCGCCGGGACCCACGCCGTTCACGCGAACGCCGCGCCCCGCGTACTCGAGCGCGAGCGTGCGGGTGAGGTTCTGCATTCCGCCCTTGCTGACGGAGTAGCCCAGGTAGTCGGGCTTGGGGATGAGCTGGTGGACGCTCGAGACGTTGACGATCGACCCGGGCTTGTCCTCGTCCAGCCAGTGCTTGATTGCCTCGCGCGCGCACATGAACGCGCCGCGTAGGTTCACGGCGAGCACCTTGTCGAAGTCGTCGCTGGAGAGGCCGTGGCTGGGACGCGAGATCTGGATGCCCGCGTTGTTCACGAGCACGTCGATGCCGCCGAGCTGTTCGACCGCTTCGCCGACCATCCGCACCACGTCGTCCTCATTGGAGACGTCGGCGCCAACCAGGACGTCGCGTACACCCTCGCGCTGGACCTTCGCGACGCAGGCGTTCACCTGGTCCTCGGTCTCGGCGGCCTCCTCGGGCCGGCGCAGGTAGTTGATCGCGACGTTCGAGCCGTACTCCGCGAAGCGCACCGCGATCGCCTGGCCTATGCCCGAGCTGCCACCCGTGACCAGCACGTTCTTCCCCTCAAGGCCTTGAAGGCCCTTGGTGCGCGGGTTCTCGGTGGGTGTGGCCTGTGGCATGCGTCTGCTCCTTCTCGGTCGCTGGCTACGAAGGGGTAGTCGAGCCGCGTGGGACGCCGTTACACCGGCGCCACCCAGGATCTGAAGGTTGTGAGCAGCCGCTCGCGGGCGGAGCCGGTAAGCCGTTCCGGCGGCAGCTCGCCGAGCGCCGCGATCGTCGCGCGCATCTGGTCGAGGTAGACGCCGCAGTCCTCGCACTCGCCCACGTGCCGCTCGAACGCCGCTCGTTCGTGCGGCGCGAGAGCATCGTCCAGATACTCGGTTACGAGCTGGACGAGCGCCTTGCATTGCAGTTCCGGTTGCTTTAACACCCGCAACCGTTGGTCTGAGAACACCAGGCGCGCGTTACAGATCCGAAAGATCTACGCGGTATGGGCGACCGTCTGCTCGACCGCGTCGTGGTAGCTCTCCAGGGCGGCCCGCACCCGGGTACGAGCCCGGTGCAGCAGCACGCGCTGGTTGCCTTCGCTGATCTCGAGCGCGTCGCAGACCTCGGCCGCGGGCCAGCCCTCGACGTCCCGTAGCGTGATCACCGTCCGCTGCGCCGGCGGCAGCTCGTCGATCGCCGACAGGATCACCTCGTGGGTCTCCGCCGAGAGCAGGTCGTCCTCGGGCGTCTCCCACGGAGTCGGCCCAAGCGCCCAGTGATCCGGGTAGCGCTCGTGGTCGCTCGGGAAGAAGCGGTCGGGATCGAGCGGCTCGCCGTCATCGTCGGCGAGCGACGAGAACGGCACGATCCGACGCTCGCGCGCTCCGCGAGTGGTGGCGGTGTTCGTCAGGATCCTGAATATCCAGGTCTTGAGCGAGGAACGCCCCTCGAAGCGGTCGAGGCCCCGAATCACGCCGAGCCAGGTCTCCTGAACGACCTCCTCGGCGACGGCGCGGCTGGACACGTGTGCCATCGCCACGCGCAGCAGCGAGGGGTTGAGGTCGTCGATCAAGCGGGAAAAGGCGAGCTCGTCACCCCGCCTCAGGGCGGCGAGAAGCTCGCTGTCACTCGTCCGCATTCACGCTCACCACTTCCAGGCCGAGCTCGTGCAGTCGGTCGAGCACCGCATCGAGACCGGCGCGGCCGCTTCCGCTGAGCACCGTCTGCCCGGGCCGCCGCTCGAGGTCCAGCTCGCCAAAGGCCGAGCCCAGCCTCTCGCTGATACGACCGCGAACTACGACGCGATAGCGGTATTGCCGGCCAGTAGAGTCCTCCATGACGTAACCGTCCCACTGGGCCGGGTGATCTGTCTTCACCCTGCGGGCGGTTCACCCCGGGTGATTCTTCCAACCGCCTGTGAGAGCGCGACGGCGAGGATCAGCGCGCCGCCGTAGAACAGCTGCTGGACGTAGCTGTCGGCGCCGAGCAGCTGCAGGCCCGTGACGCCCGTGACCAGGAAGTACACGGCGAGGATCGAGCCCCAGGGGTTGAACCGCCCGGGCACGATGCTGGTCGCGCCCAGGAACGCCGCCGCGTAGGCGGGCAGGAGGAAGCTCGCGCCGGAAGACGGGTCGGCCCCGCCGATGGTCCCGGCGTAGAGGACGCCGGCGAGCCCGCCGACGGCTGCCGACGCCACGAGCGCGCCAAAGCGCACGCGCTCGACCCGCACGCCGCTCAGTCGTGCGACATTGCGCCCCCTTCCGACGAAGAGCAGACGGCGCCCGATGGGTCGGTACTCGAGCACGTACCAGACCGCAACGCACAGCGCCAAGCCGTAGAAGAAGGAGAGCGGGATGCCGAGCAACTCGCGAACGATCACGGCGTCGCTCAGCGCCTCGGAGACCCCGCCGATCGTGTTGGAGTCGCTCATCCAGAAGACCAGGCCCGAGACGAACGCCCCCGAGCCGAGCGTAACCACGAGCGACTCCGCCTCGAGCAACGTCACGAGCATCCCGTTGACCACGCCAACGAGGACGCCGGCGGCAAGCGCCGCCACGATCGCCAGGCCAACCGGCCAACCCTGATTGACGTTGAGCAGGGCCACGATCATCGCCGACATCGTCAGCACCGATGCGACCGACAGGTCGTAGTCGCCCGCCGTCAAGGGAAAGAGCAATCCGAGCGTGAGCACAACGAGCACCGCCTGCGAGCCGAGGATCGTCTCGAAGTTGGCTGCCGTCAGGAACGTGTCGGCCTCGAGCGCCCCGAACAGGATGATCACGAGCGCCCAGGCAACGGGAAGGGTCAGCCGCTGAGCGAGCACCGCTCGGTGATCCTCTCCTTCGTGACCTCCTCGCCGGCGAGCTCCAGGACCACAACGCCACCCGAGAAGATCAGAACGCGGCCACAGATGGACGCGAGAAGCTCGTGATCCGTACTCGCGCACAGGATCACCATGCCGCGCTCGGCCAGAGCCCGGATTGCCGCCGCTATCTCCTGACGCGCTCCCACGTCGACCCCGCGAGTGGGCTCGTCGAGCAGCAGGAGTGGTGCGTCCGTCTGCAGCCACTTGGCCAGCAACGTCCTCTGCTGGTTGCCGCCGCTGAGCGTCTCGAATGCCGCGCGCGGCTCGCTCGGCGTAATGCGATTCTCCTCGAGCATCGCGGCCACGTCGCGTAGCAGGCGCTGGCGATCGAGCCCACGGGCGCCGGCGTAGCGGTCGAGCACGGGCAGTGTCACGTTCGCCTCGATCGCCAGCGAGCCCACCGCCCCGTCGCGCGCCCGGTCGGCCGGTAGGAGCGCCAAGCCGGCGGCCAACGCGCGCTGGGGCGTCATCGCGGCGAGGTCGAGCTCGCCGCCGCCGAGCGTCATGCGTCCGGCTCGGCGGGCGCCCACGCCGAAGAGCAGGTACGGGACCTCGTCGAACCCCGACCCCACGAGCCCGGCCAGGCCGACCGTCTCGCCGGCGCGCAGCTCGATCGAGACGTCGCGAACGACACCACCACGGAGACCGGCGATCCGGACCGCCTCGGGGGCCGGTGCCCGTCGCGGGGCGCCGAAGCGACCGTCGAGCGGCTCGAGCCGGCGGCCAACGACCAGCTCCACCAACTCCGCCGCTCCGATCGAGGCGGCCTCGGCGGTGCGCACCACGCTTCCATCCCTCAGCACGGTCACCCGGTTGGCCACTTCCCTGACCTCACCGAGGTCGTGTGAGACGAGCAAAACGCTACGTCCGCCCGCCGCGATCCCGCGCACGAGCGCGTAGAGCTGTTCGCGCTCGGAGCCGGGCAGGAAGGCGGTCGGTTCGTCGAGCACCAGCACGTCCGGCGTGGCCTCGACAGCTCGAAGGATCGCCAACTGGGCGCGCTCGAGCGGCGTGAGGCTTGCGACTGTTGCGCGGGGGTCGATGTCCACGCCGAGCCGGGCGAGGCTCCGACGGGCCCGTTCCCGCTCGCGCCGCCAGGAGAGGTGCCGCCAACGAGCGGTCGCCAGCTCGTCGAGGAGCAGGTTCTCGAGCACGCTGAGCGAGGGGATCAGGCCCAGGTCCTGATGGACGAAGCGCAGCCCCAGCTCGGGCGCCCGGCCGGGAGGAAGCGGCAGTGGGACGGGCCGGCCGCCGACCATGAGCTCCGCGCCAGGGTCGGGAGCGTGAAAGCCGGCCAGAATCCGGATGAGGGTCGACTTCCCCGAGCCGTTCTGGCCGAGCAGAGCATGCACCTCGCCGCGGCGCAGCTCGATGCCCGCTGCGTCCAGTGCACGGGTGCCGCCGAAGCTCTTCGAGATGTGCCTCGCCTCGAGGGCGGGGACTAGCGGGTCAAGCCCCACAGCTTGCGGTAGCCGTCGACGTAGGCGTCGCCGTAGCCGCGGTCGAAGCGAGGCGGAGTGCCGGTCTGATCGACGTTGCGGTCCTCGAACACGCGCAGTGGCGTCCGCTCGCTCCGCACGGGGCGCTCGCCGGCGATCACCCTGAAGGCCTGATCCATGCTCGCCCAGCCCACCCACGCGAGGTTCTCACCAACGTCCATCGCGACCACGTCGTCGTCCTGGAGCATCTCGAGCACGAACGGAGTGCCGTTGAACGTCGAGATCCTCACCCTCTCGGTGGCGCGGCTCGCCTGGATCGCGGGCACGGCGTATTGGGACATGCTGTCGTAGATCGGAATGACGTAATCGATCTCCGGATCGCGCACGAGCGCGGACTGCACCTCGGTGCGGATCCGGTTCGCCCACTCGGGGATCGGTACGTCCACGAACCGAGCCTCGCAGAGAGGGCAGTTTTGGGCGAGCTCGGCCCTCAGCCCCCGCACGAGCGGGCGCGTGCTGCGGGCGTCCTTCGAGGTGATGACGAGGATGTTCGCCATCCCGCCGCTGTCCGCGATGACCCAGTCGGCCTCGAGCCTCCCCGCCTGCTCGAACGGGGCCGGGACGCAGGTTGTGCCGAGAGCGGGGCAGGGTTCGCCCTCGCCGGTCGTTCGCAGCGAGATCACCGGAACACCCTCGGCCTCTGCCTCGCGGATCTGAGGGCCGACCAGCTCGGGGTCCTGTGCCAGCAGCAGAATGGCGTCGGCCTTGCGGGAGATCGCGGTCCGGATCCCCTGCGCCCACTGCGACGGCTCCCCCTGGTTCGGGTATACGACTAACTCGGCCCCCACCTCATCCGCCGCCTGCCGCATGCCTTTCTCGACGGCGCCTATGAAGGGAACCTCGCTCGTGATCGGAATTTCGAAGATCAGCCGGTCTCGCAGCGCGCCGGCCGCGTCGAAGGCGGGCCCTGGCGCGATAAAGGGCGGCCGGGGCAGAAATCGTGCGATCTCCGCCGCCGCCATCGCTGCGCCGCTCCCCACCCGCGCGGGGTCGCGCTCATCACGAGAGGGCGACTCATCCTCGCGGCAGGCGCCGGCGAATACCGCCACCAGAATCGATATGGAGAGGGCAAGCTTCACGCTGCGTCGGCCGAGGCCCGTCCTAGAGGACGCCGAGCTCGCGCGCGCGGGACACCGCCTGGTCGCGAGTGTCGACGTTCAGCTTGCGGTAGATGCTGCGAGCGTGCGTCTTCACGGTGTTGAGCGAGACGTAGAGCGTGGACGCGATCTCGCGCTGCGAGAGCTCGCTCGGGAATAGCCGGAGCACCGCAAGCTCCCGGTCGGTCAGCTCGCCCGTCGGCGTGTCGCGCTTTCCTGCACGGCGTCGGGAGGCGAGGTGGAGCCGGCGTTCGGTCCGGGCGAGCATCTCCCGCAGAATGCCCGGGTCCGGGCAGCGCTCGACGACCGTGCGCGCCGCAGCGGCGAGGTCGGCCGCACCACCCGGATCGCCCTGAAGCTGCCGCGCCTCCGCCCGCGACAGCAGGGAGTAGGCGATCTCCATCGCCGCCACGCCGCGCTGGGACAGCTCGGTGCCGCGTTCGATCGCGTCATCCGCCTCTTCCAGCAGCCCCTGGTGCTCGAGCGCGCGGCCGTGCACCACGCGGGCCATGGTGGTCGCCCAGTGCTCGGCGAGGCTGCGCTCCTCGGCGAGCTCGAGCGCCGCTCGCGCCACGCGATCGGCCTCCGCCAGATCACCTTCCTCGGCGTTGATCGCGGCAAGGCCGCCGGAAGCGTGGACGACCGCGAGGTGGTTGCCGGCGGACCTGGCCTGCTCGACCGCGTCCGTCAGCTCCGCGGCGGCCTCGGCCGGCTGCCCGCTCCAGAACAGGGCGATTCCGAGCACCGGGCACCCGATCGGCCGCCAGGGAGTCTCGCCCTGCTCGACCGAGCGGCGTCCAGCCTCGACCGCCCGCTGCACGTCGCCGGACATGTAGCGGTGGATCTCGTTGAGGCTCGCCACGCCGGACTCGAGCACCGTGCCGCCGTTGCCGTCGCCCCGCCGTCGGAGGCCCGACTGCGCCGTGTCGATCCACTGGCCGACCTCCTCCAGCCGCCCCGTGTTGACCGCGATCCACGCCTTCGTCAGAGACAGGCTCGGGTCGCCGCGGACCGCGTCGTCACCCAGGGCGTCGAGCCAGCCGGCGACGGTCTCGATGCGCCCGCGCTGAAGGTACTCGTACCAGTGGAGTGTGATCAGGCGGCTCGCCTCGGCGACGTCGCCGGCCGCCGTCGCGTGATGGATCGCCTCGCGGACAAGCCCTCGCTCCGCGTACCAGGCGGAAGCCTTGGTGTGAAGGCTCGCCACCAGCTCGGGCCGGGTCCGCACCAGCTCGTGGCGCAGCAGCTCGGCGAACAGGTTGTGGTAGCGATACCACTCTCTCTTCGTGTCGAGCGGGACCAGGAACAGCCCGAGCCTCTCGAACTCGTCGAGCCGAGCGGCCGACCCCACTCCACCGGTCACCGCGTCGCAGACCGAGCCGCAGAGCCGCTCGAGGATCGAGGTTCGCAGCAGAAAGTCGCGAATGGCCTCCGTCTGCCCGTCGAGCACCTCGAATCCGAGGTAGTCGACGA
>Ga0081538_10004873_pt1 | contig 12223 bp, 11 predicted proteins | sample TabmetS5T2R1_FD_71022 | JGI IMG/M metagenome (GOLD analysis project Ga0081538, IMG submission 71022) | Tabebuia heterophylla rhizosphere microbial communities from the University of Puerto Rico - S5T2R1 | ecosystem: Host-associated > Plants > Roots > Rhizosphere ... | reverse complement strand
CGTCGCTGGCAGGCTCGGCGTCGGAGGGTTCCGCCTCGGCGGCAGCGGGCTCTGCGGCGGCGGGCTCCGCCGCGCCCTCGGCCGGCTCCTCCGGCTCGGCCGCCTCGGCCGGGGCGTCAGGCTCGGCCAGCTCGGCTTCGGCCTGCTCGACGGCAACCTGCTCGGCGAGCTCCTCCTCGCCCGGACGCGGTTCGTCGTCTGGCGGCATGACGCCCGCCTCCACCTGCTCCGGCTCCCCGGTCCAGCGGCGTTCGCGGACTCGGGAGGCGCGACCAACCCGGTCGCGCAGGTAGTAGAGCTTGGCGCGCCGGACGTCGCCACGGGCCGCAACCTCGATGCGCTCGATCTTCGGCGAGTGCAGCGGGAACGTCCGCTCCACGCCTACGCCGAAGGACTGCTTGCGCACCGTGAAGGTCTCGCGCACGCCCGTGCCCTGACGCTTGATCACGACACCCTCGAACACCTGCGTGCGGCGGCGCTGGCCCTCGACCACCTGGAAGTGGACGCGGACGCGGTCACCCGCCTGGAACGCGGGGACGCGACGCAGCTGAGCGCGCTCGATGCTGTCGATGAGTCCGGGCATGATTGGGGTAGGTCCGTCGCTTCGGGTCCAAGGTCCGAGAGGCACAAGAAAGCGCGACCTCCCGGGAGCCGTCGCGCGTGAGGGGCAATGGTAGCGAAGCTATCCGGAAGCTCCGGGCGGCGGTTCGGGCCGTCCGCGCTCACGGCTGCGCTCGCGACGCCACTCCCGCACGCGCGCATGGTCCCCCGACAGGAGGACCTCCGGCACCGTGTGGCCGTGCCATTCGAACGGCCGCGTGTAGTGCGGGTACTCGGGCGCTCCCTCGAGTGCCTCGCTGAACGACTCCTCCAGCGCGCTTTCCTCGTGTCCGAGCGCTCCGGGCAGCTTCCGCATGACCGCGTCGCACATGACCATCGCCGCCAGCTCGCCGCCCGAGAGGACGTACGGGCCAATCGAGACAACGTCGCTGGCGAGCTGCTCGTGGACACGTTCGTCGAAGCCCTCGTAGCGCCCGCACAGGAGCGTCAACTCCGGCTCGGCCGCCAGCTCCTGGGCCAGCGCGTCGTCGAACTGGCGCCCGCCGGGGGCGAGCGCCACTACCCGGCGCTGGCCGCGCAGCTCCAGTGGGTCGACGTTGTAGCGAGCCCGCAGCGCGGCCTCGACGACGTCCACCCTGATCACCATCCCAGCGCCGCCGCCGTACGGGGTGTCGTCCACCTGCCCGGCCTTCAGTGGCGTGGTGGCACGCAGATCGACGAATGAGAGCTCGTGCCCGAGCTCCAGCGCGTTCGTCACGTGACGCTGGCTCCTGAACCAGTCGAACCAGGCGGGGAAGAGCGTGACCACGTCGATGTTCACCTGAGGAACTCCCGGTTCACGCGGATCTCGCGGGCATCGAGGTCGATGCTCGCGATCGCATCGGATACGAGCGGGACGAGCGTGCCGTCGTCGAGCTCGAGCAGGCTGCACGAGGGCCCGTCGACCACCCTCGCGACAGGCCCAAGGCCCACCACGGTGCAGCTGGCCAGGTCGGCCGCGAGCCACTCGTCGTCTGCGAGCTCATCCTCGATCAGCATCGTTTCGCCTCGGACGGCGGCGGGGTCGTCGATGCCGGAGAGGCGGATCAGCGGGCGCTCGTCGGTGCCGGCGCGGCGCTCGATCCGCCGGACCCCCGAGCCGAGCACGACCTCGGCCCCCTCGGGCAACGGATGCCGTGGGCTCTCCACGTAGAAGCTGCCGTCCAGGCCGTGCGGCTTACCCACACGCCCGGCGGTGACGAGCGTCAATCGACGACGTCGACCAGTACGCGGGTTCCCTGGCGGACGGCCGACGCCTTGATCACGGTCCGCAGCGCCGCGACGGTGCGGCCGCCACGGCCGATCACTTTGCCCGCGTCGTCCTCCGCGACGTGCAGCTCGAGCACGACGGTTCCGTCGGGCTCCTCGAAGGATTCGACGCTCACCTCGTCCGGACTGTCGACGAGCGACCGGGCGAGATAGATGAGAAGCTCGTCCACCTACTGCGTGCCGGAGTCGCCACCCTCGGCGGCGTCGGCCTCCTCGGCCGGAGCCTCGGCCTCGGGGGCCGCCTCGGCCTCCTCGGCGGGAGTGGCCTCCGGCTCGGCGGCGGGCTCAACGGCCTCCGCCTCCGCGGCGGGCTCAGCGGCCTCGGCGGGCTCAGCGGCCTCGGCGGGAGCCTCGGCCTCAGCCGGCTGCTCCTCCAGCTGGGACGGCGGCGTCGCCGGCTCCATCGACACCGGAGCGGCGGTCGCCGGGCTCGCGGCAGCCACCGCGGCCGACGTCCTCGGGTCCGCCGCGAGACCCTTGGCTTGCGCCTTCATCAGCTGCTTGACCGTGCCGGTCGGCTGCGCGCCGCGGGCGACCCAGTGCTGGAAACGCTCCTCGTCGATACGGATCGTCGAGGGCTCCGTCTGCGGGTTGTAGTGGCCGATCGTCTCGATGAAGCGGCCATCGCGCGGCGAGCGCTGGTCGGCGACGACCACGCGCCAGATCGGATTCTTCTTGCTCCCCACGCGGGTGAGGCGGACTCGTACGGACATAGGCCGGAAGAGGTTAGCGACCGCCGGCGAGTTGCTGCAGGTTCGGCATCCGGCCCTTCGCGATCTGCTTCATCAGCTTCTTCATCTGGCCGAACTGCTTGACGAGATGCGACACCGCCTGCACCGAGGTTCCCGACCCGCGCGCGATACGGCGGCGCCTGGAGCCGTCGATGATCGTCGGGTTGGCGCGCTCCGCGGGCGTCATCGAGCGGATGATCGCCTCGAGCCGGTCCAGCTCCTTCTCGTCGACGTTCAGGCCACCGAGCTGCTGGCCCACGCCCGGCATCATCTTCAACAGCGAGCCGAGTGGCCCCATACGGCGTACCTGCTGCATCTGCTCGAGGAAGTCGTCGAGCGTGAACTGCTCCTTGCGGATCTTCTTCTCGAGCTCCTGCGCTTGGCGCTCGTCCATCTGGCGCTCGGCCTTCTCGACGAGCGTCATCACGTCGCCCATGCCGAGGATCCGCTGCGCCATGCGGTCGGGGTGGAAGCGCTCAAAGTCCCCGAGCTTCTCGCCCGTCGACGCGTACAGGATCGGCTTGCCGGTGACCGCCTTGACGGAGAGCGCCGCGCCCCCGCGCGAGTCGCCGTCGAGCTTGGTGAGGACGACGCCGTCGAAGTTTGCGGTCTCGGCGAACTGCTCCGCCACGTTGACGGCGTCCTGACCGGTCATCGCGTCGATCACGAGCAGCACGTCGTGCGGCTTCGTGCGCTTCTTGACGTCGGCGAGCTCCCTCATGAGCTCCTGGTCGATGTGGAGGCGGCCGCTGGTATCGATGATGAGCGCGTCGCGGCGGTCGCGCTTGGCCTGGTCGAGCGCCCACTCGGCGATGTCGACGGGGTTGCGTCCCGTGCCCTGCTCGTAGACGGTGGCGCCCGCCTGGGCGCCGACCTTGATGAGCTGGTCGACCGCGGCCGGCCGGTAGACGTCGCAGGCCGCCACGGCCACGTCCATCCCGTGCTCCTCGCGGAGGTGACGGGCGAGCTTGCCGCAGGCGGTCGTCTTGCCCGAGCCCTGCAGCCCAGCCATGAGGATCACGGTCGGCCCCGGACGCGCCAACACGAGGTCGCGGCCCGAGCCGCCCATCAGCTCGGTCAGCTCGTCGGACACGATCTTCACGACCTGCTGGCCGGGATTCAGCGAGCTGAGCACGTCCTGGCCGAGCGCGCGCTCCTTGACCGCCGAGGTGAACTGCTTGACGACCTTGAAGTTGACGTCGGCCTCGAGCAGCGCAAGGCGAACCTGGCGCATCGCCTTGTTGACGTCCTCCTCGGTCAGCTGACCACGCGAGCGAACATCGCCTAGCGCAGCCTGAAGCCTGTCTGAGAGGGCGTCGAACATGGAACTGAAGAGGCTAGACGACCGGCCTAGCGCGCTGTGGGCGGCGCCGGCGGTGCGGGCGGTTTGTCCGCGTCCGGCTTCGGAATGATCGAGCCGATGTTGGCGAGCGCCTGCGTCACCTCGCTCGGGATGATCCAGACCTTGTTCGCCTCGCCCTGGGCGATCTGCGGCAGCGTCTGCAGATACTGGTAGGCGAGCAGCTTCGGATCCGCGTCGCCGCGATGGATTGCGTCGAAGACCTGCTCGATCGCCTTCGACTGACCCTCGGCCCGCAGGATCTCCGACTGCTTCTGGCCCTCGGCGCGCAGGATCGACGACTGCTTCTCGCCCTCCGCGGTGAGAATCTGCGACTGCTTGACGCCCTCGGCGGTGAGGATCGCGGCGCGGCGGTCGCGCTCGGCGCGCATCTGCTTCTCCATCGCCTCCTGGACCGTCACGGGCGGGTCGATCGCCTTCAGCTCGACCCTGTTCACGCGAATGCCCCAGCGCCCAGTCGCCTCGTCGAGCACGACGCGCAGAGCTGTGTTGATGTTGTCTCGCGAGGTGAGCGTGTCCTCCAGCGTCATGCCACCGGCGACGTTGCGGAGCGTCGTGACCGTGAGCTGCTCGATGGCGACGATGTAGTCCGCGATCTCGTAGGTGGCCGCCTTCGGGTCGGTGACCTGGAAGTAAATGACCGAGTCGATCGAGACGGTGAGGTTGTCCTCCGTGATCACCGGCTGGGGCGGGAAGGAGACGACCTGCTCACGCAGGTCGATGAGCGGCTTGACGCGGTCGATATAAGGCACGATCAGCGCCAGTCCGGCGTCCAGCGTGCGGTGGTAGCGCCCGAGCCGCTCCACGATGCCGGCCCGCGCCTGCGGCACGATCCGGATGCTCCTCGCGATCGTGATCAGCACGACCACGGCGAGGACGATGAGCACGATCAGGGCAGCCATGTGGCGCTTCCTCTCATTCGGCGACCAGCGCCGTGGCGCCGTCGATCTTCATTACCTCGACCCGACTGCCCGCCTCGAACGACTCATCGTCGTCGAAGGAGCGTGCCGACCAAACCTCGCCGGCGAGCTTGACCTGCCCGCCGTCGCGGTCGACCCGCTCGAGCACGACGGCGGAACGGCCGACCAGCGCGGCGGTCCCCGTGCGGAGCTGGGAGGGCGTGCGCAGGTGGCGCCTGGCGATCGGCCTCAGTACGAGCAACGAGGCCAGCGACACGGCGATGAACACGATCCACTGAGCGGCCAGCCCGCCGCCTACGATCGCGACTATCGCGGCCGTCACCGCGGCGATCGCGATCGGGCCAAGAAAGAAGCCGAGCGTCGCGATCTCCCCGATCGCGAAGACCCCCGCCGCGATCATCCACCAGACCCAGTCCTCCATCTGCTCCCGATCCTAGGGACGGGGCTGACCGGCTGCCAGCGAGCCCAGCTCGCTCACGCCGCGGATCGGCGTCCGCAGGAGGGCATAGGCGCGACTCGAATCGAGCACGCAGTACGCCGGCCGCTCGAGGCCAGAGCCGGCGAGGCTGCCGCGGCGGAGGCGCTCGGGCGGCAGGGCGTGCGCCGCGGCGATCGTCTGGGCGAGCTCGAAGCGGCTCACGGCCTCGGGACCGCCGAGGTGCAGGAGTCCGCGCTCCGGGCGGTGGGCGAGCTCGACGAGAGCGGCGGCCAAGTCGTCGACGAGCACCGGCGAGCGCCACTCGTCCTCGAAGAACGCGAGGTCGGACCCGCCGCCCGCCGCCTCGAGCACGAGGCGCTCCTGCGGACCGGGCTCGGCGCCGCCGACCATCAGCGACGTCCTCACCACGAGCACGTCCGGGTGCGCGGCCAGCACCTCGCGCTCGCCCTCGAGCTTCGAGCGGCCGTAGTCGGTGATCGGCTGCGGCGCGTCGTCCTCGCGGTATGGGCGGGTGCCGGCGCCGTCGAAGACGACGTCGGTCGAGACGTGCACGAGCCGAGCGCCGCCTTGCGCCGCGGCCGCCGCGACGTTGGAGGATCCCGCCACGTTCGTGTCCCAGGCGTCGGGGCCCTGCTGTCGGTAGGCGGTGTGGATCACAGCCGCCGGTCGAACCCGTTCGAACAGCTCCCCGACCGCGGCCGCGTCGCGGACGTCGAGGCGCAGCCACTCAAGCGCCGGACCCGCGGGCTCCGAGGAGCTGACCCGGGTCGCAATCACGGGCGGCTCCGAGCTGGCGAGGATCGCGCGGCCGAGGTAGCCGCTCGCCCCGGTCACCAGGAGCGGGCCGATCATGCCTCGTTCAGAGCGCGCTCGACGTCGGCGAGCAGGTCGGCCGTGTCCTCGCAGCCCGCGGACAGCCGGATGAAGCCGGGCGGCACGTTGTCGCCGCCCCAGCGCGCGCGGCGCTCGGCCGTCGTATGCACGACGCCGAAGCTGGTGGCGTCGAAGACGAGCTCGGCTGCGGCCAGGAAGCGCTCGGCCCGTTCCTCGCTGCCGAGGTCGAACGAGACCACCATCCCGTAGCCGCGCATCTGGCGCCGCGCCACCTCGTGTCCGGGATCGCTGCTTAGGCCCGGGTAGCGCACCGATACGACGTCGTCGTGCGCCGCCAGCAGGCGCGCCAGCGCCAGCGCGTTGTCGCAGCTGCGCTCGAGCCGCAGCGCGAGCGTCGCGAGCGAACGGTGTGCGAGCCACGTCTCGAACGGGCCCGGGAGCGCGCCCGCGTCACGGCGCCAGTCGCTCATGCGCCCGGCCAGCTCGGCGTCGCGGGTCGTGACGTAGCCGAGCATCAGATCGCCGTGACCGCTGATCTGCTTCGTGGCGCTCGTCAGAGTCACGTCAGCGCCGAGGTCGAGTGGGCGCTGCAGGAGCGGACCCGCGGTGGTGTTGTCGACGAGCGTGCGCGCCCCCGCGGCGCGGGCGGCCCCGGACAGCTCCGCGATGTCGTAGACCTCGAGCTTGGGGTTGGACGGGGTCTCGAGCCAGAGCAGCGCGGCCCCCTCTACGGCTGCCGTCAGCTCGGCCGGCGGAGCGAGCCGGAGCTCGATGCCGCGCGGCTCAAGATGCGTCTGGGCGAGGCGCCGGACGCCGAGGTAGCAGCTGTCGTCCATCGCTACCGCGTCACCTGGCTTCGTCACCGTGAGCAGGATCGCGGCCGCGGCCGCCATCCCCGACGCGAACAGGACGGCGCGCGCCTCCTCGAGCTCGCCGAGCGCGGCCTCGAAGCGGGCCCAGGTCGGGTTCCCGTAGCGGGTGTAGGTGTACGGAGCGTCGTGCGGGTCGCCCGTGAAGTGAAAGGGCCCCGCGAAGACGGGACCGGGCAGGAACGGCTCACCCTGGCCCGGCTCGGGCAGCCCGGCCTTCAGAACCCGCGTCCCGTCGCCTCGTGAGCCGCTCACGGCTCGAGTATCGCCCGCGCGAAGTCGTCGGGGTCGAACGGCCTCAGGTCCTCGAGCGCCTCGCCGATGCCGATCAGCTTGACGGGCACGCCGAGCTCCTGCGCGATCGCGAGCGCGATCCCGCCCTTGGCGGTGCCGTCGAGCTTGGTGAGCGCGATGCCGGTCACGTCGACGGCCTCGCGGAACAGCATCGCCTGGCGGAGCCCGTTCTGGCCCGTGGTGGCGTCGATCGTGAGCAGCGTCTCGTGCGGCGCGCCGGGTGCCTGCGCGGCGATCACCTTGCGCACCTTGCGCAGCTCGTCCATCAGGTGCTGCTGCGTGTGGAGGCGCCCGGCGGTGTCGCAGATGACGACGTCGCGGCTGCGTGCCTTGGCGGCCTCGATCGCGTCGAACATGACGGCGCCGGGGTCGGAGCCGGGCTCGCCGCGCACCAGCTCGCAGCCGGCGCGCTCGGCCCAGAGCGCGAGCTGCTCGGCCGCCGCCGCGCGGAACGTGTCGCCAGCTGCGATCAGCACCGAGCGCCCGAGCTCCTTCTGGAGGTGCCAGGCGATCTTGCCGATCGTCGTCGTCTTGCCGCTGCCGTTGACGCCGACCACGAGGATCACGGTCGGGGAGCGGGTGAGGTCGATCGTGTCGCCGTCGAGCCGCGCCGTGTCCGCGAGCAGCTCGCGCAAGCGCCGCGACAGGTCCTCCCCGCCCTGCAGCTCGCCGCTCTCCGCCTCGTGCTCGAGCCGCTCGACGATCTTGGCGGTGGTCGGCGCGCCGACGTCGGCGTAGATGAGCGTCTCCTCGAGATGCTCGAACGCCTCGTCGTCGAGCGACTGGAAGACCGTCGCCTGGAGCTCGGCGCCGAGTGCATGGCGCGTCTTCGACATGTTGTCCCGCAGCCGCCGGAAGAAGCCGCGGCGCTGCGGCTCGGCCTCCGGCTCGGGGGCGGCCTCCGGCGCGTCGTCGCCGGTGAGGAAGAGCTCGTGCCAGGTGCGGGCCATTCGGCCCGCGAGCATAGGGGTCAGGTCTAGAAATCGCGCACCGCGTGCGCGATTTCTAGACCTGACCCCCGCTGTTGCGCGCTTGACACCGGCGACGGCCGGGTGGAGTCTCGTTGCTGGGGACCCGCCAGCGACCGAGGAGACGTCAGATGCGGAGAGTCAAGCTGATCATCGGAGCGGTTCTGCTTCTCGGGGTTCCCGTGACCCTCGCGGCCGCCCAGTCGTCCGTCCCGACGGTGGCCGTGAGCGCGTCTGGGGGGAATGTCGTCCTGGAGCCCTCCGGGCCGATCGGCGCGGGTCCTACGCGCTTCACACTGAGCGGAGGGAACGAGTTCAACCTGGCCACGCTGCGGGCGGGAGTGACAATCGATCAGCTGCGCCAAGCCCTCTCCCGCAACCCCGAGGAGGCGCTCAGCCTGGTCTTCCTCGAAGCAACGGCGGCACCCGGGAAGGCGGTCACCGTCGATCTGCGGCCCAACACGACGTACGTCGCGGCCGTGAGCGCGGGCAGGTCAAACGCGCTCACCACCTTCACGACGGGCGCTCCGAATGGCGCACAGGCGCCGACGCCCGACGGCCGGATCCGAATGGTCGACTACGGGTTCAGGGGCCCGAAGACCCTGCCGCGCGACGGTCGGATCCGTGTCGAGAACGCCGGTACGACCTTCCATTTCGCAATCGCATTCCCGCTGCGTCCGCGCGTGAGCGGGCGGCAGGTCGGGCGGGCCTTCCGTCGCGGCAACGAACGGGCGATCGGGCGCATCGTCGCCGGCGAGCCGGTGGATGTGCAGGGCCTGATCAGCCAGGGCTCGACCAACGACAACGAGGTCGCGTTCGGACGCGCAGGGCGCTATGCGATGGTCTGCTTCTTCGGCGACCACAACCGGCTCGGCATGTACCGGGTCTACCGCGTCCGCTGAGGGCTAGGCGGCCGCTTCGTCCGCTGCCGGCGCCTCGTGCTCCGGCAGCGGCCGGCCCGAGAGCTTGCGCGACACGACGCGCGAGATCCCGTCGCCGCCCATGCTGACCCCGTAGAGCGTGTCGGCGGCGTCCATGGTGCGCTTCTGGTGAGTCACCACAATGAACTGCGCGCGGTCCGAGTACCGCTTCACCAGCTGGAGGAAGCGGTCGATGTTGATGTCGTCGAGCGCGGCCTCGACCTCGTCGAGGATGTAGAACGGGCATGGCCGCGCGAGGAAGACCGCGAACATGAAGGCGAGCGCGACGAGCGACTTCTCGCCGCCTGACAGCAGCGACAGCCGCTTCGTCGACTTACCGGGCGGCGTGACCTCAATCTCGACGCCGGCCTCGGGCTGCTCGTCCTCGTCCGGCTCGGGCTCCTCCTGCTCGGGCGCGTCGGGCAGCGGCTCGCCACCCACGACCGGGCGCGGCCCCACCTCGGCGTGCACGAGCCGCAGCCGCCCGCGGCCGCCCGGGAAGAGATGCTCGACGACGTCCTCGAAGTTCTTGGCCGCGGCCTCGAAGGTCTGCTCGAATGCCTCACGGATGCGGCGGTCGGTCTCCTTGATGAGGCCCTCGAGCTCGGCGAGCGCGGTCTCCAGGTCGCCGCGCTGGGTCTCGAGCTCCTCGACGTGGGCGACGGCCTCCTCGTACTCCTGCTTCGCGAGCGGGTTGACCGGGCCGAGCTGCTCGCGCCGGCGCTGCAGGCGCTCGACGCGGGCGAGCAGCGCGTCGCGTTCGTCGGTCGGCAGCGGCTCGGCGCCGGGTTCGGGCGGCAGGCCGAGCCGCCGCGCGTACTCGCCGAGTTCGCGCTCGGCCTCCGCCGCAGAATCCCGAACCTGCTGGGCCGCGACCTCGGTGCCCGTGACCGCCTCGCTCGCGCGCTTGAGCCTGCTCTGCAGCTCGGCCTCCTCGTGAGCGCACGCCTTGAGCGCGGCGGCGGTCTCCTCGCCTGCTGCCGCTCCCACGTCGAGCTCGGCCTGCACGCCATCGCGCGCCGAGACGAGCGCATCGCGGCCGCGCTCCAGCGCGGTGGCCGCGCGCTCCGCGTCGCGGCCGAGCGCTAGATCTCGCTCGGCACCGCTCCGGAGGGCTGCGAGAGCGCGGCCGCGCTCCTCGCGTTCGCGCGCGATCCGCTCGGCCAGCCGTTGCTCGGCGCGCAGATCACCGGTCAGCTCTGCACGCCGCACCGCCTCCGGGCCGTCGTCGGGCGCCTCCCGTCGGCGCGCGATGATCCACTCCGCCCGGCTCGCGTTGTCCTCTGCCTCCGCGAGCTCGCGCAGGACACCGCGGAGCGTGTTCTCGGCCTGCTCGCGCGTCACATCCGCGTCGCTCACCGCGGTGGTGGCGCGCTCGAGCGCCGCTTGCGCCGCCGTTTCTTCACCGATGGCCCGCTCGGATTCGCTCACGAGCTCGTCGCGGCGGGCGAGCTGCTCGAGCAACCGTTCGGTTCCTCCGGCCGGCGCCTGGCTCAACTCGCCGCTGCGGGCATCGAAGAGGCGGCCGGAGCGGGTGACGGCCACGCCCGCGAAGTCGTCACCAAGGGCATCAAGGGCGTCGACGACGAAGACGCCATCGAGCAAACGCCTTGCGAGCGCGGCCAGCTCGGGCTCCGGGCGCACCCGGTCCGCGAGGAGCTTGGCGCCGACCGGCACACCGCGAGTGGCTTTTTCCGGCTCGTATGGGTGCGAAATCGTCCACTCGCCGCCGAGCAGCGCACTCGCTCCATCGCGGCCCGCCCCGTCCAATAGGCGCTCGCCCGCGGCCAGATCCCCCACCACACCGGCCGTCAGCCGCGGCCCGAGTACGGCCGCGAGCGCCAGCTCGTAGCCCGGCTCGACGTGAAGGCTCTCGGCCAGCGGCCGCGCGTCGCCCGGTGCCCCGGCGGCGCCGCGCACGAACTGCTGGACCGCAGCGAGCTCCGCGCCGACTCGTGCCACGGCAGCACGGGCCGCCTCGGCGGCGCGCTCCGCGTCTCGCCGCGCCGCACGCGCGGCCGCGGCAGCCTCCTCGGCCTCTGCGAGCGCGGTGCGCTGGCCATCGGCCTCGTCCCGCAGCGAGCCCACCTTCGCCCGAGTGTCGGCAAGTTCGCCCTCGAGCCCGGACAGCTCGCGTTCGAGGCGCTCCGCGCGGTCGGCGTCGAGCGAGGCGAGCTCCCGCTCGATCGCAGCGATCCGCTGCTCCGGACCCTCTTCGCGCGCCGCCAGCTCGGCGTCGGCGGCGGCCTGTTGCTCCAACAGCTCGAGCTGGCGGAGCCGTCGCTCACGCCGCTCGGCCGCCGCGACGGCTTGCTCGCGCACGCGCTCGAGCCGCATCGCGACCCGGTCCGCGGCGGAGCGCGCCGCGTACAGACGGGCCTGCAGCCGCTCGCGTGTGCGCGACTGGGCGGCGAAGGCCTCCTCGGCCTGCTCGCGCCGGCGCGCCACCTCGGTGAGCAGGCGCTCGGCCTCGTCGCGCTCGGCGCGCGCAGCGACGGCGCGCTGCTCGGCCTCGGTGAGCGCCGCCCGCGCCGAGCGCGCCGCATCCTGCGAGAGCGCGTAGCGGGCCTCGTTCGTCTGCCGCTCGAGGCGCTCGTGCAGCTCCGCGGCCTCGGCCTGGCGCTTCAGCGGCCGCAACCGCGAGCGCGCCTCGCGCTCCACGTCGAGTGCGCGCGAGAGGTTCTCCTCGGTCCGCTCGAGCTTGAGCTGCGCGCGCCGCCGGCGCTTGCGGTGCTTGCCGAGCCCGGCAGCCTCCTCGATCAGAAGCCGCCGCTCGCGCGGGCGCGACATCACGATCTGCTCGACCTTGCCCTGCGAGACGACCGAGTGCATCTCCTTGCCGAGCCCGGAGTCGGACAGCACCTCGATCACGTCGACCAGCCGGCAGCGCGCGCCGTTCAGGCGGTACTCGCCCTCGCCGTCGCGGCCCAGCCGCCGCACGATCGAGATCTCCGAGAACTCGGTGGCGAGGCCGCCGTCGGAGTTGTCGATCACCACCTCGACCTCGGCGCCGGTGGCG
>Ga0081538_10004872_pt1 | contig 12224 bp, 11 predicted proteins | sample TabmetS5T2R1_FD_71022 | JGI IMG/M metagenome (GOLD analysis project Ga0081538, IMG submission 71022) | Tabebuia heterophylla rhizosphere microbial communities from the University of Puerto Rico - S5T2R1 | ecosystem: Host-associated > Plants > Roots > Rhizosphere ... | reverse complement strand
CGCCTCGTTCTCGGGCTGGAAGACCACGGTGCCGTCGCCCGGCTGCCGCGGGTCTCCAGGCCCGCCGCAACGCGCCACGTCGTCCGTCGGGTTCGCCGGGCTCGAGGCATCGATCGCCACGCAACCGCGGCTCCACGTGAACCCGCCGTTCGTCGAGCGGTTCACCCAGATGCCGTTCGTGTCGTCGGTGCGGTTGAAGTCGATGCTCGCGTAGTAGGCGGTTCCCTCGCGGTCGAAGGCAAGCGCGGGGTCGCCCGCGGAGTCGAGGGTCTCCCCGTTCGGCAGCGACGGGAACGGCCCGATCAGGTCGTACCAGTGCTTCCCGCCGTCACGCGTCGCCTCGATGCCGTTGAACGCACCGCCCATGCGGTAGTCGTTCTGCGCACCGACGATGTTCCGCGAGTTCGTCGGGTTGAAAGCAAGCGCCGTCTCGTTCTGCGGGAAGCACGCGTATTCGGTGTTCGCGCGCGTGTCGTCGCCCCGCTCGCTGAGCCTCCACACGAGATCCTTCTCGATGCGGGCCAGCGGGTCCGGCTCGGTGTTCATCCCGGCCTGCGGACATTCCGTGACGTTGGTACCGAATTCGATGTCGCGGAGCTCGAATGCCAAGGAAGGCTCGGCGAATGGTGGTTGGCTCTTCGAGATCCGTGACGGGTTCGGGCCGGCCCCTGCCGTGGCGGCCCCGAGGACGATGACGGTCGCCGTTGCTAGTAGCGCACCGGGAAACGCGACAAATCGTCGCATTCGCCTCCCCCTTTCTCCCGCCGAGCCAGGCGACTATATGACGGCCTCTACCTGTCTGCAAATATGGCAACGGATATCGCGGGTAGGGCGACTCGATTCGGGGCATACTGGACCCGAGATGAGGATCGGTCTCGTTGTCATCGTTATTGCGCTGAGCCTCGGACTGATCGGGTCGGCTGCCAGTGGGGGCGAATCTCGGGACAAGGCGACGCTGAAGCTGACGAAGGGGGTTCCGCTCACGCTGCGCGGCGCCCATTTCGCTCCGAACGAGCGGGTTCGAGTCACCGTCTCGAGCAAGCTCAAGCGGGCGAAGGTCGTGAGGGCGAGTGTCGGCGGCGGCTTCGTCGTCAGCTTCCAGGACGCCTACGACCGCTGCACCGGGCTGTTCGCGCTGGCCGCCGGCGCAACCGGGAGCCGAGCGACCTTGAAGATGCCTCAGCTCGGCTGTCCCCCGCGCCTGTAGTCCGGGCTCAGCTTGCGGAGGCGCTGGAGATTCTGCGCTCCTGCTTTCGTGCGAGCTCGAGGGCCTCTGAGAGCGCGACCCGGCCCTCGAACCCGTTGAGGTTCAGTGAGGCAGTGACGTTGTCCTCGCGCCAGACGACCTGGTAGAAGCGCACTTCGCTCGTGCCGCCGCCCTGGACGAAGGTGGCTGCGAAGGACTCGTCGCCCAGCCCGGGCTCGTCGATCGGCTGCCAGTCGAGATCGCTCTCTTCGAGGTCCTGCCGTGCCGCGTCGAGCTCGTCCTTCGCGCCGCCCGAAGACTCGAAGAGATCGGCACGCGACTCGATCACCAGCGGCCCTTCGGTGCGCGGCGTGCCGGAGCGCCGGTAGCGGGACTTCCAGCCCTCTTGCCTCCCGAACCGCTGCGGGTCGGAGCGGCTCCCGCCGGGGTCGTCGGCCGACACCTGCCGCCCTTCGTCGAAGCGTTGGAAGACCGGTGGCAAGTCCTCGGGCTGGAGTACGAGCCCCGAGAGCTTGGCGACCCCAATCGTGCTGCCGTCGTCGCCGCCGAGACTGCAGCCGGCGAGCAGGAGGACGAGGAGGAGAACCGCCCGGCGCACGGGCGTTAGTGAATCAGCCTCCGACTAGGGCATGCCGTTCGTCAATGCCGCCGCGGACGACGTCCGACTCGCCCCGGCCCGCCCGACGGGGCCTCTCCTGCGGCAAGAGCGCCCGTTCCGGCCAGGCCGAACATGATCACTGTGGCAGCGGCTGGAAGCGTCGATCTCGGATTGAGCACGGGTGTCCTCGGACGTCGTCGCGGCTTATGGATCTCGCCGCCAGGGGCGGCCGAACGACGTGATCCCGTGGCAATGGCTATGTCGGCGCCAGATGGGGGGCTGCTCGACCCCTCCCGAGAGGGATTTGCAGGCCGGGCCTGGTGCCAGGCACAACGACGTGTCCCCACGGGCCGGATCCGGCACCACGAACCGCTTGAGCGCACCGGCCCGAAACTCATGACCGTCTTGCCGGGCCGTGTCCTGGTGCCAGGCACGATGACACGCCCCGGCGAGGCGTGTCTCGGGAGAGCGGTGCCCTTACTGGTGTGGCTTCGCCATCGCCCGGTAGTCCAGAGCCTTGTCGAGCGTTTCCTCGTCGACGCCGGCCTCCCGGGCGACCTCCCGGAGTGGGCGGCCGCTGCGCGCGGCTTCCTTAACGATCTCCGTGGCCTTGTCGTAGCCGACGTACGGGTTCAGGGCGGTCGCAGCCGAGAGCGTCAGCTCGGCATAGCGCTCGGCGTTCTCGCGGTTCGCCTCGATCCCGTCGACGCACTTGTCCGCCAGCAGCCGCGAGGCGGCGGCGAGGAGCCGGATCGAGTCGAGCAGGTTGCGGGCGATCACCGGGACGAAGACGTTCAGCTCGAAGTGGCCCTGCATCCCGCCGACCGTGATCGCCTGGTCGTTACCGATCACCTGAGCCGCCACTTGCGTGACGACCTCGGGGATGACCGGATTGACCTTCCCCGGCATGATCGAGCTGCCCTTCTGGAGCTCCGGCAGGTAGATCTCGCTCAGCCCGGCCCGCGGGCCCGAGCCGAGCCAGCGGAGGTCGTTCGCGATCTTCGTCAGCGAGACCGCGACCGTCTTCAGCGCGCCGGAGGCCTCGACGAGCGAGTCGCGCGCCGCCTGGGCCTCGAACGGATCGGCCGGAGGACCGATGGGCAGCTTCGTCTCCTCGGTGAGCCGCGCGCGCACCCGCTCCGCGAACTCGGGGTGCGTGTTCAACCCGGTGCCGACCGCAGTCCCGCCGAGCGGGATCTGGCCGACGCGCTGCAGCGTGGCGTGCACCCTGTCGCTCCCCTGCCGCACCTGCGCCGCATATCCGGAGAACTCCTGGCCCAGCGTGACCGGGACAGCGTCCATCAGATGCGTGCGCCCCGACTTGACGATGTCGTCGAACTCCTGGGACTTGCGGCCGAGCGAGTTCGCGAGCCGCTCGAGCGCCGGCAGCAGATCGTGCGTCAGCTGCTCGAGCGCGGCGAGGTGCACGGCCGACGGGAAGACGTCGTTGGACGACTGGCCCATGTTGACGTCGTCGTTCGGGTGGACGTCCTCGCCGGCCAGCGCGGCGATGACCTCGTTGGCGTTCATGTTCGAGGACGTCCCCGAACCGGTCTGGAAGACGTCGATCGGGAACTGATCGTCGAGCTCACCCGAGGCGACGCGTTCGGCGGCCGCGGCGATCCGCTCGGCCTTGTCGGCATCGAGCAGGCCGAGCTCCGCGTTCACAAGCGCCGCAGCCCCTTTGATCCGCCCGAGCCAGTGAGCGACGGAGCGCGGAATCGGCTCGCCGGAGACCGTGAAGTTATCGATCGCCTTCCGAGTTTCTTCGCCCCAGAGCTCCGCCTGCGTCTCGACGTCGGCCACGCAGCAAGTCTAGGTGAGCGCTTTCGTCAGGCGATGCGGAGCGCGCGGCGCTCGAGCGGCCGGTCGCGAAGCTGCCGGCGAGCGTCTGCGTTCAGCTCGTCGCAGCTCGCCCAGCCAACGTAGCCGCACCGGTAGCACTCGCCGGCATCGACGTGGCGTCGATCGGCGTTCGAGACGACGACACGCCGCGCGCCACACGAAAGACACTCCACCCTGAACGGCTCCACCAGAGCCGTTTCGACAACAAAAGTGAACGAGCCGACCCTCGAACGAGGGATGACTAGTCGGTGCTGTACTTGGGCTGGACCTTCTCGCCGCGAATCGCAGCGATCGCGTTGTTCGCAGCGATCGCCGCTTCACCCATCCCGACCGTGATCAGCGTGATCTTGCCGGGATAGCCGGCGACGTCACCGGCGGCGTAGACCCCCGGCATCGACGTCTCGCAGGTCATCGGATCGATCTTGATCTGCCGCTTGCCCTCGAGCTCGATGCCCCACTCGGCAATCGCACCAAGGTGCGAGACGAAGCCCAGCAGCGTGATCAGCGCCTCGCAGTCGTAGCGCTCGAGCTCTCCCGTGGAGGTGTTCTCGATCGACACCGCCTCGATCGACCCGTCTCCATGCACCTCGCGCACTTCATGCGGCGTCAGGATCCGGACTGCGCCCTCGCCCTCCAGCCGCCGTGCTTCATTCATCGAGCTCTCCAACGCGCGGAACCGGTCCCGCCGGTGGACGAGCGTGATCGGGAGATCGGCGGTGTCCTGAAGCCCGAGCGTCCAGTCGAGCGCCGAGTCGCCGCCGCCGACGATGACGCAGCGCTTCCCCGCGAACTGCGCCTTCTCGCGGACGACGTAGTGGAGGCCGCGGCCCAGCCACTCGTCGATGTCGTCGACGCCGAGCCTTCGCGGCTCGAACGCGCCGTGGCCGGCGGTGATGATCAGCACTCGCGAGAGGTAGGTGTTGCCCTTGTCCGTGGTGAGCGCGAGCACCTCCTCGCCGTTCTGGCTCAGCCGCTCGAGGGTTTTCGCCTCCTCGCCGAGCCGGACATCGGCGCCGAACTGCAGCCCCTGCTCGGCGCACATGTCGACGAGCTTCTGGCCGAGGATCTTCGGAAAGCCCGCGACGTCGAAGACGTGCTTCTCCGGATAGGTCGCAGCCACCTGGCCGCCGATCTGTTCCAGCGACTCCACGATCCGCACGCTCCCGTCACGATGGCCGACGTAGTAGGCAGCCGAGAGCCCAACGGGCCCTGCTCCCAGGATCGTGACGTCGCGAACGTCGCTGCTGTCAGCCACAGCGACCCATGCTAGTGGCCGTCGGCTCTAGTGAGAGCAGCCGGAGCCGCAGCCGTTCCCGTGCGCCGCGCCGGGGTCCTCGCCCTCGGCGACCTGGAACGAATGGCCGCAGCCGCATGAGGCGACGACGTTCGGGTTGTTGATCGCAAAGCCACCTTGAAGGCCTTCGACGAAGTCGACCTCGGTCCCCTGTAGATACGGAGCGCTGTAGGGGTCGACGACGATCGGGACGCCGTGCGCCTCGAGCTCGTGGTCGCCCTCCATCGCGCCGCGGTCGAAGCCGAGCGCATACTCGAAGCCGGAGCACCCGCCGCCCTGGACGGCGATGCGGAGAACCGCGGCCTCGCCCTCGGGCTCCTCGGCCATCAGCTCGGTGATCTTCGAGGCGGCCCGCTCGGTGAGCGAGACGAGCGTGATCGGGCGTTCGGTGAGCTCCATCTGCGGGCCATCGTAGCACCGGGCCCGGCGCCCGCCCTCCCCCATGCGGAGGGGCTGCGGTGACGACTTTGTAACACCTGATTCAGGCTCGGTTGAGCGATTTTCGACGCCGCTCGTAGCAGCCCGTGAGGGTGTAGTGTTCGGCGGCGGTGGGGCGCCAGAGGCCACGCAGCGATGCTCGATAGCTGGCTGCCGTTTCTGATCTACGGCACGCTTGCCGTCCTGATCCCACTCTCGATGGTGGCCATGTCGTTCGCGTTCGCGACGCGGCCCGTCGCTCGTAATCGGACCCGCGCCGTCCCGTTCGAGTCGGGCGTGTCGCAGGGCCCGCCGCATGTTCAGCGGTTCACGATCAGCTTCTACCTGACGGCGCTGCTCTTCATCGTCTTCGACATCGAGATCGTCTTTCTCTACCCGCTCGCCGTCGTGCTCGAGCCGCTCGGCTGGTTCGGGTTCTGGGAGCTCGCGTTCTTCATCGGGATCCTCGCGCTCGCTTACGTCTACATCTGGAGGAAGGGGGCACTGGACTGGCGCCACGTAAGCAGCTGAAGGACTACGGGCTGCGCTCGGAACGGGTCATGTGGAAGGGCAAGGGGCCCGGAGTCTTCGAGGAAGAGCTCGGCAACCTGGAGCAGAAGCTCCTGCTGACGACGGTCGAGAAGGCGGTTGCCTGGGCGCAGGGCTACTCGATCTGGCCCGCGACCTTCGGGCTCGCGTGCTGCGCGATCGAGATGATGTCGATCGTCACGTCGCGCTACGACAGCGCGCGCTTCGGAGCCGAGGTCTTCCGCTCGACGCCCCGCCAGGCCGACCTGCTGATCGTCTCCGGCCGGGTGGCGCACAAGATGGCGGCGCCGCTGCGTCAGATCTACGACCAGATGCTCGAGCCCAAGTGGGTGATCGCGATGGGCGCGTGCGCGAGCTCGGGCGGCATGTTCAACAACTACGCCGTCCTGCAGGGCGTCGACAAGATCACGCCGGTCGACATCCACGTGCCCGGCTGCCCGCCGCGCCCCGAGGCGCTGCTGGAGGGGATCGTCCGGCTCCAGGAGAAAATCCATGCGGGCGTCCCGCCGGCGTACGAGATCCGCGGGGTGGCGACTTGACCTTCGAAGGCGTCCCGGGGCTCGTCGAGCGCAAGGACGAGCACGACGAGACGACCCTCGTCGTCGATCCGGCGCGCCTCGTCGAGGCCTGCCTGCACCTTCGCGACGTCGAGGGCTTCAGGTTCCTCGCCGACATCACAGCGACCGACTACCTGGGCTGGGGCGCGAGGGGCGTCGCCGGCTATTACGGCACGGCCGCCGGGCGGGACCTCAACCTCCCCGGCGGACTTGGCGCGGCGGCGGGCTCACAGGGCCACGCCCGCGTCCCGCGGCCGAAGGCAAAGCGCTTCAGCATGAACTACCACCTGCTGGCGCTGCGGGACGGCGCGCCGCGCGTGCGTGTGCAGGTTTGGCTCGACGACGGCGAGCCGGTGCCCACCGTGATCCCGGTCTGGCCGACGGCCGACTGGCACGAGCGCGAGGTCTGGGACCTCATGGGGATCCACGTCGAGGGGCACCCGAACCTCCAGCGGATCCTGATGGACGAGGACTGGGAGGGCCACCCGCTGCGCAAGGACTACCCGATCGGCGGCGAGCCGGTCCGCTTCTCCGGCGAGGAATAAATGGCGATCGTCGAGCGCCCGCAGATCTACGAGGGGACGCACATCCCGTCGCCGACTCCGACGATCCTCGACGTGCCCGCGGCGATTCGGGAGAGCGAGAACCTGCTCCAGGTCAACTTCGGCCCGAACCACCCGTCGACGCACGGCGTGCTTCGGCTCATCGTCGATCTCGACGGCGAGGAGGTCGTGGGCCTGCGCGCGGTTGTCGGCTACCTCCACACCGGCTTCGAGAAGAACATGGAGCTGAAGACGTGGTGGAAGGCGATCACCTACGCGCCCCGGATCGACTACGTCTCGTTCCAGAACAACGAGCTGGTCTTCGTTCTTGCGGCCGAGAAGCTGCTCGCAATGGAGGTCCCGGAGAAGGCCTCGCTTGCACGCACCCTGTTCTGCGAGCTGAACCGGATCCACTCGCACCTCGTCTGGCTCGGCACCGCGGCACTCGAGCTCGGAGCGATCTCCGTGTTCTGGTACGCCTTTCGGGAGCGCGACCTCGTCCTCGACCTGTTCGAGCTCGTCGGCGGAACGCGCCTCCACACGCGCTACTTCCAGGTGGGCGGCCTCGCCGAGGACATCCCCGAGGGCTTCTATCCCGAGTGCCGCAAGTTCGTCGAGTGGATGCCGAAGGCAATCAACGACTACGAGCGGCTGCTGACCCGCAACGAGATCTGGCTCGAGCGGACGGAGGGGATCGGCCTCCTCTCCGCCGACGACGCGATCGCCCTGGCCCAATCCGGCCCCGTGCTGCGCGCCTCCGGCGTCGACTGGGACCTGCGCAAGGCGTCGCCGTATCTCTCGTACGGCGAGATGGACTTCGACGTGCCCGTCTTCGACAACGGCGACGTCTACGACCGCTACCGCGTCCACATGGAGGAGATGCGCCAGTCGGTCCGGATCATCGAGCAGTGCTGCGACCGGCTGGAACAGATGGAGGGGGAGCCCTGGATCACGGACGACCGCAAGGTCGTGCTGCCCCCGCGCGAAGAGCTCCACACCTCGATGGAGTCGCTGATCCACCACTTCAAGCTGGTCACCGAGGGCTTCCTCGTCCCTGAGGGCGAGGTGTACGTGGCCGTCGAGTCGCCTCGCGGCGAGCTCGGCTGCTACGTCGTCTCCGACGGCGGACCGCGGCCTTGGCGGGTGAAATTCCGCGCGCCGTCGCTCGTCGCCCTCGAGGCGACCGCGACACTCATGCGGAACGCCCTCGTCGCAGACCTGATCGCGATCGTCGGCTCCCTCGACACGGTCATGGGAGAAGTGGATCGATGAAGGCCGCCGAAAATCCTGCGGATTTTCAGCGGGAAGTCGACCAGATCAAGACTGCGTACCCCGATCATCGGTCCGCGATCATGGGCGCACTTCGATTGGCGCAGCAGCGGCACGGGGGTTGGCTTCCTCCCGCTGCGCTCGAGGAGGTGGCGGACGCGGTCGGCGTCACCGCCGCCCATGTCGAGGCGGTCGCGTCGTTCTACGACATGTACAACCTCGAGCCCGTCGGACGACACATCGTCGAGGTCTGCACGAACCTCTCCTGCGCCCTCGTCGGCGCGCAGCAGGTCGTCGACGCGCTCGAGGAGCAGCTCGGCATCCCGCCCGGCGAGACTTCCGATGACGGCGAGGTCACGCTCCGTCTGATCGAGTGCGCCGGCGGCTGCGGCTACGCGCCGGTGGTCGTCGTCGACGGCCGCTACCGCGAGCCGACGCGCCCGGAGGACGTCCCGCAGATCGTCGAGGAGCTCCAGCGTGGCTGAGCTGACCGTCCTGACCGGCGCCGACGAGCGCGATCTCACGCAGCTCGACGAGTACCGCGCGATCGGCGGCTACGACGCGCTGGAGAAGGCACGCTCGATGAAACCGGAGGCTTTGATCGAAGAGATCACCAACGCCTCGCTGCGCGGCCGCGGAGGCGCCGGGTTCCCGATGGGACGAAAGCTGAGCCTCGTTCCCGGCCCCGATCGGCGAAGCGGGCCGAGCTACGTCGTCGCGAACGCCGACGAATCCGAGCCGGGCTCGTTCAAGGACCGAGAGATCATGGGACGCGCCCCGCATCGCTTCATCGAGGGCTGCCTGATCGCCGCGCACGCGATCCAGTCTCAGCACGTCTTCATCTACATCCGCGGCGAGTACCTCGCGGAGTACGAGGTTCTCGCGCGGGCGGTCGAGGAGGCGGGCGGCGAGGGACTCTTCGGCGACGTGGACGTGGTCGTCCACCGCGGCGCCGGCGCGTACATCTGCGGCGAGGAGACCGCGCTGCTCGACTCCCTGGAAGGGAAGCGCGGCCAGCCGCGCCCGCGGCCTCCGTTTCCACCCGTTGCGGGCCTGTACATGGAGCCGACGCTCGTCAACAACGTCCAGACGCTCGCCAGCGTCCCGGCGATTCTCGAGATGGGGGTCGACCGCTACCGGGAGCTCGGCGCAGAGTCCGCTCCGGGAACCGTCGTCTACTCGCTCTCCGGCAACGTGAACCGCCCAGGTAACTACGAGTTGCCGCTCGGCACGACGCTGCGTGAGCTGATCTTCCAGCACGGGCACGGCGTCGCGGAGGGCCGCGCGCTGAAGGCGGTGATTCCCGGCGGCTCGTCCGTGCCGGTCTTCACTCCCGACCAGCTCGACGTCGCGCTCGACTTCGACGCCGTCCAGGCCGCAGGCTCCTACCTCGGGTCCGCGGCGGTGATCGTGGTCGACGACCGAGCCTGCATGGTGCAGCTTGCGGTGCGGGCGGAGAAGTTCTACATGCACGAGTCGTGCGGGAAGTGCACACCCTGTCGGGAAGGGACCCGCTGGCTGGTTCAGCTGCTCGAGAAGATCGAGGACGGACGCGGCACGCACGCCGACCTCGATCTGATCGCGAACGTTTGCGACCGCATCGAGGGGAAGTCGCTCTGCGCGCTCGGCGACTTCGCCGTCTGGTGCGTCGGGAGCTACCTGAAGAAGTTCCGCGAGGAGTTCGAGCGGCACGTCGACGAGGGTCGCTGCCCGTTCGGCGGGCTCTCGTCCGTCGAGGGCGTGCTCGCGCCGAGCGACCAGCACACGCACACCGCCATGGCGGAGGTGCCGGCGTGAGCTTGCTCACGTCACTGGGGCGGCGCTGGCAAAGGAGGCAAGCCGGCGGCGCGCAGGACAGTGCAAGCTGGCACGGACAAGCGCCGCCGGCGCAGCATCCTGCCGCCAGCGTCGTCAGCCTTCGGCGGAGCCCGGCTCCGCCGGGCGGGAGCCGAAGGCGGCCAGTGGCGTGAGTGCCGAGCTCGTGCGGGTGACGATCGACGGCGTCGAGGTTCAGGTCCCGAAGGGGCTCGGTCTGGTCGAGGCCGCGGCGGCAGCCGGGATCGAGATCCCGGTCTTCTGCTACGAGCCGCGGCTCGGTGCGCCCATCGGCGCCTGCCGGATGTGCCTGGTGGAGGTCGAGGGGATGCCGAAGCTCCAGGCCGGCTGCACCCTGACGGCGACCGACGGCATGGTCGTGATGACCGCGGCCGCGTCGCAGAAGGCGGCCGATGGGCAGGAATCGACGCTCGAGTTCATCCTCGTCAACCACCCGCTCGACTGCCCTGTCTGCGACAAGGGCGGCGAGTGCCCGCTCCAGGATCTGACCTTCCGCTGGGGCCCCGGCAACACGCGGATGCAGTTCGCGAAGCGGACGCTCGACAAGCCAATCCCGGTCAGCCCGCTGATCGCCCTCGACCGGGAGCGTTGCATCCTCTGCTACCGCTGCACCCGCTTCTCCCAGGAGGTGGCCGAGGACGGGCAGCTCGTCGCCCGGAACCGCGGTGCGCAGTCCGTGATCGCGACGTTCCAGGACGAGCCCTACCGCGGTCGCTTCAGCGGCAACGTCATCGAGCTCTGCCCCGTCGGCGCGCTGACGTCGACGACTTATCGGTTCGAGGCCCGGCCGTGGGAGATCCAGAACGTCCCGACGGTCTGCGGCATGTGCCCGGTCGGCTGCAACATCAGCGCTTCGACGCGGGAGGGCAAGGTCAAGCGGATCATCTCGCGAAACCACCCGGAGGTCGACGGCGGCTGGCTGTGCGACAAAGGGCGGTTCGCGTACGGCCATCTGCACGCGCACGACCGGATCGTCGACCCGCTGCGCCGCGGGCGCCCGCGCTACGAGGAGCTCGATTGGGATACGGCGCTCGACGAGGCGGAGCGCATGCTGCGAGCCGCCGGCACGCGGATCGTCACGGCCCTGTCGGGCTCGGAGACCGTCGAGATGGCATACGCCCTCGGGAAGCTGCTCCGGCAGGGGCTCGGTGCGCACAGCGCCTTGCTGCCCGAGGAGGTCGACGACTCGCTGGACGCATTCCGTGCGCCGCTCTCCTCGATCGGCGGAGCCGACGTCGTCGCGATCCTCGGCGACGAGCCGGTCGCCGAGCGCGCGCCGATCGTCGATCTCTGGATTCGGCTCGCCCGGCGAAACGGCGCCGAGATCCTCTACGAGCTCGACGAGCCGCGGATCCGCGCCGCGGAGCGAGCCGTGCTGATCTGGTCCGGCGACGCCGGCGGCGGAGCCGAGGTCGCCGCGCTCGCCGAGTCACTCGGCTGTCCGGCGTTCCATCTCCCCCGGACGGCGAACGGGCGCGGCGTCGCCGATGCCTGGGCGGCGGCGAGCGACGGCGAGGCCGAGAACCCCGAGCCGATCGGGCTCCTCCTCATCTCCGGCGACGAGGCGGCGGCCGACCCGAACGTCAGGGCAATGGCCGAGCAGGCCGAGTCCGTTTTGGCCATCGGCATGTTCCGCCGGCTCGCGACGCCGCTCGCCGACCTCGTGCTGCCGGGGACGAGCTATCTGGAGCGCGACGGGACGTACGTCAACCTCGAAGGCCGGCTGCAACGCCTCCGACGGACCGTGATCCCGCCGGCGCCCGACGAGCTGGCCGTGCTGGCGCGGCTGGCGGAGCGGTTCGACGTGGAGCTTTCGCCGTACCCGTCACAGGTCTTCGACGAGGTCTCGGGGATCGTCTACGGCGGGCGGCCCTACGGCGAGGTCGGCGAGGAGGCGGAGCTGCCCGAACCTGTCCCCGCCGAACAGGTCCAGGGGCCTGGCCCCCAGACACGGCCCGGCGAGCCAGGGGACGGAGCCCTGCGGCTCGTCACCTACCGGCCGCTCTTCTCCGGTCCCGCGGTCGAGCGGGTGCCCGAGCTCCAGTTCCAGCGGCCCGAGCCTGAAGTCGAGCTCACGCGCGAGGAAGCCGAGCGGCTCGGGATCGCGCAA
>Ga0081538_10004871_pt1 | contig 12225 bp, 9 predicted proteins | sample TabmetS5T2R1_FD_71022 | JGI IMG/M metagenome (GOLD analysis project Ga0081538, IMG submission 71022) | Tabebuia heterophylla rhizosphere microbial communities from the University of Puerto Rico - S5T2R1 | ecosystem: Host-associated > Plants > Roots > Rhizosphere ... | reverse complement strand
CACCGTCTCGCGCGCGATCACCTTGCCGCCGATCGCCGCCTGGATCGGGATCTGGAACATGTGCGGCGGGATCAGCTCCTTCATCTTCTCGACCATGGCGCGGCCGCGGCCTTCGGCGCGGGTGCGATGCACGAGCATGGCCAGCGCGTCCACCGGCTCGCCGTTGACCAGGATCTGCATCTTCACGAGATCGGCCGGCTTGTAGTCGGTCAAGTGATAATCGAACGAGGCGTAGCCCTTCGACACCGACTTCAGCCGGTCGTAAAAGTCGAACACCACTTCGTTCAGCGGCAACTCGTACTTCACCATCGCGCGGGAGCCGACATAGGTCAGCTCTTTTTGATTGCCGCGGCGGTCCTGGCAAAGTTTCAGCACGCTGCCGAGATACTCGTCGGGCGTGAGGATCGTCGCCTCGATCCACGGCTCCTCGATCTCGGCGATCTTCACCACGTCCGGCATGTCGACGGGGTTGTGGATCTCGATCGCCGTCCCGTCGGTGAGGTGCATCTTGTAGATGACCGACGGCGCGGTCGCGATCAGGTTCAGGTTGAACTCGCGCGACAGCCGCTCCTGGATGATCTCCAGATGCAGCAGGCCCAAAAAACCGCAGCGGAAGCCGAAGCCGAGGGCGGCGGACGTCTCCATCTCGTAGGTGAAGCTCGCGTCGTTCAGCCGCAGCTTGCCCATCGCGCCGCGCAACGTCTCGAAGTCGGCGGCGTCGGCCGGGAAGAGGCCGCAGAACACCACCGGGATCGCCGGGCGAAAGCCGTGCAGCGGCTCGGCGACCGGATGCCGGTCGTCGGTGATGGTGTCGCCGACGCGGGTGTCGGCCACTTCCTTGATCGCGGCGGTGATGAAGCCGATCTCGCCGGTGGTCAATTCGTCGACATTGACCATTTTCGGCGTGATGTAGCCGACGCGCTCGACCTCATAGGCCGCGTTGGTGCCCATCATGCGGATGCGCTGGCCCTTCTTGAGCGTGCCGTCGACCACGCGCACCAGCACCACCACGCCGAGGTAGACGTCGTACCAGCTGTCGACCAGCAGCGCCTTCAGTGTCGCACCCGTGTCGCCCTTCGGGGCGGGCAGGCGATGCACGATCGCCTCCAGCACCTCGTCGATGCCGATGCCGGTCTTGGCCGAGATCATCACCGCGTCGGAGGCGTCGATGCCGATCACGTCCTCGATCTGCTGCTTCACCTTGTCGGGCTCGGCCGCGGGCAGGTCGATCTTGTTCAGGACCGGAACGATCTCGTGATTGTTGTCGAGCGCCTGATAGACGTTGGCCAGCGTCTGCGCCTCGACGCCCTGACTGGCGTCGACCACCAGCAGCGAGCCCTCGCAGGCAGCCAGCGATCGCGAGACCTCGTAGGCGAAGTCGACATGGCCCGGCGTGTCGATCAGGTTGAGGACATAGCTGTTGCCGTTCTTCGCCTTGTAGTTCAGCCGGACCGTCTGCGCCTTGATGGTGATGCCGCGCTCGCGCTCGATGTCCATGTTGTCGAGCACCTGCTCCTTGCCGGCCATCTCGCGGTCGGTCAGTCCTCCCGTCATCTGGATCAGACGGTCGGCCAGTGTCGACTTTCCATGGTCGATATGCGCGACAATGGAGAAGTTGCGGATGTTGGAGATGGGCGTGGCGCTCATGCGCGCGGGATACCACCCGCCCCGCAACGCGGCAACCGGAGAAGCTGTTGTTTTCAAGGCTTTGTGCGCGATCGGCGTCGTCCCGGCCGCGCGGAACACGCCACCGTCATAGGCGCCCTCTGGTCTCGCGATCGACCACAGATCGACGCCTTCGGACGCGAACGGCGCAGTGCGCTTTCGGACGTGACGGCTGCTCTGCCTTGACATTCCCAGATACGGGAATAATTTTCGAATATGGAATTAGGGATCTTTGATGACAACGATCTCCGGCTGGCACAGCGGTTGCGGCAGCTGCGGCTGGAGCGGCAATGGTCGCTCGACGAGCTTGCCACGCGCAGCGGCATCAGCCGGGCGACGCTGTCGCGCATGGAAAACAACGAGGTCAGCCCCACCGCATCGGTGCTCGGACGCCTGTGTGCCGCCTACGGGCTGACGATGTCGCGGTTGCTGGCGCAGGTGGAGGCCAATGGCGCAGCGATCGTGCCGCGCAAGGACCAGCCGGTCTGGACCGATCCTGCGACAGGCTATCGCCGCCGCCAGGTCTCGCCGCCTGCGCCGGATTTCGATTGCGAACTGCTGGAGTGCGAGCTCCCGGCTGGCGTCCGCATTGCCTATGACGCGCCCTCGCGCGCCGGGTTGGAGCATCATCTTTACCTGAAATCCGGCGCGCTGGAGGTGACCCTCGATGGACGCAGCCACGCGCTCGCGCCCGGCGACTGCCTGCGGTACCGGTTGTACGGGGCGAGCGAATTCAGGACCGCGAAGCGCAGCGCGCAGTACCTGCTGGTTGTGCGATGACGTCTGCACCCAGGATCGACGCCGTCGGAGCGGATACCATCGGTGAGCACGTGGACGCGTTGGCCGAAATCCTGCACGCCTGCGTGCACGACGGCGCCAGCGTCGGCTTCGTGGTGCCGTTCGAGGTCGGTGATGCCAGAAAGTTCTTCAGCAACAGCGTGGCGTCGGCGCTTGCGCGGGGGAAGCGCATTCTTCTGGTCGCGCAACTTGACGGTGAAATAGCAGGCACCGGGCAGCTCAACGTCGACACCATGCCCAATCAAGTCCATCGCGCCGACGTCATGAAGGTGCTGGTGCATCCGCGTCACCAGCGAAAAGGCGTCGGTCGTGCGCTGATGAACGAGCTGGAGCGGATTGCTGCCGGTATGGGCCGAACATTGCTGACGCTGGATACGGTTGCCGGCGACAAGGCCGAGCCACTGTACCTGTCGCTCGGCTACCAGATCGCCGGACGCATCCCGTGCTACGCCCGCGCGGCCAAACGCGATGAGCTCGAGACCACCAGCGTGATGTTCAAGATGATTGGATGAGGTCGCGGCGTCGAAGCGCCGTCTACTCTTCCTCGCCGAACTTCGTCGTTACGAGTGTCGTCAGTGCTTCGATCGCTTCACGCGCCTCGGGGCCGCTAGCGGAGACGATCACGCTGGAGCCGGGGCCTGCGGACAGCATCATCAGGCCCATGATGGAATTGCCGCCGACGGTCTCGTTGTTGCGCGTGACGGTGATGTCGGCCTTGAAGCGCTCGACCATCTGCACGAACTTCGCCGACGCGCGCGCGTGCAGGCCGCGCTTGTTGGTGATGGGAATTTCCCGGACGATCGTTTCGCCTGCTGACGGCGCATTTCCGGCCGCCTGGCCGCCGCCGTCCGAGGTTTCGCTCATTTGCCGGCGAGGACCCGGCTGGCGATGGTGACGTATTTGCGGCCGGCTTCCTGGGCGGCGGAGATCGCCTCGGGCAGCGGGCGGTTGTCGCGGACCTTTGCGAGCTTCACCAGCATCGGCAGGTTGATACCGGCGAGCACTTCGACCTTCGGCCGGCTCATACACGAGATGGCGAGGTTCGACGGCGTGCCGCCGAACATGTCGGTGAGAATCGCAACCCCATCGCCGCTGTCGACGCGCTTCACCGCCTCGATGATATCGCTGCGACACAGATCGGCGTCATCATCTGCGCCGATCGTGATGGATTCGATTTGCTTCTGCGGACCCATCACGTGTTCCAGCGCCGCCTTGAACTCGTCGGCGAGGCGCCCATGGGTCACAAGTACGAGACCAATCATCAAACACTCCTCGTGCGTGCTTTTGGGTGCACTGCACGAAAGGCGGACATCTTGACCATCCGGGATACGGGTGCAAGGGGGCAGAGTACGCTTCCGGCCTTGCTGTTGCGCTAAGGATACGTAAGGCGGCGGGTCAAATCCTAGCCGATAGTGGCGCTTATATGGTTACCAATCCCCTTCCGGCAATCGCCTAAAAGCCGCAGGGGGAGCTTCGTCCAGGGGTCTTGTCAGCAGCTCAGCCGCCACTAGAGCCACCGCATCAGCGCCAGGCGAAACGGGAATGCGGGGTATTTTTATACCGTTGAACGAGACCTGCAATGCGTCTCGTTCCGGCATGCGGGCCGCATCCGGGGCTGCGAGGTCAACCACGAGTCCCACTGTGCCCTGTGGAATGAAGTCGCAGCGACGGATGCCGAGGCCGCGAATTTCGATCAGGCCTTCCAGTCCCGACGCAGGGCGGACGCTGATCCGCCCCCCTTTCGCCTCAAGCAGAAGGCGATCGTCGCCGATCAACTGCGTCGAAGGTATATGTCCCGCGCGCCCCGCGAGGATCAGCTCGAAGGCCAGGCGCGACTTGCCGGCGCCGGAAGGGCCGCGAATCAGAATGCCGATGTCGCCGGTTTGAACAGCTGACGCATGGACCGTTGCGGCGGTCATATCGCCGGCAGGCGGACCACGAAGCGCGCGCCGAGCACCGGCGCCTCGCCGTCCGCGTCCAGATCGCCGGTCCGGTTCTCTGCCCAGATCTTGCCGCCGTGCGCCTCGACGATCTGCTTGGAGATCGACAAGCCGAGGCCGGAATTCTGTCCAAAGCCCTGATGCGGCCGGTCGGTGTAGAAGCGCTCGAAGATCCGCTCCAGGGCATCGGCACGGATGCCAGGACCCTTGTCATCGACGACGATTTCGATTTCGCCGCGCACGCGGCGGCAGGTGACACGAACGACGCCGCCATCGGCCGAGAACGAGCAGGCGTTCGATAACAGGTTCGCGATCACCTGACCAAGGCGCGAGTCGTGTCCGGGCACGGCAAACGTATCGAAGTTCGCGCCTTCGAAGCGCACCTGCACCGAGACGTTGTTGCTGTGCTTGGTCTCGTTCGAAACCGTCACCAGCGTGTTCAGCAACCGCCGCATGTCGACCGGCGCCACGTCCTGCCGCTGCAGCTCGGCGTCGAGACGGCTTGCGTCCGAAATGTCGGAGATCAGCCGATCAAGCCGGCGCACATCGTGTTCGATGACGGACAGCAGCCGCGCGCGGCTGGCGTCGTTGCGCGCGAGCGGCAACGTCTCGACGGCTGAGCGCAGCGAGGTCAGCGGATTCTTCAGCTCGTGTGCGACGTCGGCGGCGAAGCGTTCGATCGCCTCAATGCGGTTGTAGAGCGATTCTGTCATCTCGCGCAGCGCGCGGGAGAGGTGGCCGATCTCGTCGCGACGGCGCGTGAAATCGGGAATCTCGATGCGCGCCTTGACTCTACGGCGCACGTGGTCGGCGCTATCCGCAAGGCGGCTGACAGGGCCGGCAATGGTGCTTGCAAGCAGGATCGACAGCACGATCATCACTGCCGCCGCCACGCCGAACACGCGCAGGATGGCGATGCGCTCGGCGGTCACCATCTGGTCGATGTCGTCGCCCTGCGTCGACAGCATCAGCGAGCCGTTGATCGCCCGCTGGCCCCAGCGCTGCACCGGCACGGCGACCGAGACGATCACCTCGCCGCGCTCGTTGACGCGCACGGCAGAGGCTTTTGTGCCGGCGAGCGATTGCGCGACCTCGTAGTAGCCCTTGCCGTTTTCGGGGCCGAGCTCGCGATAGGGCGGCAGATCGCCGCGATTGAGCCAGTTGCGGACCCCGTTCATCGAACGCTCGACGAGCCCGGGCCTGGTACGCTGCGGTGGAGGCAAGTCGAAGCGCAGCACGAAGTCGCCGCGGGAAAGCAGGTCGCGGCTGTCGAGCAGCAGCACGCCGTCGCGATCATAGATGCGTGCGCGCGTCTTGGTCGGCGAGATCAGGCCGCGCAGCACCGGTGCGACGCGCGTGGGGTCGATCGGAAAATCGAGACCGGAAAGGATGTCCTCCGACGGGCCGTAGGTTTCGCCGGGCTTCAGGTCCACCAACCGGTCGGGGTCGATGGTGATGCCGTTCGATTCAGATGTGCCGGTGGCGGCGATCGCCCGCGCGATGATCTCGCCCTGCACCAGAAGGCTTTGCGCCTGCGCGTCGATCAGGCCGGCGCGGAATTGCGAGAGATAAAGCACGCCGGCGACCAGCGCGATGAGGCCGGCCAGGTTGAGCGACAGGATGCGGCGCGTGAGGCTCGAGAAGGTGAGGCGGAACAGATACTGACCGGCCCGGCGCATCCAGTCCGGCGGCCGCAGCCAGGACGGCACTTTCTTCGGCAGCCACAGCCACGAGGGCAGCCGAAGATTTGTGAAACGCGGGCGCGGCGAAGCGTCCGCGCTTCCGGCGTCGTTAGCCGGCGCGAATGGAGACGAAGCGCGTTCCAGCTTGGCGCTTCGTTGAAGAGTTGGTCGGTCAAGCAACGCTCAGCACGCCCGCTTGTTTTTCGCCCACGCCTGCATTGGCAAGCGTTGTCCCAAGCTTATCGCACCGCAAACCCGCCGTCAGTGGCCCAATGCTGCGGCAATGGTCCGAATAAATCAGGTTTCCTTGAAACGGTAGCCGACGCCGTAAAGCGTCTCGATCATGTCGAAGTCGTCGTCGGCCGCCTTGAACTTCTTGCGCAGCCGCTTGATGTGGCTGTCGATGGTGCGGTCGTCGACATAGACCTGATCGTCATAGGCGGCGTCCATCAGCGCGTTGCGGCTCTTCACCACGCCGGGCCGCGTCGCCAGCGCCTGCAGGATCAGGAATTCGGTCACGGTGAGCGTCACCGGCTCGTTCTTCCAGGTGCAGGTGTGACGTTCCGGATCCATGCGCAGCAGACCACGCTCGAGCGCCTTCGGATCGGCTTCCTTCGGAGCGGCGTTCGGATCCTTCGGCGTCACGCGGCGGAGCACCGCCTTGACGCGCTCGACCAGCAGCCGCTGCGAGAACGGTTTGCGGATGAAATCGTCCGCGCCCATTTTCAGACCGAACAACTCGTCGATCTCCTCGTCCTTCGAGGTGAGGAAGATCACCGGCAGATCGGACTTCTGCCGTAGACGCCGCAGCGTCTCCATGCCGTCCATGCGCGGCATCTTGATATCGAGGATCGCAAGATCCGGCGGCGTCCCGCGGAAACCGTCGAGCGCAGAGGCGCCGTCGGTGTAGGTCATGATGCGATAGCCTTCGGCTTCCAACGCAATCGATACGGACGTGAGGATGTTACGGTCGTCGTCGACGAGAGCGATTGTGGGCATGAGCCTGCTTTCTGAAGTGGAAGGCGCCGCGACCTGGCGGAGCGTAATGCAGAGATCCGGCCTTCAAACCGGGAACATTGTATCAGCCAGCATTGCAAGCTGGGCTGAAATGTGACGGTGATCGCCAAAAACGCATGCGATTTCCAGAGGTTCCAAACAGGAAGCCGCTGCGATCATGGACAATCGGTGACGGCGGGCCTTTTATCGCGTCAAACGGCGGCCACGACCGAATTTCCTGAGGCCCGTTTAAGCACAGGTGCAAAATGATGCAACCCACCCCTCAATTTGATCCGGTGGTGACGACTAAGTCATTGATTCGCAGTGGAAAACAGGGGGCGTTGGCGACCTTGATGGCGGGTGCCGGGGACCCCTATTGCTCTTTGGTGAACACCGCGACCGCAGCCGACGGTTCGCCGTTACTCCTGATCTCGGGCCTGGCGATCCACACCAAGAACATCCTCGCCGATCCGCGCGTGTCGTTGATGATCGATGAGCGCAAAGCCGGCGACCCACTTGAAGGCGCGCGGGTGATGATCGGTGGCCGGGCGGAAAAGATCACCGATGAGGCGGTGCTCGAACCGATCCGCCGGCGCTATCTCAGCCGACATCCGAGTGCCGAGGCTTTTGTGGGCTTTCCTGATTTCGCGTTCTTCAGGATCGTGGTGCGCGACGTGCATCTGGTCGCCGGCTTTGGACGGATCGTCACGCTCGAAGCCGCGAAGGTGCTCACCGATGTGAGCGGCGCCGATGAAGTGCTCGCAACCGAGGCCAGTGCGGTGGCGCACATGAATGAAGACCACGCGGATGCCACCGCATTGTATGCAACGAAGCTGCTCGGCGCCGCCGATGGCGCGTGGCGCATCACCGGTCTCGATCCCGACGGCGCCGATCTCGCACTTGGCGACGCCACGCTGCGCTTGCCGTTTCCCGAACGGGTGACGAGTGCGTTGGCGCTGCGCAAAACACTAGTGGCTTTGGTCGCTGAAGCACGCGCGAAAGCGTAGGAATTTATTGTGCGATGCAACGAGTGCGGGCGCGAAAACGGGTCACGCGGCGGAACGTCGCGTTTCGCCAAATAGCACCGACTGCCCAAGGGCTTGTCCGATCTGGCGATATCGATTCACAGCGCATGTCATCTAATCAACCAAATTGACCTGGATCACCTTGGCAACGAAAGCGTTCGCCACTATTAGATCGCCGGATTAAGGCCGGACCGATATAGTCAGCTGGCTCCCGCGACGGGCGGTTTGCAGCTACCCACGCAAACGATCCGCGGGCTCGAGGAGGAAGACTTCGTGAAAGATACGGGCGTGCACAACGGTGCCTTCGGCGCCGATAAATTCGGTTTCAAAAAACTCAGCGAGGTGAAGTGGAATCTCGGCGCGTCCGCGCTCTATGAGTTCGCGATCGCCGCCGGAGAAGCGACCATCACCTCCGAGGGTGCGCTGACGGCGGAAACCGGCACGCATACGGGCCGTTCGCCGAAAGACAAGTTCACGGTGCGCGATGCGACCACCGAGAAAACCGTGTGGTGGGGTGGCAATCAGTCGATCACCTCGGACCAGTTCAAGACCCTCCTCGACGATTTCATCAAGCACGCAGAAGGCAAGTCACTCTACGCGCAGGATCTCTATGGCGGCGCCGATCCGGCCTTCCGCATCAAGACCCGCGTTTTCACTGAATTCGCCTGGCACTCGCTCTTCATCCGCACGCTCTTGATCCGGCCCGAGCTGAACGAGCTCGCCGATTTCGTGCCCGAACTCACCATTCTCGATTTCCCGAGCTTCAAGGCTGACCCTGCGCGCCATGGCGTGCGCTCCGAGACGGTGATCGCCATCGACTTCGCCCGCAAGATCGTGCTGATCGGCGGCTCGCAGTATGCCGGCGAGATGAAGAAGTCGGTGTTCACCACGCTCAACTACTACCTGCCCGAACAGGGCGTGATGCCGATGCACTGCTCGGCCAATGTCGGCGAGGGCGGCGACACGGCGATTTTCTTCGGCCTGTCCGGCACCGGCAAGACCACGCTCTCGGCGGACCCGAACCGCACGCTGATCGGCGACGACGAGCACGGCTGGGGCAAGGACGGCGTCTTCAATTTCGAGGGCGGCTGCTACGCAAAGTGCATCAAGCTGTCGAAGGAAGCCGAGCCCGCGATCTACGCGGCGAGCCAGCGCTTCGGCACGGTGCTCGAGAACGTGGTCTACGACCCTGTCACGCGCGTGGTCGACTTCGACGACGGCTCCAAGACCGAGAACACCCGCTCCGCCTATCCGCTCGACTATATTCCGAATGCGTCGCGCACCGGCCGCGCCGGCCAGCCGAAAAACCTGGTGATGCTTGCGGCTGACGCTTTTGGCGTGATGCCGCCGATTGCCAAACTGACGCCGGCGCAGGCGATGTATCACTTCCTGTCCGGCTACACCGCGAAGGTCGCCGGTACCGAGCGCGGTGTCACCGAGCCCGAGCCCGAGTTCTCCACCTGCTTCGGCTCGCCGTTCCTGCCGCGGCATCCGTCCGAGTACGGCGACCTGCTGCGCAAGCTGATCGCCGAGCACAACGTCGACTGCTGGCTGGTCAACACCGGCTGGACCGGCGGCAAATACGGCGTCGGCCGCCGCATGCCGATCAAGGTGACGCGCGCGCTGCTTACCGCTGCGCTGAACGGCTCGCTGCGCAACGCCGATTTCCGCACCGACAAGTATTTCGGCTTCGCGGTGCCGACCTCGCTGCCGGGCGTCGAGCCGCACCTGCTTGATCCGGTGAAGACCTGGGCCGACAAGGCCGAGTTCGACAGGACCGCGCGCAACCTGGTGGCGATGTTCCAGAAGAATTTCGCCAAGTATGAGAGCCACGTCGACGCCGACGTCCGCGCCGCGGCGCCGGAAGTGAAGCTCGCGGCAGAATAGGCCGGCGCAGGATTTCTTGCGACAACGCAAGGGGCGGTCGAAGGGCCGCCCCTTTTTATTGCGTCGAAGCGCGTCTTTCGGTCGCGGCGGATTTGTTGATTGCCTGCTCGCACGTCAGCCAAGTGGTGGAAGCGGCATCGAACAAAATCTGACAAAATCCGGAACTATCGTGGAATTCCAATCCATCGGCGGCGTTTTGCCGGCGTTGGCGTTTTCGGAGCGGCGGAGGGGCACGTGGTCCGAATTTGGTTGTCGGGAGCATTGCTGCTCGCGGCTTTCGCGTTGCGTCCAAGCATTGCCGACGAATCATCGGTCCCAACCTGGCAGCTGGAGGCACGTGTGGTGGCGGTCGGCCTCCCGGGCGTCGCCGGAGTGCGCCAGATCGGGCGCTTTCACAGCGGCGGGCCGATCCCAGGCAATCCCGAATTCCTGATGAGCACCGCCAGCGGACGGGTGCTGGACCCTGAGCGCGTGATGGTTGCGGTGGCGAGCAATTTTGGCGCGCCGCTCGGCAACCTGTCGCATGCGGCAGGATCCGTGCTGTCAATCGATCCGCGCGGCGGGCGGTCGAGCACGACGCTGGTGGTCACGAAGAACTTCGCCGCACCCGACGCGCCGCGCGGGGCGGCTGACGGCGCCGTCCTGCTCTATACGTCGCAAAGCCCGCCTTTCCAGAACCGGCAGTACAACAAGCAGGCGCGCACCGCCGGCTTTACCGCCGCGTCGGGGCCGCGCTACCTCTCGATCAACAATGCCTTCGGTCGGCCATGGATCGCCAATGCACCGCTCGGCATGCATGGCACCGGCAGCGTGACCGTCGTCGATCCCGATGGCAGGCCGCTAGATAATGCGCCGAGCGCTGTCGCCGGCGGCGTGTTCGCGGGCCGTCTGACCGATCGCGAATGGACCCCGAAAGCTCAACCCAGCAACTGGATTGCGAAGGCGTTCAATTATCGCGCCAGCAAGCAACTGACGGCGGGCGATTTGACGAACGGCGCGCTCGGCACGGCGTTCCTCGGGGCTTCGCCGGACGGCAGTGGGTTTGCCGTGTTCGCGGTCGTTACCGGCGATGGCGCTGTGGTGCAGGCGCACGTTCAGGATGGAGTCGACGGGCTGGCCCCACCGGGGACAATCGCTGCGACCGATGGCGGCGGCGTGATCGGCATGGCGTTCAAATGGAATCCCGAGCGCGTGCTCTACGTAGCCGACCCGGCGCGCAACCGCCTGGTGCTGCTCCACCTCGATGATGATCGCCGTCACTTCAAGCTGCGGCGGACGAGCGAGATCGTATCGGCTGCAATGAAAGAGCCGGTGGACATCGCGGCGGCGCTACCCGAGATCGCCAGTCCGGGTTTTGCCAGCCACACCACGCTTGCCGGCGGATCCGACCTTTACATCGCCAACCGCGGCGACGGTTCGTTGCTGCGTGTCAGCCAGGACGGCCGGCTGCTGGCGCGCGCGGAGGTCAACGTGGCCGGCCTCGGTCCGCTCGGGCGCGACCGTATCCGTGCGATCGCCGTTTCGGCAGATGCGCAACGGCTTTGGCTCACAGTGCAGGGCGAACTGCCCGGTCATGAGGGGCACGACGGCGCGCTGGTCGAGCTGAGTGAGTTCGACGCGAACGGGCCTTTCTCCGGTGAGCAGCCGCGTGCTGCCGCAAGCGCCAGCCGCGCGGGCGAGGAGATATTTCAGAGGGAGTACACGCCGGATGCGGGCCTGGGCCCGCTGTTCAATGCGCGAACCTGCACGGAGTGTCATCCCGGATCCGGCGGCATGAGCAGCCGCGATGAGCATTTCGTGCGGCGGGTGGCGCGCATGGACACGATCACCGGCCGCGTCGCAAGCATCGACCACCCGAACAGCCCGATCGCGCGACGCTACTCCACGCGGGAGCTCGGGCAACGCGATGCGCCTGCGGCCGAGGTGCCGCGACAGGCGAATGTCGTGTCGCTGCGGATGCCGCTGGCGCTCTATACCAGCGGCCTGCTGGATCAGATCCCCGATATTGAGATCGCGGCGCAGGCCGTCAGCAAGGGTGATGGCATCAAAGGCCGCGTCCATTATGTGACCGGCGCCAACGGCGAGCAGCGTGTCGGCCGCTACGGCTGGAAAGCGCACGTTGCGACGCTCGAGGAGATGGTCGCCGATGCCTTCGCCAACGAGATCGGCATCACAAGTCCGCTGATGCCGAATTCGCCTGTGACCCCGCGCGCGCCGGTCAAGGATGACGGC
>Ga0081538_10004869_pt1 | contig 12228 bp, 11 predicted proteins | sample TabmetS5T2R1_FD_71022 | JGI IMG/M metagenome (GOLD analysis project Ga0081538, IMG submission 71022) | Tabebuia heterophylla rhizosphere microbial communities from the University of Puerto Rico - S5T2R1 | ecosystem: Host-associated > Plants > Roots > Rhizosphere ... | reverse complement strand
TCGTGAAAAATATAGGATAAAATATCATTAGAGTCTAATGCAGAGTTGACAAGAAATGCTATATGTGTTTTTTTGCCTAGATTTTGCGCAAGATCCTTTAGTAATAATGTTTTGCCAGTTCCCGTCTCTCCAGTCAGAACTATGAGACCATGACCTCGTTCAAGGCTATATAACAGATAGTGTAAACACGCTCCATGGCTTTTGCTAAGGTAGAGAAACTGTGGATCAGGAGTGATGGAAAAAGGATAAATAGTGAAGCCATAAAATTCTTTGTACATACTGGACCTCTAGGGCAAACCAGGATGGTAAACGCAGCGCCAGCAGCGCGTACTCCATCGACGCTTCCGCCGTGATCTGGCCGCCTATTTCGCCAAGTTGGCAGCTACTTGCTCTAGCTCAGCTTGCTCTCTCCAAAAATGGCCGACCAGCATGTGTTGTATTGTATATCAGGTCAAATATAGCCACAAATTACTTATTTTTAAAGGGTTACAAAATAGAAAAAACGTGTGGTGTATTTCTAATGGTTTAGATCCTTTGCTAGTTAACTGTACACTCACGCATCAAGACCATTTTTCACAGAAGCCATTTTAGCGCTTTTCTAGAAGTTTGTTACGGGAAATTGTGCGATGGCAGTGTGCATAGAAACATTACTGCGACCGCAGACAGCAACGCTGCTATACCGTGGAAGCGTGCGGAGAGCAGCGCTGCCGCATGGTTATGGATAGTACTACCCTCCATTTTGCCCTCGACTGCAGTTACCTCTCGGTTATAATCCCACCGATTGAGCGCAGAGGAGAGTGATCATGATGCACCACACACCGCCCCGTTCCATGCAGGAGCTGGTCGATCTGCACAGCGGCTGTATCAGCCGTGAGATCTTTGTCAACGAGGACATCTACCAGCAAGAGCAAGCGCAGGTCTTCGCCCGTACCTGGCTCTTTATCGGCCACGAGAGCCAGATTCCCAAACCGGGCGATTACTTCGTGACCTCTATGGGTGAGGAGTCCGTCATCCTGACGCGTGATAGCAAGCATGCCATCCACGCCTTCCTGAACACCTGTAGGCACCGGGGCATGAAAGTCTGTCGGTACGATGCGGGCAACACCACTGTCTTTACCTGCCCCTACCACGGCTGGAGCTTTGGTACCGATGGCCGGCTCGTGGGTGTGCCCTACTACCGTGAGGCATATCACGAGCAACTCGACCGTTCACAGTGGGGCTTGATCGAGGTGGCACAGCTCGAAAATTATAAAGGCGCGCTGTGGGCCACGTGGGACAAGGAAGCGCCACCGTTTCTCGCATATCTCGGCGAGATGAAACTGTACCTGGACCTGCTGCTGGACTGCCGGGATGGTAGAGAGGGTGGCTCGGAGGTGCTGGGAGGCATCCAGAAGTGGTACATGCCGTGTAACTGGAAATTCGCGGCGGAGAATTTTATTGGGGACGCATACCACAACATCAGCCATCGCTCCGTCGATATGGTGGGCATTGGCCCCAGCGGCCGCGGCCGCCGGGATGACGAGCGTCAGGGCACCGAGAGCCTGGCGATCGCCATTCCGGCATGGGGGCATGGGGCTTTAGCGTTTCTGCAAGCGGCAGAGCTGCCATATATCCCGACCTATCAGGAAAATCCTGTGGTCGAAGCCTATTTTCAGCATGTCTACGCCGAACGGCAGCGCCGCCTGGGTAAAGATGCCCGCCTGCTGGGCCGGGTCGGCACGGTATTCCCCAATATGTCGTTCCTCTCACGGCAACCGCGCTCGATCGCCGTCTGGCATCCACGGGGTGCCCTCAGAACTGAAGCCTGGCGGTGGTTCCTGGTGGACCAGGACGCACCGCAGGAAGTCAAGGATCTCCTGCGCCATTACTACATGCGCTACTCTGGACCGGGGGGACTCACGGAGCAGGACGACATGGAAAACTGGAACTACGCCTCCGCCGCCAGTAAAGGCGTCATCGCTCGGCGCTACCCGTATAATTACCAGATGGGTATGGGCGCCGAAGGTACGCATCCGGTCGTGCCCGGTGTGGTCACGGTTGGGATGAGCGAACAAAACCAGCGTGGTTTCTACAAACGCTGGGCGGAGCTGATGGCGGCGCTTAGTTGGGCGGAGTTAAGCCCAACAGGTGTGGGAGCATCGGATCAAGGCACGTAAAGCGTCAGAGTGGGAGACAAAGGAGACGCATATGACGAGCGTAACACAGCTTGGGTATTTGGGTATTGGGGTGAGCGATCTGGCGGCGTGGGAGCGATTTGCCACGCAAACGCTCGGGCTACAGCATAACGGGCACGATACTGACGGGACGCTCTTTTTGAAGATGGATGAGTATCACCATCGTTTCGCCCTGCACGCCGACGGTAGTGACGACGTCATGTATGTTGGCTGGGAAGTGGCGGACGAACAGGCGCTGCAGGCGATGAGCGCGCAGTTGCAGGCGGCTGGCATCAAGGTGACGCCGGGGTCAGCAGAGCTGGCAGGCGCGCGGCGGGTGGTAGAGCTGATCACGTTCAACGACCCGAACGGCATAGCCACGGAAATCTTTTATGGTCCGCTGGTGAATTTTGATGCGCCTTTTGCGTCGCCGCGCGCCATCACTGGTTTTGAAACCGGTACGCAGGGGTTGGGACATATCGTCCTAGGGGTGGATGATCTCGACGACAGTCTGCACTTTTATCGCGACGTGTTAGGCATGCGCATCAGCGATTTTATCCAGCTCTCGGGCGTAGCAGGGAGACGCCGGATGGCCTTCTTCCACTGCAATCCCCGGCATCACTCCCTGGCGTTCATGGCCATGCCCAAGACCTCGAAGCGCTTGCGGCATTTCATGCTGCAAGTCAAAGCGCTCGATGATGTCGGCGTGACCTACTTCCTGTGCCAGGATCAGGGTGTGCCGGTGGCGCGTGGCATGGGGCGCCATACGAATGATCATATGGTGTCGTTCTATATGCAATCGCCCTCGGGCTTCGAGGTGGAGTACGGCTGGGGCGCACGTGTGGTGGATGACAGCACCTGGCAGGTACAGCAGCACACGCGCGGGAGTATCTGGGGGCACCGCCCGCCGGCAGCGCAATCTGCGCCGCAGCCGGCAGTGGCTCGCGTCTAAGGAGAGTTCTCGATGAAAATCATTGATGCGATTGCAGCCATTCTGCAGCGAGAAGGGGTAGAGTTCCTCAGCACCTATCCCACCACACCGCTTATCGATGCGGCAGCGGCCATCGGTATCCGGCCCATTTTGTGCCGGCAAGAGCGCGTCGGCGTCGGCATCGCTGACGGCTTTACCCGCATCACCAACGGTAAGCGTATTGGCGTGTTTGCCATGCAGTATGGCCCGGGCGCAGAAAATGCCTTCCCGGGTGTGGCGACTGCCTACTCTGATTCCGTGCCGCTGCTGGTCCTGCCCCTGGGGCACCAGCGTGACCGCGCCCAGGTATTTCCGCTTTTCAGCTCAGCGCGTACGTATGACTCGGTGACCAAGTGGGTCGAGACGCTCAATCAGCCTGAACAGGTCTCGGAAGTCATGCGACGTGCCTTCAATCTGCTCAAGATGGGACGGCCAGGCCCGGTGATGGTCGAAATCCCGGCGGATGTCGCCCTCGCGGATGTCGATGAGGCGATCGTACAGGCCTACAAAGTGGTCAAACCCACCTGCCCCGCTGGCAATCCTCAGGACATTGCCGCAGCCGCCCAGGTGTTGTTGCAGGCGCGCAAGCCGGTGATCCACGCCGGGCAGGGCGTGCTGTACGCTGAGGCCAGTGCCGAACTCGTGGAACTGGCCGAGTTGCTGCAGATACCCGTGATGACTACCCTGGAAGGGAAAAGTGCGTTTCCAGAAGACCATCCGCTGTCCCTCGGGACCGGGGGCGGGGTCATGGCCGGGCCCGTGTATCACTTTCTACGCCAGGCCGATGTGGTGTTCAGTATTGGCAGCAGCTTGACCAAGCACGGCATGGCCACCAACATCCCGGCTGGCAAAACGCTCATCCACGCCACCAACGACGAGCGTGACCTCAATAAGAACTACGCCGCAGATTACCCCATTCTAGGCCATGCCAAGCTGGTGCTGCGCCAGTTTATCGATGCCATGCAGGATCTCGGTCCAGAACGGCGTGTCAATGGCGACTCGGCCGCTGAGGTGCTGGAGGCCAAGGAAGCCTGGTTGCGCGAGTGGATGTCGAAGCTGACCTCGAGTGAGGTGCCCATTACGCCCTACCGCGTCCTCTGGGAATTTATGCAGACGGTGAACGCGAGTGAAGCCATTATCACGCACGATTCTGGCAGTCCACGGGACCAGCTCGTGCCCTTTTACCGTGCCACTGCCCCACGCAGTTACATCGGGTGGGGCAAATCGCACGCCCTCGGCACGGGTCTGGGCCTCATTATCGGCGCCAAGCTCGCAGCGCCAGAGAAATTCTGCGTCAACTTCATGGGCGACGCGGCCTTTGGCATGACCGGGCTCGATTTTGAAACAGCCGTGCGTTGCGGCATTCCCATCACCACAGTGGTCTTCAACAACTCAGCTATGGCCATCGAGCGGCATGCCCTGGTGGTGTCTCATGAGCGCTACCGCACCCGTGATATTGGTGGGCATTACGCTGATATGGGGCGCGCTATGGGGGGTTATGCTGAGCGCGTCGAAAAACCCGACGAGATCGCCGCGGCTCTGCGACGAGCGCGCCAGGCAAACGAGGATGGCAAAGCGGCCCTGTTGGAGTTCATCACCAGCGAGGAAATTGCCTTCTCCCACCGACGGGCGTTGTAGGAGTGCTCGATGATACTGCACACGCTGCCCCAGCCCCTCCTCGGACTCCTGCTGTTTCTCATATGTCTGGCTGGCTGTGCCACCCCCGTGGTGATCCAGCCAGAGCCGGAGACGAGCCCGGCCGAAACGGCCTTTCAGCGCGGCACTGCCGCGCTGACCAGGGGGACATACGACTCGGCCATCGCGGATTTTACCGAGGCTTTGAGGCTCACGCCAAACCGCGTCGAAGCCTATCATAACCGTGGCGAAGCCTATCGCCTGAAGGGGGATTACGACCAGGCGCTGGCCGATTATACCCAGGCCCTGACCATTAATCCCAATTACGCGAAGGCCTACTACGCGCGCGGTGTTGCCCACAGCAACAAGGGTGAATACAACGAGGCGCTGGCCGACTATACCCAGGCCCTGCGCCTCGACCAGCACTATATAGAGGCCTACGTCAACCGTGGCATTGCCTATAGGGAGGGCAAGCGCGACTATGACCGGGCCATTGCCGACTACAACCAGGCCCTGATGCTTGATCCGAAGCGTGCGGATGCCTACATGAATCGCGGACTGGCCTATCAGAATAAACGGAACTATGACCGGGCGATTACTGACTACACCCAGGCCATCACTCTCAATCCCACCTATGCCGTCGCCTATGTCAATCGCGGGGTTACCTATGACGAGAAAGGCGACCTGGACCGGGCGCTGGCCGACTATGATCAGGCCCTGAAGCTGAATGCCAACTTTCCCGTAGCGTATGTCAACCGTGGCGTCGCCTATCATCGTAAAGGCGACTATGGCCGCGCCATTGCTGACTTCACCCAGGCCCTGGCCCTCAATCCAAATCTGGCTCCAGCCTATTATAACCGTGGCACGTCCTATCAGAGGCAGGGAGAGCCTGGCCGTGCCATCGCCGACTACTCACAAGCCCTGACTCTCAACTCACGCTATATTGTCGCCTACGTCGACCGTGGCAATGCCTATATGGATCAGGGTGACTATGACCGCGCCATTGCTGACTTCACGCAGGCGCTCGCCCTCAACCCCAATTATGCTCGGGCCTATTATCACCGCGCTGTGGCTGCATTTTCTCAGAAGGACTACACGAAGGCCTGGGCAGATATCAAACGTTACCAGCAGGCTGGTGGCAAGCCCGATCCCCAATTCCTCAGAGAACTCCGCAAGGCGTCAGGCCGGCAGAACTGATGTCGTGTTGTACAGAGGAGTGATACACGCCATGGCCCTTGAGCAGACCCAAGACAGCACCCGTCGTCTCGAGCACCTACTGTTGATGCGGGAGATCGAGGAGTTTCTCTATGCGGAGGCCGCCTTGCTCGACGAGCGACGCTTCGAGGAGTGGCTCGCCCTCTTAACCGACGATATCCGCTACTGGATGCCGATGCGCCGCAATGTCAAATTCGGCGAGCAAGAGCGGGAAAATACTCGCGAGCGTCAGGACATGAATTGGTTCGACGAGGGCAAAACGACGCTGCAACAGCGCGTCCAGCAGATCATGACGGGGGTACACTGGGCGGAGGAGCCGCTGTCACGTGTGTGCCACATGGTCACCAATGTGCAGATCGTGCAGGCCACCGCCACGGAGGTCACCGTGCAGAGCCGCTTCCTGGTGTACCGCAACCGGCTGCAGGATGAGACCGACTTTTTTGTCGGCAAGCGTGAGGACGTCTTACGGCAGGTTGACGGTGCGTGGAAGATTGCTCGGCGGCAAATTCTCCTGGATCAAAACGTTTTGTTGGCAAAGAACCTGACGGTGTTTTTCTGAAACCGGTGGCCTGGTATCAGTGCCGTCTGGCACGGCTCCTCACCAGCGCGGCCTCGTATGCCTGGCCACCCTCCTAGCATTCCTAGGCTCCCTGTGGTGGAGCTTTGATCTCACCCTCTCAGCGTCGATTGTAGCTTGCCTTCATCCTGAGGTTTCGATCACCTCGAGTACATCCTCGGCGAAGACCATCTCCTCTACCCCTACCTGGTCAGGATTGCCCGGCGCAGCCACATAGCGCAGGAGCAGCCAGACGCCATCCTGCGGATTTGCCACAACGTCAGCGAGGGCATCGCCGACTAAGCGCACGCGTGTGCCTGGCTCAAGGGTCAACACATTGATGACCGTTTTCGGTACGCGATGCTGGTACGACGGTTGTTCTGCCATGGTATCCTCCTGTTTCGCAAGGGAAATACTGGTCATTTCCGACAGAGGGGATGGGCCCTGCTCCGACCTCAAACCGCTGTAGCCATCACCCCCCCAGGATACGGTAGGCCAGGATGCCGGCCACACGGCGCACCAGGCGACGCGGTGCCGCTCCCATCAGCAGTGCCAGCAGGCGATTGCCCAGACCAGGCACACAGACGACCTGCCGCCGCTGCAGCGCGCGCAGTGAGGCTTCGACCACCGCTTCTGGGGTCATCCAGGCACATGTCGGAATCTTCGAGATGTCGATGCCAGCGCGCTGCTGGAACTCGGTGTAGGTGAAACCCGGACACAGGGTCTGCACGTGCACGCCCGTGCCACACAGCTCCTCATGCAGGGCTTCAGTAAAGCTGTTCACAAAGGCTTTCGTGGCGCCGTAGGTAGCGTCGTAGGGACCAGGCGCGAAAGCCGCTAAGGAGGAGACATTGATGATCGCCCCGCGGCCACGAGCGATCATCCCGGGGAGCGCAGCACGCGTGAGACGCACAAGGGCCAGGACGTTCAGGCAGATTTCTGCTTCCTCCTGGTCAGGGTCGAGCCTGGCAAAAGGGCCAGTCGTGCCGAAGCCAGCGTTATTGACCAGCAGCTCAAGGGCATGGTCTTCTGCCACACACTCTTCCACAGTACGTAAGGCCGCTGGCTGGGTCAAATCCGCCACTATCACCTCTGTAGCAATCCCGTAACTCTGTCGCAAACGCCCGGCGAGAGCTTCGAGGCGCTCACGACTCCGGGCCACGATGGTCAGATCGTACTGCTGCCGCGCCAGGGCTGTGGCAAAGACAGCCCCCAGGCCGGTCGAAGCCCCAGTCACGACAGCACGGCGCTGCCTCGTAGCTTGCACAGTTGCCATCTGCACCATGCGCACGCCTCCTCAGGCTTTTCCAAAGACACCTCTCCTACTCTGCATGCGTCGGAGTGTGGAGTATGTCTGAACCTTGTTGGTGGTGCAAGAGCGCTGTAAATCCCCCCGTTCCCCCCTTTGCTAAAGGGGGGCGTAGGGGGGATTTTGCTAAAGGGGGGCACTAACCCGTTACGCCAAAGGCTGCCTGGCCCTGCACCTACACACAGGCTGATGCGCCACACGAAATCCGCTATAATCCTCCGGTTGGCCTGGTCTGGCCAAGGCTTGCATTGGTGCTGTTCCAAGGGAGAACGCCGCATGCATACCAGAGATTGTGGCGTTGCTGAAGGAGCCTGCCGTGTCGCTTGAGGAGACGATTGCTACGCATCTACGCCAGCGTGGATGGCACCTGGCGCTGGCTGAAACCACCACAGGCGGGATCATTGCGGTACGCCTGGTGCGCCTGGCAGGGAGTTCAGCCTACTTCGACCGCAGCATTGTGGCCTACAGTAAAGAGGCGAAGCTCCAGTCACTCGGGGTCGATCCAGGGGTCTTCGAGCGCAGTGGATCAGTGAGTGTCGAAACGGCCTGTGCCATGGCAGAAGGGTTGCATCGTCTCAGCCAGGCAGATATAGTGCTGGCCGAGACGGGTATTGCTGGGCCAATTCGCGGACGGTCACCGAAGCCCCTGGGCAGCACGTGCTTTGCCATGCGGACCCCAACCGGTATGCACACAGAAGAAGCACAGTTTTCTGGTGATCGACAGGCCATTCAAGAGCAGATTGCCGAGCATGCCCTGGGGATGATAGCACAGTATCTTACCACAACAGCGTAAGGTGTTTACATGTCCTTCCATCCGGTGGTACGTCCTCCAGCGCTGCGCGCAGGTGACTGTATCGGCCTGGCAGCACCAGCGAGTGCCTTGCAAGAGGAGGAACTCGCCCCTGGGGTCAGGGTCCTGGAAGACCTTGGCTTTCGCGTGCACTACACCCCTCGCCTGTTTGCGAAGCACTATTACCTGGCCGGCAGCGATGCCGCACGGGCCGCGGAACTCAACGCTCTCTTTGCCAATCCAGCCATTCAGGCGATCTTCTGCTGTCGCGGTGGCTACGGTTCGCAGCGCCTGCTGCCTTATCTCGATACGGCCACCATCATGGCGCATCCGAAAATCTTTGTGGGCTATAGCGACCTCACCACCTTGCTACTCTACTTGTACAGCCAGTGCCATCTCGTCACCTTGCATGGGCCTGTCGTAGTAGGGGATTTGCACCCTGGGCTTGAGCCAGGTATGCTGCGGCAATTACAGGGTATCCTGACGGGGGATGAGGCGGCGATGCAGCCTCCTGCTGCGTATCTCAATAACCTCACTGTCTTGCGGGCTGGGAAAGCCGAGGGGCGATTGCTGAGTTGCTGTCTGTCGCTCCTGGTATGTGCGGTGGGGACGCCGTTTCAGCCGCAGATGCGGGACACTATTGTGTTTCTTGAGGACCGTGGGGAGCGGCTGTATGCCATTGATCGTATGCTCACCTATTTAAAGCTGGCCGGGGTCTTACAGGGCGTGCGCGGCCTGGTCTTCGGGCAGATAGAACGTGTGGCGGCGGATTGTCACCTCGCGTACGGCATGGAAGACATCATCATGGATGTCTTAGGCGATCTGGAGGTGCCTATCCTCTACGGCTTTCCCGCCGGCCATTGCGCGCAGCCGCTGACGCTCCCTTTCGGTGTACAAGCAGCTATACGCGGAGGGCGTCTGGTCTTGTGCGAGTCGCCAGTAGTCACTCAGCATGGAGCCGGCAGGAGCGTGCATGCAGGCGCTTAATACATTCCTCCGGCAGGCCACGGACAGCGGCACAGTTCCAGGGGCGGTGGTCTGCGTCGCGTCCCGGGGACAGGTGGTGTGGCATCAGGCCTATGGCGCTGCCGCGTTGACCCCAGAATACCGCCCTATGCAGTGCAACACGCTCTTCGACATCGCCTCGCTGACAAAGGTGGTCGCGACCACGTCTCTGCTCTTGCTGGCGCATCACGAGGGTGTCTGTCATCTCGATGACGCCTTGCAGCACTTCTACCCGCAGACACGCGGGCTCCCACTTGGCTCTACCACCGTGCGTCAACTGCTGGCCCATACTGGTGGCCTCGCGGCCTGGTGGCCCCTGTATCAGGCGCTACTCCCTGACGGCTCCATGTGCCCTACAGACTCCAGCGCTGCAGCACGCCGTCACCGGGCTATCCAAAAGATCCTCCAGGAGCCCCTGGCCTATCCTCCCGGGGTGCAGACGCTCTACAGTGATCTAGGCTTCATCCTCCTGGCTGATATCGTGGAAACGCGCTACGAGCAACCGCTCGACCGGCTGTTTCAGGAGCGTGTAGCGCAGCCCCTGGGCTTGCAATGCACCGGCTATCGGCCCCTGGACGGTCCGTCACCCCTGCCAGCGTCGCCTACAGCGTATGCGGCTACCGAGGTGTGTCCCTGGCGGGCCCGCCTGCTGGCGGGAGAAGTGCATGATGAGAACGCCTGGGCCATGGGTGGCGTGGCCGGGCACGCCGGGCTGTTTGCCACGGCCGAGGACCTGTGGCGTTTTGCCCACGCGTTGCTGGAAACCGCTGCTGGACGGCATAACTGGTTACCACCCGCGCTCCTGCGGGAGAGCTGGCAACGCCACGGCACCCCGCCCGGCACGACACGGGCGCTAGGCTGGGATACCCCGACACCGGGGCATTCATCATCTGGGGACTATTTTAGTAAACAGTCGATTGGGCATCTGGGTTTCACAGGGTGCAGCATGTGGATCGACCTCGCCCGGCAGATCACCGTCATTCTGTGTACCAATCGCGTGCACCCCTCGCGGCAGGCCACCGGTATTACCAGCCTGCGACCGGCAGTGCACAACCTGATTATGCGCGCTTTAGGAGTAGCAACGACGTGACAGCGGTTCAACCACAACATATGCATCTCATCGCAGCTTGCGGCACGGGTATGGGCAGCCTCGCTGGCATGTTAAAGGCACGTGGGTATCACGTCACGGGTTCCGACCAGCATGTCTATCCCCCCATGTCTACCCAACTGCAAGCCTGGGGCATTCCACTCTACAACGGCTTTAGCGCTGCACATCTCGTGCCACGTCCAGATCTGGTGATTGTGGGCAATGCCGTGTCACGCGACAATCCCGAAGCCATGGCGACAGAGCAGGCTGGCATCCCGGTGATGTCGTTTCCGCAGGCTTTAGCACATTTTTTCATTCAGGAGCGGCACTCGGTCGTGGTGACTGGGACCCATGGCAAAAGCACGACGACCGCGCTGATTGCCTGGTTGCTCCAGCACGCTGGCTATGAGCCAGGTTTTTTTGTTGGGGCCGTGATGCGCAATATCGACGGGACCTTTGGCTTAGGGCAGGGACCGCACTTTGTGGTTGAAGGCGACGAGTACGACAGTGCCTACTTCGACAAAGGCCCAAAATTTCTGCACTACCGTCCACGCACTGCTGTCCTCACCTCTCTGGAGTTCGACCACGCTGATATTTACCGTGACCTGGACCACGTGCGCGCGGCGTTTGCACGTTTCATCCCACTTTTACCAGTCGACGGCTGCCTCGTCGCTTGCCATGATGCCACCCATGTGCGCGAGCTGCTGACCACCGTGCCCATCGCCGCGCCTATCCAGACCTATGGCCTGGAATCCGGCGCCGAGTGGCAGGCGGTCGCCTGGCATGCCGATGCCATGGGTACACACCTCGTTGTGCACCATCACGGCCAGCCTTTCGGCTCCTTCACCAGTCCGCTGTTCGGGCCGCATAACGTCCAAAATGTGCTGGCCGCAGTGATTGTCACCCAGCACCTGGGCCTGTCGCCGACGCAGATCGCTGCCGGCCTGGCCACCTATACGCACATCAAACGGCGCTGCGAAGTGCGCGGCGTGGTCCGCGGCATCACGGTTCTCGACGATTTCGCGCATCATCCAACAGCAGTGCGCGTTACGCTAGAGGGCGTACGCCAGGCCTATCCTGGGGCACGGCTGTGGGCGGTGTTCGAGCCCCGTTCTGCTACGAGTCGGCGTGCCGTGTTTCAGCACGAGTATGCCCAGGCGTTCCGCGCTGCCGATCGTGTGCTCATCGCCGATGTCTACCACCACCGAGAACAGTTGCCCTCAGAGGCGCGCTTTTCACCTAAGACGTTGGTCGAGGCGCTGTGGAAACACGGGGTTGACGCCTGGTTTTACCCAACCACTGAAGAGATCGTGCACCATCTCTGCCGCGACGCGCAGGCAACGGACGTGATCCTGATCATGTCGAACGGTGGCTTTGACAATATCCATCAGCGTCTCCTGCTAGCCCTAGAACACGTCCCAGCTCAAGGATGAGGATCCCCATGCGACACGTACACATGACGCCCTCTATCTTGTCACAGACTGCTCTGCTCCTGATCGTTATCGTCC
>Ga0081538_10004868_pt1 | contig 12228 bp, 12 predicted proteins | sample TabmetS5T2R1_FD_71022 | JGI IMG/M metagenome (GOLD analysis project Ga0081538, IMG submission 71022) | Tabebuia heterophylla rhizosphere microbial communities from the University of Puerto Rico - S5T2R1 | ecosystem: Host-associated > Plants > Roots > Rhizosphere ... | reverse complement strand
GACCATGCGGGGTGGGTGGTGGGGGGCCCGCCGGGGGGTGGTCGTCCTCCCCCGGGCGGTGCTGGCCGTTGCCTGGTGGCCCGGCCCCGCCCCGCCCCGGCGGCGGCTGCTGGCCGCCGCCGGCGGGGTCGGGGTGCTCGCCCACCTGTGGCTGATCGTCGAAGGCACCGCCGGGCGGGTGACCTGGGCGGTCGACCCCACCGCCACCGCCAACCCGCTGTACCGGGCCTGGCGGCTGGTCCTGCCCGATTACCTGGCCATGAGCTGGTGGACCTGGGCCCTGCACGGGGCCTGGCTGGTCGTCCTGGCCATCTGGGCGGCCGCGGCCGCCGGGGCTGGACATCGCCTCGCCAGCTTGCGTAGGCTTCGCGGGCGTGGATTTAGGGAAGCCTAAATATTGGAGGATGGCGACGTGCCCAACCGGATGGGGTCCCGACTGACCGGGCTCGGGCTCGGCCTGGTCCTGCTGCTGGCCGGCTGTGGATCGGACGACGGGGCCGGGGTGCGCAACGCCGGCGGCCAGTCGGCCAGCGCCAGCGGCAGCGCCTCCGGGAGCGGCACGGCCTCGGGCAGCGGCACCGCCTCGGGGCAGGCGGCCGCCTGCAAGCCGGTCGGCGACGCCGGCGCCAGCGACGCCACCATCGCGGTCGAGCTCAAGGAGTGGTCGATCGTGCCGGCCCGGGCCGACGTGCCCGCGGGCACCGTCACCTTCGACGCCAACAACACCGGCGCCGACGCCCACGAGCTGGTGGTCGTCCGCGCCGACGACCCGGCCAAGCTCCCGCTGGCCGCCGACGGCACCGTCGACGAGGAGAAGCTGCCCCAGGGGGCGTTCGTCGGCGAGATCGAGCCGTTCCCGAGCAGGCAGCGCTGCACCGGCACCTTCGAGCTGACGGCGGGCCGCTACGCGCTGTTCTGCAACATCCTGGAGACCGAGGCCGACGGCACCAAGGAGAACCACTACGCCAACGGCATGCGCGCGCGCTTCGAGGTCCGCGGGTAGCCGGCCGGCCGCGCCCGGCCCAGGGTGGCCACGGCGACGAGGCCGGCCAGCAGGTACAGGCCGGCCTGGCCGTTGAGCACCGGGACCACCCCGACGGCGTCGCCGAGCAGCCCGGCCAGCAGCATGCCGAGCGCCATCAGGCCGTTGAAGGCGCCGTAGTAGGTGGCGAACACCCGGCCCAGGTAGGCGTCCTCGGTGCGTTCCTGGACGAGCGCGGTCAGGCCGGTGAGGAACCCGATCCCCGGGATCCCGGCGGCCACGAACAGCCCCAGGTACAGCCAGTCACCGGTGGTCACCATGGGGCCGTTCCAGATGGCCAGGTCGATGACGGCGAAGACGAGCAGGCTGATGCCGAGCAGCCGCCCCGGTTCCAGCCTCCTGGCCAGCCCGACCACCACCGCGCCGCCGAGCAGCCCGCCGATCGCCTGCACCCCTCGCAGCAGCCCGACGTCGGCCCCGTCCCCATCCAGCACCCTGGTCACGAACAGCACGAACAGCACCGTGAAGATCCCCTGGGCGACCGCGGCCAGCCCGTTCACCACCAGCCCCCATCCCAGCTCCCGGTCGCCGGCCACCACCCGCAGCCCGTCCACCCACTCCCCCACCACCCCACGGGGCTCGGCCCCGGCCTCCTCGGCGGCGGTCCCCAGCTGGACGGCGGCCCCCTGGACGGGGGCTGTGGACAGCCGGAGGCCCTCCGCGTCGCCGTCGGCTACGCTCCCCCTCCGGGGGCCCTCGGACGGTGAGGGCCGGCCGGAGCGTGCCCGCTCTGCGGTGCCCGGCCGGACCAGCCCGATGAGCGCCGCGCCGAGGAGGAAGGAGGCGGCGTCGCCGATGACCAGGCCGGGGAGGCCGGCGACCTCGACCAGGATGCCGCCCAGGGGGCTGCCGGCCAGGCGGGCCAGGTTGGCGTTGAGGCCGATGAGGGCGTTGGCGCCGACGAGGTCGTCCCCGGGGACCAGGGTGGGGACCAGGGCGTTGCGGGCCGGGTCGTTGAGCTGGGCGAGGGTGGCCTCGACGGCGATCACCACATAGACGATCCACAGGCGGTCGCGGCCGTCGACGGCCAGCAGGGGAAGCAGGAAGGCGGCCTCGGCCAGGCTGACCGCGACCAGGGTCCGGCGGCGGTCCCAGCGGTCGACCAGGACGCCGGCCAGCGGGCCCAGGACCAGGCCGGGGAGCAGGCCGGCCAGGAACACCGTGGCCGTGACCAGGCTGGAGCCGGTCTCCTGGAGGACCCAGTACGGCAGGCCGACCAGCAGGAACCAGTCGCCGGTCTCGGAGATGAGGCCGCCGGCCCACAGCAGGCCGAAGTCGCGCCGGCGCAGCAGGGCCCAGCCGGCCTTCACGCCAGGGCCTCCGGGCGCAGGAAGGCCTTGTAGTCGAGGTGGACCGGCTGGGATCCCTCGGGCGGGTCGGGGCGGGTCAGCCCGATGTACGGCCGGATGAGGGCGTCGATCGCCTTGGCCAGCCAGGCCAGCTCCTCGGCGGTGAGCCGCAGCGAGTAGCTGCCCCCGGCGGCCGCCTCCCGCCAGGCCGGGTCGGCCCGCCGCTCCAGGCGCAGGTACTGGCGGGCCAGACGGGCGTGCTCCTCGATCTCGATGTTGGCCAGCGACGCCCTGACGGCCCGGGCGGCGGTCATCACCTCGGGGTCCGGGTCGTCCACCGGCGGGTGCAGGTCGAGGCCGGTCCAGACCGACCGCCAGGGCCGCTCCCGGCCGTTGTCGGCCTCCTCCCTGGCCACCAGCCCGACCTTGGCCAGCTGGCGCAGGTGGTAGCTGCAGTTGGCCGGAGTCTCCCCCAGCGCCTGGGCGCACTGGCTGGCCGTGCGCGACCCGAGGGCGTTGAGCTGGTACAGCAGGGCCACCCGCAGGGGGTGGGCCAGGGCGGCCAGCACCTTGCTGTCGGTGACCTCCAGTCGCCGCTCGGTCCTGGCCACCGCGTCCCTCCGATCTGAAAGAACTCTTTCAGATTAGGCAACCACACCGCCCGCGGATGTGCAACATCTCTTTCAGATCAGGCGGGGGCCGGCCAGGGGAGGCCGACGGCGGCGGCCATGGCGTCCAGGTCGGGGCGGACCTGGGCGATCTTGACCACGGCGCCGGCGGCCTGGGCGCAGAGCATGCCGAGGCCGTCGGCGGCGGCGGCCGCCCCGGCGGCCCGGGCCGCGGTGACCAGTCCCTGGCTGCCCGGGCCGTAGTTGCAGTCGAGCACACGCACGCCGGCCCGCAGCCGGTCCTGGCCGGGGACGGGCTCGCCCCTGGCGGTCAGGGTGGTGGCCTGGACGACCACGTCGGCCCCGGCCACCAGCTCGGCCGCCTCGGCCCAGGCCACCGCGAGCCCGTCGCCGTCCGCCATCCCGGCCACGGCGGCGGCGCGGGCGCGGTCGCGGCCGGCGACCCGCAGCGGAGGGACGGGCAGGCCCTGGTGGCGGCGGGCGGTGGCCAGCCGGCTCCAGGCGAACGCCACCGCCAGGGCGACCCCGCCGGTGCCCAGCAGCACGGCCGGGCCGGTGCCGGCCCAGCGGTGGTCGCGCAGGCGGAGCTGGCTGCCGAGGGCCCACACGGCCCCGGCGACGTCGGTGTTGGCGCCGACCAGCCGGCCCTCGCGCACGAACACGGTGTTGACCGCCTGCAGCCGGTCGGCCGGCCGCTCCAGGTCATCGACCAGGGCGGCGGCCGGCCGCTTGTGCGGGGTGGTCAGGTTGACCCCGGCGAGCCGGCCCGCCCTGACCTCCTCCAGGGCCGCGGCCAGCGCCTCGGGCCGGGTCGGGCGGGCCTCGTAGGACCAGCCGTCCAGGCCGGCGGCGCGGTAGGCGGCCTGGTGCAGGGCCGGGGACAGGGTGTGGGCGAGCGGCCAGCCGAGCACGGCGGCGACGGGCACGGCTACCACAGCCCTCCGGCCCGCACCTCGGCCTCGCGACAGAGGAACTCGGCGGCGACGGGCACGGCTACAGCAGGCCCTTGGCCTTGGCCTGGGCCTTGAGGCGCAGGAACTCCTGGTAGCTGTTGGTGAAGGCGTGCGCGCCGTCCTTGGAGGCCAGCACGTAGTAGATCCAGTCGCCGTCGGCCGGCTGGAGGGCGGCCCGGATGGCGGCCTCGCCGGGGGCGGCGATCGGGGTCGGGGGCAGGCCGGTGTGGACGTAGGTGTTGTGGGGCGAGCTGGAGCGGAGGTCCTGGGCGGTCAGGCGGGAGTGGCCGACCGCGTACTGCACGGTGGCGTCGACCTCCAGCCGCCGGCCGGCGGCCAGCCGGTTGTAGATGACGGCGGCGATCTTGGGCCGGTCGGCGTCGACCTTGGCCTCCCGCTCGATCATGCTGGCCACGATCAGCAGCTGGTAGGGGCTGAGCTTCCGGGGGGCGGTGGAGAGCTGGTAGCGCGACAGCACCACCTCCATCTGGTCGAGCATGTCCTGGATCACGCCGATGGCGGTGTCGTCGGGCTCGATGCCGTAGGTGTCGGGGAACAGCAGGCCCTCCAGGGAGGTGACGCCCTTGGGCCGGCGGGGGACGATCAGGTCCTTGCTCTTGAGGGCCTTCTCGAGCTCGGCCTTGGTGAACTGCCTGGTGGCGGCGATCGTGTCGACGATCTGGGCCACCGTGTAGCCCTCGGGGATGGTGAACGGGACCCCGCTGCTCGGCCCCTTGGCCAGGATGTCGAGCACGGCGTCGATGCTCATGCCGGTCTCCAGCTTGTAGGTGCCCGGCTTGAGGAGGCTGTCCAGGGCGCGCTCCTCGGCCACGTCGCGGAAGCGGTTGACGCTGTCGACCACCCCGGCGTCGCGCAGGGCGCGGCCGATCTCGACGCTGCTCTGGCCGCTGGAGACGCTGATGGTCACCGGCTGGCCGGGCGGCGGGGGCTTCTTCTCCCTGGCCGCGCTCCACTGCAGGGCCTGGAACACTCCCCCGCCGGCCAGCAGGAGCAGCAGCCCCATGACCAGCACCCCGCGGCGCCGCCGGCGTTTCCGGAGCCGCCGCTCGACCCGGCTCATCGGGGCACCCCCTCGGGGTTCCCCGAACCCCTCCGGCGACTCATTGCCGTCCGGCCTTCCCGGCCCGGCGGTCCAGCCAGGTCTGGAGGAAGACGCTGGCCGCGACCTGGTCGACGACCTGGCGCCGGTCGCGGCGGCGGACGCCGCCGCCGACCAGGGCCCGCTCGGCGGCCACGGTGGACAGCCGCTCGTCGACCAGCTCGAAGGCCAGGCCGCCCAGCAGCGGGCGCAGCTCGTCCAGGTAGGCGCGGACGGCCCTGGCCGCCGGGCCCTCGGCGCCGGCCAGGGTGACGGGCAGGCCGGCGACCACCGTGGTGGCGTCGTGCTCGGCGGCCAGGGCGGCCAGGGCGGCGGCGTCCTCGGCCGGGGTCCGGCGGGCGATGGTGGCCAGGGGGCTGGCCACCGTCCCGGTCGGGTCCGAGACGGCGACACCCAGGCGGCGGGTGCCGACGTCGAGGGCGAGGACGCGACCGGTCATCCCACGGCGCCCTTGTCTCCCCCCTGGAGGACGGCGCCGGCGTCGGCCCTGGCGATCTGGAGGGCCTCGTCCAGCCGGCTCGGGTCGCGGCCGCCGGCGCTGGCCAGGTCGCCCTTGCCGCCGGCGCCGCCGCCGACCGCCTTGGCCGCCCGGGCCAGCACGTCCCTGGCCGCCGCCCCGGCCCCGGCCGAGCCGGAAACCAGGTCCGCGGTGAGCAGGGCGACCATGGCCGCCTTGCCCTGGACCTCGGAGCCGAGCACGACCACCCCGGGCCCGGGCCCGACCCGGTCCCGGACCGAGCTGGCGATCCGGCGCAGGTCGTCGGCGCCGGCGTCGGGCACCCGCTCGGCCACCAGCCAGCCGCCGGCCTCGCTGGACCGGCGCCCGGCCAGCTCGGCGGCCAGGCGTTCCAGCCCGGCCACGCGCAGCCGCTCCAGCTCCCGCTGGGCGACGGCCAGGGCGTCGAGCCGGCGTCGCAGCTGCTCGGGGGCGTCCTCGGGCCGGGTCCTGAGCAGGGCCGCGATCTCGGCCAGGAGCTGGCGCTCGCGGTCGACGTAGTGCAGCGCCTCCAGGCCGGTGAGGGCCTCGATGCGGCGCAGGTTGGCCCCGATCGAGGCCTCGCCGAGCACGTGCACCGGCCCGACCTGGCTGCCGTGGCCGACGTGGGTGCCGCCACACAGCTCGCGGGAGAAGTCGCCGACCTCGACCACCCGCACCACCGACCCGTACTTCTCGCCGAACAGCGAGAGCGCCCCGGCGGCCTCGGCCTCGGCCAGGGTGCCGTGCCACACCTTGATGTCCGGGTCGGCCAGGAGCTGGCGGTTGACGGCGGCCTCGATCTGGGCCAGCTGCTCGGGCGGGACGGCCTGGAAGTGGGCGAAGTCGAAGCGCAGCCGGCCGGCGTCGACCAGGGAGCCCTGCTGGCGGGCGTGCTCGCCCAGCTGGTCGCGGAGCGCCCAGTGGAGGGTGTGGGTGGCGGTGTGGCTGCGGGTCACGGCCTCGCGGCGGTCGGCGTCGACCTCGGCGTGGACCTGGTCGCCGACCCGGGGCTCACCCGACACCACCCGGGCCGAGTGGACCAAGAAGCCCTCCAGCCCGGGCCGGGTGTCGGTGACCTGGAGCACGGCCCCGCCGCCGGTGCGAACCAGGCCGGTGTCGCCGACCTGGCCGCCGCCCTCGGCGTAGAACGGCGTCCGGTCCAGGATCAGCTCGACCTGGTCGCCCTCGCCGGCCGCGGCCAGCTCCTCGCCGTCGCGCAGCAGCCCCAGCAGGCGGCCCTCGGCGGTGGTGGTCTGGTAGCCGACGAAGGTCGTCCGGCCGTGGCGGGCCGCCAGGTCGCGGTAGGACTCGAGGCGGCGCAGGTCGGCGTCGAGCTCCCGGCGGGCCTCCTTGGCCCGGCGGCGCTGGTCCTCCATCAGCTGCTGGAAGCGGTCGGCGTCGACGTCCAGGCCGGCCTCGGCGGCCGCCTCCAGGGTCAGCTCGTAGGGGAACCCGTAGGTGTCGTGGAGCTGGAAGGCGGTGTCGCCGGGGAGCATGGGGCTGCCCTGCTCCCTGGTCCGGCGGATGGCGCCCTCCAGCAGGGTCGAGCCCTGGCGCAGGGTGCGCGAGAACGAGTCCTCCTCGCTGGCCACCACCTGCTCGATCAGCGAGCGCTGGGCGACCAGCTCCGGCCAGGCCTGGCCCAGGTTGTCGACCACCTTGGCGCAGACCCGCTGAAGGGCCGGGCCCTCGACCCCGAGCAGCCGCAGGTGCCGAACCGAGCGGCGCAGCAGCCGGCGCAGGATGTAGCCGCGGCCCTCGTTGGAGGGCAGCACCCCGTCGGCGATCAGGAAGCTGGCCGAGCGGCCGTGCTCGGTGACGATCCGCATCGACCGGTCGGCCCGGTCCTCCTTGCCGTAGCTGACGCCCGACACCTCATGGACCTCGGCGATGACGGGGGCCAGGAGATCGGTCTCGTACATCGAGTCGGCGTCCTGGAGCAGCATGGCCACCCGCTCCAGGCCCATGCCGGTGTCGATGTTCTTCTCGGGCAGCTCGCCGATGATCGGGTAGTCCTTGGCCTCGCCCTCGCCCCGGATGTTCTGCATGAACACCAGGTTCCAGATCTCGAGGTAGCGGTCGGACTCGCTGGCCGGGCCGCCGTCGGGGCCGAAGGCGGGGCCGCGGTCGTAGTAGATCTCCGAGGAGGGCCCGCAGGGACCGGGCACGCCCATGTCCCAGAAGTTGTCCTCCTTGCCCAGGCGCTGGATGCGCTCGGCGGGCACGCCGATCTCGCGCCACAGCCCGAAGGCCTCGTCGTCGTCCAGGTAGACGGTGGCCCACAGCCGGTCCGGTTCCAGCCCGAACCCCTCGGTGACCAGCTCCCAGGCGTAGGCGATGGCGCCCTCCTTGAAGTAGTCGCCGAAGGAGAAGTTGCCCAGCATCTCGAAGAAGGTGCAGTGGCTGCGGTCGCCGACGTTCTCGATGTCGGAGGTGCGGGTGCACTTCTGCACGCTGGTGGCCCGGCGGAAGTCGGGCTCGACCTCGCCCAGGAAGTACGGCTTGAACTGGTTCATGCCGGCGTTGGCCAGCAGCAGGGTCGGGTCGTTGGGGATCAGCGGGCTGGAGGGGACCAGCCGATGGTTGCGCGCGACGAAGAAGTCGGTGAACCGGCGGCGGATCTCGGTGGAGTTCATGGTCTTGACCTCGCGTTCGTGGGTCGGGAGCCGGCCGTCTCGCCGAACCGGGCCAGGGCGCTAGGTGGCCCCGCTCCCCGGCTCGGCGAGCTGAGCTCGCAGCTCCGCCTCGCGCTCGGCCATGGCGGCCTGACCCTCGGACAGCGCCGCGGCCAGGCGCCCGCGCCAGTCGGCGGCCGCCTCGACCAGCTCGGAGGCCAGCGACCGGGGGGCCAGGCGGTCGGCGGTGCGCGACGCCCAGCGCATCACGCCCACGCCGATGGCCGCCCCCATGCCGAGGCCCACCAGTCCCCAGAAGAGGCGCTTCATGGGCTCATCGCCGCCTCCGGCCACGGCGGCGGCCACGGCCCTCCTGGTCGTCGGAGGAGACGGCGCCGACCGCCCTGCGCAGCCCGTAGGCGAACGCGCTCAGCTTGACCAGAGGACTGGAGATGGTGGCCGAGACGGTGTTGACCATGCCGCCCACCGAGGCGGTGACCCCCTCGGCGGTGGCCAGGATGCCGTCGACCCGGGTGAGCTCCTGGTTGACCATGGCCACGGTGGTGTTGACCTCACCCAGCAGGGGCACGGTCTGGGAGGTCACCCCGTCGATCAGGTCCTTGGTCGAGGTGAGCACCCGGAACAGGTTGGCCATCACGACACAGAGCACGACGACCAGCGCGCCGACCAGGAAGGCGACGATCGTCCAGGCGATGGCCAGCAGGCTCACGGGTTCTGCTCCTCGTCGTCCGTCGGGTCCGGAACGCTCCAGCTTAGCCGGTCCGACCCGGTCCGGCCCGCGGATTTCGGGGGTGGCCGCTGGAGCCGCCGGGAGTCTACCGCGACCGTGAAGGGAGAAGGATCCCTCGCTGCCGGGCCGGTCAGGGGCGGGCCGGGACGGGGTCGACCACGAAGTCCTGCTGGCGCACCAGGGCCGCCGCCAGGGCGGCCCCGGCGGTGGCGATCCCGGCGCTGACCAGCAGGATCTGGTCGAGGGCGTCGGCGAAGGCGGCCGGGTCGGCCTCGATGTGGGCCGGGAGCAGGGTGCCGAGGGCGGCGATGCCGACGGCGATCCCGACCTGGCGGAAGGTGTTGTTGACCCCGGAGGCCATGCCGCTGCGGGTGGCGGGGACGACCCCGAGGGCGGCGTAGGTCACGGTCGGGTTGGACAGGCCGATCCCGACCCCCATGACCAGCAGCCCGGGGAGCATGACGGTCCAGGGCGAGGACGCCTCCAGCCCACGCATGGCCAGCAGCCCGGCCGCGCACAGCAGCTGCCCGGCCGGCAGGGCGGCCCGCACGGGCAGGACCCGGGCGAAGCGGCCGCCCAGCACCGACACCACCAGGGCGGCCGCCGACAGGGGCAGCAGCTGCAGCCCGACCGCGGTCGGGGAGGCCCCGGCCGCGTCCAGCAGGAACAGCGTCAGGTACAGGAACGGACCGAAGGTCGAGGCGGCCAGGACCATCACCACCACCGACGCCCCGGTGAAGGTGGGGATGGTGAACAGGCGCAGGTCCAGCATGGGCTCGGGCTGGCCCCGCTCCACGGCCACGAAGGCGGCCAGCAGCACCGCCGCCCCGGCGGCGCTGGCCAGGATCACCCCGCTCCCCCAGCCGACCACGTCGCCGCGGGTGAGGGCGAACACCCCGCAGAACAGCCCAAGGCTGAGGGTGGCCGTGCCCCGCCAGTCGACCCGGTCGGCGTCGGGGTCGCGCGACTCGCGCAGGCGCCGGACGGCCACCGGGAGGCAGGCCAGGGCGACCACGGCGTCGAGGACGAAGATGGCCCGCCAGCCGAACGACTCGGTGAGCAGCCCGCCCTCCAGGGGCCCGACGGCGAAGGCGGCGGCCACCGTCGCCCCCCACACGCCGAGGGCGCCGGCCCGGGCCGGGCCGGTGAAGTCCTGGGCCAGCAGAGCGAGCGAGGAGGAGAGCAGCACCGCCCCGGCCAGCCCCTGGACGGCCCGGCCGGCGATCAGGACCAGGGGGGAGGGCGCGGCCGCGCACAGCACCGAGGCGGCCGCGAAGGCGGCCAGGCCGCCAAGGAACATGCGCCGGCGCCCGACCAGGTCGGCCAGGGTGCCGGCGGTGAGCAGGGTGGCGGCCAGGGCGAGGGAGTAGCCGCTGACCACCCACTGCATCACGCCCAGCTCGGCCCGCAGGGCGCGGCCCACCGCGGGCAGGGCCACGCTGGGCGCGGACACGTTCAGCAGCAGCACCCCGGTGGCCAGGCAGACGACCAGCAGGGTCCAGCGGCGGTCGTGGGTCACCCGCCGGCGCGGGCCGGCTCGGCCCCTTCGATCTCGAAGGCGAGCTCGTCCACGTAGCACCACCACCAGTCCTCGCCCGGCTCGTAGCTGCGGATGATCGGGTGCCCGCTGGCCTGGTAGTGCCTGGTGGCGTGGCGGTTGGGCGAGTTGTCGCAGCAGCCGACCCGGCCGCACTCCACGCACAGCCGCAGCTCGACCCAGGTGCTGCCGGTGGCCAGGCACTCCTGGCAGCCGGGCTGGTTGGTGCTCTCGACGCGGATCTGGTCCAGGTGGGTGCACTCGTCGGCCATGGCGGCACTCCAGGAGGTGAGAGGAACAGAGAGAGGTTACCGGCGCCAACAGCCGCGGGGGGGGCCGCATTCCGGTTCGCGGGCCCGGGCCGGTCAGGCGGTCGGGTCGGGGAGGCCGACCGGGTTGGGGAACGGCACCCCGCGGCCCTGGACGATCAGCCGGGTCGGCGGGGCGAGCAGCTCCAGGAGCCGGGCGCAGCCCTCGGCGCCCAGGTGCCGCCAGGGGGCCATGGCCAGGTCGTCGGTGCGGTCCTCGATGGCGGCCCGGGTGGCCATGCCGGCCTCGGTCAGCCGGCCGTCGCCGGCGACCAGCCCGCGGGCCTGAAGGCGGGCCGCGGCCGCCGCCCACTCCTGCTCCGACCAGCCCCGGTGCTCGCGCAGGAACGCAGCGGGGAGCTGGCCGGCGCCGGCGGCCAGGACGTGGGCCTCGCAGCCGTCGACGCCGTCGGCGAGCAGGCAGGCGACGTGGCCGTCGCCGCGGAACTCGCGGTAGAGGGTGGCGGCGTGCCACAGGGCCAGGTGGGGCGGCTGGGGCCAGGCGAGGGTGGCGTGGGCGGCGAACAGCGGCCGCCCGGCCGGGTCGCGGCCTTCCATGGCCTGGCGGCCCAGGGCGGCCGCCTCGGCGGCCTCGGGGCCGTCGACCCAGCCGCCGAGCAGGCGGCGCAGGGCGGCGTCGGCGCCCTCGCGCCGGGCCGCCAGCACCGCCTCCGGCGGGGCGAACCCCCAGGCGTCGGGGATGGCCCGGTGCACCAGGCGGGGGTGGAAGTTGTAGAAGGTGGCCACCACCACCTCGGCCGGGACCGGGCCCATGGCGGCCGAGCGGGAGGCGAAGTAGCCCATCCAGCCGCCGCGCAGGCCGGCCCGGCGGTAGGCGTCGCGTGGCTCGGGGGCGAAGTAGACGGTCATGTGCAGGGTCTCCAGGGCCTGCCACATGCGCCGGGCCACCGGCGGTGGGCTCATCCGCCGTCCTCGGTGGGGGGCTGGCCGCGGCGGCGCCGCCAGGCCTCGGCCAGCCGGGCCTCCTGGCCCTGGTCGGACGGCCGGTAGTAGCCGCCGCGGAGGCCCTCGGGCAGGTACCGCTGGGCCACCCAGTGGCCCGGCTCATCGTGGGGGTAGACGTAGCCGACGCCGATGCCGAGCTTGCGCTCCCCCGGGTAGGAGGCCGACTGGAGGTGGCCGGGGACCCGGCCCGGCCGGGCCTCCTCGAGCTCCCGGCTGGCCTCCCCCAGGGCCGCGTACGCGCTGTTGGACTTGGGGGCCAGGGCCAGGTAGACGACCGCCTCGGCCAGGTTGAGGCGGGCCTCGGGCAGCCCCACGAACTCGAGCGCCTGGAAGGCCGCGACGGCCACGCCCAGGGCCTGGGGGTCGGCCAGGCCGACGTCCTCGGAGGCCGAGATGACCAGGCGGCGGGCGATGAACCGGGGGTCCTCGCCGGCGGCCAGCATGCGGGCCAGGTAGTGGAGGGCGGCGTCGGGGTCGGAGCCGCGGATCGACTTGATGAAGGCGCTGGCCACGTCGTAGTGCTGGTCGCCGGCCCGGTCG
>Ga0081538_10004867_pt1 | contig 12230 bp, 9 predicted proteins | sample TabmetS5T2R1_FD_71022 | JGI IMG/M metagenome (GOLD analysis project Ga0081538, IMG submission 71022) | Tabebuia heterophylla rhizosphere microbial communities from the University of Puerto Rico - S5T2R1 | ecosystem: Host-associated > Plants > Roots > Rhizosphere ... | reverse complement strand
CGGCGCGGGTCGTGGCAGTCCCGCCGGGGTTGTGCCTCCCGGGACCGCGTTCGTCAGCCCCTGCAGCCGCGCCGGACACGAGTAGTCCCGCGGGGCAAAGGCGTTGCTCGTATCCAGGTGGGAGAAGAACGGGGTCGCGGTGATCAGCGTAATCTCCTGCACCGGCAGCGTGGTAAACCCGTGGAGCTTGCGGTCTGTCGGGTCTCCGTCGGCCGTGCCAAAGACCACCCCCGCAAACGGCCGCACAACTCTCAGATCCACTTCCGCATAGGCCACCACCGCCCCGGCCAGGATGTCATAATCCCGCCCCGGTGTGACCCCGGGCGGCAGTCCTGCCGTGCCGCCTTGCGCCGTGCCAGTCAGAAGGTTGCCCTGTATTAAGGCGCGCACTGGCCCCAATGCCCCACTCCAACTAGCCATGATCAGCACGCTGTCATGCTTCTGTCCCCGGAACCCGAGCCCTGTGAGGGGCGCTATGGCCGGCGACCCTGTGTCGGCCCCCTGGAAGCGGTCCCGGAAGTAGGTCACATCCAACTGAAACTTATGCGGCTTCAGGTTATACCAGCCACTGAATGTGTAGTAGATAAAGTCATTATCGTTTTGTAACCCGAGCCGCTGCGATTCGAACTGATACACCGCCGCCGCCATCGCCCCAAAGTTTCCCGACTCAAAAAACAGGGCAAAGCGTGGGTCGTCATCGCCCACCAGCCCGGCCTGATCCTGCGCCCACAGATCTGCGCCAACGCGCATGCGCAGGGGCGTGCCGGGGAATAAGTAGTCGATCCAGAAGCGCTCGACGTGGAAGGCCGGATTTTCCGTGGAGGCGGCGCGGCCGAACACGTCAGTGCCGCCCGGGTTGGAAGCGTTGGAGCGGTCGTCAATGAGCTGGCCATCGAAGATTTGCTGCTGCTCGAACAGCAGCGTCATGGAGAGGTTTTTCTGGTACCGTGCCTCCACGCCCAGGCGCAGCTCAGCGTACAATATGTCACCGTCGCCTTCCTGGACTGAGGTGTTGCTGGGATTCCGGCTAGTGGGCCGGTCGCGGACGTTATTCTCAAAGTCCCAGTTGTGTACGGTGCGGTAGCGGATATCTGCTGACCCAATAATATGCATAAATACATCATTGCTGACTTCGATAAAGTTCCCAAGCCGCACCACGGGCTGCGGCGTCTGCTGGGCCACGGCCAGCGCCGCCACCGCCAGTACGATAACACCCACCAGTACCACCTGTGTCAAACGCTTGAGCATAAACTCCCGTCTCCTCACGGCGCATTCCAGCATACTAGTCCGATCTCACGCATCTGCTGTTCGGTAGGATGAGCGCCTCGCGAGTGCGTACTCTGCCGTAGTAAGCGACACTCTATCGGTACCTTCGTGTTATTTTACTGTGTCAATGCCACCTACTCTGATGTTTCATCTCCTCGCTCGCAGCACAGAACTCTGATGGGTGAAACATCCAGCTACTAATGTGCCCACACAACGCCTGAAGCTGCCTGGCCCGCACAAACTTTTGACCCCTATAGCATGCTATTATAGGACATTGAACGAATATGTCAAGAAAATACGCAATTTTTCCCCTGTACAGATTAGGACTCATAGTGGGCAATTGAAGTGACTTTGCTCTTGCCCTTGGCGGGCGAAGGCGGGGGAAGGCGAGGGGAAAAGCGTGAACGGCATGGCCCTGAATTTGAATTTCCCCAATACGTATGGTACATTAACGGCACATATGCAGTGCTGCGTCGCTGTGCCTATTGCTGCGAGCCATATTCCATTTCCTGAGGCATACATTGTGTGAGCCTCTTAGAGGAAATTTCGGACACAGGAGGATAAAGATGATTACCATTACAGATGCTGCCGCCTCCAAGATTCGGGAGCTTACCCCGGCTGAGATGCAGGAGAAATACGCCCTGCGTATGCGCGTCGTTGGCGGCGGCTGTTCTGGTCTGCAGTACCAGATGGGTCTTGAGGAAGAGCAGAATCCCAATGATAAGGTATTCGTCAGTAATGGGGTCAAGGTCTTCATTGACATGAAGAGCGCTCTGTATCTCGCTGGTGCGGAAGTCGACTACATTGATGGCTTGATGCAGTCTGGCTTCAAAATTACCAACCCCAATGCCAAGACCACCTGTGGCTGTGGCCAGTCGTTTCACTAAACCTGGGCTCCCACGCTTCCTTGCTGAGCCCTCAAGGTGCCGTCGCTCTGGTGATGGAGGCTTGAGGGCTCAGCGTTTTTTGTCACTGCATCGTTCTCCTGCCTTGCTGTGGTATGCCCTCCGCCGGTTGACAGTCTCAGAAAGCATGGGGTAGACTAGAGCCCGTCTCAAACTGGCCTTCCTATAAGGAGTTGCTGTCATGTTTGACGGGTATTACAACGCCTTCTGGTTTCTCGTGATCGGCGTGCTCTTTGTAGCGCTCAACCTCTGGATTAGTAGCCTCATTCGTCCATCTGACCCGCATGCTGAGAAGCTGCTGCCTTACGAGTGTGGTGAAGAGTCGAGTGGCACAGGCTTCGTGCGTTTCAATCCGCGTTTTTATATTATCGGCTTAGTCTTTCTGATTTTTGATATTGAAACGGTCTTTATTTTTCCCTGGGCGGTGATTCTCAGAGGTGCTGGTCCTTTTGTCCTCGTTGAGATGGTGGTCTTTCTAGCGATTCTGGTGGTTGGGTTGGCGTATGCCTGGGGCAAGCGCGATCTGGAGTGGATCAAGCAGCCGACGCGGTGGCAGTAAGCACGGTGCGCTGAGGGGAACGGGGGCACGTTAAACTGTGCCCCCTCCGCCGACGCAGTCGCAGGGAGGAGGCAGGCGTGGTCGAGTGGGTCGCATGGTTGCTGCGGACGATTGCTGAATTTGTTCTGCCGTTTCTCAAGTCGTGGACCTGGATTCCCTGGTACACCATTGCGCTCTTGCACGTGGCGGGTGCTTTAATTGGTGTGATCTCTGTCCTGGCGATGTTTCTCATCTGGCTCGAGCGTAAGGTATCGGCGCATATGCAGGACCGCCTTGGTCCCATGCGGGTGGGCGGCTGGCACGGCTGGGCGCAATCCATCGCAGATGGGATCAAGCTGCTCCTCAAGGAAGACATCATTCCGGCGATGGCGGATAAGCCCCTGTTTAAATTGGCTCCTATGCTCATCTTCGGTGTCACGTTTATGTCGTTTGTCGTGCTGCCTTTTAGTCAAGTCATTATTGTCTCTGATTTGAACATTGGGGTGTTGTATGTCTACGGTATCTCGACCATCACCGTGATCGGCATCATCATCGCGGGATGGTCCTCGAACAACAAATGGTCGTTGCTCGGGGCGATGCGCTCCGCCGCCCAACTGGTGAGCTATGAAGTGCCGGTCGGCCTGTCGCTGCTGGCAGGTATAGCGATGGCGGGATCAATGAGTACGGTGGAGATCAGCCTGGAACAGGCTGGGGGCATCTGGAACTGGTTGCTCTGGCGCTGTTTTCCGTTCAGTTTTATTGCGGCGGGTTTGCTGTTTGTGGGGGCCCTGGCAGAGACCAACCGGACCCCGTTTGATATATCGGAGGCGGAGTCGGAACTCGTTTCCGGGTATCACACGGAGTACAGTGGGTTTCGTTTCTCGCTGTTCTTCCTGGCAGAGTATGCCAACATGTTCGTTGCCAGCGCGCTAGTCGTGGTGCTGTTTCTGGGCGGCTTCTCAGGCCCTATTCCTATCCCTATCGTGCCAGACGTCATCGCCGGACCTTTTTGGTTTCTCGTCAAGACGCTGTTCCTCGTGTTTGTCATGATGTGGGTGCGCTGGACGTTGCCACGTCTACGCGTGGATCAGCTCATGGGCATGTGCTGGAAATATCTCATTCCCATTTCATTGGTCAACCTGGCAGCGATTGGTCTGTGGATGTCGCTCAGTGCAGCGCCCAAATAGCGGGATAGGACCATGCTATGGCAAAAAAGCTGACGATTGACGGCAAGGAAATTACGGCACATGACAACGCCACGATTATCCAGGCGGCGCATGAGGCCGGTATTGCCATCCCGCACTATTGCTATCACCCCAAACTCAGCATTGCTGGCAATTGCCGTATGTGCCTCGTCGAGTTGGAGGGGCGCCCCAAGCTGGAAATTGCCTGCAATACGCCGGTGGCGGATAATATGGTGGTGTTCACCAATTCTCCTAAGGTGGTCGAAGGCCGCCGCGGGGTACTCGAATTCTTGCTCATCAATCATCCTCTGGATTGTCCTATCTGCGACCAGGCAGGGGAATGTGGGCTGCAAGATTATTACATGCAGTATGGCCTCTATCATAGCCGCTTTCAGGAAGAGAAGGTGCATGGGCGTAAGGTCGTAGACTTTGGCCCTGACGTGGTCTTTGACTCGGAACGTTGTATCTTGTGCACACGCTGTGTGCGTTTCTGCAAGGAGATCTCGCAGACTAACGAGCTGGGCATTTTCGAGCGTGGTGACACGGCACAGATTGCCACTTTCCCTGGCAAGCAGCTCGACAATCCGTATGCTGGGAACACCGTCGATATCTGTCCTGTTGGGGCTCTGACCAGCAAGGATTTTCGCTTCAAGATTCGTGTCTGGTTTCTGAAGGAGACCAAATCGGTCTGCCCGGGATGTGCGCGTGGTTGTAACATCAACATCCATCACCACAATGGGCATGTGTATCGCCTCAAGCCGCGCCAGAATGATGCCGTGAACGAGACCTGGATCTGCGACGAAGGACGCTTCGGCTATAAAGCCATTAACGATAACCGTGTCTTATATCCGCACCTACAGCAAGATGGCAGGTTGCAGCAGGCGAGCTGGCCGGCGGCGCTGGAACGCGCCACTGAGGCGATACGAGCTCACGAGGGGACGGCGGTGGGTATTGTGGTGGCCCCCCAGGGAACCAATGAAGACAGTTACCTCCTCGCCAGGCTGGCATCTGAAGTCCTCAGGACGCCGCACGTGGTCCTGTATCCTGGTGTCCCCGGTTATGAGGACGACTTCTTAATCCGGGCTGATAAGAACCCGAACACACGTGGGGCGCAAGATATGGGGCTCCCGGCGCCGGCTACGGCAGCGCAACTGGCGGCTATGGGAGAGGCGATTGACCAGGGGACCATCAAGGTGTTGTATGCCATCGGCGTCAATCTGGTTGAGGCGTTTGGTGCCGAGACTGTGGCGCACTGGGGAACGCAGCTCGATTGCCTGATCGTGCAGACGTCCAACATGGTCCCCGGGTGTGAGCAGGCGCACGTGCTCTTGCCGAGCGCGACGTATGCTGAACGCGATGGCACGTTTACCAATTTCCAGGGATATCTGCAACGCCTTAATGCGGCGTTTGCACCGCGCGGCGAGGCCTGGCCGGCCTGGCAAATCTACACGCGCCTGGCGCAAGGTTTCGGGCAGGACTGGACATATGCATCGGCAGAAGGGGTGCTGTACGATATTGCCGCGGCGGTCCCCGCGTATGCCGGCCTCAGTTACGCCAAAATTGGCGATCTTGGATGTTCGGTCAATCACGAAAGCTAAGTGCTGCGTCCGGGTACTGCGTACCGCAATTGGCCCCGCCAGTTTGGCAGGGCTGGCATGGTCAGATTCAGATAAAGATTGGCAGACCTCTATGCAACCGCTGACATTCTGGCAAAAATTGTATATCCCAGAAATCTTACGGGGGATGGCGGTGACCACCCGCCATTTTGTGACGAACGTGTTTGGGCGACGCCATACGGTCACGCAACAATACCCTGAAGAGCCCACCTATGTCTCGGAGCGCTATCGCGGGCGCCATCGCTTGATGCGCAAAGAAGATGGCGCACCACGCTGCACCGCCTGTATGCTCTGTGCTACGTCGTGCCCAGCCCTGTGCATTCACATTCAGGCCGGTGAACACCCGGATCCTACGGTAGAGAAATACCCTACTTCTTTTATCATCGATGAGCTGCGCTGTGTGTTCTGCGGCCTCTGTGTTGAGGCCTGCCCATGTGACGCTATCCGCATGGATACGGGCGTTTTTGCCCTGGCAGCGTACAAGCGTGAAAATTTTCTCTACCCTCGCAATCTGTTGCTGGGTGATGATGTGCCAGTCAACATTGCCGAAGGGAAGGCGCCAGATCATTAAGGGAAAGGGCGCGAAAGGCAAGAGGACTATGGAACCGACGCGAGAAATCTACGGCAATATTGTTGGTGGCGAGCTGGTCTACCTGGTTATGGTGCTATCGTTTGGCCTGGTAGGCTGGGCGCTGTATCGACATTACTGCCTATGGATGCAGGGGCGTCCGGACAATCGTGTGCAGGACCTCTGGCGTCGGCTGAAGGTGATGCTGGTGCAGGGCCTGGGGCAGCAAAAAACGCTACGCGAACAGCCAGGGCTGCTCCACTTCTTGGTGTATGCCGGTTTTATCGTGCTCTTTATTGGCACGCTGATGGTGGCGGTGCATGAAGACCTGGGCCTGCACTTCCTCTCCGGCAATTTTTATCTCTTTTACTCGTTGACTCTCGACGTCTTTGGTCTCCTGTGCATGATCGGGGTCGCGGGGCTGACGTACCGGCGCTATGTTATCCAACCGACAGGGCTCGATAACCGCCGTGAGGATCTGATTATCCTCGTGTGGTTTCTGGCGGTGCTGGGCAGTGGGTTTATAGTGGAAGGGTTGCGCATTGGTGGCACTGAACTGCATCAGCATCCCGGCTGGGCTGCCTGGTCGCCAGTAGGGGCGGCAATTGCCTGGGTCCTTGACCGGCTGACGATGACGCAGAGTCAATTTCTCTTGTGGCATCGTCTCTGGTGGTGGGCCCATATGCTGGTGACCTTTGGCTTGCTGACGTACATTGGCTACTCGAAGCTCAGCCACATGATCTTTTCGCCGTTGAATATGCTTTTACACAAGACCCGCGCCAAGGGTGAACTCGCGCCGATCGCTGATCTCGACAAGGCCCTGGAAGGCGATGAAGAGGCGATGGCGCGCGTGCGTTTTGGTGCTGGGAAGCTAGCGGATTTTACCTGGAAACAACTCCTCGATCTGGATGCGTGTACGCGTTGTGGGCGCTGTCAGGATAATTGCCCGGCCTGGCTCAGTGGTAAACCCCTATCGCCCAAGTTTGTGATCCTTGACTTGCAGCGGCATATGCACGCCACCGCCACCGCCGTACTGGCAGGTGCGGAAGAACCCTATGATGGGGTGCGCATGCTCGGTGATGTCATCACCGATGACGTGCTGTGGTCGTGTACGACCTGCCGGGCCTGTGAGGAGCATTGTCCGGTCTCTATTGAGCACGTCGATGCCATCATCGATATGCGCCGCAACTTAGTCCTGGAACAGGGCCGCATGCCAGAAACCGCCGAAGCGGCTCTGCGCAGTATGGAGCAGCGTGGGCACCCCTGGCGTGGCACGCAGGCCACACGTACGGGATGGACCGAGGGCCTGGAGGTACCATTGCTGGCTGATAACCCGGACGCTGAGTATCTCTTCTGGGTCGGGTGCACGGGTGCCCTGGTAGATCGCAATATTCAGGTCACAAAAGCCCTGGTGAAAATTTTGCAGGCTGCCAGGGTGAGTTTTGCCATTCTGGGAGAGGAGGAGACCTGTACGGGTGATCCGGCCCGGCGTCTGGGGAACGAGTACCTGTTTCAAATGCTAGCCCAGCAAAATATTGAGACGCTTAAGAACTACAGTGTTAAAAAAATCGTCACGCATTGCCCGCACTGTTTTAATACCTTAAAGAATGAGTATCCGCAGTTTGGGGGGCATTTTGAGGTCATGCACCACAGCCAGCTCATTGCCCGATTGCTGCAGGACGGCCGCATTACTCCTTCACAAGCGCTGCGTGACAAGGTGACCTACCACGATGCCTGTTATCTCGGGCGCCACAACGACGTGTTTGCCGAACCACGTCAGACCCTGCAGGCGATCCCTGGACTCGAGTCCCAGGAGATGCCCTGGAATCAGCGCAAGGGCCTGTGCTGCGGCGCCGGGGGAGGGCATGCGTTCATGGAAGTGAATATCGGGCGGCGCGTTAACCACATCCGCACGGAGCAGGCTATCGAGACGGGTGCGGCCGTGGTGGCGACCGGCTGCCCGTTCTGTATGCAGATGTTTGAAGATGGTATTAAGGCGAAAGGGGTCGAGGAGCGCATGCGGGTGCAGGATATCGCTGAACTGGTGGCGCACTCCCTCCCTGACGACAAAGAAAGGGGCGCAGGATGAACCGACCCATTTACCTTGACCACCAGGCCACGACGCCCATTGATTCAGCCGTCCTCGAGGCGATGATGCCGTACCTCACCGACAAATTTGGCAATGCAGCGAGCCGCACGCACCGCTATGGTTGGGAGGCCGAAGAGGCGGTGCATACGGCCCGCGAGCAGATTGCTGCCCTTATTGGGGCCAAGCCAGAAGAGATCGTCTTGACCAGTGGGGCCACAGAGTCGGATAACCTGGCCCTGAAGGGGATTGCCTGGGCTTATCGTGACAAGGGCAATCATATCATCACCACCACTACCGAGCACAAGGCGGTGCTGGATAGCTGCAAAGCCCTTGAGAAAGACGGCTTTAAGGTGACGTATGTGCCTGTTGATCGGATGGGGCTCGTCGATCCCGAGGACATTCGCCGGGCCATTACCCCGCACACTGTGCTTATCTCAGTGATGTACGTGAATAGCGAAATCGGTACTATTGGGCCCCTGGCGGCCATTGGTGCCATGGCCCACGAGCACGGGGTGTTGTTCCACAGTGATGCGGTGCAGGGCGTAGGGAAAATCGCCTGCAATGTCAATGACCTGCAGGTGGATCTCATGTCGCTCTCTGGCCATAAACTTTACGGCCCGAAGGGCGTGGGTGCCCTGTATGTCCGCAAAACGCGTCCCCGGCGCATGCGTATACGGCCCCTGCTCGATGGCGGTGGGCACGAGCGCGGGGTGCGTTCCGGCACGCTCAACGTCCCGGGCATTGTGGGCTTTGGGAAAGCCTGTGAGCTGGCGCAGCACCTGTGGCCCGCAGAGAGCCTGCGCCTGTGCGGTCTGCGCCAGCGGCTCTACGAGGGATTACGGGAGCACCTCGATGATATCTACCTCAACGGCCACCCGGAGCAGCGCCTCCCTGGCAACCTGAATATGAGTTTTGCCTATGTGCAGGGCGAATCGCTCCTCATGAGTCTGAAGGACATTGTGGCGCTCTCCTCCGGCTCGGCGTGTTCGTCAGGGTCCACCGAGCCTTCGTACGTGCTGCGTGCCATTGGGGTGGATGACACCCTGGCCAGTGCCTCGATTCGTTTTGGCCTGGGGCGTCGCACCACTGAGGAGGAGATTGACACCGTCATCCATGCGGTGGTGGAAAAGGCCGAGCGCTTGCGGGCTCTGGCACCGGCCAGTGACCTGAAAGCGGGATCGCAGATTTGAGGCTGCAAGGGAGGGAGTATGCTCACGAAAGCCCTCACGATAGCTGGCTCCGATTCTGGTGGGGGGGCCGGGATTCAGGCCGATCTCAAAACCTTTGCGGCCCTTGGCGTGTATGGCATGAGTGCCATTACGGCGATTACAGCACAGAATACTTGCGGTGTCAGTGCTGTGCAGGGTATTGACCCGGAGGTCGTGGCAGCGCAGATCCGGGCCGTGGTCACCGATATTGGGGTGGGGGCAGCGAAAACTGGTATGCTTTTTTCTGCAGAGATTATCCGGGTTGTGGCTACGACAGTCCGAGCCCTGGATCTCCAGCTACTGGTGGTGGACCCGGTCATGGTGGCCACGAGTGGTGACCGGTTGCTGCAGCATGAGGCTGAAGAGAGTTTGCGCCAGGATATCCTGCCGCTGGCGACTGTGGTGACACCCAACCTGGCGGAGACGGAGGTGCTCGTGGGCCGTAAGGTGGCCAGCCTGGAGGAGATGCGGGCCGCTGCCGAACAGATTGTGGCTGGGGGCGCTCGCGCTGTGGTGGTGAAGGGCGGTCACGCCATCACGAAGGCTACGGATGTGTTTTACGACGGCAGCCGCATGGAGCTGTTGCAGAGTGAGGTGGTGGCCACGCCTAATACGCATGGCACCGGCTGCACCTTTTCGGCCGCCATCTGCGCCTATCTCGCCCGTGGCGCTGAGCTGCTTGAGGCGGTGCGACGGGCCAAGACGTATATCACGGGAGCGCTCCACCACTCTTTGACCATTGGACAGGGCAGTGGACCGGTTGGGCACTTCTGGAATGTGACCTATCCAACGGACTGATAGTCATGGAACATCCCACGGTCCCAGGCATACCCCGCATCCGTATTGTCCGAGCTGCCCCGCATGGGGTGCCAGTGTCTGGGCACGGGTGTTTGGGGGTACTGGGCGGGGCCTACAATCCTATCACGAGCGCGCACCTGGCAATTGCCGACACTGTGGTCAGGACGTTTGGTCTCCATGAAGTCCTGTTTTTGTTGCCAGAAGTCCCGCCGCATAAGACCATTTTTGGGGCGTCCCTGGAGCAGCGTCTGGAGATGATGCAACTGGCGGTGCAGGAACGACCGTATGCCGCCGTCGGGCTCAGTACCCATGGCCTGTTTCTTGATATGTACCAGGGCTTGCGGGGGGTGTATCCGGCCCACACGGACATCTTTTTTCTGACCGGACGTGATGCTGCCGAGCGCATTCTCACCTGGAAGTATGACGACGCGGCAGCAGCATTGCGCCAGATGTTTACGGCTTTTCAATTGATTGTGTGCGATCGCGATGGGCCCTTTCATCTTTCGGACGATCCATTGCTTGCTCCCTATCGGCAGCGCATCCACGGCTGTACACTTCCCTCAGGCTTCAATCATATCTCGGCTACTGAAGTCCGCCAGCGTTGTCTCCAGGGGTTACCGCTGGATGATCTGGTACCTCCAGGGGTGGCGCGCTATATTGGTGAGCACAGGCTCTACGTCGAGTAAATCCTCCCTACTTGATACACACGTCCACGAGCGGCAGCCAGATGCGGCGGTCGTGTAGGCCACGGTACGCTATACTATGTACAGCGGACGGGTGACCGAGGAAACGCATCGCTTCTGCTTGGTCGCGGAGCCTGAAACCCAGCCCTGGCTCATTGTGGAGCAAACACCTGGGGTACGGTTGCCACGGAGCCCCTGATGAGGAGTGGCCCTGGATGGGCTCTAGAACATCGATCAAGTAATCGGTGGCAACGTCTCCTGTCCCCTCTCCCGGAGGGAGAGGGAGCTAACGAGTGCATTGTGTGTTATCGAAAGGATATCCCGGTATTATGCTTGAGCAACTCCACCAACTTTTTACTCCTCAAATTGAGGCTCAGGCGCTCCAGGCTGCCCTGAGCCGTTTGCGTCAAGGCTTACCGCCACCAGTGATCTGGCTCTTTGGCAAAGTACAGTCCGGGAAGACCGCGATCATCCGCGCCCTGACCGGTGCTGAGCGTGCCCAGATTGGCTCTGGTTTTGCGCCCTGTACGCGCTGGGCGACCAGGTACGATTTTCCTAATACCGATTTTCCTCTTGCGATCTTTCTCGACACACGTGGCCTCGGTGAAGCTGGATACGATCCGCGCGAGGACGTCGCCGCGTTTCAAGCAGAAGCCCACATGCTGCTTGTCGTTGTCAGGGCCCTGGATATGGCCCTTGAGCAACTCCTGGGCGCGCTCAAAGCTATCATTCAGGCAAAACCATCCTGGCCAATCGTCGTGGCGCAAACGACCTTACATCACGGTTACCCGCCAGACCGGTATGAGCACGTGTATCCATACCCCTTCGCGTCGTGGCCCTGGCCGGCGACAGTGCCGGCGCAGGTCAGGCGTGCGCTTGACTTTCAGCGCACACTTTTTGCCGACATGCCGATCACACGGTTTGTCCCTCTCGATTTCACCTTACCTGAAGATGGCTTTCTCGATCCATTCTACGGACGAGAGGCGTTGCTTGACGCCTTAGCTGAAGCACACCCGCACGCCGTGTACCAAACATTGCAACAACTCCCCGCCCTGACACAGGAGCTGAAAAGTCTGCATTTCCGCCATGCGCAACCCCACATCATAGCGTATGCCTGTGCTGCTGGGGCGGTGGGGGCGGCCCCATTGCCCATGGCCGATCTGCCGCTTATCAGTGCGCTGCAACTGAAAATGCTGCATACGATCGCTGCCATCTATCGACAACCACTGCGCCTGAAGACATTTCTTGAACTGGCGAGTACAGTTGGATTGGGGGTACTCTTTCGCCAGGGGACACGCAGTCTGCTCAAAGTCATACCTGGGTTTGGCTCTGCCGTGTCAGGCCTCTACACTGGGGCAGTGACCTATGCGCTCGG